>Ga0209517_10004603_pt1 | contig 18052 bp, 15 predicted proteins | sample PeaSoiMetSII2010_FD_187695 | JGI IMG/M metagenome (GOLD analysis project Ga0209517, IMG submission 187695) | Peat soil microbial communities from Weissenstadt, Germany - SII-2010 (SPAdes) (version 2) | ecosystem: Environmental > Terrestrial > Soil > Wetlands > Peat | place: Germany...
GGACTGGCAGCGCCGACTGCGTGACCTGAGATTCCTCGGCTGGGACTACCAGCATGAGAAGCGCTATGACGAAGGCTCGCGGGTGTGGACTTATTACCGGCTGACGAGGTCCGCGGCATGGCCCGAGAACATCTGGCAGGCAATCCGAGCCGAGGAAGCCCAGCGAAAAGCGCGGAAGGCGCAGCTGTCAGCTGGCCCGGAATAGGCGGAGTGGCTGGGATCGCGCGCCGTCGAGCGCTGCTTTGATCTGGCCGCCGATTGCCTGCGCGACTGGGGGCGGGAAGGCGTTGCCGATCTGGCGGTACTTCGCAGTCTTGCGGCCTGTGAATACCCAGTCGGCGTCGAAACCCTGAATGCGGGCCACCATCTCGCAGGTCAGACGCGGAAGGTAGCCGTCAGCGGGGGCATCAGCCGGAGGCGCGTCCTCGGCGATACTGCGGCCTTCCACGCCGAGCCGCCGCCATTCCGCCCTGGCCCTGGTCGGCCCGAGATCAGGGCCTCCGTGCTTGTGCGAGCCCCCCACGATCGTCGGCGCGATGCTGTCAGCCCCCATGGCCCACGCCTTGGCGCCAGGCCAGCCGTTGGCAGCCATCAGCGGGTACAGAACATGACCCACTGTCGGCGGGGTGCTCTCTGGCGTCGGCCAGGTGAAATGCGCCGCATACCGGCGCTTGATCGCAACAAGCACGAACCGCGGCCGCAGCTGCGGCACTCCATACTCACAAGCGTTAAGGACCTGCCAGTAGATCTCGTAGCCGAGGCGTTCAAGCTCATCGATCACGGCCTGGCGATAATCGGAGAACTTGCGCTCAGCAAGCCCTTTGACGTTCTCCAGCATGACGGCCGCCGGGCCGGCTTCGCGCACGAGCCGAAGTGCCTCGGGAAACAGGTCCCGCTCGTCGGCAGCACCGAGCTGACCGCCCGCCACGGAGAATGGCGGGCACGGGACCCCGCCCGCCAGGAGATCAACGCCGTGGTACTGCGCACCGTCCAGGTTACGGACGTCGTCCTCAACGATGTTCCAGTCCGGCCGGTTCTGGCGCAGCGTCTCAGCCGCATCCGAGTCGATCTCCAGCGCTACGGCATGACCGAAACCGGCAAGCTCCAGACCGCGTGACTGGCCGCCAGCACCTGCACAGATCTCAAGACACGTCAGTTCTGACACGTCCTCGCTCCTTGCGGCCTAAGCTGAAAAACTCCGGCTGATTCGAACAGATGTGCGATGACCGATACTGGCACATATATGCCGCCAGCGCTAGAGGGTACGCTACGACCACGGGTCGTAGCGTACCGGCTCCGGGTGCCGATGCTGGGGAGCCGCACCGAACACTCCGCCCATCAAACCAGGCGGGACGCGGTCCATCTGAGCCGGCGCGACGCCCGCCAAGCTGGCCGCCGACGGTCAGAACCGGGGACCCGCAGGCTGGCAGTCTCGGCCGGAATGGTCCGATGATCGCCATAACGAGCGCCCGAGTACCTGACGGGCATGCTGTGATATCAGCGGCCACTACTCACTCCCAAGGGGCCAGCATGTTCCCAACCTCGCCGCTGTCAGGAAGCATCACGATCCCCAGCGAGGCCACCTTCTGGATGCCCAAACCAGAGGACATCGACGAAGAAGGAATTGGCAGTCTCATCCGCGGAACCTGGCTGATCAAAGACGTGCCCGTCCGCGAAGCTCGGCAGTTGGGGCAAGAGGAGCGCCGCATCGCTGAGGTTCTCGGCAACCTGGCCGCCGCAGCCGAGGACTTTGATCGTCTGGCTCATGCCGTCGAAGACGGCTACGACCCTGACAACCCGGACGGGCGCTACGCCCTGACCTTCCACCGAACGGACAGCGCTAGGCGACTTCCTATCGGACGACGAAACAGCCGCGCTCGACTCCCTCGAAATCGGAGTCGCGGGTCTGGTCTACGCGCTTGCTACCGTGCGCCTCATTCCGGCCGCAAGCTGTCGAGGGCATCCGGGTGATCACGCCTGGTCCGACGTCCCCGTCGTACTGTCCGCTACGACGGAGTACCGCGCCAGAGCACTGCAACCACTCGCCGAAGCCACCAACTGCCGATTCGGTATCGACACCCGCCCGGCCCGGACTGCTCGCCATCCAGGGCCGGTCCATACTCGACACGATGGCCTTGGCAGACGCAGTGCTGGCATCCCGCCGTACCTTCGTTCAGCCTAGGCAACCCCGCGGTAGTCGGCCCGCGCTAAGACATGGCGAGGAACGGCTGCTCTAGTGGCTGTCCATCCTGCCGGGTGCAGATGAGTGGCTCGCGTTGCTGGCGCGGTACACGACGCGCGGCGCCGGGTGTGCCGCATTGGTGTACCGCTTGCCAGATGCGTGCCTATTCTGGTCCCTGCTAAGCCGAAGTGCGCTGGTCACCGCGCTTGGGTGAGGGTTCTTGAGATCCGCTCCCGCAGGGCGAGAGATGACGAAGTGCATGGCACTCGCATCGACGGGCGCTGGCGATCGCCGTCAGCACGGCACAGACTCATCTGTCCGTGGTACCACTGACGGTCCGGACGATCGCCAAGCTGAGACGGCCCGGACCGATGGCTCGGTACCAGCGTGCGTCGGCCCCTGAGATGGCACGATCTCTGCCAGATCTGAACGGCGCAGGCGAACTTCGGTCGGGTCCGGCTGACCCCGCGATTCCGCGAGCGCTCAGATTTGGCAGTCATCGAAGATCGGCGGTCTTACGGTATCGATGACCGGAAGGCCAAATCATCCGGGCGCCCAAGATGTGCCGTTCCAGCGCAGGATCAGCGTCTGGTACTGCGCCGACGATGTGTTGCATTGGCTGATGCAAGTCTGTCCTGCCGCCCAGGTGGTACCGTCCTGGCCGACGGCGACCGCGTTAAGATCGTCTTTAAGTCCCGGGCTCGGGCTTGGCACGCGGGTCCATGCTGAACCATCCCACCGTAGGATCAGCGTATAGCCATAAAATCCACTATAACCATATTGACAGCCCGTTTCATTACAATAGTAACCGACCGCCCACGCAGTCCCGCCGGGCCCCGTGCTTACGCTCCAGAGCACGGCGCTATTGCCCGGGCTCGGGCTGCGCACACGTGACCATTTGGCCCCGTCCCAGCGAAGGACCACGGTTTCCCAACGTCCTTGGCAGCAGGTGGAGCCCGCAGCCCATGCGGTCCCGCCCGACCCGATGCTTACGCTGCTGAGGGAGAACGAAGGAGTTGACACTTGTGTCCAGGTCGCACCATTCCAGCGCAGGACATGGCTGCCATCGCCAACGACCCATGCCATGCCACCTGGCCCGGCGGCCACCCCGCCGGGACTGATGCTGCCGCCCGGGCTGGGGATTCGTGACCACGATGTGCCGTTCCAGCGCAGTATCAAAGGGGCGGCTGCGTTTGCGCAGGGAGAGCAGCCAACAGCCAAGGCGGTCCCGTTCTGCTCTCCGGCAACGCCGGAGAGCTCGGCACCTCCACCCGGGCTTGGGCTGGGGATCCTCGACCATGTGGTGCCGTCCCAGTGCAGCACCAGCGTTCTGTAGCCCTGCAATGCGTTGCCGCAGGCTGACGGGCAGAAGCCGCCAACAGCCCACACAGTCCCACCCGGTGCTGCGGCTGCGCCGACCAGAGAGACGTTGCCGCTGATACTGGGGACGGGCACACGTGACCAGGCCCTGCCGTCCCAACGCTCAGCCAGGGGCTGACTGAGTCCGCTGCGGCCTGGGGCGTCGCCGATCGCCCAGGCGCTGCGTCCGGGCCCGGCTATGACGGCCTCGAGACGTCCCCCTGGAACAGGGGTCATGAGCGCGAGAGCATTCGCCCGGTGACCTGAGCGTTCCTGTGGCCCTCTGGCAGAGGGGTTTAGGAGAAAAGCAACCGCAGCGGCGACGCCGGCCACCAGAACAACGCTGACGGCGCCAATAACGAGGCTCCTTGTCCGCCGCGTCTTCGCCGGGCTCAAGGCAGGCCCAGAGGAATCTCCGGGCGCTGTCGGCGGCCGGGATACCCGGCTGTCTTCATCGGCAGACTCCTGGAGAATGGACACCTCAGCGGGCGACGCTGCTAGGCCCATCACGTCTTCTGGCTGGGCCGAGTCAGCCGCGCCGCGCGCCGCGGCAGTCAGCGTCTCATCGCCAGAGACCGCTCTCGCGGTCAGCGACTCGTCCTTCCGAATGCCGAGGGCAAGCTCCGCGCCAATAGTGCCGGCCCCAGCGCCTGCGGCCTGGCCGGCGGGCACCTGCGACACCACCACGGTGGCGGGCCGCTCCGCATCGCGGCTGGCTGACTCAACGTCATAGGGCCCGAGCTCCAGCGCTTCGCGCAAGGACTCGCCGAACTCGCGGCAGCTGACGTACCTGTCCGCCGGATCCTTAGCCAGCGCCCTGGCGAGCACCGCGTCGACCGCGGTCGGCAACCCTGGCCGCCGCGCCGTCAGGGCAGGAGGCGGCTCGGACGCGTGTGCGTAGATCACCGCCATGCCATGGTCCCGAGAGAAAGGCGGCTGCCCGCTCAGCATCTCGAACGCGGCGCACGCCAGCGCGTACTGGTCGGCACGACCATCCACCTCCCGGCCAGCGATCTGCTCTGGGGATACGTAGTCTGGCGTGCCGAGAAACAGCCCTGAGCCGGTCAGCCCAACCGACGACAGCGCTCCCTTGCTCAGCCCGAAATCCGACAAGTAGACGTGATCAGGCCTGCCCGACCGGATGTCGATGAGCATGTTCGCCGGCTTGACATCGCGGTGCACGAGGCCAGCGGCGTGTGCCGCGTCCAGCGCCGATGCCACCGGTGACACGATCGACGCCGTCCGCGACGCGCGCAGAGGGCCCTCGCGGCGAACCAGCGACCGGACGTCGCCGCCCGGGACATAGCGCATGGCGATATAGAGAACGCCATCTGCCTCTCCGGCCTCGAATACCGGAATAATGTGCGGGTCATCCACCGTGGCAGCGACCCTGGACTCCCGGATGAACCGCTGCCGGAACGCCTCGTCTTCCGCAAGCACGGGCGCGAGTACCTTCAGCGCCACAACGCGGCCGAGCCGCTCGTCTTGCGCCCGGAAGACGACCGCCATCCCGCCCCGGCCGATCCGGTCCAGCACCAGGTACCCCGCGATCCGTGCCCCGACCGCGATCCCCTCACCGGAGGCCAGGACACTGCCGTCATCACCAGGCGGTGCAGCGCTCATCAAACCTCCGACATCACACCTGCCAGGCCAATAGGGCATCGGCTCCCTATCCTGGCAGATCGCGTGGCGCACCGTAACCGGTCAAACACGTCGGCAAGAAACGTAACAGGCCCCTGCTGATCCGCCCGAACCACGCCGACGGCACGCTCGCACAGGCAGCTGGTCGGATCGCGAGCAGCAGCTCGGGCGAACGTGCCGCTGCCGGTGCCTTGCAATCCCGTAGCTGGATCAGCTGCGTTCCGCATTGCAAGAACTGAGGTAGTACTCGGGCGTGCCGAGTCGGCAGCACGCAGGCAACCAGAGGCTCCCCGCCTCCTGCCGAATGCCAGCCGAACTGCCTTACGGCCGGGAGCGTCCGTGCAGGTCAAGAGCGTCAGGTGGCCGGTCTTGAAATCCGTCGGCTCAGCGCCCCGCCGGAGCGGGCGACCTGACACGATCGTCTGATTGCAAAGCACGACCTGGCCGTCGTCCGAACATGCCGGGCATGACCTGATGTGCGATTAACCAGGTCGATGACCGCCTGAGGATGCTTGGCGTCGCTCCGTGTCTGGCCTGTTTGCTCCCCGTCTGGCTCCGCCGGGCAGTCGGCCGTCCGGTCCTCCGCCCTGGAAGGTACGCCGATGCCTTTCCTGCCGCGATGACGGATCGTGTGGTCGGTCACGGATCGTGGTCGAACCCGCTCAAGGCTGTCGCTGTTTCAGCCGGCTGCGGTGAGGGCGTTTTGGCTCAGCGGAAACGCTGACGGCCTCGGCCGCACCGATTCGCTGCCGCGCGTCGCCGATGGAGCTCGCGTAGTCCGCCGGACGCTGATTGTCCCTTCATGCCTTCGAGGGTAGAGCGCGTCCCAGCGCGGCGTACTGGCCTGCCTGCCCGCAGGCGCGGGGATAGGCCGCACGGGCGAAGTCGGCGCTGGGCTGTGGCATCGGTGACGATGAGGGGAGACCGGATGCGACGTGCCCGGGACCGAGGTCGGCCAGCCGGTTCCGGACCGCTTTGACCCGATGGGCCGCCATGAACCAGCCGCTGGAGTCTTACCAGGACGAGATCTACCTCACCGGGGTCAGCGGCGCGCTGCCCGCCGATCTGTCCTCGCTCGAGGGGCTGGCCAGGGCGCGGCTGGCGCCCCAGGTGTTCGGCTACATCGCGGGCGGCGCGGGCACGGGCGACACCATGAGAGAGAACGGGGCGGCGTTCCGCCGGTGGCGCATCGTTCCGCGGATGCTCACCGACGTCAGCAGCCCGGCGTTCGCCTCGACGGTGCTCGGCACGCAGCTCGCGGCGCCGATGCTGCTCGCCCCCGTCGGCGGGCTCAGGCTCGCGCACCCGGACGGTGAGCTAGCGGTGGCGAGAGCGGCCGGGTCGCTCGGCGTCCCGATGATCTTGTCGACGAACTCGTCAGTCGCGCTGGAGGACGTGGCGCAGGCGAGCGGCGACGGGCAGCGCTGGTTTCAGCTCTACTGGCCGAAGGACAGGGAGGTCGCCGCGAGCCTTCTCAGCCGGGCGAAGGCGGCCGACTTCAGCGTGCTCGTGCTGACGCTCGACGCCCGGATGCTCGGCTGGCGGCCGCACGACCTGGACCACGCCTTCTTGCCGGTCCTGCGCGGCATCGGCGCGCAGAACTACCTCACCGACCCGGCCTTCGTCGCCGGGCTGCCGGAGCCGGTGGCCGACAACGCGGCCGCGGCGATCCTGCGCTCGGCGCAGATGTTCGGTGACCCGTCGCTGACCTGGGAGGACCTGCCGTTCTTGCGCGAGCGCTGGGACGGGCCCATCGTGCTGAAAGGAATTCAGTCGGTCGCCGACGCCCAGCGAGCCGTGGCCGCGGGGATGGACGGGATCGTGGTCTCCAACCACGGCGGCCGCCAGGTCGACGGCGGCATCGGCGCGCTCGACGCGCTGCCACCGATCGCCGCGGCTCTCGGGCCGCGGGCGACGGTGCTGTTCGACAGCGGCGTTCGCGGCGGCGCCGACATCATCAAGGCGCTGGCGCTGGGCGCCAGGGCGGTCCTGATCGGCCGGCCGTACGCCTACGGGCTCGGCCTGGCCGGCGAGGACGGGGTCAGGCACGTGCTCCGCGCCTTGCGCAACGACTTCGAGCTCACGATGAGACTGGCCGGCTGCGCGAGCCTGGACGACCTGAGCCCGGCCACCATAACCCGGTCGCCCTGAATTCCCGATCGCCGGCCTGCCGGCGGGCAGGCAAGACGGCCGCCGAGCTCGGCGACCGGGTGGCGCGCTCGTGCTGACTACTTCGGCGCGCCGGACTGGGCGCAGGGGACTGCCCGGAACTCGCACTGGATCCTTGCGCACGCGGTGACCACGCCCGGCGGCTGGAGGGGAAGCAGCGCGAACGCGCCGCCCGCCCGCTGGTAGCACATGACGGCGAAGCCAGCGATCGCTGACCGCTCATAGGCGCTGAGCGACTTGCATGGCGCGGCAGCCTGGGGAATGCCGTGCGACGGGTCCACGCAGGCCACGGCGTATGCACGATGGCATGGCCTCCGGTGAAGAAGAGCGCGGGCGGCGTGGTCACCAGGCCTTGCGCGATGGCCACGCGGTCCGGGCGGTACTTCACGTGCCTGGGCGAGACGGTCATGACCGTGCCACGGACCGAAACGGGATCCGACTAGCTGTACTGGCCCGAGGCGTTCTTGGAGGCAAACGACCACAGCGACGGCCCGGCCAGCGTGCAGGCGAAGTTGCCCGCATGGTCGCCGCTGCTCTGAACCGCGGGCCTGCGAGGACTTGACCTCGGACCTCTTCCTTATCGGGGAAGCCCGTGGCTTGGCTCAGTGTCGCCCGGCTAGGCAGGCGGTGCGGAAGTTCACCGGTCTGTGTGTCCGAGAGGAACCTGACACCGAAACGCGGGAAAGCTCCCCCGTACCCGGCAGCACCCGGTGGGTGCCCTCCACGCCAGAAGTCCGGTCACCCCTCGTAAGAAGGACAAAGGCGCGTACGCACAAAGAGGTCTCGTTCTGGACGGCTGGCGACTCCTCGGCGGCCGCCAGTTGAGGTGCTTCGCCGGCAAGCAGCTCGTGCCCAACCAGTCACTCCGCCAGACCCACCGCGAGTGGCACATCACAGAGCCCGAGGAAACGAAAGAGCTCCTTGCGGCGTGACCGGCGGCTCGCGCAGCCAGGTCGGTGGCGAGCTGGAACACGCGACGCCAGGACCTGCTGCTAGTCGTTGGCGTTGCCGTTCTCTCCTGCGCTGTACCTGATTCGAGTCGCGGTGAGCGGCTCCGTGGAGGGCGCCGAGCCCGCGACCTCCGCGTCTGTTCGGGATGAGGGCATGCTTGTCAGCATGGAGCGCAAGAGCCGGCGGCCGCCGGGGCGTGGTGAGGTCTCTGGTGACCAGGGTGAGCGCAACGCCGACGAGAGCGTGAGTTTCAGGCCGACGAGCGGGAGACATCGGCTAGCGAGCGGGAACGGCAGGCCGACGAGCGGGAGGCATTGGCCGGCGAGCGGGAGCGCAGGGCCAGCGACCGGGAGCGCAAGGCGAACGAGCGGGAGACGCAATTAGACCAGCTCGCCCACCGGGTGACGGCCTCAACCGAGAGCGTGGGGACACGGGCCATGGAGGCCATCGCGCGCGGCCGCGAACGGCTGGCCGAGAGCGCTGAGCGGCTGGACCGCAGCCCACATCGCAACCCTCCCGCAGGCCACCCTCAGGTAGCCGGACAAGCTCGCCCACGATCCGATCGGGCGAAGTAGAAGTCGCAGCGATCGGTCTCTTATGGGTGATTCGGCCCGCATAACTGCCCCCCATGGTTGTGCTATAACGCGTGGTGCCTCCGCCGTAGACGATGTGCTGCCCACGACACGAGGCGCATTCGGCATCCGGAACCCTGCGGAGGTTGTCCGCCGAGCCGCCGAGGTCGTGGCCGGCGAGAGTCTTACGGCCGGCCGCATGCCACCGACCTGCTACGCTGGCCGCAGTTCGCCCCGCAGGCGATCAGGGGCGGGTTCCGGTCCGCGAATGCGCTGCCGCTGCGGCTGCGCAGCCAGGTCATCGGCTCGCTCAACCTGTTCCACGCCGGGACCGGCGGGCTGGGCGGGGCTGAGCTTCGCATGGCGCAGGCGCTGGCGGATGCGGCCACGATCGGCATCTTGCACCAGCGGATCATCCGCTGCGGCGAGATCGTCGCGGGGCAACTGCAGCTGGCGCTGGACAGCCGGATCGTCATCGAGCAGGCCAAGGGCATCCTGGCCGAGCGGCTGCAGGTCAGCACCGGCGACGCGTTCGAGGTGCTGCGCAGGGCTGCCCGCTCCCGCAACCGGCTGCTGTCGGAACTTGCCCGCGAATTCGCGACCGGCTCCGCCGACGCCATGGAGCTACTGCAGCCGCCCCGGCGCCGGCCGGCTACCAGGCCCGCCGACGTGTCACGTTCCGACTGAGATCACCAGCCGAACAGGGCCCGGCAGGCGTGCAGGGCGCCGGGGTCCGCTGAACCCGGAGCGGGTGAGCAGCGCCGGCGTGTCCTCGACAGGGCGCAGCGTGCCGCCGGGGGGCAGCCCGGCGGTGCGATCGGCGTCCCTGCCCGGACACGTTCAGCGTCCCTGCCCGGAGCAGGGGCCAGGCTGCATTGCTTGCCTGACCGCCGCGAGGCCGGGACCGCCGGCAATCCGAGCAGGGGCGAGTTCCGGTACTTTCCGCCGTATCCGGGCGCAGTGCCTGCGCTGGCGGGATCCGATGCGCCAAGGCTCCGCGAGCTGACTGTACGGCGACCGTTCCTTCTACGGCAGGGAACGGGCAGCTGGCTGGTCCCCGGCAACTCCAGCTGATCGCTGGCAGAGGCTCGCGCCGGCCGGGATCAGGTCACGGCGCAGGAGCGGTCAGCGCCGCCGACGGCCTCCTCCACGCTGGCATGGACGGGGAGCACGTCGGATCAGGCGCGTATCGGTGAGGACGCGCAGCATATGACGCTGCAGCGCGGTGGGTCAGACTGCGCGGTGGCTCGTCACGGGCGGCCGCTTCGTCACGGCCGACGAAGGTCATCGGCCTGGGCGGCTGCCACTTCGCCTGATCCGAGTGTGCGGGCGTGAAGCCGCAGTATGTCGGCTGTGCAGGCCGGGTGACCAACGCGATCAACTTCGTGAACGCGACCTATTCCTTTGTGCGCGGGCACGCCCTGGCCGGTTCGCGGCTGTGGGTTCCCGGGGAGCAGCTGGCCGACCCCGCGGCCCGCGAGGTGATGGGCATCCCGGATCACCTGGAGCCGGCGACCAAGCCGCAGCTCGGCGCGCAGATGCTGGCGGAAGATGCTGGACGCCGGGATCGAGGTGCCCTGGGTAGCTGCTGACGAGGTGTACGGCCAGGACCCGGGGCTGCGGGACCTGTGCGAGGAGCGCGGCGTCGGTTACGTGCTCGGGGTGGCCTGCTCATTCCGCGTGACCCTGCCCTCCGGCGCGAGGATGCGCGCGGACGAGGTGCTGGCGAAGGTCCCCGTGCGGGCCTGGACGATCACCTCGTGCGGGGGCGGGTCCAAGGGCGACCGCCGGTACGCCTGGGCCTGGATCGCTGCCCGGGACCGTCGGCGGCACCTGCTGATCCGCCGCAACCTGCACGACCCCCGCCCGCCTCGACTACTTCTGGTGCTTCGTGCCCGAGGGCCGTCCGGTCTGCCTGCCGGTCCTGGCCGCGGTCTGCGGCCGCCGGTGGACCGCCGGGGAAGATCACGAGTTCGGGAAGGATCAGTTCGGTCACGACCACGCCCAGGTCCGCCTGCACGGCCCGGTCATGCGGCACCTGACCCCGGTCATGGCCGCCCTGGCGATCTGCGCGGTCACCACGGCTGACCTGCGGGACACCAGTCCCGCCCCGCCGCTGCCGACCAGATCCGGCGAGCTGCCGCCCGAGGATCCCGGCCTGATCCCGTTCACCGTCCCCGAGATCAAGCAGCTGTACATCTTGTTCCACCAGGCCCTGCACAGCATCGCCCACGGACTGCGCTGGTCCCGGTGGCGACGCCGGCACCAGGCCCGCGCCCGCTGGTATCACCACCGCACCCGGCTCCGCGACCTGGAGACCTTCCCATGATCAGATAACGAAGTACGGCTGCCGTATTAAGTCCCAATGGCGAAGCCGGCAGTAAGAGATCGAGAGTGTATAGGCCGGCGGTCAGTCAGCCGCGCCTCCAGGCCACCTAAGCGGGCATCTGGCCAGCATGTGGCGCTCCCGTGCGGAGCAGGACACCGCCCGCGACGGCTGCCAGGGCTGCGATCAAGCCGATTATCGCGCCGACGCCGACCGATGCCGTGGCCCCGAACCCGTTGAGAGCGCTGAACGGGTTCGCGAGCAGCGCGACAAGCGCGAGGACCGCGGTCACTGCCGTCAGCCCGGTTACCAGTTGCCAGTGCTGCACCGGCAGCCGCAGCTCACTCGGCAAGAAGGCCCTGACCAGCAGGTACACGAGGGTGACGATGGCGAGAATCAGGATCAGTACCCGCCAGCCGCCGGCTCCGCCATGGAGGGCGCTGATGCTCGGCGCATTGTTATTGTTAAGGCACGCCGAGTTGCCCCCGCATATCGCGACGACCAGGCTCTCGATGTGCGAGATATCGGCCGGCGAGGGTGTGCGCGTGGCCGGGCTACGGTGCGCCGAGTACCACGGCAGGAAGAGCGTGATCAGCAGCAGGAGCGACCCTCCGCCAGCGATCAGGTCACCAGGCCGCAGCCTGCTCAGGCTGAAAGTGAGCTGCTGCGGTCCGGCCGCACTGCTTTCGGCCTGACCCGTCGGCCAGGCTGCTTGAGCCGGCTGAGATTGGCCGGTGGCCGCAGCGGACCCGGCCGCCGTAACTTCCTGGCTCGGGGTGCCGCACCGACCGCAGAACCGGGTGTCGTCCGGCATTTCAGCACCACAGTTTGCACAATATGCCATATTCGCCTCCCCTTTTGACGGTCAAGTATGACACGCAGCTGAATCAGCTGGAACAAGCTGATCAAACAAGCCGAGGCGGGCTGCATCTCCGGGCTATCAGCCCGATTCGGAAGGAGGGCGGCGCTCGGCACGTCCAAAGCGCCGGCAGGCGCTGATGTCCTGCTCGGTGAGCGGCAAGGCCAGGCTCCGCGCCGCACTCGCCATTTGCGGACCGTGCAGACCTCCACCGCGTACGGGGTGACTTGGAACTGCAGGTACAGCCAGGCGAGCAGTCCGAAGGACGACCCGAACACACCGTAGAGCGCCGAGCTGTGGCGCAGCAGGTGCCCGACCACGTATCTGCTGAGTAGCAGCAGCACTTGCCAGGAAGCCGTCGGCAAGACCGCTCCAGGGCGCACGCCGCGCCAGCTCACCACGGCCGCCGTGGCCATCCCGAATGCCAGCCAGAATAGCCTGATATTGAGAACGAAGGCGACGCTGGCGGGCTTGCCGATCGCGAGCCGGACCGACTATTCGACGGCGACGGGATGGATGATCCGGCTACAGGTTCCTCTTAATGACATTATCCTTAAATAATGGGCATTCGAGGATCTGCGCTCTGATGATCAGATGCCTATGCTGCGCGTATGGGAGGGACGCCGGGCTAGGGGCCGGCGGGTTTGCGGCTCCTACCGAGTTCGCGGATGAGTGCGCAGGTGGCTGCTGTTGCGGAAGGGGGCGGAAGGGGGCGGTCAGATGATCCGGCACCGGACTTTGACTATCGCCGCCGCTGGGGTGCTGGCGGCTGGGCTGGTTCCGGTCCGGATCCCGGTCGCTGGCAGTTCGTGCTGGTCCGTGAGGGCGGCCAGTGGCTGCTGATGGACTCCCGGAGACTGCCATGAGGCGCCTCGCTGCCCGGTTCGCCATCATCATCACAGTGGCGGTGGTCGCGTGCGCTGGAACGCTGGCAGCCACCGCGGGTACCTCGCCGAGCCCGTCCGCAGTTCCGTGTCCTGGCGCCGCGCCCGCCTGACACTGGGAACAACGACGCCTGTGCTGCTGGTGCACGGCTTCACTGAGAAACCGGACGTGTGGACTACCGGAGAAAGAGCCGGGCGGCAGGGTACTCAGCGCTTGCCGTCGATGGTGCAGGCGATCAGCACTGCGCTCGGCTCCAAGGTGACGGTCGTCGCCTTCGACTACACGTCTGCGAACACCAGGTGGGTGACAGACCCGGCGGTCGGCCCGCAGCTGGCCACTTGCATCGCCTGGCTGGCCAGAACCTCAGCGGCGCAGGGCGGGCCTGGGAAGGTGATAGTTGTCGCCCACTCGATGGGCGGCCTCGCCGTCCGCTGCGCCCTCGACGCGGCTTGCCTGAAAGGCCATGGCACGGGCCCAGCCGCGAACCCGGACCAGATCGGGCTTGACATTACGCTGGGCACTCCGAACCTTGGCCCGCTCAAGCCTCTGAGCGCAGCCGGCCAGTTTCTGTGCGGGAGCATTTGCCTGGGTCCGGCCGACCTGGTGAAAACCGACGCCGGAGCGGCGATGATCGGACTCGAGCCAGGTTCTAAGAATCCGACACAGCTTCAGCCGCTGCCTGCCAGCGTCCCCTTGTACGCCATCGTAGGCAAGATCACCATTCCTGTTACGTTGCTGAGCGTCGGCCCGTTCAATATCTTGACCGTCACGAGCGACATCGGCGACGGGGTCGTACCCGTCGATTCGGCCCTGGCGGGAGCGCCGCCTCCCGTTCACATAGTGGATTGCGGCACGGTCAGCACCGCTTTCAGGTAGTTCCGAAATGCTCCCATTTCACCGAGACCACCGATCCCGTATCGCAGGCGAACGTTATCGCGGCCATCGAGCCAGCCGCCACGGCCCTGGGTATCAGGGCGTGCACGCCGACAGCGATCACCAGGGCACTCGTCGCCAAGGATCCGGCGAGCAAATCGTCGCTCCAGCTCATTCATTACGCCTGCAAGAATGGCTGGGCCCCGGCTGAGGTGCACCGGAAGATCGCTCTTAGCAATGGCAGCACTGGCTCCCAGCGACTTGGCCAGATCCCCCGATCAGGCCTTTGAGCTGGTGGTCAGGGGCAGGATCGAACTGCCGACCTTCCGCTTTTCAGGCCGACCAAATGACACTGGTCGCGTGAGTCGGCCCAGCGCGGAAGGTGCCCGATGGGTGCCTGTGACTGCCGCTGGTTGTTGCCGTTGTCGTCACAGTTGTCGTCGAACCCGCATATGGATCTGCCTGACGGGGAGCAAGCCGACGGCTGCTCGGCGGCTATCAGCCCAATGATCTGAGCGATGACGGCCTTGTCGTATCAGATCTTGATGACCTGAACATCGGGCATGGCGTCGTAGTCAGAGTCCTGCGTCACGATCGGAACGCCATGGGCGATCGCGGTGGCCACGATCCAGCTGTCGTTGACCGGCACCTTCCGGCCAGCAGCACGCAGCCGCGAGACCAGCAGCGCCCAGGCGTCGGAGACCGCCTCGTCGACGGCAAGGGCCTCGAACCGCTGGGCGAGCTGATAGGTAGACAGTCTCCGGGATGCATCCTCGGGGTTCCTGGCCTGCAGGACACCGAGCCGCAGTTCACCGAGCGTGATCGCTGAAATGCCCCATTCAAAATCGGCGAACTGGCCGGCATTGAACCGCGCCGCCTCCAGGCCGATGAGCACGGAAGTGTCGGCCAGCGCCCGCTGGGAACTCACCATGGCAGGTCGTCAGTCGTCTCGGCCAGGGTCGCCCGCAGTTCCTCAGCCAGGCCAGTGGTATCGGGACCCAGGCGGGCGAGTTCGCCGCCGATCTCCGATGCGGGCAGCCACTGCCGCCGCCGTGAGAGCGGGATGATCTTCGCTACGGGACGGTTGTCCTTGAGAACCTCGATCTCCTCGCCTGCCTCGACACGTCGCAGCACCTCCGCAGTGTGGTTGCGGAGATCGCGCGCGGGAATAGCATTCATGGAGCAAGTGTAGCACTCGAGCTACACTTGTAGCAAGATCGAGGTCTATCCCGAGGGCGCAACAGCACAGCGCTGTGACTGGCAACGCCCGCGACGGCGACGTCATCGCGCCAGCCCGCGACCCAAATGAGCAATCGTGACCCCTGGGCACAGAACCAGCGCGAGCCCTATCGCACACCCAGTCCTACCCGCATGACCTGCCCCCCATGACCGTCCGCCGCCTACATGGCACCGTTGTCGTCAGAAGCAATTCAATCGGCACATTGTTTCCGCAGCTCAAAGAGTGGTCAGGGGCAGGATCGAACTGCCGACCTTCCGCTTTTCAGGCGGACGCTCATACCAACTGAGCTACCTGACCTCGGTCTGCGCCGCGGCCGACGGCAACCGCCGCGGCCGACGCGCTGACCGGAGCGGTCCTGACGGGATTTGAACCCGCGACCTCCACCTTGACAGGGTGGCGAGCACTCCGAGCTGCTCTACAGGACCTTGCGCTGGCTTGCACCAGGCTACTGCTGTGCTGGCTTACACCAGCCGTACCCCCAACGGGATTCGAACCCGCGCCGCCGCCTTGAAAGGGCGGTGTCCTAGGCCGCTAGACGATGGGGGCTCGACGGTCACCGCCGCCTTGCCCGTGGCGCCCGCCGTCGGGGACCGATTCAGCATAGGGGACGGGTGGCACTGCCGGCAAAGCGGATACCATCATCGCCGCTGCGGTCAGACTAGCCGACCAGCCTTGCCCGGTCGGGCGAGCAGGCTCGAACCCAGTCAATCCTGGCTAGCTCGGCCGGTTCTTGTTGATCATGTTCTCGACGATCGACGTCTTCTGGCCTTCCTCCGGGATGACGATCCACGCCACCAGGTACGCAAGCACACCGGTGCCGACGGTGAACAAGCTCACCACTGCGACGAGCACCCGGAGCAGGTTGACGTCCATGCCGACGTAGTCCGCCAGCCCGGCGCAGACGCCCGCGACGATGCGGTTGTCGCGACGCCGGACCAGGACCTTGTTGCTTCCGTTGACGTTGCTCATGACACCATCATCTCGCATATCGGAGCCCGCGCGAACGGCCAGGCCGGCTCCGCATACGCTGACGATAGGCCCAAGCAGAGAGGACGTAAGTCATGCCGCGCAGCACCGAACCCGTCGGCAGTGACCTGCTCCGCATCGACGACGAGCTGAGCGACGAGGAGCGGCTCGTCCGCGACACCGTACGCAAGTTCGCCGCGGACCGGATCATGCCGCACATCGCGGACTGGTTCGAGGCCGGAACGCTCCCCCGCGACCTGGTCCCTGAACTTGGCCAGCTCGGCCTGCTCGGGATGCACCTGACAGGTTACGGCTGTGCTGGGATGGGCCCGATCGCCTACGGCGTGACCTGCCGCGAGATGGAGGCCGCCGACTCGGGCCTGCGCAGCCTGGTGTCAGTGCAGGGCTCGCTGGCGATGTTCCCGATCTGGAAATACGGCTCGGAGGAGCAGAAGAACGAGTGGCTCCCCCGGATGGCGGCCGGCCAGGCGATCGGCTGCTTCGGGCTCACGGAGCCGGATCACGGCAGCGACCCGTCCAGCATGACGACACACGCCACGCACAACGGGTCAGACTGGGTCATCTCCGGCACCAAGATGTGGATCACCAACGGGTCGATCGCCGACATCGCCGTCGTCTGGGCCTCGACCGAGCAGGGCATCCGCGGCTTCCTCGTGCCCCGCGGCGCCCGCGGCTTCACCGCGCGCAATATTCATAAGAAACTATCCCTCCGGGCTTCTGTGACCTCGGAGCTGCATTTCGACGACGTGCGACTGGCCGGCGACGCCGTCCTGCCCGGTGTCACCGGCCTGAAGGGACCGCTGTCCTGCCTGTCCGAGGCCAGGTTCGGCATCGTGTGGGGCGTCACCGGGGCGGCCAGGTCGTGCCTGGAGGCGGCGATCGACTACGCCAGGACGCGCGAGCAGTTCGGCCGGAAGATCGGCGGCTTCCAGCTCACCCAGTCCAAGCTGGCCTGGATGCTGGCCGATCTGCAGCGGGCACAACTGCTTGCGCTGCACCTCGGCCGGCTCAAGGAGGCCGGTCAGATCACGCCCGAGCAGGTCAGCCTCGGCAAGATGAGCAACGTGCGGACCGCGATCGAGATCGCCAGGCAGTCCAGGACCATCCTCGGCGCCAACGGGATCACTCTGGAATATCCGGTGATCAGGCACGCCAACAACCTGGAGTCGGTGCTGACCTACGAGGGCACCGAGGAGATCCACACCCTCGCCATCGGCCAGGCGCTCACCGGCATCTCTGCCTACCGATAGCGGCTTCCAGATCTGTGCAGTCCGAGATCATGGGCTGAACCCCGCTAACTTCGGCGGGTTTCGACCGTGATCATGGAGATCCAGACCCGTGAGCGTGCTGACGGGGTGCCGACCGATGAATGAACCCGATAGATGAGTTGCCCGCATGATGCGGCCTGCGGGTGGTACCCGGCCGGGCTACGAGGCGACCGGTGAGTGAGTCGCTTGCTGTTCTGCTCGACGACGCGGCCGCCGGGCGGTTCCCGCCTGCCGACGGTGGAGTGACGATCCTCCCCCAGCCGTCGGCGCGCGATGCCGGGGTCATCGGGTTCACTGCGCATGCGGTCATCTTCATCGACGCCGACCCGAGCTGGGTCGCCAGCCTGCTGCCCGCCGGAGACCTGGCGGCTCCGATGAGTCCGCCCTTCCTGCAGGCTCTCTGCCAGGCCACGAACCGGCACGCAGGCAGCGTCGACCTGCTCTGCGTGGCTGAGTCGCTGCCCGGGCCGCCGCCCGTGACCCTGGCGGCGGAGGCCGAGTCGTCGCACCCGCGGATCGACCGGGCGCTTCGTTCCCGGGACGACGTCCGGGCATGGCGGGCGGATGCGGGAGTCGTGCTGCTCGGCCGCGGCGTCGCCGGTCGCTGGGAGACCGCGATCGAGGTCGACGAGGACCAGCGCGGACGCGGTCTCGGCCGCGAGCTGGCCACGGCCGCCAGGCACCTGGTTCCGCCGGGCACGCCGCTCTGGGCGCAAGTCGCCACCGGCAACGCCGCCAGC
>Ga0209517_10004604_pt1 | contig 18051 bp, 17 predicted proteins | sample PeaSoiMetSII2010_FD_187695 | JGI IMG/M metagenome (GOLD analysis project Ga0209517, IMG submission 187695) | Peat soil microbial communities from Weissenstadt, Germany - SII-2010 (SPAdes) (version 2) | ecosystem: Environmental > Terrestrial > Soil > Wetlands > Peat | place: Germany...
CGTCACGGACCTGATCTCCGGCCAAACGCCATCCCGGCTTGGAGACCGTCTTGAAGACGGAGTTCAACCGAGGCTCTGGTCTTAGGCGGGATATGTTCCGTGGAAATCCAGGCTAGCGGTGTTTTGTTGTTGTTCTTGACGGCGTCGGTCATAGAAGTAGTGAATCTGAATATAGTGTAGCGCCGCGGCTGGTTTCCTGTGAGAGACCAGGCCGTCTCTGCCCAAGAGCGCAGGCCCTCCCCAAGACTCACGCTCTCACGGCATGGTTGCTTGGAGGGACGCATTGCAATCTTGGTTGCAATCGGCGGCGAGAGAGAGTACCTTGCTCATCATGCGAACGATCAGTCGCGCACTCCCGCTGGCAGCCCTCGCGTGTTCCCTGCTGGGCGCGGCCGCAAACACGCCCATTGTCGACTATCGGATCCGCGCGCGGTTGGATACGGCGCAGAAGGCCATCGACGGGCAGGAGACATTGACGTGGCGGAACGATTCGCCGGATGCCATCGGCGAGCTGCGGTTCCATCTCTACCTGAACGCGTTTCAGAACGAGAAGAGCAGCTTCATGCGCGAATCGGGCGGGCAGTTGCGCGGCGACAAAATTCCGAAGGAAGGCTGGGGATATGTGGAGGTCCGCAGGATGCAGGTGGCGGGCGGGGCCGACCTGACGCAGGCGATCCGGTTCATTCACCCGGACGACGATAATGCTGACGACCAGACGGTGATCTCGGTGGCATTGCCTCAGCCCGTGGCGCCGGGGCGGAGCATCACGCTGAATATCGACTTCCTCTCGAAGCTGCCAAAGGTGTTCGCGCGGACCGGTTACCACAACGATTTCTTCTTCGCCGGGCAGTGGTTCCCCAAGATCGGAGTGTATGAGAAAGCCGGCGACCGTTACGCCAAACAGGGCGCGTGGAACTGCCACCAGTTCCACGCGAACTCGGAATTCTTCGCGGACTACGGCAATTGGGATGTGACGGTCACGGCGCCGTCCGCGTACGTGGTGGGCGCCACGGGGGTCGAGCAGAGCCGCACCGAGGATCCGCAGCGGCACGAGACCACGTACCAATTCGTCCAGGAAAACGTTCACGAGTTCGCCTGGACGGCATCGCCGAAGTTTGTGCGGGTGGAGCGGAAGTTCGATCCGGACCGGGAAGTCTCGGCGGTGGAGATCGGGGATGTGGGCAAACTGGTGGGGCGGAGCGGCGACGAATTGAGGCTGAAGCCGGTGCGCATGATCCTGCTGATCCAGCCGGAGCACCGAAGCCAGATCGACCGCCATTTCCGCGCCGTTGCAAACGCCTTGAAGTGGTTCGGCCTGTGGTACGGAGCTTATCCGTACGCGACCATCACGGTGGTGGATCCGCCCTACGGCGCCGGCGGGGCGGGCGGCATGGAGTACCCCACGCTGATCACGGCGGGAACCGCGCTGCGAGTGGGGGAACACGAAGCGGACCCCGAAGAGGTTGTGATCCACGAATTCGGCCACCAGTATTGGTACGGCATGGTGGGCACGAACGAGTTCGAGGAATCGTGGCTGGATGAAGGCTTCAACACCTACTCCACCAGCAAGATCATCGACCAGGTATATGGCGCGCAGGATCTGCCGATCCACTGGCAGTCCTTCCCGGTGGAAGAGATCCTCGGGCTGCCGACTTACACCGACGATGTGATGAACCGCACGGCGTACCTGTTTTATCGCAGAGTGGATCCGGTAGTGCGGAACGCCTGGGACTACTACGATACGATCAGTTACGGCATCAACTCCTATATGCGGCCCGCGATTCTGCTGCGAACCCTGGAGAACTACCTGGGCCCGCCGGTAATGGCGCGCATCATGCGCGCGTGGTTCGAGCGGTATTGCTTCCACCATCCGACGTCGCGCGATTTCGAGAAGGTGGTGAACGAGGTCTCGGGCCAGGATATGAGTTGGTTTTTCGACCAGTTCGTGTTTGGAACCGACCAGCTCGATTACCGGGTGGACAGCGTGGAGTGCGAGAAGGAGCCCGTGCGGCGCGGCCTGTTCGTGGAGAAAGGCCAGCGCGTGGCGGTCACCGACGAGGACGTGAAGCGGATCGAGAAGGAACGCGCGAAGAAGAAAGAAGAGCCGCAGTACCACATCGTGGTCAAGCTGAGGCGCGAAGGCGAAGCGGTCTTTCCGGTGGATATGAAGATGACGCTGGAAAATGGCGAGACGATTGGCAAGCACTGGGACGGGCGCGACCGCTGGGTAAAGTACGAGCTCACCAAGACCTCGCGGGCGAAGCGGGTGGAGATCGATCCCGAGCACAACGTGCTGCTCGACTCGAATTTCGAAAACAACAGTTGGGTGAGCGACCCCGCGCCGCTACCCTTCGCGAAGTGGTTTTCCAACCTGATGTTCTGGAGCCAGATGGTGCTGCCATGACGATATCCGAAGCGTTGCGCGGCGGGATTCGGGCGCTGAACGGCCGCAAGCGGCTGTGGTTCTGGTTTTACGGCGTGACCACGATCTGGGCGGTCGCTGTTGCGGCGCCGGCGATCGGACAGCTCTTCTCCTCGCTTGGGGAGAGCGCGTGGGCGGAGCGGATGGCGGGCAATTTCGACCTCCAGTGGATTGCGGAAGTCGCGGCGCAGAAGGGCGGGCTGCCATTCCTCCCGCTGCTGGTGACGGCGGCGGCGGTGCTCGCGGTTTCGGCGATCGCTCACGTGTTCCTGTTGGGCGGGGCGATCCAGCTCTTCTGCGCGCGCCAGGAGTTTACGCTGGGTGGGTTCTTCCAAGGGTGCGGCAGGCATTTCTGGCGGTTCGTGCGGCTGGCGCTGGTTTCGGCGCTGTTCTATGCCGTGGTGTGGGGTGTGAATCGTGGCCTGGCGCGCGTGGGAGAGAAGATTTGGGGCGAAGGCTCGGAGGCGACGCCGCTGGTGTACTGGGGATGGGGGCGGACCGCGGTGCTGCTGGCGTTGCTCGGGCTGACGGGCCTGATCTTCGACTATGCGCGGATCAAGCTGGTGACGGCGGACAGCCGCAAGGCGTTCCGCGGCGCAATTGGGGCGGTGCGGTTCGTATTCGCGAATTTCCGGCAGACCGCGGGACTGTACGTGGTGGTGTGGGCGATCGCGCTCGTGCTGCTGGCGGCCTATTACGGCATGTCGCGCGTGGTAACGCAGACGTCGTTGGGGCTGGTGGTGCTGCTGTTTGCGATCAGGCAGGCGATGGTGCTGGTGAAGGGCTGGACTCAGTTGCTGTTCTATGCCAGCGGGGCGGAGATGTACGCGGCGCTGACGCCCGTGCCGGTGGTGGAGATGCCGGTGGTGGAAGTGGTGGAGGCGGCGGAAGCGGCGGAGGCAGAAGTCCCAGTGGCGGCGGAGGAGCCGGCGCCCCAGGTGCCGGAGACGGCCGCCCCAGCGGCTGAGGCGTAGCGGGAGGCATCCTTCTGGGCCGTCTCGTCTGGATCGCTCCCTGACGGTCGCGGCTCTGACGCGAAGTCTCGTGCTCTCGACGCGGCCATCAGAGCCACGACCGTAAGGGAGTGGTCGCTTGTTCGCACCACTGCAGTTTCGCGACAGAAACTACCCATCCCTCTTGTCAGGAAAGAAAAGATGGGTTCCCGGCATGCCGCGGGTTCCACCCGGGCCGCGACGGCAAGTGGCATGCGGGACACCACAGGCTACTTGGCCCGCGCGGCATTCCATACGCCGTCATCGACAGCGGTGGAGCCGTCCGTAGTGCTGGTTTCGTAGCGTCCCTCGAATGCTTTCCCGTTCCACTCGCCGGTAATCCGGGAACGCAGGGAGAAGCCCTGCAAATCGAAATCGTAGGAGCCCTCCAGCTTCGATTGGTTCAGCTTCAGCTCGTGCGGAGTGGTCTTGACCTCCGCGCCGGCGTACACGAAAGTGACGTCCCATTTCCAGGCGCCGTCAGGCGTGAGATCCAGGCTCATGCGAAATGCTCCGCCGCCGCCCGAGCCATTGCTTTTCCATTCGCCGGCGTATCGGCCGGCCAAGTCGCGATCGGCAGCGCGCACGTTGACCAGGAGAAGCAGAAAGAGAAGACTGAGGCAACGCATGCGACGATCCTACCAGAAGTCGGCCGCGAAATTACGGAAGCGCTCCGCCCGGCTCGTGCTTCTTCAGCTCGTACTTGGCCACGGCTTCGCGATGCACTTCGTCGGGCCCGTCCGCCAGTCGCAGGGTGCGCGAGTTGGCCCAGGCCGCGGCCCATTCGAAATCCTGGCAGATGCCCGCGCCGCCGTGCGCCTGCATGGCGCGGTCGAGCACCCGCAGCGCCAGGTTCGGCGCCACGATCTTGATCATGGCGATTTCGGAACGCGCCGCCTTGTTGCCCACCGTGTCCATCATGTAAGCCGCTTTGAAGACCAGCAGGCGCGCCTGTTCGATTTCGATGCGCGAATTGGCTATGTCCGACCGGATGGTCCCCTGCTCGGCCAGGGTTTTGCCGAATGCCACCCGCGACCGCACGCGCCGGCACATGCCTTCGAGCGCGCGCTCCGCCACGCCGATCAGGCGCATCGAGTGGTGAATGCGGCCCGGGCCGAGACGGCCCTGCGCGATTTCGAAACCGCGGCCCTCGCCCAGCAGGAGGTTGGCGGCGGGAACGCGCACGTCTTCGAACAGCATCTCGGCGTGTCCGTGGGGCGCGTGGTCGTAGCCGAAGACGGTGAGCATGCGCTTCACCGTCACGCCGCGAGCGTCCATGGGGACGACGATCATCGACTGCTGTTTGTGTTTCGGCGCCGCAGGATCGGTCTTGCCCATGAAAATCGCGACGCGGCATCGGGAGTCGCCCGCGCCCGAGATCCACCATTTGCGCCCGTTGAGGATGTAGTGGGCGCCGTCGCGGCGGATACTGGATTCAATGTTGGTGGCGTCCGACGAAGCTACCTGCGGCTCGGTCATGGCGTAGCAGGAGCGGCTCTCGCCGGCCAGCAGCGGCTTCAGCCACCGCTCCTTCAACTCGGGTGAGCCGTAACGTTCCAGCACTTCCATGTTGCCCGTATCGGGCGCCGAGCAGTTGAAGACCTCGGGTGCCATGGCGGAGCGTCCCATGATCTCGCACAGCGGCGCGTATTCCAGGTTAGTGAGGCCGGCGCCGGACTCGCTCTCCGGCAGGAACAGGTTCCACAAGCCGGTGGCGCGCGCGTGCGGCTTGAGATCCTCGATGACGGGCACCGGCTGCCAGCGGTTCGGGCCGTCGATGTGCTCCTGGTGCCGCGGCTCGTTGGGGTAGATGTGTCGGTCCATGAAGGCGGTCAAGCGCTTCTGGAGGTCTTTCACCTTGGGTGTGAATTCAAAGTTCATGGATTACTCTCCGCGAGTCGTGCGGCCATTCGCGCCAGGTTGGTGGCCCGCGCGCCGAAATTCCGGAAGCGCTCGTCGTGGGTCTGCCCGCGGTGGAACCGGCTGTAGATCTGCTGAATGATCACCGCCAGTTTGAAAACCCCGAGCACCTCGTAGTAGCCGATGTGGGTGACGTCGCGGCCGGTCGATTCGGCATAGCGCTCCACAAGCCGGTCGCGCGTATACCATCCGGGATTGGACGTGAGCGCGGGGATTCCCGCCACCCGCACCTCCGGCGCCGTCGCCCATACCCAGTAGCAAAGCGTCAGACCGAGGTCGGAGAGCGGATCGCCGAGAGTGGCCATCTCCCAATCGAGCACTGCCGCGACCCGGCCGGGTTGATCGGAAGCCAGCATGACATTGTCCAGCTTGTAATCGTTGTGGATTAACGCCGGCGCGAGCGCCTCGGGAATGCGGCCGCGGAGCCACCGGATCACCTGCTCCATCTCGGGCACCTCTTCGGTTTTAGCATGCTCCCAACGGTCCGCCCAGCCGCGCACCTGCCGCTCGACATAGCCCTCGGGCCTGCCCAGGACGCGCAGCTCATCGCGCCCGACATCGATGGCGTGCAACTTCACCAGGGCATCGAGGAACGCCTCGCTGATCATTTGGGGATGCGCCGCGATGGGCGGCGGAATCTCCTCGCGGAGGACGATGCCGCGGCGCCGTTCCATCACAAAGAAAGGCGCTCCCAGCACGGCGGGATCTTCACACAGCGCGAAGACCTCGGGCGCTTGCGGGAAGTGCGGATGCACGGCCCGGAGCACGTGGTATTCGCGGACCATATCGTGCGCCTTAGGAGCGACGGGCCCGAGCGGAGGCCGCCGCAGCACGTACTCGCGACCGCCCATGCGCAGCAGGTAGGTCAGGTTCGAGTGCCCGTTGGGAAACTGCTGGATGGTGAGGTCCGACAGGCCGGGAGGCCTGTCCCACTGGCCGCGCAGAAAGTCACGAAGCGCTTCGACGGCGATCTCCTCGCCCGCGCGCGTCGCGATGGTCTCGGAAGGCACCGGATCGCGCTCCTCAGAAGTACATCCGCAGGAGCCACTCGGCGGCCAGGGCCGGCTTGGCATGGTTTTCAATTTCCACGACCACTCCCCATGCCACCTCCACGCCGCCGCCGCTGACCTCGTTCACGGAGTTGGGAGTCACGCGCGCGCGGATGCGGGATCCGGCGGGAACGGGAGCTGGGAACCGCAGCCGGTTGAAGCCGTAGTTCACGAGCAGCTTGGATGGCACGCGAATCTCCACCGCGTCGCCCACCAGCCTGGTCAACAGCGCGACCGTCAGAAATCCATGCGCGATAGGGGCGCCGAAGGGCGACTCCCGGCGCGCGCGCTCGATATCGACGTGGATCCACTGGAGGTCTTCGCTAAGGGCGGCAAACTGGTTGATCCGCTCCTGCGTGATGGTGAGCCAGTCGCTCACGCCGGCCTCTTTGCCGATCCAGGTTTTCAACTCGTCCAGGCTTTCGATCGTTTGTGCCGCCATGGCTCACCTCGCATACACGCCCGCAGTCGCGGGCTCCTCTCGTTTTTTCATGTCCTTGGCGATGGTCCGCGACCCGCAGTAGAGCACCATCGCGAGCAGGATGGACAGAACCGGGATGATCAGCATCGCCTGTTGCAAGCCCACCGCCTTGAAGGCTTCCGTGATGGCGCCGGCCCCGGCCGCATCGGCGGCGCGGCGCGCCATCAGGTCGCTGAGCTTGCCGGTCAGCAGCGGTCCGAAGGAGGCGCCGCACAGGTACATCGCCATGAAGTAGATGGCCATGGCCCGGCCGCGCAGGGCGGGCGCAACGATATCCTGGATGGCCGCGTAGACGAGGCCGTAGTAGGAGTTGAGCGAGCCGTAGGCCAGGGCGATCAGGGGAATGGCGCCATAGACGCTGCCGGCGCTGACTCCCAGGTAGGCGAAGGGCGCTCCGACCACCGCCATGGCGGCGGCCGAGAGGAGGCGTCCGTTGCTGTGCGTGTGCCCGTTGTTGTGTGTCTGAATGACACGGTCGCCCAGGCGCGCGGCGACAAAGCCGCCGAACGCGCCGCCTGCGGCGAACACGATGCCGGTGGCGATGCCCGAACGGGCCAGGCTGAGCCCGTGAATGCGGCTCAGGAACGCCGGCAGAAAGGTGGCGACGGCATAAAGGTTGAAGTTCAGCAGCGCGCCGGACACGATGATCCACCACATGGTGGGGATGCGCAGAATGGTCCCTGTGGAGGCCTTTTCGGCTGTCTCGCGATGGACCTCGGCGGCCCCACGGAGCGGCTCTTTCAAGCGCAGCAGGAGCGGAACCAGCACCACGGCCGGCGCCGCGGCCAGAACCATCGCCGCGCGCCACCCATAAGCCTGGGCCAGCGGACCGCTGAAGAAATAACTCAGCGCGCCGCCCACCGGCACTCCCAGCATGAACAGGGCCAGCGCGCGCGAGCGCTCAGCCGCGGGGAACAGGTCGCCGATCCAACTGGTGGCAGCGGGCGCCACTGCCGCCTCGCCCACTGCGAATCCCAGCCGCGAGACCAGCAGCATGGCGTAGTTGACGGCCATGGCGGCGAGGCCGGTGAGCGCGCTCCAGACCAGCATGCCGGCAGCCAGCAGTTTGCGGCGGCTACAGGTGTCCGCCACTCTTCCCAAGGGCAGCCCGACCAGTGCGTAGAGCCAGATGAAGGTAGACCCGACGAGGCCAATTTGCGCGTCGCTCAAGCTGAATTCCTTGCGGATCGGCTCGGTCAGAGCGCCGATGACGTGCCGGTCGTAGAAGTTCAAAGTGTTAACGGCCACGAGAACCGCGAGTGAAGTACGGTAGCCGGCGCTTCTGTCCATGGGGAATCCATGCTATCACACGCGGCGTTCGCCCATCACACGCCGTAGGGCCGGAGATTTCCGGCAAGATTGCGGGCGGCGGCCTTGAACCGGCCGGCACACGCGATCTATACTCGACCACGTGGGCCGCTGCCGAAAACCCGGACTTGTCGGATTGGGCGCCGCTCTGTTGCTGCCGGGAATGCTGCAGGCCCAGGTGTACACGATCCACATTCCGAAGACGGAACTGCCGTCGAGAGTCGAATGGTCCGTGGCATATGCCGCGGGCGGCAATGTGAAAACCGGCGCGGGCGAAATGCCGGCGGCCACCAGGGTGGGCGATTGGGAGGTGACGGTTGCCTTGGATGCCGGTCGGTGCGAGATCTCGTGTGTGTACCGGCGCATACGGGACCTGACTCATTTGCTGCCGCCGGTCACGGAAATCCGTCTCTACACCGGCTCCAGATCCCAGCCCGCCACCATCATGGTGGATCCGGCCGGACTCAGACTGCCGCTTGCTGCGAGCCGGGTCCTGACGGTCGCGCAGCAGCCCGGTATGCCGGCGCGCAGGCTTTTCGCTGCGATTCTTATGCGGGGCGAGGGTGATCGAACGCCTTCAACCGGCGCGCTTTCAGTTACGTCCGGCCACCAACCGAAAGTCACTGTTCGGGCTGCCGTGCCCCTGCGTATTTAGATAATCCCTGTCTGTCCAAAGCAGGTGGTTTTTCGGTTTTCCAGGAGGGGTTATATGAACTTACAGACAGGTTATCACCGCGTGCTGTGTCTGCATGCCGCGGCAAAGCGCCTGCAAATCCCGGAACGCACACTGCGCTACCAGGCCAGCCGCGGGCGGATCCAGGGCGCATTCAAGCAGGGCAAGCTGTGGAAGTTTTTGCTTCCCGCAGAGCGGGATTCAAGGCCGTGCCAGATGAGCTGGTTTGGGGGACGCCGCGAGTGACTTGAGAGTGTCGAGATTCCGGCGGTCGTCATCCCGTTCTTTCACGGGAGTCTCCAGGATGAAGGGCTTCCGCCGCAGCTCGGGATGCCTGAGGATGCGGCGGAAGGCCTCGCGGCCGATGTGGCCTTCGCCGATGTTGGCGTGGCGATCGACGCGCGAGCCCAGGGGCATCTTCGAATCGTTGGCGTGGATCACGTGGACGTTGGCCAGGCCGAGCAGCTCCCGGGCACTGCGGATGGTGGAGCGGAGGCCGGCGGGGGTTGCGACATCGAATCCGGAAGCCAGCAGATGGCAGGTGTCGAGGCAGTAGCCGATGGGCAGATCGGTGAGTTGACCGGCGAGCGAGCGGATGGATTGCAGCTCCTCGAAGCGGCTGCCGAGGTGGGCGCCCGAGCCCGCGGTGTTCTCGAGCAGAACGGTGAGATGGGGGGAGCGGAAGCCTTCGGACGCTTCGCGGAGCGCCAGGACGAACGCGGCGATGCCTTCTTCCACCGAGTGCCCGCGGTAGCTGCCGGGGTGGAGCACCAGGTATTCGGCGCCGATGGCGGAGGCGCGTTCCAGCTCTCCGCGAAAGGCGGCGATGGACCTGGCGCGGATCACGGGGTCCAGGGATGCCAGGTTCACCAGGTAGTTGACGTGGATGACGAGAGGGTGAAGGTCAAACCGCTCGCGAGCCGACCGCAGAAGTTTCACCTGGGTGCGGTCAGCCGGGCGAGCCCGCCACATGCGGGGGCTCGCGGAAAAAATCTGGAACGTGTTGGCGCCCAGCTCGGCGGCTTTGAGAGCGGCCTTTTCGAGCGATCCGGACGTGAAGGTGTGGATGCCTAAACGCAGAAGCTACATCCTACCAGAACGTGTACACCTGTCCACGATGTAGTCGTCGTTTACTGTACTAACGACGGCGCGGAAGCGATGGCGATGCGCGCGCTGCACAGAGACGGATCGGCATACTCGTTGGCGCGGACCGGCCCTTCCCAGGCCACCGGGTATTCGCGCAAGCACTGCGGGCAGATGTACTTGCCATGAATGGGCCACATGGCCTTCGCATGTACTTTCTGGCACCAAAGCTCGGAAATCCAATTCCACATGATGACTCCTCCTCGGTCACGTTACAGAGCAATTTGGAGACCACAGGTTTGCGCGACAATGACACCATGCGCGCATGGTTGATGGACTCGTACGAGGGTGTCGAGAAACTGCGTCTGGCCGAAGTTGGCGATCCCGCCCCGGGCCCCGGACAGGTGTTGCTGCGGATGCGCTTCGCGGCGTTGAATCCCGCCGACGCCTTTCTGGCAAAGGCGATGTATCCGGCCAAACCGCCGCTGCCGCATATCCTGGGACGCGACGGGGTTGGCGAGGTGCTCGAAACCGGACCGGGTGTGGACCAGGTGCGGGTGGGCGAGACGGTCGGCGTCCTGCGCTGCAATGCGGGCGTGGAGACCTGGGGCACCCTGGCCGAGAAGGCCGTGATTCCGGCGGCCAGCGTGGCCCCCATCCCACAGGGTTGGTCCCTGGAAGAGATGGCCGGGGCTCCGCTGGTGTTCCTGACGGCCTGGCAGGCATTGACGCAATGGAGCGACCCGCCGGCGCCGCCGACGAAGGGTTCGGTGCTGCTGGTTACCGGCGCTTCGGGCGGCGTGGGAGTGGCGTCGGTGCTGCTCGGCAAGTCGATGGGGCTGCGGGTGGCGGCGTTGTCGCGCAGCGCGGAGAAGGGCGCGAGGTTGAAGGAACTGGGCGCGGACTTCGTGTTCGACCCGTTGGACGCGAACCTGCGCAAGCGTGTGAACGCCGCGCTGGCGCCCAAAAAGGTGGACCTGGTGGTGGATAACGTCGGCGGGCCGCTGTTCAACGAAGTGCTGGCGATGCTGGGCTACGGCGGCCGGATCAGCGTAGTAGGTCGGAGCGGCGGGCCGGTTCCCGAGTTCAACACGGGATCCCTGTTCTTCCGCAGGAATCGCATTGGCGGCGTGGCGGTGGCGGACTTCACGCCGGAATCCGCGCAAGTGACCTGGAAGGAGATTGCCGGCCGGTTGGACGCCCTCGGCAAACGGCCGGTGGTGGACCAGGTGTTCGCGTTCGAGGAGGTGAAGGCGGCGTTTGCGCGGCTGGATCGGGGACCCATGGGCAAGGTATTGGTCCGGGTGGGATAACTTCTACCGGCCGGCGCTGATATCATGCAGAATACGCATGCTTCTGAAAGACCATGTTGCGCTGATTACCGGCACGGCCACCGGAATCGGCGAAGCGATTGCCCGGCTGTTCGCGCAAAACGGCGCCCGTGTATTCCTGCTGGATCGGGACGGAGACGGCAACCGGGCGGTGGCCGAATCGATCCGCTCGGAGGGTGGACGGTCGCAGGCCTTCGCGGGCGACGTGCGGCGAGCCGCGGACATCGCTCCGGTGGTGAAGGCCGCGGTGGACCAGTTCGGGCAGATCGACATCCTGATCAATAACGCCGGGATTTTTCCGCGCCGGCGGTTTCTGGACGTGACCGAAGAGGAGTGGGACGAGATGCAGGACGTCAACCTCAAGAGCATGTTCCACTCGATCCAGTTGGTGCTGCCGCACATGATCGCGCGGCGCTCGGGCCGGATCGTCAACATCTCGTCGGTTACGTTCCACATGGGAGTCGCCGGCCTGTCGCACTACGTCGCCTCGAAAGGCGGAGTGATCGGGCTGACGCGGTCGCTGGCGCGCGAAGCCGGGGAACACAACGTCCACGTCAACTGCATCACTCCGGGCGCCATCAAGACGGAATCGGAGGCGCGGTTCGTTAGCGAAGAACAGGCCAGAGATTTTATGTCGCGGCAGTGTCTGCAACGGCGCCTGGGGCCGCTGGACGTGGCGCGCGTGTGCCTGTTTTTGTCCTCGGAGCTCAGCGACGGAATGACCGGCCAGTGTTTGAACGTGGACGCCGGATGGGTGATGTACTGAGAAGAGCGGGTTGGCGGGCGAAAGCGCCTGCCCCACCATAGCTCTTCGGAAAGCCTGGCGCGAATCGGATATCATCAGAAGAACCCAAACCCAGAAGGGATCATTCTGCACACAATCCGTCATTACGAAGTCCTGGAAAAACTCGGCGAGGGCGGCATGGGGGTCGTCTGGAAAGCCCGCGACACACGCCTGGACCGCTTCGTGGCCCTCAAGGTCCTGCCCGCCGAAAAGATGAGCGATCCCGACCGCAAGCGGCGCTTCGTGCAGGAAGCCAAGGCCGCCTCCGCGCTCAACCACCCCAACATCATCACGATTTACGATATCGACCAGGCAGACGGCGCCGATTTCATTGCCATGGAGTTCGTGCCCGGCAAGGCCCTGGACCAGTTGATTCCGCGCAAAGGACTGCGGCTCAACGAGGCGCTGAAGTATGCAATCCAGATCGCCGACGCGCTGGCGGCGGCGCACGCCGCCGGTATCGTGCATCGCGACCTCAAGCCGGGCAACGTCATGGTGAACGAAAACGGCCTGGTGAAGGTGCTGGATTTCGGCTTGGCCAAGCTGACCGAGCGGGGAGGGGCCGGTGAATTCGCGCGCACCGAGACCATTGCCGAGACTCCCAAAACCGACGAGGGCACGATTATCGGAACGGTCTCCTACATGTCGCCGGAACAGGCCGAGGCGAAGAAGGTGGATGCGCGATCGGACATTTTCTCGTTCGGCGCTCTGCTCTACGAAATGCTGACCGGGCGGCGGGCGTTCCAGGGCGACTCCAGAATGTCCACGCTGGCGGCGATCCTGAACCGCGAGCCGGAGCCCGCCGATCAGGTAGCGAAAGAAATCCCTCGCGAAGTGAGCAAGATTCTACAACGCTGTCTGCGGAAGGACCCGGAGCGCCGCGCACATAGTATGGCGGACCTGAAGCTGGCACTGGAGGAGGTGAAGGAGGAGTCGGAATCGGGTGCGCTGGCGGGGACGCCGGCAGCCGTGCGTGTGAAGCGCCGGAAGATCCCTTGGGCGGCTGCGCTCGTTCTGCTCACGGCAATGGCAGGCGCGGCATTTTGGTATCTGCGCGAGAACCGCACGCCACAGGCGGCGATTCAGGCAGTGCCGCTGACGACCTACCCGGGATACGAATCGTTCCCGAGCTTCTCTCCGGACGGGAAGCAGGTGGCATTTAGCTGGAACGGCGGAAAGCAGGATAACTCTGACATTTACGTGAAGCTGATCGCATCCGGCAGACCGCTGCGGCTCACCACCGACCCGGCGCCGGACAGCGCGCCGGCCTGGTCGCCAGATGGAGCGTCGATCGCTTTTCTGCGCTACGGCGGCGGGAAAGCGAAGCTCATGCTGATTTCCGCGTTGGGAGGGTCCGAGCGGGAACTTGGGGAACTGCTGGATTCGCCTTACGTTGCCCTTACGGTGAACTGGTCCCCGGATGGCCGCTGGCTCGTGGTTGCCGGGAGGGATTCCGCGGAAAAGCCGGCTGTGTTGTGGCTGGTCTCCGTGGAGAGCGGAGAGAAACGCCAGCTCACGGTACCGCCGGCAAGCAATTTGGGTGACTACTATGGCGCTTTCTCTCCCGACGGGCGGACATTGGCATTCGCCCGGTACGCTGGGACACTAACCGGTGACCCGTATGTGCTCCCCCTCGCGGGGAATCTCGGCGCCAAGGGAGAACCGAGGCGGCTCACGAACGACAATCGACGTGTAAATGGAATCGCCTGGACTGCGGATGGCCGCGAAATTGTTTATTCCTCTGATCGCGGCGGCGCGCAGGCGCTGTGGCGAATGGCGATCTCGGGTTCCGGGGAGCCCCAGCGCCTGAGTGTCGGCGAGAATGGAATCCACCCCTCGATTTCCCGGCAGGGGAACCGGCTGGTCTATAGCCAGTCGATCAGCGACACCAACATCTGGCGCGTGAACCTCTCCGATGCCCGTGAACCGCCGACCCAGTTGATTGCCTCCACGCGCGCCGACATCAATCCCCAGTATTCGCCCGACGGCAATAAGATCGTCTTCAATTCAAACCGCTCCGGAAACGACGAACTCTGGGTATGTGATGCCGACGGTTCCAACCCGGTACAACTGGTGGCGATGGGATTTTCCGCCTCCGCTCGATGGTCACCGGACGGTCAGCGGATCGCTTTTGATTCCAATGTGACCGGCACCTACCAAATCTACGTGGTAAGCGCCCACGGCGGACGGCCTCAACGCATGACCAGGAGCGCGGCGAATGACGCGAGGCCAAGCTGGTCGCACGATGGCAACTGGATCTATTTCGAGTCCAACCGAACGGGATGGCAAATCTGGAAGATACCGGCTGGCGGCGGTGAGGCCGTTCAGGTTACCAGGCAGGGCGGTTACAATCCCTTAGAATCGAAGGACGGAAAGACGATTTACTACACCAAGAGCGAGTCGGCGCCTGGCCCGCTGTGGAAAGTGCCCGCGGAAGGGGGAGACGAGAGCCAGGTGCTGGATTCGGTTAACGGTCGGGTTTTCGCAGCGACGACGGGTGGTATTTACTTCATTTCGCAGAGGCGCCTCCAGTACTTTGACTTCTCGACCGGGATATCCAAATCAATCCTGACGATCGAAAAGCCTACCGCGGGGAGTCTCCTGTCCGTTTCCCCGGACGAACGGTGGCTCCTGTACACGCAGATCGACCAAGGCGGGAGCGACCTGATGCTCGTGGAAAACTTCCGGTAAATGGCAATGAGGCTTCTCCCGATCGCCATGACACTCGCATCCTCTCTTGCGGTGCAGTCTTATGCCAACCTGATCCTCACCAATGGGAAAATCTGGGCCGGCAGCAGCGCGCAGCCGCAGGCCGAGGCGGGTGGCGTGCGCGGGCAGCCGCATCGTGGCGAATCGGGTCCGCGGCGGAGGTCGGCAAGTGGGCCGGGCCCGAAACGCAGGTGATCGACCTTAGATGCGCAGGAACAGCCGCCGGCGGTACATCCAGAACAGCATCAGCCAGTAGGCCAGCAGCACTGCCGCGCCGCGCATCAAGGGCTCGACACCGGTGCCGAACATCTGGAAGACGTGCGGACCGAGGTGAATGCGGAACGAATCCATAAGGAACCGTTCGAACAGGTGAGCCATCAGGTAAGCGGCGATCGAATTCATCCCGATCACCACCAGCGGAAAGGCCCATTTCCGGTAACCCTTCACCTCGATCAGCCAGCAGAAGCCTGCCAGAAACAGGAAACAGAGCCCGCCGCTGAAGAGCGTCCAACTCGGTGTCCAGATGCGCTTCACCACCGGGCAGATGCCGGTGAAATGCAGCAGTAGTCCGGAGGCCACGCCGATGGCGCCGGCGGCCAGCAGGCGCCCCATGGGAATCCGCGGCGCCGATGCCCGCAGCCAGCGGCCGGCCGCCAATCCCAGGATCATGGTGCCGAGCGTGGGGATGAAGCTCAGCGTCAAATACCCTCCGCTATTGAACACAAACGGCGAAGTCCGCGGAAAGAGGTTGAGGAACCGTTGGTCAAAGGCGTTTCCGAAGTTGCTGTTCTTGTTCCAGTGGGCGGCGAATCCCGAGTAGTGATGCTGCCAATCCGGCGGGACTCCTACGGCTTGGTAGTTGAATCCGGGACCCGCGGCGGGGTACAGGGCCCACGCCAGCCAGTAGCCAAAAAGGACGGCGGCCAGCGCCATCCACTGCCAGCGCGGCGGACGAAAACCGAGCAGGAACAGCAGGGGGTACCCCAGCCCGATCTGGGTGAGGGTATCTTCAAACGTGAAATAGGTCTGGGTGCTGTGCAGAGACCGCAGAAAAATGCCCAGCGCTATCAGCAGGAACGAGCGCCACAATGCGTGGCCGAACATGCCCGGGAAGGCGCCGCCCTTGGCCATGCGGCTCGCGATCGAATAGGGGAGCGCGACGCCTACTAGAAAAGAGAATCCCGGCTGGATGGTATCGTGCAGCGAGCAGCCGGCCCAATCGACGTGGGTCTGGTGGTAGGCCAGAAAATGCCAAAATGCGTTCCCCGGAAAGGCGCCGGCCACGCGCGACAGTTGCAGCACCTCGGCCATCATGAGCAGCATGACCAAGCCGCGGTAGGAGTCCACCGCGATGTTGCGCGCCACCGCCTTGGGAATGGGCGTCTGTGGTGTGACGATCGGAGTTTCGAGAGCGGCCTGCAAGTTTCACCTCCGGCTGCATTCCACGATAGTCATTGGCCATGTGGAATGCAACCGGGGGTGGTGGTCATTGCGTGCCATCGCGAGCCGTGCTGACGAAAACGTCACGATGGGTACGTGCCGCTGATATAGGTGTGCAACTGGTTGATGGTGTGCGCCTGGGCCGAGATAATGGCGTTCACCAAGTCGCCGATCGACACGATTCCCGCTACGCGGTCCCCGATCAGAACGGGCAGATGACGAACGCGGGATTGCGTCATGATCACCATGCACTCGTCGACGGTGTGGTCCGGCGTCACGGTGACCGGGGAGCGCGTCATGATCTCGTGAACCGGCGTGTCTTTGGAGGACTTGCCCTGCAGGACGATCTTGCGGGCGTAGTCGCGTTCCGAGACGATCCCGGCCAGGCGGCTATCGGAGAGCACCAGCACGGCTCCGATACTTCGTTCCGCCATCAGGGCAAGGGCATCGTACACGGTGGTATCGGGAGCGACGGACCAGATGGTGCTCCCTTTGGTTTTGAGAATGGAAGCGATGTTTTCGGTCACATCCCTCCTCCTTGTCCTATATAGTCTCACCGGGCAAGGCCATTGCCAACGGAAAAATTGGCCGGCAAGCCCTTCCAATGACGCGAGCGCAGCGAGCCACCTACCCCCAACCCCTAGCCCCCAACCCCCTGTTTTGTCACCGGTGCGAAGCCTCGTAATGCTGCGCCAGCAGGTCGCCGCCGAAGTCGCCATCGAAATCACGCCACACGCTGTGGATGTGGTTGGCGTTGTTCTGCGTGTCGTCGTACTCGATGAGGAACGCCGGCGTCTGGACGCGGTAATAGTGCGGATCGCCCTTCTGGATACCGCCGGCCCAGGCGAAGAAGAGATTGGCCTGGGTTTTGCGATACTGCTCGAGCCGCATGTCGGCCACGGCGGGCGGAAGGTTGGAGGCGTACTCCGTCACCAGTTCGGTGAGGATCTCCTTCTGCTTGGCCGTGAGCTTCGAGAAGGGCAGGCCGTTCGGCTGGCCGCTCGGGGCGGCCTTGCGCGAGTCGAAGGTGATGATGTCCTTGTAGGCGGTCTTGTCGACGATGGCGATGGCCCGCTGCGCGTCGTTGAGCGATTGGATCAGCTCGCGGCCCAGGTCTTCCTCGCGGCCCAGAGCGCGCAGGCCGGCCCGCGGTCCCTCCTTCACCTGGGCGGGATTCGCGCCGAAGAAATTCGGGCTGGAGGCGATGCGCCCGTTGACGATGGTGAAGTTCAAGCTGATGTGGTGGCCTTCGAAGCGATAGCCCCAAGTGCCCTGCGGCGCGGGTTCTCCGAAAATGGAGATGTAGTATTTCTCCGGGTCGCGTTCCGGAGTGCCTTTTTGGCCGGCCTCCATTTCCTTGAGGATCTGGTCGAGGCTCATGATGGTGTGGGCCTTGATGACACCTTGCTGGGAAAGGCCGGCGGCCAGCAGCGCCTCGGCCAGGTGCTTCTGCGCCGAGGTCATTTCACGGAGTGCCACACCCTTGCGTTCGAGGGGAACGAAGTGCCAGTTCATACGCTCGTCGGTGGTGAACGGGAATGTCGCGCGCGCCCGCTGCTCGGGCGGCAGCGAAGCCAGGAAGGCGTTCGCGGCATCCGTCATGACGATGGGAGAGTTGAGGCGCTCGTACGCGGCGGTCAGAAGCGCGAGAGCGCAAAACACAAACAGCAGACGCTTCCAGGAATTCATGGTCCTGTTAGTCTATCAAAAACTGCGACGGGTGCCAGGACCACGATGGGAGCTGTCGCGCCAAAATGAGAAATTCCTAATTGGCCAAAGTAGAAAGTTCCTCTTGACAGCCGTCAGGCTGAAGCATGGAACGAATCGCGATGAGCCAAGAGGAACGAGACTGGTTGGAG
>Ga0209517_10004605_pt1 | contig 18048 bp, 17 predicted proteins | sample PeaSoiMetSII2010_FD_187695 | JGI IMG/M metagenome (GOLD analysis project Ga0209517, IMG submission 187695) | Peat soil microbial communities from Weissenstadt, Germany - SII-2010 (SPAdes) (version 2) | ecosystem: Environmental > Terrestrial > Soil > Wetlands > Peat | place: Germany...
CCCACCATCTCGATCCGTCCGCCGGGCTCGTAGACCCGGTATTGGCCGAGATGGGCGTACTCCGCCGCCACGCGGCCAAGATTGTCCCACATGCCGCCGATGGCTTGCACGACGCGCTCGTCGCTGAGCTCGGGCAAGGCTCGCTGCAGGTTCTGACGGGCGCGCCGGTTGACCCCGAGGCGCGGACCGATCGCACGCGCGAGCGCGCCCGCGAGCGCCGAGGCCCACGCCACCGGCAACAGCCGGAAGCAGCCGAAAAGCAGCCATGCGCCGCCGCCCTCGGCCGCGTCGAGGAGCCGCCTACCGAGAGGGCGTCGGCTGGCCACGGGCCACCGAGAGGGTCAGGAGCTTTTCCAGAAGGGTTTCGACCTCGCGGGCGCTGTCCCAGGAGACCCTGACCGGCACCGCGGTGATGCGATCCCGCAGTTCCGCGGGAACCCGGACCCAGTCCTTCTCGGTCGTGAGAACCCGGGCTCCCGCGCGCGCCGCCTCCGCGAGGATCGGATCGAGCGCGGCGGAGTCATAGGGCTGATGGTCCGGGAAGGGGTGGCGCGCCACCAGCTTGGCGCCGAGCCTGTCCAGGAACTCGAAGAATTTTCGCGGCCGTCCAATCCCCGCGAAAGCGACGACACGCGCCCCCTTGAGCGCGGAGGCATCCGATACCGGCAACAGATGGGCGCGCAGCACCGGCGGTCCGCCGGGGATCCGTGCGAAGCGGGAATCGCCGTCTCCCATGACCACGACCGCGTCGGCGCGGGCGAGTCCCGCGGCTGCGGGCTCGCGCAGCGGCCCCGCCGGCAGCACGTATCCATTGCCGAAGCCGTAGAGACCGTCGACCACGACGAATTTCAGATCCTGCACGAGGCTGAGATTCTGGAACCCGTCATCCAGCACGATCACCGTGGCGCCGGCGTCGACCGCCGCCTTGGCGCCGGCGGCGCGATCCCGCGAGATCCAGGTCGGCCCGACGCGCGCGAGCAGCAGCGCCTCGTCGCCGACCTCGCGATAGGTATGTCGCGCGGCGTCCACTTGGACCGGTCCGGCGAGCGAGCCCGTGTAGCCGCGGCTGACCAGGTGCGGCCGCGCGCCCCGCTGGAGCAGGCGCTGGGCGAAATCCATCGCCACCGGCGTCTTGCCTGCGCCGCCCACCACGAGATTGCCGACGCACAGCACGGGAACCGGCGCTCGCCATGGGCTGGCCGCGGCTCGGCGCAACCGGCCCACCGCGCCGTAGGCCCAACCGAGGGGCGCCAGCAGCGTCGGCAGCGGCCCGGCCCGCTCCCAGAACTCAGGCGGTGAGCGCCGCATCGGGCTCCAGCCGGTCGAGCCAAGGCGACAGGCGATCCAGCACCGCGTCGAGCACGTGACGCTGGCGCGCCGCGACCGTCGCCGCCGCCGCCGCGCGGCGCGCGCGTGCCGTGGGGTTCGCCAGCAGCGGCTCGAGCGCTCGGGCGAGCGATCCGGCGTCGGTCACGACCTCGCTGCCGCCGGCGGCACGAAGCGCCTCCGCCATCGCCGCGGCGTTTGCCATGTCGGGGCCGTGCAGTATGGCGCAGTCCAGGAGCGCCGCCTCCAGCGGATTGTGGCCGCCGACGCCGCCCATGGAACCTCCGATGAAGGCGAGCCCCGCGATCCGGTAGAAAAGGCCGAGCTCGCCGAGGGTATCCGCGAGGTAGATGTCGGTATCGGCGCCGAGGGACTCGCTCTTGGAGCGGCGGCTCGCCCGGAGCCCTCGACGCGCCAGGCGCTGGGCGATCTCGTCGCCGCGCGAGGGGTGGCGCGGCGCGATCAGGGTCAGGAGCTCGGGAAAGCGCGGTCGGAGCAGCGCGTGCGCGTCCGCCGCCATCTCCTCCTCGCCCTCGTGGGTGCTGGCGGCGAGCCAGCGCGGCCGCTTGCCGATTACGGCGTCGAGCGCGGCGAAGGCGGTCTCATCGATCGGCAGCGGCGCCGCCGCCGATTTGAGGTCGCCCACCGTGAGCGCGCGCGGCGCCCCAAGTCGCGCGAACCGCTCCGCTTGGGTCGCGTCTTGAGTCAAGCAGAGATCGAAGCCTTGCAGCAGCGGCCGGATCAGCGCGGGAAGGCGGCGCCAGCGCCGGAAGGACGCGATCGACATGCGGCCGTTGACCAGCAGCAGCGGGATGCCGCGCCGGCGCGTCTCGACGATCAGGTTGGGCCAGAGCTCGGATTCGATCCAGATCGCGAGGTCAGGCTTCCAATGATCGAGAAAGCGCCGGACATAGACGGGACGATCGACCGGCACATATTGATGCCAGGCGTGGCCGGTGGGGAGCCGCGTCGCCAGCAGATGCGCCGACGTCACCGTGCCCGTGGTGACCAGCATGTTGAGCGCGGGCCGCTCGCCCGCGAGCCGGTCGATCAGCGCCAGCGTCGAGACCGCCTCGCCGATGCTGGCCGCGTGGATCCAGAGCAGCGGCCCGTGCGGCCGCGTGTGGCTCGGCCAGCCCTCGCGCTCCGGAAACCGCAGGGCATCCTCTTTTCCCTGGCGCAGCCGATGTCCGAGATAGAGACGAACCGCGGGCCCGAGCACGGCGGTGAGTCCGCGGTAGACCGGGATCAGGCTCATGCGCGTGCGCCGGCGCGCCGGCGCAGGTTCCATTCCCGGCGCGTGAGCGTGCCCGGCGCGATCGCCTCGTGGCCCACGCGGCGGTCGGCCTCCGCGGTGAGCGCGTTCATGCGCTCTTCGACGCGGGCCCGCCAGGTCTCCATCTCCGCGTCGCCGAGCTCGTCGGGGACATTGATCGGCTCGCCCCAGATGAAGGCGCCGCGGCCGAACGGCAGCGGCAGGTGAAACCGGTCCCAGCTATTGAGGATGCGGCGGCGGCTGGTGGCGTAGGTGTAGGGCAGGATCGGCGCATGCCCGAGCTTGGCGATCGCGATCACGCCGGTGGTCGCGCGCATGGCGGGTCCGTTGGGTCCATCGGGCGTGATGCCCACATACTCGCCTTGATGCAGGTACTGCACCAGAGCGCGCATCGCCCGCGAGCCGCCCTGGTTGGTCGAGCCCTCGACCGTCCGGATCTCCGTGTAGCGGATGACGTCGGAGATGGCGCGGCCGTCGCCATGCCCGGAGATCAGCATGTGGATCGGCGGCGGATGCTTGCGGCCGCTCGCCCGCACGATGCGCCGCAGCTCCATCGGCAGCATCAGCATGCGCCCGTGCCAGAATGCCGCGACGCACGGACGCCCTTCGGTGCTGAGCCGGATCGGATGCTCCTCGCCGATCACGGTCCAGCGCGTCGTCGCATAGACGAAGCGCATATAGAGATAGACGAACCAGGAGAGCGCTCGCCGCGTCGCGTCCGCGCGCAGCAGCCGCTTGCCGAGCTCCATGGTTCAGGTCCCGAGAGCGCGAGCGCCGACAGTGTCCGCCGGTGCAGGCTCGTCCGCGAACTGCAGCGCATAAAGCCGCTGATAAACTCCGCCGCGCGCGAGCAGCTCGGCATGCGTGCCGGATTCGACGATCCGGCCGGCATCGATGACGTAGATGAGATCGGCGTCCACCACGGTCGAGAGGCGATGCGCGATCACGAGCGTGGTGCGCCCGCGCATCAACGTCTTGAGCGCCGCTTGCACCTGCCGCTCGGATTCGGTGTCGAGCGCCGAGGTCGCTTCGTCGAGGAGAAGGATCGGCGCGTTCTTGAGCATCGCCCGCGCGATCGCCACGCGCTGGCGCTGGCCGCCCGAGAGCTTGACGCCCTGCTCGCCCACCACCGTGTCGTAGCCTTGGGGCAGTGCGCGGATGAAGTCATCGGCCGCCGCCGCCTTTGCCGCCGCCACGATCTCGGCCTCGGAGGCGCCGAAGCGCCCGTAGGCGATGTTGCCGCGGACGGTGTCGTCGAACAGGCTCACCTCCTGGCTGACCAGCGCGATCCCACCGCGGAGCGAGGCCAGCGTGACGCGGCGCACGTCCGTGCCGTCGATCAACACGTGGCCCATGGTGGTGTCGTAGAAGCGCGGGATCAGATTGAGTACGGTCGATTTGCCAGCGCCGGACGGGCCGACCAAGGCCACGGTCTTGCCCGCGGGCACCACCAGGTCCGCGCCGTTGAGCGCCGGGCCGCCGTTCGGATAGGTGAAGCGCACGGCCTCGAAGCGGATCTCGCCGCCGGTGATCGCCAGAGGCAGCGCGCCCGGCGCGTCGCGGATCTCCGGCTCGATGTCGAGCACGGCGAAGATACGCTGGGCCGCCGCCAACCCCTCCTGCAAGTTCGCCGTCAGGTTGGCGAGGGTCTTCATGGGCTGATAGGCGAGTAAAAGCGCGGTGATGAAGGAGAAGAACGTGCCCGCCGTGCGCGTACCCTCGATCACCTGGTAGCCGCCGTAGAGGATCACTCCCGCCACGGCGATGCCACCCAGCGTCTCCATCACCGGCGAGGTGGCGGAGCGGATCCGCGCGGCCCGGTTCAGCAGGCGGTTCACGCTCTCGATCAACCGGTCGGCACGCGCGGTCTCGTAGGCCTCCATGCCGTAGGCCTTGACGTGGCGGGCGCCCTGGAAGGTCTGGTCGAGCAGCGTGGTGAATTGACCGATCTCTGTCTGCGTGTTCACGGTGGCGCGGCGCATCCGGCGGCCGACGCTCGCGATCGGCCGGACCGCGACAGGGAAAAGCACGAAAGTCGCAAGCGCCAGCGCCCAATCCTGATAGAACATCACGATCACCAAGGCCGCGACGGTGACCGCATCCTTGCCGATGCCGACCAAGACGTTCGCGGACGCGTTGCGCAACAGGCCCGCATCGCTCACGAAGCGCGAGATCAGCGTGCCCGTGGGATTGGCGTGAAAAAAGGCCAGGTCCGCTCCGATCAAGCGCCGGAACAGAGCGCGCTGGATGTCGGCGACGACGCGTTGCCCCACGCGGTACATCAGGACTGATTGGGCGTAGCTCGCGGCGCCCTTGACGGTGGCTATCCCCAGCACCGCCGCCGCGACGATCCAGAGCAGTCCGACCTGGTGTCCCACGAAGATCTTGTCGAGCAGCGGCTCCATGAGCCAGGCGTTCGCCGCGGTCGCCGCTGCCACCAGCCCCATGGCGATGAGCGCCAGCGCGATGGGTGTCGCTTGCCGGCGCAGGAATTCCCGCGACAGGCGGCGGAGTAGCGGCAGGGTACGGTGGCTCAACGCCTCGCGCGCGCGCGCGCGGCGCGGCGCGGCGACTGGCTCGGAGGCGCGCAACGCGCGCGGATCGGCCTCGGCACTCACCTCGGTTGGCACCCTCCAGACACCGCTTATTCTACCACGTCAGGTGCCCGCCACCGTCATGCCCTCGATCCGCACCGTGGGCGCGTCGAAGCCGGTCCTGAACTCCAGGTCCGACGCGGCGGTGAGCTGCAGGAACATGTCCTTGAGATTGCCGGCAATGGTGACCTCGCTCACGGGATAGGCGAGCTCGCCCCGCTCGATCCAGTACCCGGCGGCGCCGCGGCTGTAATCGCCGGTGATGCCGTTGACGCCCATGCCCATGAGCTCGGTGATGTAGAAGCCTTGCGCGATGTCCGCCATCAAGGCTTGCGGGCTCAGCGCGCCGGGCTCGAGCCAGAGATTGGTGGGCGAGGGGCCCGGCGGCGAGCCGGTGCCGCGGGCGGCATGGCCGGTGGTCTTGAGGCCGAGCTGGCGCGCCGAGGCCAGGTCGAGGAGCCAGGTCGTCAGCACCCCGTCCTCGACGATGGCGCGGCGCCGGTTGGCGATACCCTCGCCGTCGAAGGGTTTGGAGCGCAATCCGCGCTGGCGATGGGGATCCTCGCGCACGGTGATCCCTTTGGCGAAGATCTGCTGCCGGAGCTTGTCCTTCAGGAAGCTGGTGCCCCGCGCGATCGAGGGCCCGCTGATGGCGCCGGTGAGGTGGCCAAGCAGCCCGCGCGCGACGCGCGGATCGAACACCACTGGAACTTTCTGCGAGGCGACCTTGCGCGGCTTCAGCCGCTTGACCGCGCGCTCGCCGGCGCGCTTGCCGATCACGGCGGCCTCCTCGAGGTCCGCGGCATAGACCGCGCTCGAGAAGTCGTAGTCGCGCTCCATCTCGGTACCATCGCCCGCGACGACGGCGACGCTCACGCCTTGGCCCGAGCTCTCGTAGCTGCCGGTGAAGCCATTGGAGGCGGCGAGCACCACCTTGGAGCGGCCCCAGCCCGCCTCGGCGCCCTCGGAGTTGGTGATGCCGGGGACCGCGCGCGCTGCGTCCTCGGCGGCGGCTGCGCGCTCGATCAGCATTTCCGTCGCGGGCTCGACGGGATCGAAGATGTCGAGCTCGGGAACGTCGCGCGCGAGATCCTCGGGCGCGGCGATGCCGCAATAGGGGTCCTCCGGCACCACCCGCGCCATGGCGATCGCCCGCTCGGCGAGCTCGTCGAGCGCCGCTGGGGTCCGGTCGTTCGACGACACGGTCGCTTGGCGTTTGCCGAAGAACACGCGCAAGCCCAGATCGTAGCCCTCCGAGCGCTCCAGCTTCTCGGTCTTGCCGAGGCGGCGCGCATGGGAGATCGAGGCACCCTCGAACAGCACGGCGTCCGCCGCGTCGGCGCCGAGCCGTTTCGCCTTGGCGATCAACGCGGTCAACAGGTCGAGAGCATCGTCGCGAGCAGCGGCCATCGGGTACTCCGGCGGGAAAGGGCTGGCCTCTTACCACGCCTCTCCCGATCTAGGAAGCCGCCGAGCTTGTTTCGGGGCGATCGCAGCGCCCCCACACCTTGCCCTCCCCAGCGGGGGCCATCCGGTCGCGCTGCGACGCGCGCCGTCGACCTTCGCCTCGTCCATCCGCTTGATGCGCTCGTCGTAGTCGAAGTGGCCGGGCATCGGGGTCATGAAAGGACGCGCCGTCGAGGAAAATGCCCTCGGGCGCATCCATGCTCTTGCGTACCTCGTGGCGCGGCCGCCCCTGCTTTGAAGCTCGAGCCAATTCTTGTTGAGTATGTACGCATGAGCGTCGATCGCCGGCATGGCGACTTCCTTCTTGTTTCCCGGCGCATCGAGATCCGCACGCTATCGCGCGCGCTTTCGTCGCGGCAACGCGGCGGTTTTGGAGATCGCGGGTTTCCGCTTGCGCGCCGCGGCATTCGGGCTAGGAGTATGGGCGCTCGGATCCGGACGGCTCCGGTGCAAACGCGGAGGCAAAGATGAGAAGGCTGCTCTGGATACTCTCGCTCGCCGTGCTCGGCGGCTTCGGACTTGCGGCGGCACAGGCCGCGACGCTCGACGACGTGAAGCAGCGCGGCAAGCTGGTTTGCGGCATCGCGCCCAACATCGCGGGCTTCGCCTTCGCCGACGACAAGGGCGTCGTGCGCGGTTTCGATGTCGAGTTCTGCCGCGCGCTTGCGGCCGCCGTGCTGGGGGATCCCGACAAGATCGAGCTCAAGCCGTTCCAGCCGCGCGACGCCTTTCCCCAGCTGCAGAACGGCGCCGTCGACATCATCACGGGGCGCTTCACCTGGACGTATACGCGCGAGAACGGCGCCGGCATGAGCTTCGTGATGATCTACAACTACGATGGCCAAGGCTTCATGGTGCGGAAGTCCTCGGGCATCAAGAGCGCGACCGAGCTCAACGGCGCCACCATCTGCATCGGCCAGGGCACCACCACCGAGCTCAACATCGCCGACTATTTCCGCGCCCACAACATGACGTATCAGATCGTCAGCTTCGCCGAGCTCGACGAGACGCGCGCCGCCTACGAAGCCGGCCGGTGCGACGCCTGGTCGAACGATCGCAACAGCCTCGCCGCGCGCGGGCTGCTGCTGGCCAAGCGCGACGATCACGTGATCCTGCCCGAGAGCATCTCCAAGGAGCCGATCGCGCCGATCGTGCGCAAGAACGACCCGCAATGGCTGGACATCGCGCGCTGGACGTTCAACGCGCTCATCACGGCGGAGGAGCTGGGCATCACCCAGGCGAACGTCGACGAGGAGAAACAGAAATCCGAGAACCCCGAGGTGAAGCGCCTCTTGGGCGCGATCGACAGTCTCGGCTCCAAGGACGGGCTCTCCGACGATTTCGCCTATAAGGCGATCAAGGCGGTCGGCAACTACGGCGAGATCTTCGACCGGTACATCGGGCCCAAGACGCCGCTCGGCCTCGACCGAGGCCTCAATCGTCTGTGGAAGGATGGCGGCCTGCTCTATTCGCCGCCGTTCCGGTGAGGCAGGCCGAGGCACACTCCTCGGCGTCGCGCTTCTGGGCCGGCCGCCGGCTTGCGGCCGGTGGGGCGCAGGCCGCGGTGCTCGCGGCCGCGGCCCTCGTCGTCTGGTTCGCTGCCAGCAATGCCGCGGCGAATCTCGGCCGCCTCGGCATCAATACCGGCTTCGGCTTCCTCGGACGCCCGGCGGGATTCGCGATCTCCCAGCACCTCGTCGATTACAGCGAGTCCTCCACATATCTGCGCGCCCTCGAGGTCGCGGTTCTCAACACGGTCGTGCTGGCCCTGGTGGCGATCGTCGGAGCCACCGTCATCGGATTTGCGCTCGGTTTTGCGCGCCGATCGTCGAATGGGCTGATGCGTGCGGTCGCCGCCGGCTATGTCGAGCTCCTGCGCAACGTGCCGCTGTTGCTGCAGCTGTTCTTCTGGTACTTCGCGATCCTGAGGCCGCTGCCGCCGCCCCGGCAAAGCCTCTCGCTCCTCGGCGCGATCTTCCTGAATGGGCGGGGCCTGGTCCTGCCGCGCCCGGAGGCGGCGGAGGGGTTCGGCCTCGTGATCGCAGCGCTGGGGATCGGCGCCGTGCTCGCGGCTGCCATGGCTTGCTGGCTGCGGCGTCGGCGCGCTCGGCTCGGCCGCGCGCCCAGCCCGTGGGTCGCCGCCGCCCTGCCCCTGATCGCGATGCCGGCTCTGGCCGCGGTCATCGCGGGACCGCCGGTCGCCTGGGACCTGCCGCGGTTGCGCGGATTCAATTTCGAGGGCGGTCTCGTCGTGCTGCCGGAATTCGTCGCCATGGCAGTGGCGCTCTCGCTCTATTCTGCCGCGTACATCGCCGAGATCGTGCGCGCGGGCATCGATGCGGTGTCGCGCGGGCAGGTCGAGGCGGCGCGCGCCTTGGGACTGAGGCCCGCCACCATCAATGCCAAGATCGTGGTGCCGCAGGCGCTGCGCGTCATCGTGCCGCCGCTGGGCAATGAGTATCTGCGCCTCTTTCGCAACACCACGCTCGCGGCCGCGATCGGCTATCCCGACCTGACGCTGATCTTCGCGGGCACCGCGGTCAATCAGACCGCGCAGGCCGTCGAGGTCATGCTGATCGTCTGCGGCTGTTATCTCGCGATCAACCTCGCGGTCTCCGCGGGGATCAACGGCTACAACCGCCGCATCGGACGGAGCTATCGGTGAGCGTGCTCGCCGCGCCGTCGGCTCCGCGTCTCGGCACTCGCGTCGGCGCTTTTTTGTGGAGCTGCGTCTCCTCGCCCGCGAATGCTGCGATGACGCTCGCGCTCGCGCTGCTGGCCGGGTACTGGCTGCCGAGCCTGGTGGACTGGGCGCTTGTCCGGGCCCGGTGGATCGGGCCGAGGACGGTTTGCGAGGATGCCGCCGGGGCGTGCTGGATCTTCATAAGGGCGCGCTGGTCGCAAATTCTTTATGGCGCCTATCCCGAGGCCGAGCGCTGGCGCGTCGACGTGCTGTTCGGTCTCGTGCTGATCGCCGGAGCGCTGCTGCTGAGCCGGCGCGTCCAGTACAAGGGCCTGATCGGCTTGCTGCTCATCGTGGTGGCGCCCCCCGCGACGGCAGTGTTGCTGCTCGGTGGCGTCGACGGGCTCGCCTATGTCCCGACCACGCAATGGGGCGGGCTCATGTTGACCGTGGCCTTGGGCGGCGTCTCGCTCGCGGGCTCGCTGCCGACGGGACTCGTGCTGGCGCTTTGCCGACGATCGGACCTCCCGGTGATCCGGGGCTTCGCGGTGGTTATGATCGAGGTCCTCCGCGGCATTCCGTTGGTCCCGCTGCTCTTCCTCGCGATGTCGGTGCTGCCGCTCCTGCTGCCGCCCGGCACCGATCTCTCGCCGCTGATGCGCGTGGCGGTGGCCTTCATCCTGTTCAACGGCGCCGCCATGGCCGAGGTGTTCCGCGGCGGTCTCCAGGCGATCCCCAAAGGCCAGTTCGAGGCGGCGCGCAGCCTCGGCCTCTCCGCGCCCAGGACCATGGCGCTGGTGATCTTGCCCCAGGCCATCGCGATCGTGACGCCGGGCCTCCTCAATGTCGCGGTGGCGATCGTCAAGGAGACGACCGTGGTGTTGATCATCGGGCTCTACGATTTCTTCAACGAGATCTTGGCGGGGCTCGCCGATCCGCAGTGGCTCGCGAGCGGCCGCGCGGCGCTCGACACCGGTTATTTCTTCGCGGGCCTCGTCTATTGGGCCGTCTGCTTCGGCCTCTCGCGGGTCAGCGCGCGGCTCGAGCTCGCGACGGAGCGGCGCGGCTGATCCTGGAGATCAGCCGACGTCCCGGAAAACGTCTATCGGAACTCAGGATATGGGCCGCTCGTCATCCCAAACCTTGTCGGGTATCGGCAGGCCCCGGAACATGTCTTTGCTCGGCGGCTGCTCCGGCTCGATCCCCAGCATCGTGAGCACCATCGCAAGCTGGCGCACGTGCTGGCCCGAATGCCAGGTGGTCCGCTCCAGGTACTCGTGCAGCGTCACGTCGCCATAGTAGACCTTGGCCTTGCGCGAAAAGTCGGTCGTCCGGCCCGGTCCGTCCCACCAGCGCTTGAACCGCTCCAGCACGTCTTGGCCATAGGCCAGTATCTTGGCCTTGGTGTTCATCTCCGGCGGCGGGACGCGGCCGTAGACGCCCTCCTTCAGGGGCAGGCTCAGTACCTCGTGCTCCAGGAACGCATCACAGATATTGAAGATGTGATAGGCGAGTTGGGCATAGCTGCGTGGCCGGTGCGGCAGCATGCGGCCGAGCGTGTCGTCGGGGACCTGTGCGAAGAGCCGTTGCGCCGCGGTCTGGATCTCGATCAGGCGCGCGGCAAGCTCGGCAGCCGGCAGCACCTGCGCACCGCCCCATGCGATGCCCGCAACGCGCGCGACATCGCGCAGCACCTGGCCGTTCGCCCAATCCGTACCGCGTCGCACGATCGGCACCGAGCGGATGCCCAAGGCTGCCAGCTCGGCAAAGCCATCCTGGTCCTCGAGTACGTTGACGGAGACGAAGGGAACGCCGTGTCTGGTCAGGAACTCCTTCATCCTGAGGCAACTGGTGCAGCCAGGCTGCCAGTAGGCCTTGATGACGGTATCTCCGGCGGACGATTGCGGCATGGGAATGCTCCTCCAAAGCGTACATTCAGAATGGGCCACCCCTTGAGGGCGGCAAGGCACGACGACCCATCGACCAACACTGGACATACGACGTTGTCGGCGAGGCCAACCCTCACTTCCAGATCGGCTTCCCCGTGCCCGGCAAACCGAGGCTCGGCCATTTCTCCGTGACCGCCTTGATGATCTCGTCGCTCATGCGGATCTTGCGGCCCCAGTCGCGCTTGGTCTCGGGCGGCAGCTTGGTCGTGGCGTCGAGGCCGATCTTGCCGCCGAGGCCGGACTCGGGGGAGGCGAAGTCGAGATAGTCGATCGGCGTGTTCTCGACCACGGTGATGTCGCGCGCGGGGTCCATGCGCGTCGCCACCGCCCACATCACGTCCTTCCAGTCGCGGGCGTCAATGTCGTCGTCCACCACGATCACGAACTTGGTGTAGACGAACTGCCGCAGGAAGGACCACACGCCCATCATCACGCGCTTGGCGTGGCCGGCGTAGGCCTTCTTCATCGAGACCACGGCGATCCGATAGGAGCAGCCCTCCGGCGGCAGCCAGAAATCGACGATCTCCGGGAATTGCTGCTGGAGCAGCGGGATGAACACCTCGTTGAGCGCCTGGCCCAGCACCGAGGGCTCGTCGGGCGGCCGTCCCGTGAAGGTCGTGAGATAGATCGGATCGTGCCGCATGGTGATGGCGGAGATCTTGAACACCGGGAAGCGCTCGACCGAATTGTAATAGCCGGTGTGGTCGCCGTAGGGCCCTTCGTCCGCGTACTCGTCGAGGGAGACATGGCCCTCGAGCACGATCTCGGCCTCGGCGGGCACCTTGAGCGGCACGGTCTTGCAGTCGACCAGCTCGACTTTCTTGCCGCGCAGCAGACCCGCGAACTGGTACTCCGAGAGCGTATCCGGCACCGGCGTCACCGCGGCGAGGATGGTGCCGGGATCGGCGCCGATCACCGCGGCGGCCGGGAGCGGCTCCCGCTTGGTCTCGCTCCAGCGCTGGTGATGCTGCGCGCCGCCGCGGTGCTTGAGCCAGCGCATCAGCGTGCTGTCGCGCCCGGTCACTTGCATGCGGTAGATGCCGAGGTTGTAGTCGTCCGTGCGGCCGCTGCCCGGGCCCTTGGTCACCACCAGCGGCCAGGTGATGAGCGGCGCGGGCTCGCCGGGCCAGCAGGTCTGGATCGGAAATTTCCCGAGGTCGATCTCGGAGCCGCGGAGCACGATCTCCTGGCAGGGCGCAGAGCCGACAGTCCGCGGCTTCATCGCGAGCACCGTCCGCAGCAGGGGCAACATCTCCAGGGCCTCGCGCCAGCCGCCCGGCGGCTCCGGCTGCTTCAGGAAAGCGAGGGTCTCGCCCACCTCGCGCAGCTGGTGCGGCTCCCGGTCCATGCCCCAGGCAACGCGCTCGACGGTGCCGAAGAGGTTCGCGAGCGCCGGCATGCCGTAGGTGCCGCCCGAGGGGTGCGCGACCTGCTCGAAGAGCGCGGCGGGGCCGGCCTCCGCCAGCAGCCGGGTCTGGATCTCAGTCATCTCGAGGATGGGCGAGACCGGCGCCTTGACGCGCACCAGACGTCCCGCGGATTCGAGGCGGGCGATGAAATCGCGCAGCGAAGCGTAGGGCATGGGGCGTGGTCGTTCCCTCAACGGCTAGGGAGACTATAAGCCGCAGGCTCCGCGGGAGGCCACGCCCTCCCTGTGGTCCGCCCCGGGCGCCTGCCCGTGCTAGTCTTGGAGACTGGGAAGCCCGCACCGCCGAGGACCGAAGCCGCCCATGTCCGAACTGGACAATGCCAGTCTGGTCTATCTGTTTCCGAGCCCGTTCCTGCACCACGTCTGGGCCAACAGCGAGCCGCTCAACAAGGAATTGCGGGAGCACATCCTCGCGCGCGAGCGCGCGCATCCGGGCATGGCGAAGACCAATATCGGCGGCTGGCATTCCGAGGCGGGGACGCTCGAGTGGTGCGGCAAGGCCGGTGAGACGCTGCGCAGCCGGATGTTCGAGGCGGCGAATTATGCGACCTACCGCATGATGGCAGACCTCGGCCGGCCGATGCCCGACTTCAAATGGACGCTGCAGGCTTGGGCCAATGTGAGCCGCGCCGGCGCCTTCAACAAGCCACACACCCACGGCGGCGCCACCTGGTCCGGTACCTATTATGTCGATACCGGCGATCCGCCGCCCGACGCCGAGGACGGCACGCCGCTCTTGCTCATGGATTCTGACCAGGGCCGCGCCAACACCTTCTTTCCAGGCCTGGTGCCGATGACGGCGTTCGTGAAGCCCGAGCCCGGCCTCATGGTACTTTTCCCGAGCTATCTGCCGCACATGGTCTATGTCCATCAGGGCAAGCGGCCCCGCATCTCCATCGCCTTCAACCTGCGCAAGGAGCCATACCCATGAACCCCGCACGGACGCGCCGTCGCGCATCGCTCTTGGTTGCGAGCTTCCTCGCCGTCGTTTCCCTGGGCGCGGGCCGGGCCGAGTCGCAGGCCGTGCGGGTCGTGCCATCGCCCGACCTCGGCATGACATTCGCGCCGGTCCCGGTGCAGATTCAAATTTCTCTCTCGGAGCAGCGGGCCGCGCCGGCTCCGGCACCGCAGCCACTTGTCTGTCCGCGGCACACCAAGTGGCGCGTCGATTGCACGCCGGTGCCGCAGCACTGACGAGCGCTCTAGGGCAGCATCCGCCACACCACGCCTTCGCGACTGAGCCGATCCTCGAGCTCGAGGCTGGTCGGCACATCGTAGCGCGCGAGCGCCTCGAGGCCTGCGGCCGGGAGGTAGGCGCGGCCGGGGTCGCCCAGCAGCACGAGGGTACCGCGCGCCGCGAGGCTTCGGAGCCACTGCGTCAAGCGCTCGGCGAGCGGCCGCTCGTAGCACATGTCGCCCGCGAGCACGATCTCCCAGGGCGCGGGCTCGCGGCCGACCACGTCGGCGCGCTCGATCGCGACATCGGCCTGGTTGAGCGCCGCGTTCAGGCCGATCGCGGCCGCGGCGAAAGAGTCGATCTCCGCGGCAGTGACGCGCGCTCCGGCCTTGGCGGCGGCGATGGCGACCAGCCCGGAGCCCGAGCCGAAATCCAGCACGGCGCGCCCGCGCACGAGCTGCGGATGGTCGAGGATATGGCGCGCCAGCGCCTGGCCGCCCGCCCAGGCGAAGGCCCAGTAGGGCGGCGGCAGCTGGTCGTGCGCGAGGCTCGCCTCGGTCGCGTGCCAGAGCGGCGTGATCTCACTCGCGAGATGAAGGCGGATCTCCGGCACCAGCGGCGGCGCCGCGACGGCCGTATTCGTGCGCACGAAGTCGGCGGGATCGGCGGGCTCAGGCACCGGCGAGCCCATGCGCTCCGATCGCACTCAGCAAGAGGACCCAGCCGACCACCCGGTTGGAGCGGAACTTGGCGAGGCAATCCTCGGGATCGCCGATGTCGACCCGCGCCGCCTGCCAGGCCATCTGGAGCGCCGCGACCCCCAAACCGACGAAGTAGGGCCAGGCAAGATTGCCGCTGACGCCGGCCGCGGCCCAGAGCACCGTCGCCACGGCGTAGAAAGCGAAGAGCCACGGCCTGGTTCCGTCGCCCAGCGCGAGGGCCGAGGATTTGACGCCGATGCGGACGTCGTCCTCCTTGTCCTGGTGCGCGTAGATCGTGTCGTAGCCGAGGGTCCAGGCGATGCCGCCGACGTAGAGCAGGACCGGCGCCCAATCGAGCTCGCCGCGCACCGCGGCCCAGCCGAGGAGCGCGCCCCAATTGAAATTGAGGCCCAGGAAGAATTGCGGCCAATAAGTGATCCGCTTCATGAAGGGGTATGTCGCGATCAGCGCCAGCACCGCGAGCCCGACCACGATGGCGAACCGATTGAAGGAGATCAGAATGGCGGCGCCGACGGCGAGTTGTGCCGCCATGAAGGCGACGGCTTGCGCGGGCGTCACCGCCCCACTGGGCAAGGGCCGCGTGCGCGTGCGCGCCACCTGCGCATCGAAGTCGCGGTCGGCCAAGTCGTTGAGCGTGCAGCCGGCGCCGCGCATGGCGACCGCGCCAAGGCCGAACAACACCAGCAACACCCAATCGGGCCAGCGCCCCGCCGCCATCGCGATCGACCACCAGCCCGGAAACAGCAGCAGCCAGGTGCCAATGGGCCGGTCGAGGCGCGCAAGCCGGATATAGGGCCGAACGCCCGCGGGCGCATACCGGTCCGCCCAATCGCCGGCGCGGATATCGCTCATGGCGACGCAACAACAAGAACCCTCTCCGCCCGCTTGCGGGGGGAGAGGGTGTGAGCGTAGCGAGCGGGTGAGGTGGGTCTCGATGGCGAACACGATCGTGCCGTGGAAGCACACCTCACCCTCCCAGCGCTGACGCGCCGGGTCCCTCCCTCTCCCCGTTTCGCGCGGAGAGGGGCGCAATACGCCGACGATTTCTGATCAAGCGCACTTGCTCTAAGCTGCTGCATGCATATCAGTCTGCCGCCCACCGGCATGAGCGCACAAGAGCAGCTCCGTAACCATGGCCTTTGAGCCGCGCACGCGTCTCTACGTTGCCGACGACCTCGCGGCCGGCGAAAGCGTGGCGCTCGACGCGTCCCAGGCGCATTACCTCAAGACCGTGCTGCGGCTCGAGCGGGGATCGCCGGTTGCGCTGTTCAACGGCCGAGACGGCGAGTGGCGAGCCCTCATCGAGAGCTTCGGCAAGGGGACCTGCGCGGTCACGCTCGACGGCCGCACGCGCGAGCAGGTGTCCGAGCCCGATCTCTGGCTCGCCTTCGCGCCGGTGAAGCGCGCGCGGATCGACTTTCTGGTGGAGAAAGCGACCGAGCTCGGCGTCAGCGCGCTGCAGCCGGTATTGACCGAGCGCACCCAGGTCGAGCGCGTCAATCTCGAGCGGCTGCGCGCCAATGTCCGGGAGGCGGCGGAGCAGACCGAGCGGCTCACGCTCCCCGAGGTGCGCGAGCCGTTGCCGCTGCAGCGCGCGATCGACCTCTGGCCCGCCGGACGGCGGCTCCTGCTCTGCGACGAATCCGGACGCTCGGCCGATATCGCCTCTGCGCTCCACGCAGAGCAGCCCGGCGCCTGGGGCGTGCTGACCGGGCCCGAGGGTGGGTTCACCGAAAGGGAGCTTGACGCGCTCAGGAATCTTCCCTTTGTTTGCGCAATCGGTTTGGGGCCCCGGGTGTTGCGCGCCGATACGGCGGCGCTCGCGGCGCTGGCCGTGTTCCAGGCGCTTCTGGGGGATTGGCGGCGAGGCGACGGAGCAAGACGGCGCGGGTAGCGGGGGCTCGCGCCTGTAGGCGTTTTGAAACCTGCGGCGCGGAGAATCTGCAGCTCATGTCCGGTCCCACGCAAACCACGGGCGAGCCGATCACCGAGCGGCGCCAGCTCATCGAGTATCTCGAGGGCGGCTGCAAGCCGCCGGAGCGCTGGCGCATCGGCACCGAGCACGAGAAATTCGTGTTCCGGCGCTCGGACCTGCGCCGCGTGCCCTATGAGGGGCCCGACGGCATCCGCGCGCTGCTCGAGGGCTTGCAGCGCTTCGGCTGGACGCCGGTGCTCGAGAACGGCAATCCGATCGCGCTCGCCCAAGGCAATTGTGCCATCTCGCTGGAGCCCGGCGGCCAGTTCGAGCTCTCGGGCGCGCCGCTCGACACACTGCACCAGACCTGCGCCGAGGTGCACGAGCATTTGCGCCAGGTGAAGCAAGTCGCCGACGAGCTCAAGATCGGCATGATCGGCCTGGGCTTCGATCCCAAGTCGAGACGCGAGGACGTGTCGTGGATGCCCAAGGGGCGCTACGCCATCATGCGCCGCTACATGCCGACGCGCGGCACGCTCGGCCTCGACATGATGCTGCGTACCTGTACCGTGCAGGTGAACCTCGATTTCCAGTCCGAAGCCGACATGGTCCGCAAGTTCCGTGTCGGCTTGGCGCTTCAGCCGGTGGCGGTGGCCCTCTTCGCCAATTCGCCCTTCGTCGAGGGCAAGCCTTCGGGATATCTCAGCTATCGCAGCCAGGTCTGGACCGACACCGACCCCGACCGCGCCGGCATGCTGCCGTTCGTGTTCGAGCGCGGCTTCGGCTTCGAGCGCTACGTCGACTACATGCTCGACGTGCCCATGTATTTCGTCTATCGCGACGGCCGCTACATCGACGTGGCCGGACAGTCCTTCCGCGATTTCATGGCGCGCAAGCTGCCGGGCTTGCCGGGCGAGCCGCCGCGCCTCAACGATTGGACCGATCACCTCACGACCGCATTCCCCGAGGTGCGGCTGAAGCGCATCCTGGAGATGCGCGGCGCCGACGGCGGACCCTGGGGCCGGCTCTGCGCGCTGCCGGCGCTCTGGGTCGGCTTGCTCTATGACGGCGCGGCGCTCGATGCCTGCTGCGAGCTCATCAAGGGCTGGACGCACGAGGAGCGCGAGCGGCTGCGCGCCGAGGTGCCGCGACGCGGTCTCGCGACGCCGTTCCGCGGGCGGCCGCTCCTGGCCTTGGCGCAAGACGTCATGGAAATCGCCAGCGCCGGGTTGCGCGCCCGCGCCACGCGCGACTCCAGCGGCGAGGACGAGACGGTCTATCTCGACGCGCTCCGCGAGATCGTCGGCGAGGGCCGCACGCCCGCCGAGGCCATGCTCGAGGCCTACGCCACGCGCTGGAACGGCAGCGTCGATCCCGTCTACAGGGAGCAGGCTTACTAGGGTCAGAACTCAATAAATCGCTTGAGGGGTGAATCGGATAGTGATTCTCTGCGCTGGGATAGGAGCTTGGCGCATGAGAAGCAACTTGTTTTGGCTGAGCGACGAGCAGT
>Ga0209517_10004608_pt1 | contig 18047 bp, 16 predicted proteins | sample PeaSoiMetSII2010_FD_187695 | JGI IMG/M metagenome (GOLD analysis project Ga0209517, IMG submission 187695) | Peat soil microbial communities from Weissenstadt, Germany - SII-2010 (SPAdes) (version 2) | ecosystem: Environmental > Terrestrial > Soil > Wetlands > Peat | place: Germany...
CCGTGGCCGCGGCCCTTACTGCGGTGAATTCAGAACACGCAACAGCCCATTTTCGCCACTGCGGCTATGGTCTATAAATACTCAGAAAATGGTCTAGCCTGCGACGGGTGCTTCAGCGCCAGTGTGGAGGCGGAGGCTGAAGCCTCCGTTGCAGGCTGAAGCCCGCTCCACGTGGCCGTTTAGAAGCGGAATCTCGCGATCAGGTCGCCTTGCCGCGGCTGGAAGGCGACGCTGCTGGTGTTGATCCAACCGAATCCGGCGGTGTTCTGGCCGGCGGCGTTATGGGTTTGGGTCGCCAGCACGTTCGTCGATGTCGGGTTCGCCATCTCGGTGCGGTTGAAGATATTGGTGAACTCCGCGCGAATCGTCAGGGTCATACTTTCCCGGATGCGAAACATGCGGCCCAAGCCTATGTTCTCGGATGGCCTGCGCTGGTAGCGATAATCGCCGTAGTACGCCGCCGCTGTGCCGAACTGGCCCGCGGGCGGATTCACCCACGCCGCCGGATTCAGCACGAAAGTCTTGTTGGGATCGAAACAGTGGCAATTCAAATTCTGAGTGAACAGAGGAACTCCCGGCACACGGTCGTCGAAGGTGCTCTGGAACAACATGTTGCTGAGGTTGTTGGTCGAAGCCGGGGCCAGAATCGGCATGCCGCTGGCGTATTGCAAAAAGGCGCTGGGCTGCCAGTCGCGCGCTACCCACGACAAGATGCGATTTGTGTTCAGTTTCGGCGTCGTGTAATTCACGGCGAGAGCGCTGACCAAAGGCTGATCGTACACCGAAAGATACTTGTTCACTTTCCGGTTGAACACGTCGTTCACCTGTCCCGTACTGCCCGCCGGACTGTCGCTTTCGGCGCCGATGTCCAGCGTCTTCTGCCAAGTGAAGACATACGTGAAATCCAGACCATGGGAAAGCCGTTTGGTCACCTTCACCTGTAGCGCGTTGTACCAGGTGTCGCCCAACGGCGCCCACAGCGGGGTGAGTGGGTTGGCGCTAGTCCCGATGGCGGCAGTAGTGCCTCCGCCGGCGGCGAACTGCGGGAACGGCCGTAGCGACTGTGCTACGGTGGCCGAGAGCGGGAAACCGGGGTAAGGCGGTTTGCCGAAGCCGCTCGAAATCGCCAGCGGCGAACTGAGGGGAGAGATCAGTAGCTGCTGGCCCGCCGCGCTATTGATGTTGATTCCCAAGGCTGCCAGTGTCTGCGGCTGGATGGCGTTGTAATTGACTTGCGTCGGCGCCTGCCACCAGATCCCGCGATTCCCTACATATGTGGCCTCCGCGACCAAATTCCGGATCACTTCGCGCTGCACTCCGATGCTCCATTGATACGTTCGAGCGGGGCGTCCGGCGTTCGGATCGACCACCAGCGGCGGACCCGAGAGCGTACCCTGAACCGGGTACTCACCCGGACTTGTGTTGGGCCACGCAATCTGCGCCGCGGTGAACGGCACGCCCTGCGCGAAGGTCATGGCCGGCTGGCCGAAGGCGGATGAGACCAAGGGGTTGGAAGATGCGGCGTTACTCGAAGCTTTGTTGTCGTTGTCCGTCCCGTTGTAGATGACGCCCGCTCCCCCGCGGATTACCGTCTTGGGCGTCACCTGATAGGCGAACCCGAGCCGCGGCCCAAAGGCCAACGGATAATTGTGAGCGAAGCTGCATTTGCAGGAGGCCTCGTAGATCACCGCTCCGGGATGACCACCGGCGCTGGGATTTGCGAGGGTCGTCGAGAAGCTGGGGAGACGCCCATACTCTTCCCGTTCGGCGGTGGAGTAATCGTAGCGCAGGCCGTAATCCAGCGTGAATTTCCGTGTCACCTTCCAACTGTCCTGGGCATACAATCCCCATTCCTGCTTGCCCAAGTGCCCGTCGGTGGGAACCTTGATATTTCCACCATCCACCAGACCGAGCAGGAAACTCGCGTAAGGAAACCCGACGTTTCCGCCGCCCAGCGTGGTGTTGTTGAGGTACGGCTGTCCCGTCTCGGCGGAACTGAACGCGAAAGCGCCATCGGTGGCTTGATCGAGCCGCACCGGGAATCCGTCGTTGATGAACTCCGCGCCGAACTTGAACGTGTGATTACTCTTGACCCAAGCCAGACTCGCCACGGCGGTGCCCTTTTGCTCGATATTCTGAACTCCGCCGATGGGGCCCAGGATATTCGAACCGCCTTGGGCGGAAGTCAGTCCGGAGATACTCGGGAACGAATACGGTGTGAAGGGACCCTGCAGGCCGAGCTGCGTGGTCGGGTTGAAATCCGTTGTGGCCGTGGGGCTGCGGTTAAAGTTATCCATGTAACCGACGCCCATATGCAACAACAGCGTCGGCGTTAGAGAATTGTCGTAGCTCAGGCGGTAAGTGTGCGAGTCGTACTGCGTGAGGGTGGCTTGCGAAATGGGCTGCGGAAAGCCTTCAGCTAACCCCGTGCCTGCGCTGGACCCGTAATAGCGGTCCCACTGCCAATAAAAACTCAAGCGCTGCCGGGCATTCAGCAAGTGGTCAATCTTGACCGAAGGGACGGTGGTCGTAATCGCGGTGGAAAACGGATAGACGCCATTGTTCACCAACAAGCCGGGTTGATTCGGGAGCGGAATCAACGCCTGGATTTTCAGCGCTACCGGATCCAGGCGTGTCAACGGAATCGTATTGCTGGGAAACGCAGTGCGGACCAGTTGTCCGTTCACCACCTGTTGCGTATTGGGATCGTAAATCCCATTCTCCAGAATCGGACGGCCTAGCGGATCGGTACCCAAAGTGCGCCCGGTCAGCGCCGGCGCGAAATTTCCCGCGCGATACGCCGCCGTGGGAACCGTGTTGAAGACATTCGTCAGGGTCTGGGAAACGGGGTAGCGCTCCAAGCTGAAATAGAAAAACGTCTTGTCATGGCCGTTATACAGTTTCGGAAACCAGACCGGACCGCCCACGGTGAATCCATAGTCGTTCCTTCGCACCACCGGCCGAAGCAGCCCGCCCTTGCCGTTATTGGTGAAGGGCACGCCGGCATTGAGCGCTTCGTTCGCAAAGTACTCGTACGCGCCGCCATGAAACTGGTTCGTGCCCGATTTCATAGTGATGTTGTACACCGCGCCGCCGGCTAGGCCGAACTCGGCGGCGAAGTTGCTGGTTTGGACGGCGAACTCCTGGATGGCGTCCACGCTCGCCTGCGTCTGCGATCCTGCGCCTTGACCCAGAGCGTTGGTGGCGTCCTGACCCTCGACGCGCAGGCGTTCGGAATTAGTCGGAGTGCCGTTGATGCGGACGGTGATCAGCGTCGACAAGGTGGGGTTGACGATGAAAGCCGTGCCCGGCAGCAACTCCGTTACGGTGAGCGGATTCCGGATGTTGGTGCTCACCGTCAGAATCGGGACATCGTTCATGCGATCGCCGGTTACGTTGTGGCTCAGTTCACCGCTCTCCGTGTTCAATAACGGAGGGGCTTCGTTGACGGTGACGGACTCGCTGGCCGCGCCCACCTCAAGGTTGACGTCGATACGGAGCGTCTGCCCCACCTGTAGCGCGAGGTTCTGCCGCACGTACTTCTTGAACCCCGGCACGCTGATGGACAATTCATACGTTCCGGGCGCCAGTTCGCCGATGGTGTAGTTGCCGGTGGTCGTTGTGGCCACCTGATAAAGCGCGCCGGTCTCCGCGTTCTTGGCTTCGATGGACGCGTTGGCGACCACGGCTCCCGCCGGATCGGCCACGACGCCGGTGATGCTCGCGCGATCGCTTTGAGCGAGCGCGGTTACGCTCAATACCAATAGACAGACTGCCACATTCAGTGTTTTCATGACACTCCCTCGAGACCCGAACGAAGCGGACGCACCTGCCGCGTGCCCTTGGCGGACGGACGGCGAACTGCCAACCAGTTTCCGGATGTGGGGCAGGATGGCATCCTGCGCGCCGGTTGGCAACCGGCGCTGGACGCGCGTTTGCACTCGAACAGGCGGGTTACCAACCCGCCGCAGGTTTGCCAACCTGCCCCACACGGAAACCTGGCTACTTGCCCACTAAACGGTCTACATCCACGTTAAATTCGTTGCACACGTACTCGTGAATTTCCCAGGTCGCGCTGAGAACGTGAGTTCTCTTGAAGGAATGCGGCTTGGTAAACGCACCCGGGTCCTCCATGGTGATGTCCACGGTAAGGTGCCCCAGGTCCGGACGCTGGAAGCGCTCGATCACATGCAACTTGTCCGTGTGGGGCGCGCCTCCCCCCGTCAGCCAAGTCTTGTCGTTGAAGTTCAGGGTGTCCACCACCAGCGTGTCGCCTTCCCACTTGGCAATGGAATCGCCCATCCAACTCGGATCCAGATCCGGCGGATGCTGACGGCCGCCCAGATACATCAGCCGGTAGCTGTGAACGTTGCCCTCGAAAAGCATCACCACCAGATTCGGCGTCTGGACCAGTTGGAACGGGTACGGGGTGATGCGCGGCACGCCACCGGGCAGACACTTGGCCTCGGGATCGTCTTTACCCTGCTTCCCGCGGCGCTCATCGGCGAGCTTCTGAGCCCACGGCTGCAGCGGGAGCGGGCCGCCGGTACTGCCGAAGCTGTAATTCCCCGACAGCCAGACTCCGGAAAGATCGGGCCTGCCGTCGGCGGTGCGCGGCGTCGGCCCGACAGGGGGCGGCGGCAGGTTCTCGTCCCGCACGCCGTTCACGGCGATGACGCCACCCGGACCGCCAAAATCCTTGCCCTTTCCTTTTCCGCCTTTTGTGTCCCCAGCCTTTGTATCACTGGATTGTCCCGCGCTCGGCGAGGGTGCAAACGTCACAACCGCGGCGATAGCCGCCGCGGCCGCGATCGAACTGAGATAGCGTAGGCTCATGCTCGCTCCTTGGGGTGCATCTCGGGACCCGGGGCTATTTGGCCGGGCCCCCGTCGTCGGAAGACGTCCCGGCAAATACGGACTTTCCATCGGCCATGGTCACGAGCCTGGCATTCCCATGAATGGAGCCATCCGTTAGCGGGCGGGGGTCTTTGGCCAGATAACCCTCCACGGTGACCGTTTCCCCTTCCTTAAGCGAGGTTCGTTTCCACCCGCGCCGCAGCAGGGCATTGGGGCTGCTAGTTTCGAAGGCGTATCGAAGCACTTTGCCGTTCGCATCTTTCATGTCGACGTAGATGTAGGCGTGGGGATTCACCCACTCGACCTTCGCGACGACGCCCTTCACCTCCACCGGTTTGGTCGCGTCATACTCGGCGGAAAAAGAGTGGTGCGCCAGCACCGGTACGGCACAGACCAGCAGAATGCCCAACTTTCGGTTCACTCGACATACCTCCAGTAAATGGACCAGCGTCTAGAAGGCCGGACGCTATCTCATCACCAGATTCTCTCACTGTCAAGCGGAGACAGCAACAGCACAACAGCATAGATTGCAATGTGGAATTCACGGGCACGGGAAACCGGTGTCCCGCTCGGAGGTCAGTTCTAGCGCCCCGCGAGCCGGCCGTCGGATGCGGCCAGACCGATCACTTCCCGCCGTGCAAACTGTTCAGGTACGCGATCAGGTTGGCCATTTCCGGTCCTTCAAAACGGGGCCAGGTCAGTTTCTTGGCCCGCATCTGATCCAGCATCCGCGGACCGTGATGCCACAACGCCGACACGAGTACGGCGCCGCTGAAGACACGTTCGGTCAGCTTCGGAGCGCCACTCGCCGGATCGTCGTGACAGGTGGCACAGTGCTTGGCGGCGTAAACGTGCTGACCCGGCTTCACGCTGCCGGCGTCGCGGAAGAATTGTTCCGCCCACAGGCTGCTGGCGATCTCCCGCATCTCATCAACGTCAAGTTGGGGCGGAGATGATGGCATTTTCGGCGCGTGATTCCACATCGCGACCGCGATTCCGGTCAGCGTCTGGCCCTTAAGGCGCGTGGAGAGCGCAGCCATGCTGGAATGGCAGGACTCGCAGCCTTTGGACTTGAACAGAACTTCTCCATTGGCTCCCGACGTGATTTCGATGCGGGCGGGGGTCACGTTTCTGAGGTACACGAGGATATCGGTCAGGTCCTGAGTCTCCAGGTCCGGCCACTTCAGCTTGCGCTTGGCGAACTCCTGCCGCATGTTCGCGGCATGATTCCACATCTCGTCCACCAACATCATGGGTTGGCTGACCGACTGCCACTGGGATGCGGGTTTCGCTTCCGGAATCTTCGCTTCCTTCAAGCCGTGGCACTCCGCACAGTGTCTGGCGGAAAAGAGTTGCTTTCCGCGCCCGGCATCTCCCGGCATTTCAAAGAAGCCTGCAGAATAGAAGTAGGCAAACAGATCCGCGGCGGCCTGTTCGTTCAACTCGCCCGCCTGAATGCCGCGGACCCGCATGGCGGCCCACATCGTGGGCGCATGATTCCACATGGTGGCGGCGAGCGAAGCCGGCGTGAAGTCCCGATTCAGCCGCCGGCCGAGATCCGGTCCCAGGTTTCCGCCCTCGCCGTTGATGCTGTGGCACTGGATGCATTGCAGAGTGTGGAATAGTTCAGCCCCCCGCGCGGAATCGGCCGCGATGGCCGCGTGGAGCGTGCCGGTCGTCATCGCGAGCACTGCCATGAACCCGATGGTGGAAATCCGCATGTTAGGCGCCAGTGGCAGGGCAGGGGGCGCCGATAATCGAAAGCAGCGCGGCGCGAAGGTTTGCGCGGGCTCTGGGCATGGTTTAGTCACAGCGTGAAACCTCAATTCGATCGTAGCGAAGTGTGTGGAGAAACTCCTGTACAGCTAGAGGGTCCATTTCGCAAACCAAGTCGCACGTTTACTCATCGGCTCTCGACTGTCACCTCCAGTAAGCAAGCGTGTATTGACAAGACCGACATGTAAAGAGAGGGGCCATATTTGTTTGACCCGCTGAGACGGGGGCTTCTTGCTCCACGAACCAGCCCGTTATCAATAGCTTGCGAGGTTTCTCTTCCGATTTCCGCCGTGCGATAGACAAATCGAAATGGGATCACTCTTGGCGGGCTGAGCCCGCTCCACTTAGTCTTCGAGATTGGCGGCCAGGCGCCGGCGCAGGGCGACGATATCGATTTCGTGAACGCTTCCGCTGCCCGCCAAGTCCAGGGCGTGCGCGGCGGCGGCTCCCATGGCGATGCAGGGTCCCATCACGCGCACGCTCGACAGCGCGGCAGCGTCGCCGTCGATGCAGCGGCCGGCGGCGACCAGGTTGACCGCGCCGGGCGGCGTCAAACTGCCGAGCGGAACGTAGTGGACGTGATCCTCGGCAAACGGCTCCCACACGTAGCCTTCGATGTGGTGATGCTGCTCGAGAGGCCAGGCGGTGCGCGCGATGCGGTCTTCGAACCGGACGCCCTGGCGGACTTCGTCGATGGTCAGATGGTGCCGCCCGACGATCCAGCGGGTTTGGCGGATGCCGGGCAATCCGTAGGCGCGAATGCGGGCGTGTCCGAAGGCCGCGGGAAATTCACCGCGCAGAAACTCGAGGGCCCGGTCGGCCTGATCTTTTCCGTCCAGGCCCGCGTGAGCCGCTTCGAAGGGATCGAGCGGCGTCTCGATGTGGGTCAGGTTGACGATGGCGGTGCGGCCTCCGGGTAAGGTCATGGCGAAGCCGTCGCGGCGGGTCAGGCCGTAGTCCCGGCCGCGGGCATGGATGCGCTCGGCCATTTCGTTGCGGGCCGGAGCGCGGGCCGGGTCGAAGTCTTCGATCACCAGCATCTGCGAACCGTAGATCCCACCCTCGGCGGGCTCCTGGCATTCGAGCCCCGCCTGCCAGACCACGGCTGCGTCGCCCGTAGCATCGACAAACCCGTCGGCGCGCGCCACCACGTCGCCGTAACGGGTGGCGAACTCGAGGGCAGTGACACGGGCTCCGTCCATGCGCACCCGGCGGAGGACCGCGCCCAGCAGGGGCGTAATCTTCAACTCCAGGATTTTACGCTCAACCCAGCGGCCGAGAGCCACCTCGTCGTACAGGATATTCGGCGAGACGCCCCCCATGCGCACTTCGGCCTGGCCCTGGGAGCCGAGATCGCGGAGGATGTCGTCGATGATGCCGTGGGTGACTTGGCGGCCGCGGGGGCCATTGGCGAACGCGCCGACGATCATCCCGATGATGGAGTTCACGGCTTGTCCCCCCAGCGCGGGCAGGCCGTCGACCAGGAGTACTCGACGCCCCAGGCGTGCGGCCTCAATCGCCGCGGAGACTCCCGAGATGCCTGCGCCTACGATGCACAGGTCGGTCCGATGCTCGCGGGCGGCGGGTGCGTCGCGGCGGCGGACGCTGCGCGTCTCAGGTCGAAAGGGCTGATCTAACATGGCTTAAACTGCACCGGCCGGGCGTGAAGGGAAAAGGGGCTTGGCTCGACGCCATCATTCATACTGGCATACATCTGGCATACATATCGGGGCCCCTGGTGTAGGGGCGGTATCGGGTAAATCACTGTAATGGAAATCTAAGTATTTGCCGATCTCAGGGCTATGAATCGACGCAGTGAGCCCCGGTTCGACGTCTATTACCGGGCTAAACTGATACCCCTGGATACGCCGGAAAGTCAAATCGAAGCTTTGCTGACCGATATTTCCGGGGGCGGGATGCGGCTGGTGGCGTCGCAGGAGTTGCCCGAAGATCAGATGATCTGTGTGGAAGTGGGGCAGCACCTGGTCTTAGCCGAGGTGCGGCACTCGGTTCCGCGCGGGAACCGTTTCGTGATTGGGGCGGAGAAAATCCACACGCTCAACCTACTAACGTTACCGGACTCGATGAGCGGGCCGGACAGGATTCAGGCGCTAGTGGACGACTATCATCTGCGGATTCAATTCGCGCTCGAAGCGGAGCGCGTCCGGGAGCAAGCTCCCGAGCAAAGCCAGGAGCAGAGCGAAGCGCCAAGCCAGGAGCCCGGCCCGGCCCCACAGCAAGAGCAGCATCCGGAGAAAGGCGCGACACCCGCACCAGTCGCCGAGGCGCAAGTCCCAGCGCCACAGGCTAGCAGCACCGACCCCGCCGACGAAACCCAGGCCACGCAACCGCCGGTGCCCGTCGCTGCGGATCGAGATCAAGGACCAGCGGCGGAACATGCCGCGCCGGAAATTCCTCCGGAAGTTCCTCCGGATATTCCGGCGGCAACATCTGGTCCAGAGGCAACTACGACGCCCGTAGGAGTTCCGTTGGAATCCGTACCCGTAACCCCGACGCCAGTACCGAGCGAGGACCCTCGTATGGCTCCCCCGATGCGAACGGACCCAGCGCCGGCAACACCGCCACCAGCAGCTGTAAGTACGCCGGTGGAACTGGATTTAATGCAACTCCAGATCATGTTACCGGAAGGCCGGGAACAGAAGATCGCGACGGAAATGCGTCTGGAGACCGGCGCGGAAGAAAAGAACCCGGTGGGTACCTTGGAACTCCCCGCGCCGGAGGCTGAATCCGCCAATTCTCTGACAGGTCAGGCTTTAGTCGACGAACTTCTACCTGGCCAGACTCAACCAAAACAACCTCTCCCAGGCCAAGCTTTCGCGGAGCCAGCGCCCGCCGATCAGGCGGCACACGACTCACCGTCGCCGGTCCAACCGATTTGGATGGCGCCATCGAGTGGCCCGCCCGCCGGGGGCGACACCCGGGCGGAGTCCGATCCTCTGCGGAGCATCGCGATCCAGCACGAACTCGCCGGGGCAGTCGAAGGGGAGCCGCGCAAGCACTCGCGAACCGTGCTGGCCTTAGCGGCGGCCGTGATTGCGGCAGTAGCGCTGGGGGCATTGTTATTCGGACCCATTCGCAATCGCGCCATGCTGCTTTTGCCCTTCGCTTCGGCCAGTGAAAAGAGCATCAAGATTACACCCGGTACTCCGGCGGTTCCGGTGATTCAGGCGGAAACGGCCCCGCCAAAGCCCGCCGACGGGGACTCGAAAGAAACGCCGGCGGGGACTGCAGCCTCACCAGTGGCGTCGGCGCCGGTTGCGACATCCCCAACGCCAAATCCTGTAGCTACGCCGGCACAGACACCCCCGTCCACGCCAAAACCCACACCAACACAGACACCCGCACCGGTCCCCACACCCGTGAAAGGTCCACCGGTGGCCGCGACCGGCTCGCGCGCGCATTCGAGCTCAGTCCGGGCGTCGGCGGCGAGTTGGCTTTGGGCCTGCGCGGATGGCAAGGCCTTGGCCGGCAGAATGCTGCCCGCCGGAAGCGCGCTCGAAATCGAGTTTTCCCGTCAAGCCCAGGTTCTGGTCGGGAATGCCGGCGCGGTGGATATGGCTCTGGACGGAAAACCTCTGGGTCCGCTCGGGCCGGAGGGCCGCGCGCGGGTTGTGGAGCTGACGCCCACCGGGTTCCATGTGGCCGCCGCAGTAGGATCGCAAGAGTGCGGCAACCCGTGAGGCCTGGACGCGCACCCCGCGGCTTCTCCGAAAAACTACAGATTGCAGCCACGGCCCGAACCCGTTACACTCTCGTTACGACCAAAACGCGAGCCGCCCTGTGAAGCCAGTTGTCAGCCTTCTTCCTCCGAGAGGCTGAAAACGAAGTTTCCGGGCGGCTTCGCGCTATTAAGGGGCCGCTTTGCAGATCGGGCACACGCCAACGTGTAACTGCTCAAACGGACCCACTAGCCCCGTTCAAATTGAGCCACTACCCTCTGAGCCACTACCAGACAAGACTGGGATTTGACAACTCGCGGGAGGGTTGTGGTATTCTCATAGAGGTTTTCGCGAGTTGATCTTCTGCTCCTGAGCTACCACTCTCCCGATGGGGAGTCCGGCCGGGAGCCGGCCCCGAGGCTTGAACGGATCTACGCCGTTCCGAGTATGGGCTAGTCCGAAGTTTCTAACACCCTCGCAAGGAGCGCACAGGCTTTACTCCGTTGTGCGCGACTTAAGGTAAGGTTTTGGGAATCGAAGTTGCGGTACGTGCTTCGGCGTTGCTGTTCCGCTGAGCGCACGATGGACCGCGGCCGGTTTCCGGGTGGATTTCAACAACTACGGTATTCGCGCCCCTGTGCGCGTTCGCGCGCAGGCAGGGGCAGGTGGAGAGGAAGTTTCGTGCCGACGTTCAACCAGCTCGTGCGCAAGGGGCGCCGCCCCACGCGCTACAAGACGGCCAGTCCGGCGTTGCAGGCTTGCCCGCAGCGTCGCGGCGTGTGCACCCGTGTCTACACCACGACGCCCAAGAAGCCCAATTCGGCTTTGCGTAAGGTAGCGCGCGTGCGCCTGACCAACGGAATCGAAGTCACCACTTATATTCCCGGCGTGGGACACAACCTGCAGGAGCACTCGATCGTGCTGATCCGCGGCGGACGCGTGAAGGACCTGCCGGGCGTGCGCTACCACGTGGTGCGCGGCACGCTCGATACGGCCGGAGTTTCGGGCCGCCAGCAGAGCCGCTCCAAGTACGGGGCCAAGCGTCCCAAGGGACCCGCTAAATAGAGGATTACGAGAACGCTTATGCCACGCAGACGCAGACCCGAAGCCAGAGAGATCCTGCCGGATCCCGTGTATAACTCGACGCTGGCGGAGAAGTTCGTCAATTCCATGATGTGGGACGGCAAGAAGGCCATTTCGCAGAAAATTTTCTACGAAGCCATGGACAAGATCAAGGACCGCTCGGGCGACGATCCGCTCAAGCTGTTCAAGAAGGCGGTGGAGAACTGCAAGCCGCTGCTCGAAGTGAAGACCCGGCGCGTAGGCGGCGCTAACTACCAGGTGCCGGTGGAGGTTCCGCAGAACCGCCGGACATCGCTGGCGATCCGCTGGATTTTGATCAACTCGCGCAGCCGTCCGGAAAAGAGCATGGCGGAAAAGCTGGCCAACGAATTGAACGATGCGGCGAATTTGCGGGGCGGGGCGATCAAGAAGAAGGATGACGTCCACCGCATGGCGGAGGCCAATAAGGCCTTTGCGCATTACCGTTGGTAATGAACGCGCGGTGGAGATTTTAGGACAGAAAGGAATTGTTTCGCCGGCCCGGTCGCCGCTGATGCAGTAAAGATTAAGTATGGCTCGCACAGTACCACTCGAGAAGATGCGAAATATCGGCATCATGGCCCACATCGATGCCGGTAAAACCACCACTACCGAGCGTGTGCTCTATTACACGGGCCGCACCTACAAGATCGGCGAGGTGCACGAAGGCACTGCCGTCATGGACTGGATGGAACAGGAGCAGGAGCGCGGCATCACCATTACGTCCGCCGCGACCACCTGCCAGTGGCAGGATTGCACCATCAACATTATCGACACGCCGGGCCACGTGGATTTCACCGCTGAAGTCGAGCGCAGCCTGCGCGTGCTGGACGGCGCGGTGGCCGTGTTCGACGCGGTGGCGGGTGTGCAGCCGCAATCGGAGACGGTGTGGCGTCAGGCCGACAAGTACCACGTCCCGCGCATCTGCTTCATCAACAAAATGGACCGCGTGGGCGCGGATTTCTTTCGCTCCATCGGCACCATCGTGGACCGATTGAAATGCCGGCCCGTGGCGATCCAGTTGCCGATCGGCGCCGAGGACCAGTTCAAAGGAATCGTGGATCTGGTTTCGATGAAGGCGCGCATCTGGCACGACGAGACGCTGGGCGCGAAATACGACGAGGTCGAAATTCCCGCCGACCTGGTCGAGCAGGCGAAGGAATATCACGAGAAACTCGTCGAAGCGGTCGCGGAGAGCGACGATCATCTGTTCACCAAGTTCGTCGAGGGACAGCCGGTCACCGAGGCCGAACTGCGAGCCGGGATTCGCAAAGCTACCATCGCGCAAAAGATTTTCCCGGTGATTTGCGGCTCGGCGTTCAAGAACAAGGGCGTGCAGAACCTGCTCGACGCGGCGGTCGATTTTCTGCCGTCCCCGTTGGACATTCCGCCGGTGAAGGGCCTGGACGCTCACGACACAACCAAAGAGATCGAACGCAAGGCGGCGGACAATGAGCCCTTTGCGGCGCTGGTGTTCAAGATTATGACCGACTCCTTCGTGGGTCAGTTGGCGTTCGTGCGCGTGTATTCGGGACACCTCTCCGCGGGCGATTCGGTGTACAACGTCGCCAAGGGCCGCCGGGAGCGCATTGGCCGCCTGGTGAAAATGCACGCCAACAAGCGTGAGGAAATCACCGAAGTGCTGGCCGGCGACATTTGCGCGGTAGTGGGTCTCAAGTCGGTTTCGACGGGCGACACGATCTGCGACGAAAAGGCGCCCGCGATTCTCGAATCGATCGATTTCCCGGCTCCGGTGATTCAGCTTGCCATCGAGCCCAAGACCAAGGCCGACCAGGAAAAGCTGGGCATGGCCATCGCCAAGCTGGTGCAGGAAGACCCGACGCTCAAAGTATCGACCGACCCGGACACCGGACAGACGATCCTGGCCGGCATGGGCGAACTGCATCTGGAAATCATCGTCGACCGCATGCAGCGTGAATTTAGCGTCGGCGCCAACGTCGGAAAGCCGCAGGTCGCGTATCGCGAAACCATCCGGCAGGCGGCCGAGTACGATTACACCCACAAGAAGCAGACCGGCGGCAGCGGCCAATATGCGCGCTGCAAGCTGCGCGTGGAGCCCTCAAAGGAAGAGGATTTCGAGTTCATCAATGAAATCCGCGGCGGTTCGATTCCCAAGGAGTTTATCCCGGCCATCGAAAAGGGCGTGGCTGAATCGCTGGAGCACGGCATCCTGGCGGGGTACCCGATGTCCAATGTGCGCGTGACCGTAATCGACGGCGCGTATCACGACGTGGACTCGTCGGAAATGGCGTTCAAGATCTGCGCTTCGATTTGTTTCAAGGAAGCCGCCAGGAAAGCCAAGGCCGTGCTTCTGGAGCCTGTCATGCGGGTCGAAGTCGTGGTGCCGGACGAGTACATGGGTTCGGTGAACGGCGACCTGATCTCGCGGCGCGGACGGTTGGAAGGGACCGAGATTTTGGGTTCGACGCACATTATCCGGGCGATGGTGCCGCTGTCGGAAATGTTCGGATACGCTACCGAGCTGCGCAGCCGAACGCAGGGTCGCGGCGCATTTACCATGCATTTCGGGCAGTACGAGGAGATTCCGAAGTCGATTGCGGAAGAGATCACCAGCAGGGCGCAGGGGAAAGTAACACATTAGGTTCATTTCAGGGAGAACGGAACAGACATGGCGAAGGAAAAATTCGATCGCAGCAAGCCGCACGTGAACGTAGGGACGATCGGGCACATCGATCACGGCAAGACGACCTTGACGGCGGCCATCACGCAGACGCTGGCCAAGAACAACCCCAAGGTGAAGTTCCGGAGCTTCGATTCGATCGACAACGCGCCGGAAGAAAAAGCCCGCGGCATCACCATCGCCGTGGCGCACGTGGAGTACGAGACCAAAGCGCGGCACTACGCGCATGTGGATTGTCCCGGCCACGCCGACTACATCAAGAACATGATCACGGGTGCGGCGCAGATGGACGGGGCAATCCTTGTTGTGGCTGCAACCGATGGGCCGATGCCGCAAACGCGCGAACATATCTTGCTCGCGCGGCAGGTGGGCGTGCCCTACATCGTGGTGGCGCTGAACAAGGTCGACATGGTGGACGATCCGGAACTTCTGGAGCTGGTCGAGCTGGAAGTGCGGGAGCTGCTGACCAGCTACGGGTTCCCGGGCAACGATCTGCCGGTGATCCGGGTGAGCGCGCTAGGGGCGCTGAACAAGGAAGAGAAGTGGGAAAAGTCGGTCGAGGAACTGATGGATGCGGTGGACAAGTATGTCCCCATGCCGGTGCGCGTGGTGGACAAGCCGTTCCTGATGCCAATTGAAGACATCTTCTCGATACAGGGCCGCGGCACGGTGGTAACGGGCAGGATCGAGCGTGGCATTTGCAAGGTCGGCGAGGAAATGGAGATCGTCGGGTTCCGGGACACGCGCAAGACGGTAGTCACGGGCGTGGAAATGTTCAAGAAGTTGCTCGACGAAGGCCGCGCCGGCGACAACGTGGGCTTGCTGCTGCGTGGCATTGAAAAGACCGATGTGGAGCGGGGACAGGTAATCGCTAAGCCGGGCTCGATTACGCCGCACACGACGTTCAAGGCGGAAGTGTACGTGTTGAGCAAGGACGAAGGCGGGCGGCACACTCCGTTCTTTAAAGGTTACCGGCCGCAGTTCTACTTCCGGACCACGGACGTGACGGGAGTGGCGCAGTTGCCGGCGGGGATGGAGATGGTGATGCCGGGGGACAACGTGACGCTCGAAGTAGAGCTGATCACGCCGGTCGCCATGGACAAAGGCTTGCGGTTCGCCATCCGCGAAGGCGGACGAACGGTGGGCGCGGGTACCGTGTCCGAGATTGTGAAGTAAGGAGGGCACATAAAACATGCCTCGCGAAAATATCACCTTTCAATGCACCGAGTGTAAGCGCAAAAACTACACCAGCATGAAGAATAAGAAGACCTCGACGGAGCGGATTGAGCTGAAGAAGTACTGCCCGTTCTGCCGCAAGCACCACCCGCACAAGGAGATCAAGTAACTGGGGGCCAGGCGCCAGACGCCGGGGGCCGGTGGTAGACTTGAGATGGTGACCGGCCCCTGGCGTCTGGCCCCTGGTCACTCTCAGTAGGGGCGTAGGTTTAACGGCAGACCAGCGGTCTCCAAAACCGCGAGTGGGGGTTCGAATCCCTCCGCCCCTGCCAGCGCCCCATGGCCGGTGAAGGTGGGTGGGCGCGGCGGCTTCGCGAAGCGCGTATTCCCCAGCGAGAAACGAAGGGCTGCAAGAGAGTAGAGAGTACTTATGGCTGAAGAATTGACGGGACCGCAAAAATGGGCGGCGTGGCCGGCCCAGTTTAAGGACTATATCGACGAGTTGAGGCTCGAGATGCGCCGCGTGACTTGGCCGGCTTGGAAGCAGGTGCGCGCCACCACGGGAGTGGTGATCGCCGCCGTATTTGTCTTTTCCGCATATTTCTTCGTTGTCGACACCGTGGTCGGCCGAGCAGTAACGAAGTTGTTTGACGCGTTCACCAAGTAAGGGACTGCCCGCAATGGCCATTGAAGAATCGACGCACGCCTCATCCGGGGAAGATCCGGGGGAAGGGAATATGCCGCCCCAGCATTCCGCGCCAGAGGATACTTCGCCAGTCGACATCGGCGGAGAACCGGACACCGAGGCGGTTTCCGAACCAGTTGTTGCCGAGGCCGCCGCTGAACCAGCCGCTGAAGCCGCCTCGGAGTCACCCGCCGAATTGGCCCCGTCCAACCGCCACTGGTTCATCATCCACACCTATTCGGGCTTTGAGCAGAAGGTGGCGGACTCGCTGCGCAGCCGCGCCGAGGCGTTCGGGTTCGCCGACAAGATCGGCCAGCTTCTGATCCCCACCGAAGAGGTGGTGGAGCTGCGCAACGGGAAAAAAGTCACCAGCAAGCGGATGCTGTACCCCGGCTACGTCATGGTGGAAATGGAAATGAACGACGAGCTGTGGCATGCCGTCAAAGCCACGCCGCGCGTCACCGGGTTCGTGGGCGGCGGCACCTCGCCGGTTCCGCTGACCGCCGACGAGGTCAATTCGATTCTGTACCGCCAGTCGACCTCGGCCGAGCGGCCGCGGCCCAAGCTCAGCTTCGAAAAGAACGAAAACGTCCGCATCGTCGATGGGCCGTTCACGAATTTCTCCGGCAAGATCGACGAAGTCAATCCCGAGCGTAATACGCTGCGCGTGATGGTGACCATCTTCGGGCGCTCGACGCCGGTGGAGCTGGATTTCCTCCAGGTGGAAAAAGTTTAAACGAAACCGCGACCATAGGCGCGGCCAACCGAGCCGCGACCGTGAGGCGGCAATCAAGGAGTTCTCAAAATGGCGAAAAAGGTTACTGGTTCCGTAAAGCTGCAAATCCCCGCGGGCAAAGCGACACCCGCTCCTCCGGTGGGCACCGCGCTCGGTCCGCAGGGCGTCAACATCATGGAGTTCTGCAAGGCGTTCAACGCCAAGACCTCGGCCAAGGACCAGGAAGGCCTGATCATTCCTGTAGTGATCACAATTTTTTCAGACCGGTCTTTCACCTTCATCACCAAGACCCCGCCGGTGCCGGTGCTGATCAAGCGCGCGGTGAATCTGGCCAAGGGTTCGGCCGAGCCCAATAAGAACCGCGTGGGCAAGATCACCCTCAAGCAGGTCGAGGAAATCGCCAAAATCAAGATGCCGGATCTGAACAGTTTCGACATCAATTCGGCAATGGAGCAGGTGAAGGGCACGGCGCGCTCGATGGGCGTGGACGTCGTCTAAGGGTGGAGCGGGCTTTAGCCTGCGACGGGTGCTTTAGCACCCGTGTAGAGGCGGAGGCTGAAGCCTCCGTTGCAGGCTAAAGCCCGCTCCACGTTGGCCTCGCGCCCAGCGGCCTCAGCTCAGGTCGATGCCGAGCTTCTTCAGCTCCTCGGCGTAGTAGCGCTTATGCAGCAAGTCCCACTCTTCGGTGCCCTCGCTGATCTCGCGCTTCTGTGAGCGGATCTTGGTGCGCGCGGCGCGGTCGACCTTTTCTTCGGCTTGCAGCAGCTCGGTCATGATCTTGACCAGCTCCAGGCGCACCTCGTTGGGATCGCGCTTCAGCCGGAAATCGCGGCTCTTGCGCAGGGCCGCCACCACTTTGTGCGACAGGTCGTTGATCTTGTCGCGCGACAGCTTCATGTGGTCGCCCGAATCGCGGCCCGAGGCGCGAATCACCTTGCGCTGCATGATCAGCGTGTTCTTGGTGCGGCGGAACATCTCCTGGTAGCTGACGCCCTCGCGCCGCATGTAATCGCTGTACTGGCTGAGCAGATCCCGGACTTCGTCGTTCAGGCGGTCTTCGATCGACAAGTCGTCGTAAATGACCGTGGAGACAAACCCGGCCGCCGTGTGAGGATCGGTGGTTTCAATCCATTTGGGACTCAGTTTGTCTACGATCTGGCGCGAGATGTAGTCGATCAATTCTGGTGCGAGCAGCATCCTGTCATTTTCAGTCTATCGGCCCCAGTGGAGAGGTGTCAACGAAGGGTGGGTGTGCGACCTACAAGGTGCGATCCAGCAGTTTTCTTTTTTTGTGGATATAATCCTAACGTATGTATACGTTAGGACTGGAGGTGCCCTTTGCCTTACTCCCTCGCCGCTCTCGAACAGCAACGT
>Ga0209517_10004609_pt1 | contig 18042 bp, 15 predicted proteins | sample PeaSoiMetSII2010_FD_187695 | JGI IMG/M metagenome (GOLD analysis project Ga0209517, IMG submission 187695) | Peat soil microbial communities from Weissenstadt, Germany - SII-2010 (SPAdes) (version 2) | ecosystem: Environmental > Terrestrial > Soil > Wetlands > Peat | place: Germany...
TGTGCTGGTCGACGATTTGTTTGCCCAGTCCAAGCACTCCAAAGTCGGCGACACGATCGAGATCCTCAATAACCCGTTCCACATCTGCGGCATTGTCGAACGCGGCAAGGGTGGACGAAAATTCCTTCCCCTGAGCACCTTGCAGGATCTGACCGGCGGCAAGGATAAGGCCTCGGTCATGTACCTCAAGCTCGACGATCCCGCGAACGCGGATGCGGTGGTGGACGAGATCAAGCAGGTGCCGGGGATGGAACGCTACGTCGCCAGTTCGATGGCCACCTATCTTTCGATGATGACCCCGACTCACATTCCCGGCCTTTCGACCTTTATCGATGTGGTGATCGGGATTGCGGTGGTCATCGGGGTCCTGGTGATTTTTCAGGCGATGTATACGGCGGTGATGGAGCGGACGCGCGAAATCGGCATTCTGAAATCGATGGGCGCGTCGAAGCCCTATATCGTAAACGTAGTGCTGCGGGAAACGGCGCTGCTGGCGGTGGGAGGCATCCTGCTGGGCATCGTCGCGAGCGTGGTGGCCCGGAGCCTGATTCATAATCGGCTGCCCCTCACGCCCATGGTACTGGCCGGGGCATGGGTTGCGCGGGCTGCCTTGATTGCTCTGGCCAGCGCGGTCGCCGGTGCGCTGTATCCGGCGTTCAAGGCGGCGCAGAAGGATCCCATCGACGCGCTGGCTTACGAGTAGGGGGCGCCACTCTTCGTTTTCGCTTTCAATTCGCCCCATGGGTAGGGGCTCTTTCCTCTCTAATAATTTTGCTCGCAAATCGGCAGAGAATGCACGATACTGCCGGTGAAACTGCGCCGTGCTATAATCGCGCGCCGGTACGCAGAAACAGTGCAGTTTCGCAGCCGGTTGTCCTAATTCCCTGGCCCTGCTCGCGAATGCGCGCGGGTGACCGCAAATACGCAGGAGGAGATATGCGCTTCGATGATCCGACTCTGTATGGTCGGGACGATGAGACGGATGAGTTCAGCGACAGCGGCGCCTATGGCGAATCGCTGGAAGAAGATCTAGACGAAGAAGAAGAAGAGGAAGAGGAAGAAGAACCAGCCCTGGTGGAGGAAGACGACGAACTTCCCGCGCCTTTGGTACGGGAGCCCGTGGCAACACCCGCACCCGTAACTCCGTCGGGCGGCGGCGGCCAGGGTGGGCCGCCTAAGAAGAAGGCGCCTGCCAAGAAAGCCCCCGTCAAGAAGGCTCCTGCCAAGAAAAAGGCGGCAAAGAAGCCGGCCAAGAAAGCGGCCAAAAAGCCGGCCGCCAAGAAAAAGGCCAAACCCGCGAAGAAGAAAAAAGCGGCGAAGAAGCCGGCCCGGAAAGCGGCAAAGAAGAAAGGCACCCGCAAGAAAGGCCGCCGTTAACGACTCACGCTAGCCACTAAAATGATGGCGGAAGCTCGGGCTTCCGCCATCTCACTCATTTTTCTTCTTGCACGATCGCTTCCGCTTCGATCTCCACCAGCATTTCTGGAGACACCAGCGCCGTGATCGCCATCATGGCGCTCGCGGGACGAATGTCGCGGAAGAACTCGCCGTGCGCTTTTCCAACTTTTTCCCAATCCGCAATGTTGGTAAGGAACACGCGCGTGCGTACCACATCTTTCAGGGAAGCTCCGGCACGCTCCAGCGCGCGTTCAATGTTGTTGATGGTCTGAACGGCTTGCGCGTACGCATCGCCTGTACCGACGAGTTTTCCGTCGACGCCAGTTGCGGTTGTGCCTGCAACATGAATGTGTGCACCGACACGAACCGCACGGGAGTAACCGACGATCGGCTCCCACGGCGTTCCGGTTGAAATGTTGATTCGCTCCACTCTGCCTCCGCTCTTCTTGGTGTTTCTTTGTAAATAGATTCCGAAACCCAATTTTTCGATCCACGTGATGCGAAAATTAGCAGCCGCCTGCCTTGGCTGCCAGCAGATACACGCGAACGCCGCGCCCCACACGGACGTCTAATGACATAGTGGCTCAATGGTCACTTGCATTGATCGTCGATTCACGGTATTTAATCCGCACGAGTTCTTGTTCCGATGGGAATAGGAATAAGAGAGGCCGGGGTTAGGGAAGGAAGTCGGGGCCATGGAGATTCCGGAGACGCATCCGCTACAGCAGTTGTTTGTTGAACTGGTCGGACGCCACTATGCCCAGGAGATTGGAATTCGCGATCCGCAAGTGGTGAGTTATGTCGCGCATCTGCTGTCGGAGTTTTGCGATGCCGAGCAGTTGTTGAAAATTCGCAATGCGGCCGGGAAGCCCCTGAACGATGTGGGCGAGATGCTGATCGAGTCGGACCCGATCTACGGCCCGGCGCCCTCGTTCGACCGCGAGCGCCAGGTGCGCAAGCATATCGGCGACTTTACGCTGTTCTACGCCGGCATGTTTCCGGAGAGCATCAACCACTATCGCCTGCGCCGCCAGCGCGTGGAAAATTTCGTGGATTGGGTGAAAGCGGGCAAAGAAAGCTACTACATCGTCTCCAAGTTCGAAGACTTCGAATACGCCAAGGTGGCGCCGCTGTTCGCGCAACTGTCGCAGAGATTCGAGCAGTGCGTGTATGGACTGAACCTGGTGAAGAACGAGCTTGAAGTGATGCAGCACCCGATCGCGCGGAGAACGAACGAATTGCTGATGTAGGAGAAGTCAGAAGTCAGAAGTCAGATTGAAGAAGTAAAACCCTTTGCCGTTCGGACGGACGCTACAAAGATAGCTACCAGTTCCTTGGCCTCCTGAACTATTTCTTGCAACTTTGCCTCGGGGAAGATTCCAGCATCCCGCATCACCTCCAACCAGAACGCTGTTTCGTCGGCTTCTTCCAGTACAATACCGAGTTTCGCGACGAATTCCGCACGAGAGCGGGCTCGGCAAGCGGCGCGGTAGTTAGCCCCAATCGAAGTACCCGAGCGAAGGAGTTGCTTACCTAATATTCGAGCCTCATCAGTCTTGGGCAGCGAGCGAAATAGTTTGATGATGCGTAGTGCAAAGTTTCTTGTCCGCTCCTGCAGTTTCTCAAAGTGTTCCACCCCTGAGATCTAACGCCTGCCCCGCTCAATTCGCAGCGACTCTTCGCACACTCAAATTGGTCGGTTTTACTTCTTCAATTTGAGTTCTGACTTTTGACTTTTCACCATTCGCCGGCCGGCGATTTCGAAGTTTCCTTCCAACACAATCCTGATCGCCTCCGTGTAAGCAATGTGTTCCTGCTCAAGAATTCGCGCCGCCAGCGTGTGCTCGTCATCGGAGTCCAGCACAGGGACAGTTTTCTGCACAACGATGGCGCCGTGATCGAGTTCTTCGTCCACAAAATGCACCGTGCAGCCGGACACTCTTACGCCATAGGCGAAGGCCTGCTGCTGGGCTTCGAGTCCCGGGAAGGATGGCAGTAAGGACGGATGGATATTGAGAATTTTCGCCGGGAACTGCCGCACGAACCAGGGCGAGAGCAGGCGCATGTAACCGGCGAGGCAGATGAGATCGACTTTGTTGTCCAGAAGCGCAGCCACAACTTCGCGGTCGTGCTGCTCGCGCGGCTTGTTTTTCGATGCAATGACGAGCGCGTTGAGCCCTCGCTGGCGAGCGGTTTCGACGCCGAGAGCATCGGCACGGTTCGAAATCACGACCGCGATGCGGGTGTCGGGTATCCGGCCAGCCGCAATGCTGTCGGCGATGGCCACAAAGTTCGAGCCGCGTCCGGAAAGCAGAATGCCGAGGTTTTTCATACAAGACAATGACCGGGCTTCATAAAAGGGGTCGATAAAAGCTAAGCGCCAAAAGCTAGAAGCCCGTTCCTAGCTGAACATCACCTTGCGATCGCCCTTGACGATGCGGCCGACGCTGTAGAACTTTTCCCCGGCGCGTTCCAGCAGGGTCTGCGCTTTCTTGAACTTCTTGGCGGGAACCACGATTAGCATGCCGAGGCCCATATTAAAGGTGCGAAGCATTTCTTCCTCGGCGACGTTGCCAAGTTTCTGCAAATGCTCAAAGATGGGCAGAACCGGCCAAGTGCCGCGTTCGATCACGGCCGACGTGCCTTTGGGCAGCACGCGGGGCAGGTTTTCGGTGATGCCGCCGCCGGTGATATGCGCCAGCGCCGCGACACAGTCGCCCGCGATCATCTTGCGAATGATCGGCCAGTAGCTGCGATGGGTCCGCATGAGTTCGTTGCCGACCTTGTTCTTGATCTCGCTGACAAAAGTTTCCAGAGAATAGCCGGCGACGTCAAAGAGCAGTTTGCGAGCCAGCGAGTATCCGTTGGTGTGCAGGCCGTTGGAGGGCAAGCCGAGAACGCAATCCCCCACCTGCACGTCTTTGCCGCTGATGACGCGGTCGCGTTCCACTACTCCAACGATGAATCCGGCAAGGTCGTACTCGCCATCGGGATAAAACCCCGGCATTTCGGCGGTCTCGCCGCCGATCAGGGCGCAGCCGTTATGCTTGCAGGCTTCGGCCAGTCCGCCGACAACTTTTTCGGCGATCTCCGGATCCAGGGTTCCGGTGGCCAGGTAGTCCATGAAAAACAACGGCGCCGCACCCTGCACCGCGATGTCGTTGACACAGTGATTCACCAGGTCGCCGCCGACGGTGTGATGCATGCTCATGTCGAAGGCGACTTTCAACTTGGTGCCCACGCCATCGACGCTCGAAACCAGCACTGGATCCAAATACTTTTTATCGACCGAAAACAACCCGCCGAATCCGCCAATCTCGCTTAGCACTCCCTTGGTGAAGGTTTTGTGGGCCAGATACTTGATGCGTTGCTTGGTGCGGTTGCCACGATCGATGCTGACACCGGCATCGGCGTAGGTGATCGGGTCGGCTGGGAGGTTGGGATTCTGGGCCACTTTTTTGTCCGTCGTTGTTAGTCCGTCATTACCAGGGTGGAAAGATCGGGTGCGCCACCCAGCCGGAGGAAGCATTTCAGGCGCAACAAATTTTAGCACGTCTGGACTTGCCTCCGGCGGGCCGGGGTGGGTAGACCTCGGACAAGGCTTTTCCAGGCGCAAGGGCGAACTCGCTTTATAATGCTGGTCCAACTCTTTTCTTCCGGAGACAAGCATGAGGATTCTGGCAGTTCTTCTTTTCGCCGTGCTGACGATTCCGTTTACGGTTGCGCAGCAAAACCAGGACACCACGCCCGAGAGCGCGAAGCAGGCCGCATCCAAGAAAGATAAGAAGCAGGCAACGCCTGCGAGTGCCGCAACTCCAGATAAGACGGCGGAGAGCGGCAAGACCGCCGAGCCGGCCAAAACCGACGCGAGCGAAGCGGCGGACAAGGAAGAACATTACGATGTCGCGGAAGTCCCGCCCGTAATCACGCATCACCAGATCACGCTCAACGGCAAGGCTCTCAGCTATACGGCGACGGCCGGCCGGCTCCCCATCAAGCGCGACGACGGCAAGACGGAAGCGGAAATGTTTTTCGTCGCTTATACGCTTGACGGACAGGATGCGGCAAAGCGTCCGCTGACGTTCTCGTTCAACGGCGGCCCCGGATCCGCATCGGTGTGGCTGCACATGGGGGCGCTCGGACCGAAGCGCGTGGTCCTGCAGGCGAATGGCTTCATGCCGGCAGCGCCTTACCGTCTGGAAGACAATCCCGACACGCTGCTCGACCGCAGTGACATCGTCATGGTGGATGCCATGGCCACGGGCTATTCACGGGCCGCAAACGCCGAACTTACGAAAAAGTTTCTGGGCGTAAAAGGCGATGTACAGGCCTTTGGAGAATTCATCCGCCTCTACATTTCCCGCTACGATCGTTGGAGTTCTCCGCTGTTCCTGCTGGGGGAAAGTTACGGCACGACGCGCGCCGCCGGCATTGCCGGATATCTGGCGGATCACGGCATCGCTTTCAACGGCGTGACCTTGCTTTCGATGGCCCTGGATTTCCAGACATTGGAATGGAACAAATCGAACGACCTGCCCTATTTTCTGCTGGTACCCACGTTCAACATGATCGCGGGCTATCATCGCAAGCTGGCTGCCGATCTCACGCAGGATGTGGCGAAAACGCGGGAGGAGGTCGTGCACTGGTCGTCCAATGATTACGCGCTCGCTCTGGGCAAAGGCGACGCCATGACGCCGGAAGAACATCGCAAGATTGTCGACCAACTGTCACGCTACATCGGGCTGCGGCCAGAAGTGATCGAAGCGCACAACCTGCGGATCGACGTTCCCACCTTCACCAAAGAGTTGCTGCTCGATCAGAAACTGGTTGTCGGGCGCCTGGATGGCCGCTTCAGCAGCCCTAATCCCGACGGCGATCATTCCTATGATCCGACCGGCGCCGCCATTCTGCCGCCCTACACTTCGGCATTCAACAACTACCTGCGCACCGAACTGAACTACAAGTCCGACATGCCCTACCGGGTGTTCGCCTACGACCAACCCGGTTTCCAGAAGTGGGAGTGGGGCAATGCCGTGGAAGGCTTTCCCAGCACGGCGGGCGGACTGCGATCGGCCATGATCAAGAATCCTTATATGAAGATTCTGGTGATGGAAGGCTACTATGACCTGGCTACGCCGTTTGCCGCAGCGAATTGGACGATGGATCACCTGGACCTCGGCGCGCAGTCTCGCCAGAATATTTCCTACGCCACCTACAAGTCGGGACACATGGTTTATGTCGATCGCGCCGAGCATGACAAGATGAAAAAAGATCTGGTGGAATTCATGGAGAAGTGCCTGCCGAGGTGAGAAAGGTCAGGTCTCAGGTCTTAGGTCTCAGGTCAGTTCTCAAGTCAGTTCTCAGTTGAACCTTAGATGCGCAGCGGTGCCAGGAGAAATCCGGCACTGGGCAGGTCGTGTTGGTTTCCCTGACACCTGAGACCTAAGACCTAAGACCTAAGACCTTTAATGCTGAACGCATGCGCGCCGCCGTCATCTTCGGGTTGGGAACCTCGCCGGCTGACTTGAAGCTGTTTCAAGCTGGCTCGGCAACCGGGTGGTCGCAGGGACTGCCCACTTCTACTGGCGACGCCGATGCCATCCTGATCTTTGGCGGGGACGGCACGATCCATCGTCATCTTCCGGCGCTGGTACGGCTCAAGCTTCCGGTGCTGATTGTTCCCTCCGGCAGTGGAAACGATTTTGCCCGCGCGCTCAAATTGCGTTCGATGCGAGACTCGTTGCGCCTCTGGCGTGATTTTGAATCGGGGAAAATGAGCGCGCGGCCAGTCGATCTTGGGGTCATCGTGCCATCCGCCGCGCCGGAGCGCACCCACTATTTCTGCTGCGTCGCCGGGTGCGGGCTGGACTCTGCCGCGGCTCGGAGCGCCAATCGGATGCCGCGCTGGCTGCGCGGACATGGCGGCTATGCGCTGGCCCTATTGCCGCTGCTGCTCAAACTCCCGGCTGTTTCGATGTGGCTGGCACAGATCAATGGTGCAGATCGCACCGAGGCCGAGAAAACCACCTTGCTCGCCGCATTCGCCAACACCCAGTTCTATGGAGACGGCATGCGCATCGCGCCGGAAGCGGATTTTGCGGACGGTAAGCTCGATGTTTGCCGGATCGGCACGCTGAGCCCGCTTAAGCTGCTTAGCTTGTTTCCGACGGTGTACTTCGGGCGGCATCTCCTTGTACCCGAAGTTGAATACTCGCGGGCGGAGCGCGTACACCTGCAGACCGAGACTCCGATCGAGATCTACGCTGACGGGGAGTTTGTGTGTGAGACGCCCGCCGAGATTTCCGTGGCCGCGGGCGCGCTGCGGGTGATTTGTTCGCCGCCCTAGAACCGCAGCACGTCACGCAACACTCTGTCATCCTGAACGAAGCGAAGGACCTATGCGGCTCGCCTGTGCCAGCAGAATGCAGAGGTCCTTCGCTTCGCTCAGGATGACGGAGTAGATTTACGATCTCCTAGCGAACTCGGCCGTACCGCGCATCGAGCGCAAGGTTCAGTTCGAGGACGTTCACGCGCGGCTCGCCCAGGAATCCCCATTGCCGGTTCTCAGAGTTTTCAAGAACCAGGCGCGCGACTTCAGCTTCCGGAATCTTGCGTTCTGACGCCACGCGCCGAATCTGGAACTGGGCCGCCGCTGGCGTGATGTCCGGGTCGAGTCCCGATCCCGATGTCGTCACCAGATCGACCGGGATAGGAACGCCTGGATTTTCGGCTTGCAGCTTGGCAACGTCTCCGTTGACGCGGCCAATCAGCTGCGTGTTGGTCGGGCCCAGGCTCGACCCGCCCGAGGCAGTGGCGTCGTAGCCCGCGGCGCCCGCGGCGGATGGCCGCGAATGAAAGTAGCCCGGCCCGGAAAATGGCTGCCCAATCAGCCGCGAACCAATCACCACTCCATCCTTCCCGTGGATGAGTTGGCCGTTGGCCTGCTTGGGGAAGATCAACTGCGCGAGTCCGGTTACCAGCAGGGGATACAGAATTCCCAACAGCACCGTCGTCGCAATCGTCATGAGTACCGCGGTAATCAAATTCTTCTTCATAGGTCTTCTCTGTAAGTGGATAGTGAACGGAAGCGAGCAGTTCCCTCAGGGGCTAAAGCCCGGTGTTTATGCGTCTGGTAGCGGCACGGCTGAAGCCGTGCCCTTCCCAAGACCCTGCCTACAACCGTTATTAAATCCGCTCTGGCCACCACCAGTTCCTTACACCAGCCTGATGCTGGTGATGAGCATGTCAATCGCCTTGATGCCGATGAACGGAACCACCAATCCTCCGAATCCATACACCAGCAGGTTCTGCCGCAGCAGAGATTCGGCGCTCATCGCCTTGTACTTAACCCCTCGCAGCGCCAGCGGAATCAGGGCGACGATGATGAGCGCGTTAAAAATCACGGCGGAAAGCACCGCCGACTGCGGCGTCTGCAGCCGCATGATGTTCAGCGCATTCAGCACGGGAAAGGTTCCGGCAAACATCGCCGGGATGATCGCAAAATACTTGGCCACGTCGTTCGCAATCGAGAAGGTGGTGAGCGCTCCGCGCGTCATCAGCAACTGTTTGCCGATGGCCACCACTTCGATGAGCTTGGTGGGATTCGAATCGAGGTCCACCATATTTCCGGCCTCTTTCGCCGCTTGCGTGCCGGTGTTCATGGCCACCCCCACATCGGCCTGAGCCAGGGCGGGAGCATCGTTGGTGCCGTCGCCGGTCATGGCGACCAGTTTGCCGTCGGCTTGCTCGCGGCGAATCAGATCCATCTTGTCTTTCGGGGTCGCTTCGGCCAGAAAATCGTCCACGCCGGCCTCGCGCGCAATCGCCGCCGCCGTCAGTGGATTGTCTCCGGTGATCATGACGGTTTTGATCCCCATCGCGCGCAGTTGATTGAAACGCTCCTGCATCCCGCCTTTGACGATGTCCTTGAGGTAGATCACGCCTAGCGCACGCTGATTTTCCGCCACCACCAGCGGAGTTCCCCCGGAGCGAGCGATCTGTTCCACGCTCGCCTGAATCTCGCGCGGCAGCGAGGTGCCGAACTGGTGCAGGTATTTTGCGATGGAGTCGACTGCTCCTTTGCGAATCTCACGCCCGTCGAGGTTCACGCCCGACATGCGGGTTTGCGCGCTGAAAGGGACGAACACCGCTTCGTGAGAAGCGAGTTCGCGTCCGCGCAGGCTGTACTTTTCTTTCGCCAACACGACAATCGACCGGCCTTCGGGCGTCTCGTCGGCAAGCGAAGAGAGTTGCGCGGCATCGGCCATCTCCGCCGTGGTAATGCCCGGCGCGGGGATGAACTCCGCGGCCTGGCGGTTGCCGAGCGTGATGGTTCCCGTCTTATCGAGCAGCAGCGTGTTCACGTCCCCGGCCGCTTCCACGGCGCGCCCGGACATGGCCAGCACGTTGTGCTGCACCAGGCGGTCCATGCCGGCAATGCCGATCGCGGAGAGCAGGCCGCCGATCGTAGTTGGAATCAGACATACCAGCAGCGAGACCAGCACGAATACCGTCTGCGGCGAGCCCGAGTAAATCGCGAACGGCTGCAACGTAACCACCGCCAGCAGGAAGATGATGGTCAGGCCGGCCAGCAGAATGTTGAGCGCGATCTCGTTCGGAGTCTTCTGGCGCTCGGCGCCCTCGACCAACGCGATCATTCTGTCGAGGAAGGTTTCTCCCGGATTCGACGTGATGCGGACTTTGATCACGTCGGAAAGCACGCGCGTGCCGCCGGTGACCGCCGACCGGTCTCCTCCGGCTTCGCGGATCACTGGCGCGGATTCGCCCGTAATCGCAGACTCGTCCACCGAGGCGACGCCTTCGATGACTTCGCCATCGCCGGGGACGAGTTCCCCCGCGATTACCATCACGATATCGCCGGAGCGCAGCTTCGCACTCGGTATCGTTTCAGTGGTCCCATTCGCCAGCAAGCGCTTGGCCTCGGTTTCAGACCGGGCTTTGCGCAGCGTGTCCGCCTGCGCTTTGCCCCGTCCTTCGGCCATGGCTTCCGCAAAATTCGCGAACAACACGGTGAACCAGAGCCAGAGGGTGATCTGAAGATTAAATGCGAAGCTCTGTTTCCCGCGGAACAACAGCACGGTCGTCACCACTGCGCCAACCTCGACCACGAACATGACCGGATTCTTCATCATGGTGCGGGGATCGAGTTTGACCAACGCATCGACCAGCGCCCGCCGCATTATTTTTGCGTCCCACAAGCTCTTGCTTTTCTTTTCCGCCATGCGCAGCCTCAGAAGGTTTTCCCTGCCATCATCAGCAGGTGTTCAAGTATCGGTCCTAAACTCAGGGCCGGGAAAAATGTCAGCGCTCCCACGATCACGATCACCGACACCAGCAGAACGGTAAACAGGGGCGTAGTCACCGGGAACGTGCCCGCCGAAGCGGGCACCGCCCTCTTTTTCGCCAGATTGCCGGCAATCGCGAGCATGGGGATGATCATGAAGAATCGCCCCACCAGCATCGTCATCGCACCTGCGTTGTTATACCAAAGCGTGTTGCCGTTTATGCCGCCGAACGCGGAGCCATTGTTCCCTGCCGACGACGTAAACAAGTAGAGGATTTGGGTCAAGCCGTGTGGACCCGCATTGCTGATGCTCGAGGTGCCAAATCCCTCGACCGATGAAATGCCCGTGAGCACTAGAATGATCAGCGGGAAAACCAGGGTGACCAGCATCGCCATCTTCACGTCATAGGCTTCAATCTTCTTGCCCAGATATTCCGGCGTTCGCCCGACCATAAGTCCGGCGATGAACACCGACAGCACCACATAAATCAGAATGCCGTACAGGCCAGCGCCCACTCCTCCGAAAACGGTTTCGCTGAGCATGATGTTGACCAGCGGCACCATTCCGCCCAGCGGAGTAAACGAATCGTGTTGGCCGTTAATGGCGCCACAACTCGCGTCGGTGGTGATGGTGGCAAACAACGCGGAGTTGGCGATGCCAAAGCGCACTTCCTTGCCTTCCATGTTGCCGCCCGGCTGCATCGCGGTGGCGTGGTGGTCGACTCCGTGCAGCAGAGGATTGCCTCGGGACTCGGCCCAGTAAGCCGTCGTAACCCCGCACAGGAACAGAATCGCCATCGCCGCCCAGACCGCCCAGCCGTGACGCTGCGACTTAGTCATTCGGCCCAGCGTATACGTGAGACCTGCCGGGATCGCGAAGATGGAAAGCATTTGCAGAAGGTTGCTGAGCGGTGTGGGATTCTCAAAGGGATGGGCGCTGTTGGCGTTGAAAAATCCGCCGCCATTCGTGCCCAGCATCTTGATCGCCTCTTGAGAAGCAACCGGTCCTTGTGCGATGGTCTGATCGGTCACGGTGTCCATCACCGCTTTGCCGTCCGGCCCAACCATCGGCTTGCCGTCGGTTCCCGTCTTCTGGACCTGTTGCGGCTCGATCAGTTTGGCCGTGTCGTACGGCTTGAGGTTTTGCACGACTCCCTGCGAAACCAGGAGCAGGGCATAGACGATGCAGGCAGGCAACAGTACCCATAGGGTGGAACGGGTCATGTCGACCCAGAAGTTTCCGATGGTTTCTTTTTCCTTGCGCGCGATGCCGCGAATGAACGCGATCGCCAGCGCGATCCCGACGGCCGCCGACGCAAAATTGTGGTAAGCCAGGCCAGCCATCTGTGTGAGATAGCTCATGGTCGACTCGCCCGAATAGTTCTGCCAATTGGTGTTCGTCGTGAACGACGCGGCGGTGTTAAAGGCCAGCGCTGGAGGGACGGCGGCAAACTTCTGCGGGTTCCACCATGGCAGTAAATGCTGCGCGCGCTCCAGCAGATAGAGCAGCAGCATGGAAGCGCCGCTGAACAGCAGCATGGTGACGGCGTATTCCGTCCAGCGCATCTCGCGTTCCTCATCGACGCCGGTGACGCGGTAAAGCAACCGTTCGATCGGACGGACCAAGGGGTCGAGAAAAGTGCGTTCCCGGTTGAACACTTTCGCCATGTACACGCCGAGCGGCTTCGTGATCGCCAGAATCAGAGCTAGAAATACGCCGATCTGTATCCAGCCATTGGTTGTCATTTCAGAATTTCTCCGGTCTTAGCAACGCGTACAGGAGGTAGACCATCAATCCTGCACTTACAATCAGCATAATGATCGATTCAGCATTCATAATTGATTTGCCTCAGGCCATTTATCCTCAGCGAATTCGATCGCAGAACTGCACATAACCCAGCGACAGCAGGAAGAACGCTATCGCGACCACGACAAAGATCAGGTCTTGCACGGAACCTCCTCCAAATGTGGACTACCTTCTTGTCACAATCAGAATTTCACCATGATGTCGATGTCGACCAGCGACTCGTCCCTGCGAAGATCAGGGAACCATACGGTGCTGCCTTGTGCCCCGCAGGCCGTTTGCGCGCCGCTGAGGGTCATGGACATGGACGAATTTCCGTCGTTGCAAGCGAAAAATTGGGGATACCCGTTGTTGGTATAGGGCACTCCACCAGAACCGGGCGGCGTAACTCCGCCGCGACCCGTCCAATACGGCACGTTCGCGTGGCGATAGTCGTACTCCCAGCGGAACGTGAGCCACTGCCTGGGCATGTAATCGTAGGTTACCGACACATCCCAGGCCTTGAATGGATCGCCGGGGTTCCCGGTAAAATAGGGGGCGTTGATCGCCGCGGAGGGTGCAGTCTCGCCGTTGATAGGCGGGAGCAGGACCAGATAGCGTCCCGGATTGTTAATCTGGCCGCCTCCTATGGTTAGTCCGTATGTATCCTTCTTGAACCAGGCGCGGTTATAAAGCATGTAGCCGACAAAGCTCTGCTTGGGACCGCCCGAAGTATTCCCGTGGCAGCTCACCCCGCCGCCAAATTCGCAACCCAGATCGCCAGTGAAGGAAAACGCCATCTTGTCGAGGCGGTTTCCCGGTTTGTCGTAATACTTGATCTCGATACTGTCGTCGGTGTGGATGCGGCCGCGCTTCGGTATGTATAAGTCGTCGTGGCCAAGGCCGTAATTGTTGGAGATGATGTTCATCCAGGGTCTCGGGGTCCACTTGATCTGCCCACCCACGCCCTTCCTCGAATTGGCAGAGCCATACGATTGCCATCCATTGATGAGCCATGGCTCGATCTTCAAGTGGGGGGTGGGGAAGATCTGCACTCGCAAGCCTTCGAAAAACCAGGGTGTATTGGAGGAAACGTACGAAGGCTGGTAGGCCCAGTTGTCGAAGTTGTAATAGCTGAACAGGCCGATGTACGACATGAAAATTCCCGCGTCAATGTTGATCCCGTTCAACGCGTTAATGTGATAGCCGCCGTACGCTTCCGACAAGTAACGGTCCGCATCGTTGACTGTCCATTGCCCCTTGGCGTAGCTGGGGTCATTGCGCACCGTCGCCGTGGAGTACATACCAAACTGAGTCATAAATCTGGCGCGCACGTTGTCGTAATGGAAGTCGCCGCCGATGCCGAGCTGCTCCAACTGCATTTCGTTGGCGCGAAAGATTTCGCTCGACCCGCCTATCGAGTTGTCGACTGGCTTGTTGAAATCATAGTTGTAGGTAATATCGGCACGAATTTCCGGGGTGAAGAATTTCGAGTCGAACGCCGTGTCTTTGTTGCGCGGGTTGCCGTTGAGCCAGGTCCAGTCCCAATCCGAAAAAGGCGCGATCTTTTCCTTCTTGGTGGACGCGTTGGACGGCGGTGCGGCCTCGGCGCCGCTCTGCGGTTGCGTGAGAGAGGGCTGCGCCAATAAAGCTGAAGTTAAGGGGACCGCGGGAACATTCGGCCCTTTCGATGCTGCTTCACTTCCTTCCGCTGTGGATGCCGGCCCTTGCTGCTCGTTTCGCTTTTGCAGTTGGGTTTCCAGTTGTGCGATCCGTGCCTTCATGGCTTCGAGTTCTTTCATGACGGCAGGTGGAATCGGTTGGTCTGACGTTCCCTCTTGGACGGCGGTGCCCCTTGTGTCAGAAGCGGTCTGCTGCCCGTGCATTGGAAGTGTTAACACCAACGCGCCCAGCGCCATCAGTAACATGCGCTTCCCTATCGTTTTGCCCATGCTCTTGTCTCGAGTCGTTCCTGGATTCATAAAGATCAGTTCTCCACGTCGCCTGGCCGGTCCGCCTCGCAGTCGAGCAGCGTTCCCCCCACGTGGCCGGAGTTGCCGGTTCTCTCGGATAAGCGCCGCCAGGAACCACAACAAAAAGGCCACAGCCAGCGCAATCAACGTGAGCAAGAAATAAATCATTCCGGTGCACTCGGAGGCGGCTTCCGTGCCATCTCGATTAGATTCAGGGCGCCGTAAGAGGGGAGTAAGGAGTTCGTAAGGAAGTCATAAAGAAAAGTGCCACGTGAACGGTATTGTCGGCTCGGCAGAAGTGGAACGGGGCATCTTTGCAAACAATTTATGAACCCTTTATTCAAAATTTGCGGGTTTGTGAATCCGATGATGTGGGGAGGAAAGACATGACAAACACACATCACATCTTCGGACGGCTCACTACCTTAACTGCTGTCTGGCTGGTTTTGGCCGCCTGCACTGCGGCGGTCCCTGCGGTTGGACAGGCTTCGACCCACCTCAGCAAGAAGGAACTGAAAGCGCTATCGGCGTCGCCCGCAGGTCAGGAACGGTTGGCAGCGTACTACCGGGATAAAGCCCAACATCTGAGGGCGAAGGCAGAGGAATTCTCGGCACAGGCGGACTATCTCGCGACGCAGCCTGCGACCGTTGAATCGAAGCAGGGCATTTCCTGCAACTGCACGAGCCACTACCGCTATTTTTCGAAGCTGTACGCTCAGGAAGCCAAGGATGCGGAGACGCTGGCAGCGAAATACCACCAACTCGCGCAGGACTGGCAATCGAAAACGACCCAGCTGTAGTTGAAGAGCCAACCACCCCAGCCGGCGAAAAGCGCGCGGTCTGGGGACCCCGGCGGGGGCGGCTGTCCCTCGCAAGTTTTCGCGGGTCAATCTCCGGGCTCGAAGCGGTAACCAACCCAGGGATCGGTCACGATGTATCGGGGGGAATTTGGCGAGGGCTCAAGCTTCTTGCGGAGCTGTGCCACGAACACGCGCAGATATTCAACCTGTTCTGTACTCGCACCACCCCACACGGCCGCGAGCAAGGCGCGATGGGTCACCACTTTGCCGGGGTGGCGGGCGAGATAGACGAGCAAGTCGAATTCTTTCGGCGTTAGGTGGACGGCACGGTCTTTCACTAAAACGCTGCGGGCTCCGGGATCGATCTTGAAGTCGCCCGCTTCGATCGGCCCGAGTTCCGACTCTTCCGTGCGCGAGCGGCGGAAACTGGCGCGGACGCGCGCCAGGAGTTCCTCCATGCCGAACGGCTTGGTGATGTAATCGTCGGCGCCCGCATCCAGCGCCTGAACCTTGGTGCGCTCTTCACCGCGCACCGAGAGCACGATGATGGGAATCTGCGTCTTCGTCCGCAGCCGCCGGCACAACTCCAGGCCGTCCATGTTGGGCATGGCGAGGTCGGTGATGACCATATCCGGCGACCAGTCTTTCATGATCTCGAGCGCAGTCTCGCCGTCGTTGGCCACGCGAATGTCGTATCCGTGACTGGACAGAGAAGTCCGCAGCACCCGCGTGATCTGGGATTCATCGTCGACGACCAGAATGTGTTTATGGTCGGGCATGACGACTAGCCGGGTTCCTGGGTCACAATGTGCACGTCCACGGCCGGGGCGTCGCGCAAAAACTGATGGATCGCGGAAAGATAGAAATACCGCTTCCAGCCCCGCGTGGCGGAGCGCCCAAAGACTACCTGCGTGATGTGTTTCTGGTTGACGAATTCCGCGACGGCATGGGCCACGCTCTTTCCCTTTAGCCGCGCCACCGACGCTCCAACGTTTTCGGCAAAGCGAATGTTCGCGGCCAGCGTTCGCTGATTGGCTTCGCTTGTGTCCTGCCCCAGGTCGGTGTAGACGACAAAGAACTCGGCATTCATCGCCTGGGCCATGCGCGCCCCGCGCGCCACCAGATACTGCGCCGCTGGATTCGAACTGATGCAGACCGCGATGCTTTCGCGGATGGCAACCGGCGCTCGATCGTCCGCTTGGTCTCCGCGATGCTGTTCCAGGCTTAGATCCACCTGTTGGGCCACCTGGCGCAAGGCCAGCTCGCGCAAAGCGATCAGGTTCGTCTCGCGGAAGAAATTTTCCAGCGCCCGTCCCACTCGTTCCTGCGGATAGACGTCGCCGCGCCGCATACGGTTCTGCAGCGCCTCCGGAGTCAGGTCGATCATCACCACTTCGTTGACTCTTTGCAGCACCCAGTCGGGAACGGTTTCGCGCACCTGGATGCCGGTGACTCCCTGCACCGTCGGGGTTACGCTCTCCAGATGCTGGATGTTCATGGTGGAAAGAACATCGATTCCCGCGTCCAGCAGCTCCAGCACGTCTTCATAGCGCTTGCGATGCTTGCTGCCCTCGATATTGGTGTGCGCCAGTTCGTCCACCAGCGCGACCCGAGGGTGGCGCGAGAGAATGGCATCGACGTCCATCTCTTCGAAGAGCGCGCCCTTGTACTCGATCGCTTTGCGCGGCACCGCTTCCAGATTCGTGAGCAGATCTGCCACGGTTTTCCGTCCGTGGGTTTCCACCACTCCGATCGCCACATCCTCGCCGCGGCTGTGCCGCCGGATCGCCTCGGTCAGCATGGTGTGGGTCTTGCCCACGCCGGGGGCGTATCCAAGAAAGAGCTTGAACACGCCTCCCTTCTTTGTCGGCGAAACGTCCGCCAGCCACTGTTCGGGAGTCTTGGGCATCGCGCTTATTGTCGTTGAGAGATGTGAGTTTGTCGATGCATGAACAAGGTCAGAGGTGAGAGGTCAGATTGCAGAGGTGAAATCCCGGCATCCAGGGTTCCCTTTTGTGTGACCGGTCTAACCTCTGCAATCGGACCTCTAACCTCTGACCTCGCTTTGTCATACAATCGCCTCGTGCACGCCGCCGCCAGATTTGTATCGGGATACCTGATCGCGGCGCTGTCTGTCGCTGGGATTACTCTCGTCGGCTACCGCTGGCTTCATCTGAATCCGACCACGATCGCGCTCGCCTTCCTGCTCGGCGTCCTCGGGATTTCGGCTTCCTGGGGCATACGGCAAGCCGTTTTCATGTCGGTGATTGCCACCCTCGCGTTCAATTATTATTTCCTGCCTCCGATCGGCACTTTTACCATCGCCGATCCGCAGAACTGGATCGCACTCTTCGCCTTCCTGGTCACCGCAGTCACGGCCAGCGAACTGTCGGCGCGCGCCCGTCGCGGGACGCGCGCTGCCGTCGAGCGCCAGCAGGAACTGGAACGCCTCTACGCCTTCAGCCAGTTGCTGCTATCGAGCGACAACCCGGCCGAGTTGTTGAACTTGATTCCCCGCTACATCGTCGAATCTTTTGGTATCCGGTCGGCGGCAGTTTCGTTGTCGAGCCGCAGCGACGTTTATCGTTCTGGCCCCACCATCGATGGGTTGGAGTCGCGCGATCTCCAATTGATCTGCTTGCGCGGTGAACCTCGATTTGATGCTGCTCATGAGCTGGCCTTCATGCCGCTCCGCATGGGCATGCGCGTGGTGGGGTGCATGGGCGTCTCCGGTTCGGAGCTTTCGCGGCAAACCCTGGAGGCCATCGGCAGCCTGGTGGCCAT
>Ga0209517_10004610_pt1 | contig 18041 bp, 13 predicted proteins | sample PeaSoiMetSII2010_FD_187695 | JGI IMG/M metagenome (GOLD analysis project Ga0209517, IMG submission 187695) | Peat soil microbial communities from Weissenstadt, Germany - SII-2010 (SPAdes) (version 2) | ecosystem: Environmental > Terrestrial > Soil > Wetlands > Peat | place: Germany...
GAGGCCGAGGGCGTCGGCGTGTTCCCGCAGCGCCTGGATACAGAAAGTGATGTGCTCGTCGAGGGGGATCCCGAGTTCCGCGGCGCCCTTGATGACGTCTTCGCGGCTGACGCCACGGGCAAAAGCCTTGTCCTTCATGCGTTTTTTCACCGAACTGACTTCCAGATCAAGAATGCTCTTTGAGGGTCGCACGTAGGCGCAGGCGGTCAGAAAGCCTGCGAGTTCGTCGCACGCGAAGAGCGTGTGCTCAAGCAGGGATTCGCGCGGCACGCCGCAATAATCGGCGTGGGAAAGAATGGCGCGGATTATCTCTTCGGGATAATGGTGCGCTCGGAGGATTTTGGCGCCTTCGGAGGGATGCTCGCGATCGGGAGAATGGCCGCTGTTGGGCCAACGTTCGTAGTCGAAATCGTGCAGCAGCGCCACGATGCCCCAGAATTCTTGATCGGCATTGTGCTTTTTAGCGTAGGCGCGGACGCACGCCTCCACCGCCAGCATGTGCTTGCGAAGGCTTTCGGATTGCGTGTATTCGCACAAAAGATTCCAGGCGTCTTCGCGGGAAGGCATGAAGAGAACACCTCCAGGAAGGGATAGCATACCCAAAAAGGGGAGAAAAGTGCCGAATTGAAAAGCAGGGGCGGAGGGCAAGCAAAGCACAACATATAGTTGTGTGGTGGTGAGGGCAACGCAAGGGGCAGAGGATTCCCGCGCGGATTGTCCCACAGTACAGGCGAAAACATGGCGTAAACACGGGCGATTTCGGGCGTTGTCGGCATAAAATATTGAAAAATACTCTTGACAGCGAATGTCCATTCAAGCCACACTCCCATCGCGCCAGTAACAGCCTTCCCCTCCAAGAACGTTCCGACGTTCCTCACCTATCCGCGCGCCGGGAAAAACAAGTCAAACGAGGAGTTCCGGTGTCGGCACATATAGAAAAAGAAGCGACGATGAATTCTTTGGAAATGGACCGGGAAGTCATACGTTGCAAGACGTGTGGACTGGTCCAATACCGGACGCGCACCGGCAACTGCCGTCGCTGTGTGCGCGCTCTGCCTCAGCGGATGGAGTACTTGATCCCGCAAGAGCCGCCGCAGGAGCAGGAAGCCGCGGAGGTGCTAACGCCGAAGTTTCCGAATCAGGAGACGGTCGAGAATATCGGCCAGCGGATTCGGCAACTCCGGGAATCGCGAACCATGACGCAGAGCCAGTTGCAAGCGCGCTCCAAGGTCAGCCGGTCTTACTTATCGCGCATTGAGAGCGGCCAGATGACCCCCAGCCTCGGCACACTGGAGAAGATCTCCGAGGCGCTGAACGTCGGGCTGAACCGGTTCTTTATTCCGGAGTCCGACGGGGAAGCCCTGCTCGAAGATCCCTTCATTCAAGGGTTGCGGCCATTCCTGCGGCAACTCGATTGGGAACAATGGCAATCGATCCTGAAGAGGCTCCAGGCGATCAGCGACCACGTGAATGCGGCCCCCATCACCCTCCGCCCTATCGGTAACCCGGCACGGCTGCCGCAGCCCGCGCCGTCGAATGGCAATGGGCAGCTCGGGCACATCGGACACGCCAGCCATTCCAATGGGCTCGTACCCGCGCAAGCCCATGGCCAGCCGCAGGGCTATCCGCTGCGGCGTCCGGGAATGCCGGTGTTTCAGCGGCCCTTGGCGCGCTAGGCATTATTTCGCAAGTGGTTTTGATAGAGACGGCGCTCTGGTGAAAAACGGGGCGCCGTTTTTGTTGTTTGGGAGGCGAATCTGCGGCCGGCTATTCGCGGACCACGACGACTTTGGCGGAAGGAACTTCCAGCCGCATGAGACGATGGTTGGTGTCGAGGTAAAGGATGATTTCGAGGTCGGATGTGTTGACTTTGAGGCCCTCGTAAGCCTTGCCATCGGCGCTGACGGCGCCAGCCCAATCAACGCTCACGCTCCCGGGTGTGAGTTCCTGCGGAATGAGGACAGAGTAGCTTTGCGTGCCGCGGCGCGACCAATCGTATACCCGGGCGAGCACGGCGTACTGGTGGTAGAGATTGTTGTCGAGCACGACGATGAGCGGAGAACCAAAGGAGAGATCCTGCTCAAAAGCATGGGCGTCCTGCATCTGCAGAGTGATCTTAGCGACTCCATTGGCGAACAGAATGTGCGCGCTATTGTTTTTTTCGGCTTTGGAGGTCCATTCATAGCTAATCGGAACACCGTCGGGCTGCAGTGTGAGCGTGCCAGTCACGGTGGAAGAAGCGCCTTCGGGAGGCGCGATGCTGGTGGTGCCCTTGGCGATCCAGCCACCGCCGGAAGAGGCGATCTCAAATTCCTCGCGGCCAACGGACTTGCCATCGAGAAGGATGTTGAGCTTGCCCTTGTCGGGTGAAAAGACGGAGCCTACCGCCCCTTTTTTCTGTGCGGCAGGGGCGAGCAGGCCGAAAGCGAACAAAGAAAGAAGCAGGGCGGTGAAGATTGCGGGTGTTCGCAGCACTGTTAGGTTGTTCCGCATGGCGTTTCCTCAGGACTCCGTGTCTTCCACGGCCAAATCAGATTTCGGGAGCGGTTCGATGTCACCCGCGATGCCGCGACGCAAGATCTCCGCGACCACGGCAGCGGGATCGCCGGAACTCTCCACGCGAAAATCGGCGAGCTGATAGGAAGGGAGGCGCTGGGCGTGGAGTGCGCGAAAGCTGGATTCGTCGCGGAAGAGAGGACGCCCGGTCATAGTCATGCAGCGGGAGAGAAGGACTTCGATGGGCGTATCGAGCCAAATGACCGGAATGCCCGAGTTACGCAGGAATTCAGGCGCGCCGGGTTGCGCGTACGTGCCGCCGCCGAGGGCGAGTATGGTTGGTTCGAGGCGTTCGACGGCGCGGCCCAGGGCCAAGCGAAGTTGATCGGCTTCCAATTGGCGGAAGGCGGGCTCGCCATGGCGCTCAAAGAACTCCGGGATGGCAATTCCGGCCACTTCCTCGATTTTTTCGTCGAGATCCACGAAACGCCAGCCGAGCTGTTTGGCGAGGCGGGAACCCACCGTGCTTTTGCCGCATCCCATGAAACCGGCGAGGCAAATAATAGCTATGCGCGGCGACGCGCTACGGGCGCTAAGAGGTGAATTCACAATTCTGTATAGCGCAAACTAATCGCGCTTCAGAATTCGAATTGTACCACTGTAGGAAGAAAGTTCGACCTTGGCCTGCCCGAGACCCACCGTACCAAACAACGCCTTGCTTAACCTTCCATAGGAGTGGTGGCTGCCGTGAGTGTCGGGCTTCACAAATGCGGCGGCCTGGTTGTCCACACTACCCAGGAGCGTCTGCGCCTTCAAATCGAAGGACCCATTGCCGGAGAAGCGGACTTCGACGAGGCCGCGGCCGCTGTTCATGCTGTACATGCCCGTATGCACAAAATCGCCGTCGTACAGAATGTTGCCGGTCGTGGTTATCACATCGAGCTTCGTCAGCGCGGGCTGGAGAATCTGAGCGCTGCCGCTTATGGAACTGAATTCGAGTCTGCCCGCGCATTGCGTGCAGATCAGCGTCCCGCCGGTCGTCTTGACGATGATGTAGCCGGAGACTTCCTTCAGATGAACATCGCCCGCGACGCTTTGCAGCTTCATATCGCCGCTGACTTGCTCGACGTAGATCAGCCCGGTCTGGGTCCGCAGTTGGAGTTCGGTCTGCTCCGGAACAGTCAGCTGGAAGTTGGCCTCGACTTCGTGAGGCTCGGCGGTCTGATCCAGTGAATTGGCGTTGATTTCGATGCGATCGCCGACCTGCTCGAAGTCGATGGCGACCTTGCCGGGCACGGAAGTGCTGCTGACCACGACTTCCGGATTCTTCCAGGATTTCACTTCGATGCGCCCATTAACGATGTTCTGAAGAACCACAAAAGGGTGGCCCTTCACGGCAAAATGGCGTTCCTGGTGCTCGGGGCTGCCGCCCCAGGCAGGCGCGGCGGCACAAACAAGCAGCCCCGCGCTGAGGGCTGAGAAGGCAATACGGCGGATCACATGCGGCTGCATATTAGTGCTCGCTCCTTCCGCTATCCATCATAGCGGCCAATAACTCGGCTTTTTGCTGATAAGCGCTTTCCAGATACTCGCGGGCCAGCAGATCTCCGGGATGCTGCTTCAAGTGCTGCTGGCATTCCGCAATGAATTCGTTCACGGTGCGCAGATTGTCGCGAAGGGAAGCATCGACGGTGGAATTGCCGGCGAGCTGCATATTGGGAACATCGAGTTCAGCCTGATTGAGGACCAAACCACCATTCGCCATGGCCTCTTCGGTGGGCGAAGGCCGCGGAGTTTTTGAAGAACTCTCGACGGGCGGCCCGGCAGGCGGAGCCACTGTCGAGGTCGCCCGGGAAGAAACGGGAGAATAGGAGATCCTGGCAACCGGCTGCGAGATAGGGTTCCGCGATAAAAAGACCGCCGTGACAACCAGGACGATACCCGCGCCCGCGGTGGCCAAGGTGCGCGGCTTGAGCCAAGCGGTGAAGCTTTGCCACCAGGGAGTGGCGTGGGAGAGTTCAACGGATTCCTTGATTGCACCCTCGGCGGTGAGTTGCGCTCGCAAAGAAATCCAAAGGCGATCGGGCGGAGTGCTTTCGGCTGGGAGTTCATGGGCAAGCGATTGAATAGTGGTGAGGTCCGCTAAGAAGCCCTGGCACGCTGAGCATTCCGCCAGATGCGCGCGCGCCGCCGGAGGCAGCGGGGTAAGACCTTCGTGCTCCAGGACTGCTTCTAATTCTTTACACTGCATACTTCCGACTCCGCAGGGAATGGCGCCGGAGGGCCCTCCCTGAAACATTCTCGAAAGAACTCGCTGTGCCTTCGGAACTCGACCGATTCTTCATAGTAGCTCAATCCAAAGAGCCCGTCTGGGATTTGGCCGCCTGGCGGTCCTGGCGCGCCTGGTCCCGGACCTGCTCCTGAAGAAGCTCGCGGAGGCGCGTACGGGCCTTGTGCAACTGCGACTTGGAATTTCCCACCGAACACCCCATGATGTCCGCAATCTCATTGTGCTCAAAGCCCTGGACATCGTGAAGGACGAACACGGTCTTGTAGCCCGGAGGAAGTTTCTCGATGGACCGTTCGAGATTCACCCTGTCCACTGCGCCTGACAACCGCAAATCGGCAGCGCCGACATCGCGCTTTGGCCCGCTATTCTCGGCATCCGGATCGATGGTCTCTTCCAGGGAATCGGTCGGCAGTGATTTCTTCCGCAACCGCATGAGCACGACATTGACGGTCATGCGATGCAGCCACGTGGAAAAGGCCGATTCACCCCGAAAAGTGCCGATCTTACGGAAGAGCTGAAGAAAAGCCTCCTGCGCGAGATCTTCCGCATCCGCCGGGTTGCTGACCATGCGCAAGCACAAGGCGTAAACCCTGCGGCTGTGCATTTGGTACAGGAACTCGAAAGCGGCTGCATCCCCGGCTTGCGCGCAGCGGATGGCTTCCGCCTCGCTCCACGCTGCCGGCTCGGTTGGTCTTTGACGGGCCAACTGTGCAATAGCGGCGCTTCTACCCTTTCGGATGCGCCGAATCCCTCCAAGAGTTGTACCTGGCATGACGTTGGAGGCGCACATATGCAGGAGTAGGAGGCCGAAAGCCCTCCAAGGGTTGCACGCGGCACGCCCACGCCAGCAGGTCGAGCTTATTGTCCCTTGAACGCGGCCATCCGTCCATGGACAAGATAGTGGGCTTTGACAGGAAGAAAGCCCTCAGCGCAGGTCGTGCGTTCCTGAAAGGTAGCGACGAACTCCTGGATTTGGCTTTCCGGAAGCGCGTGCAGGAAGGACTTGAAGAGAACGACAGTCTCCCGCAAACAGGTATTCAGATCGTAGTGCGAAGCTTCGAGGACATCCCATTCGTGCTCGGAGTCAAGGGAGTCGCCTGCAAGAACTTCCTCCGCGGAGGTCAGAAAGTTGGCCGCGAGTTCCTCGACCAGTTCGGTGAGTGTGGAGATTTTGTGGAGGAACTGGGACCTCCGGGTTAGAAGCACCTTGCTGAAAACGCTGTTGAAACGCGCCACGCGCTGGCTGCGGGAACTCTGAAAATTCTGGGGATCAAGTGATGCAAGATGCGGCGCGGTTCCGAAATGCCGAGCGTGCAAGAGCATGGAGTGGAGCAGGCTGTTCAGGGGGGAGGCAAGCCTCTGGCACAGGGCCGAGGAAAGGCTCAAAACCTGTTGGGCTTTGGCGACGCGGCCATCGCGCCGCAGGCCAAGTGCTTCATCCAGATTGACGCTGAACATGGCATAAGATGTTTCAAGCCGGTGAAGAATCCGTAAATAAGCATGGGATTTATCGCCGTCCAGCGGGGATCTCCAATCTTGAGACACTGATCCGGCGCGCAGAGGGGAAGGGTGGGTCTGCACGTGAAACCTCCGTGGAGCGAGAGCACTGAGTGTATCAAAAATATTAGAAAACAGTAACACTTCTAAATGAGTCAGATTTGGCTAACTGCCGGCACATCGCCCAGGGAGCACGGACAGAGTTCGGCAACGTGGCGCCTGAGGGGATTCCTTGCCCTCGTCAGGCACCGCCTTTATACTCCAAATACATCCCCTTGGAAAGGAAAGATGCACACTTGGAATTCGAGCCGCGGGACCAATTCGAGCAGCGCCACAAGAAGCTAGAACAGATCCAAGCCCTTGGGCATGAAGCATTTCCGAGGGAATTTCGCTGGACGGACAGCCCTGCGGAGTTGCTCAGGGACTATGCCGCGGCGCAGGGGCCCGAGCTGGAGGCCAACCGCAAGGAAACGCGTGTGGCCGGAAGGATTGTGTCCTACCGGCTGATGGGGAAGGCGGGGTTTGCACACCTGCAAGGGGCAGGGAAGCGCATTCAGATCTATGTAAAAAAGGATGTAGTGGGGGAGAAGGGGTTTCAGTTGTTTCACCTACTGGACCTGGGTGACCACATCGGCGTGCGCGGCCATCTGTTCCGGACAAAGACGGGAGAGTTGACCATTTGGGTGGAAGAGTTGTTTTTTCTGGCGAAGGCACTTCTGCCATTGCCGGAGAAGTGGCACGGGCTTGCGGATATCGAATTGCGGTACCGGCAACGTTATCTGGACCTGATCGTGAGCGAGAAGTCGCGCCAGGTGTACCAGACACGCGCGCGAATCATCCGGGAGTTGCGGCAATTTTTTGATGGCCGCGGTTATATTGAAGTGGAGACGCCGATGATGCACCCGATCGCCGGCGGAGCCACGGCACGGCCGTTCATCACGCACCACAACACACTGGACATTGATTTATACCTGCGCATTGCCCCAGAGCTGTATTTGAAGCGTTTGACGGTTGGCGGTTTTGACCGCGTGTACGAGATCAACCGCAACTTCCGCAATGAGGGCATTTCCACCCAGCATAATCCGGAATTCACGATGCTGGAGTTTTATCAGGCCTACAGCAATTACTGGGACCTGATGGACATGAATGAGCAGTTGTTCGCCCAGGTGGCCAGGAGCATCACGGGTTCGACCGTGGTGCGCTATGGCGAGCACGAGCTGGACTTCGGGAAATTTACGCGGCTGACGATGCGGGAAGCGATCGTGCAGTATTGGCCCTGGGGCGCCGAAGCGGTGCCCACGGTGGAGGAGTTGGCCGCACCAGGCGGGGCACAGCGAGCCGCCGAAAGGTACAACGTCTGGGCCAAGGCGAACCACGCGGAATATGCGGCGGCCAAGGGGCACCTTTCGGATGGCGAGTGGACCGGCCTGCTTTTTGAAACGATTGCTGAAGACAAACTGATTCAGCCGACCATTCTCTACGATTTCCCGACGGACATCTCCCCGCTCTCCAAACAGAAGCCGGAGGATCCGGCGCTCACCGAACGGTTTGAGATTTTCGCCGCCGGGATGGAAATTGCCAACGGATTCTCCGAGCTCAACGATCCGGCGGAGCAGGAGCGCAGGTTCCTGGCGCAGATCGCGCATGGCGGAGACGAAGCGCCGAAGCATCTGGATGTGGACTACCTCCGGGCGCTGTGTCACGGCATGCCGCCGACGGCAGGAGAGGGAATCGGGATTGACCGGTTGACGATGTTGCTGACGGACTCGCACTCCATTCGTGACGTCATATTGTTTCCATTGCTGCGCCCCGAAGCCAAGGGGGAAGTCGAGGTGGACGAAACTGCCCGGTCCATGTTCGATGGGAAACGCAAGATTCGCCCCCAAGATGCCGCTCCGGAAGGCGCAAAAGAATAAAAGGACGAATCACACCATGAGCTTCGAATGGTTCGTGGCGAAGCGGTACCTGAGATCGCCGAACCGGCCCACCGTTTTGCGATTGGTTACTGCGTTCAGCGTGCTGGGCGTGGCCGCGGGCGTGGCCACGCTGGTGATCGCGCTGGCGATGAACACCGGCTTCCGGGAAACACTCCAGGATCGCCTGCTGGGCGTTACCGCCCACATATCGCTGACGAGGCCGGGTACCGGCGGAATCCCGAATTACCAGGCGCTGGCCGATCAACTCGGGAAGCTTGAAGGAGTCCGCTCGGTTACGCCGGCGATTTACCAGACCGTGCTCCTGTCGTTTGGCGGCCAGGCGCGGGGGATGGTGACGAAGGGCATCGACGTAGCGCTTGAAGCAAAGAGCGATGAAGCGTTGCAGAAGCTGGCGGCGGGGCGGCTGGATTTCACCTCCGATGGTGAGGGGATCGATGGTCTGCTGGTGGGAAAGCAACTCGCCGACGAGTGGAAAATGCAACCCGGCGACTACGTGACGCTGACCAGTCCGCAAGGAAGACTCACTCCATTTGGGTTGATGCCGCGGACACGGAGGTTCCGCGTGGCAGGCGTGTTCGATTCGGGGTTTTATGATTACGACGAAAACTGGTGTTTCGTGGCGCTGCCCGCGGCACAATCGCTGGCGGGAGCGGGCAATATTGTAAATGTGCTGGAGTTCCGCCTTACGCACCCGGAACAGGCGGAAGCGATTGGTCAGCAGGCGGAGCACGCCGCAGGGCAGGGATTCCTGGCAACGACGTGGATGGAGGAGAATCGCGCGCTGTTTCGCGCGCTACGCCTGGAGAAGCTGGTCACAGCCATTTTCATGGGGCTGATTACCTTTGTGGCGGGGTTGAATATCTTGGTGGTGCTCTCGATGACAGTGACGGATCGTGCGAAAGACATTGCGGTGCTGCTGTCGATGGGAGCGCGGCGCGAGCAGATTCGGCGCATCTTCTTGTACCAGGGTATTGCGATTGGCGCGACGGGCATTGTTCTGGGGCTGGGGATCGGCTATGGGTTCACCTGGATCGCGGGGAGCTATCACCTGATTCCGTTGGATCCCCAGGTGTATGCGGTGCCTTACGTGCCGTTCCACGCCAGTTTTCTGGATGGCATGTGGATCGCGGTGGCGGCGATGGGAATCGCCATCGTTGCGACACTCTTGCCTGCCAAGGAGGCGTCGCGGCTGTTGCCGGTGGAGATTCTCAGATTTGAATAAGGTTTAAAACTGCCCATGCAGGTAGGCCTGCAGGCGGCAGGATTTGGTGCCTGATTTGCTCCTACTGTTGCAAGAAAAGATCATTTCGGGACGCTGGTTCAAGGGGAAGAGAATAGGCGACTCGCTTGGCTGCTAAAGGCCTGAAAAAGAAGTGATTAGTGATGTTCCGAAAAAGGAGAATTGCCCTTCCCAACACCATAGGCAATGAATGGAAGAAAAAGGGAAAAGGAATGGGTTTAGGAGTCTTCGGATGCGAGAGTTGCGGCACTTAACTGGCCGCGACGCGAAGCGCGGCATCCAACTAATAATAGGTTCTCGGGTAAGACTGAGCGCGATGGATGAGGAGCGGAAGTTCCCAGGAGACGCAAAAAACGGCGGCGATGAATTCCCGGCATAACAGCGAGAGAGTGGAGAGCGGATGGAGCGTTCTGGAAGCGCGCGGATTGAAGAAAACCTACGGCACGCGCGAGAAAAATCTGGAAGTATTAGTGGAGGCCAACTTGGAACTCCACGAAGGAGAAATGGTCGCGGTGGTTGCTCCTTCGGGCGCGGGGAAAAGCACGCTGCTGCATTTGCTGGCTGCGCTAGACACTCCAACGAGCGGTACAGTATACTTTGAAAATAAAGCGATTGAAACGCGGGAAGACGCGGCGCTCGCGGAATATCGCAATCGCGCCGTGGGGTTTCTCTGGCAGAGGCATCAACTGTTGCCGGATTTTACGGCCACCGAGAATGTAGCGATGCCGCTGCTGGTGCGAGGAGAGCCACAGGAAGTCGCGCTGCGGGAAGCGCGCAAGTGGCTGGCGGAGGTTGGTCTGCTGGAGCGGGCCGGGCACCTCGCAGGAGAACTTTCGGGCGGGGAGCAGCAGCGTGTTGCAATAGCCCGGGCGCTCGTCACCGGGCCCAAAGTGCTGCTGGCCGATGAACCGACCGGAGATCTGGACGAGCAGAATGCTTGGGCCGTGTTTGGGCTTCTGGAGCGGCTGCACCGCTCGCATCGCCTGACGTCGCTCATCGCGACGCACAACCTGGCGCTGGCCGAACGGTGCGACCGGATATTGGGTTTGGAGCACGGCATTCTGAGGAGTCGCGCGGTGAAAGCCGCAGCGAAGGGAACCCCCGGGGGAGAAGCGAGTTAATCGTGTTCGAACGATACACAGAGAAGGCGCGGCGCGTCATATTTTTCGCCAGGTACGAGGCCAGCCAGTACGGCAGCCCGTACATCGAGACCGAGCACCTCTTGCTGGGTCTGATGCGGGAAGACAAAGCGCTGGCCAGCCGTTTCCTGCGGCAGCAAGGCTCCATCGAATCCATTCGGAAAGAGATTGAAGCGCGCATTACGATTCGCGAGCGGATTTCCACCTCGGTGGAAGTGCCTTTGAGCGCGGAGTGCAAGCGCATCCTGAACATGGCCGCGGAAGAGGCGGAGCGCCTGGGCCACAAGCATGTGGGAACAGAGCATCTGCTGCTGGGCATCCTGCGGGAAGAAAAATGTTTTGGCGCGGAGATTTTGATGGAGCGCGGCTTGCGCCTTTCGGCCTTGCGCGAGGAATTGCAGCGCACCACGGGCGAGAAGACGGCCGCGGCGCGGCCAAAGGAAACTTCCCTGCTGGCGGAATTCAGCCGCGACCTCACCCAGTCAGCCTCCGAAGGGGCGCTCGATCCGCTGGTGGGACGCGAGAACGAAGTGGAGCGGGTGATCCAGATTCTCTGCCGGCGCACGAAAAATAATCCCGTCTTGATCGGGGAACCCGGCGTGGGCAAGACGGCCATTGTCGAAGGACTGGCGCAGCGCATTTCGGATGGCGATGTGCCGCCGTTCCTTTCCGACAAGCGCATTCTTTCCCTGGACCTCTCATTGATTGTTGCGGGCACGAAATATCGCGGGCAATTTGAAGAGCGGCTGAAGACCATCATGAAGGAATTGATGGAAAGCCAGAACTCCATCGTGTTCATTGACGAGCTGCACACTCTGGTCGGAGCGGGTTCCGCGGAAGGCTCGCTGGATGCGGCCAATATTCTGAAGCCCGCGCTTTCCCGCGGCGAGATTCAATGCATCGGCGCGACCACCCCGGGCGAATACCGCAAATCGGTGGAGAAAGACCGTTCGCTGGAGCGGCGCTTCCAGGCCGTGAAGGTCCCGGCGCCCAGCGAGGACGAAGCCATTCAGGTAATCAACGGGGTCCGCGAGCGCTACGAGAAGTTCCACGCCGTGGGATACACCGACGAAGCCCTGCGCTATGCCGTCTACCTGTCCAATCGCTACATTCCCGACCGCTTTTTGCCGGACAAGGCCATTGATTTGATCGATGAAGCCGGCGCGCGCGTGAAACTCCGCCAGGCCTCCGTGCCGGAGGAAGTCGGCGAAGTGCAAAAACGCGTGAAATTCATTACCCATCGCATGGAATCGGCGATTGCCGCGCATGAATTCGAGAAAGCGCGCTTTTATTCCGAGGAAGAGCGCAAAGAGAAGGAAAACCTGCGCGGCTTGCGGGAGCGCTACAAGCTGGATGACGCTTCCACGGGAATCGTGACGCGGGAAGACATCGAAGAGGTCGTGTCGCGCTGGACGGGCGTGGCGGTCACGTCCATCAAGGAAGACGAACAGCAGAAACTTTTGCGCATCGAGCCGGAACTCCACAAGCGCGTGATCAGCCAGGACAAAGCTATCACGGCGCTGGCGCGCGCCATCCGCAGGAGCCGCGCTGGCTTGAAGTCCCCGTCACGGCCCGTAGGTTGCTTCTTTTTCCTGGGGCCGACCGGCGTCGGTAAGACGGAAGTGGCTAGGCGGCTGGCGGAATTCCTGTTTGGATCGGAAAAATCGCTGATCCGCTTCGACATGTCGGAATTCATGGAGAAGCACTCGGTTTCCAAGCTGATCGGGGCGCCCCCGGGCTATGTGGGCTACGAAGAGGGCGGGCAGATGACGGAACGCGTGCGCCGCACGCCCTATTCGGTTATCCTATTGGACGAGATTGAAAAGGCCCATCCTGACATCTTTAATATCCTGCTGCAGGTGTTTGAAGACGGACAGTTGACGGATGGCCTCGGCAATACCGTAGATTTCCGGAACACCATCATCATCATGACTTCGAATCTCGGTGCGCGGCACTTGCAAAAGCGCACCTCGATCGGATTTCAGTCGGGAATCGATGAGGCCAGCCTGAAAAGCATGGAAGATCTGGTGTTGGGCGAAGTCAAGCGTGCGTTCAACCCGGAATTCTTGAACCGCCTGGACGAAGTGATCCTTTTCAATCCTTTGGGCGACGAGGACCTGCTCCGCATCATCGATCTGCTTGTCGGTCAGCTGAACGACACGCTGATTCACCGCCAAGTGCAGGTGGTCTTGTCGCCGGAAGCGCGCCAGTGGATCCTGGAGAAAACGTGTGCGGACCGCAATTATGGTGCGCGGCCGCTGCGGCGGGCTTTGCAGAAGTATGTGGAAGATCCGCTCTCCGAGGCTCTGATCCAAGGGGGAATTCAGAGGCCAGCGACATTGCAGATCTATGTCGCGGGGGAAGGCCTCGCGTTCCGGCCCGTAGTCGAGGCAACCCCGGTCGTCCACTAGCGAATCTGACGCAACAACGTGTGATCATGAAGCGGTTTGCCCTGTTGGGAATCGTTCGGGGTTGCGCGTGCGGCCAGCCCGTGCCGGGTCTGGCAGGAGAATAACATCTTGGATTTGGGGGCGCGGCCTTGAGCCGATCAATGGCCGCTCGATGGATAGTTTGTTTTATCTCTGAAATGGACGCGAAGCGTGCCCTTCGCGCCCGTGTAGCCGCATTGGCAATAGTCCTTTCCTTACTTGCTGGACCCAGTTTCCCTGGTTCCCCCACTCTCGCCCGCCCCCGGGATGAGCATTCCCACGATAGCAAGCCTGCCTACCTCCTGCATGCTTCTCTGAACGAAACCACCTTGGAAGAGAAGATTGAAAATTACCTGGGCCCCGAACCGCAAGCGCAGAGCAATCCTCCCCAGGGGCAGGGATTCATCCAGCGCATCGATTGGGAAGGGCTCCGGCGCATCCGCCGCGACACCGTGAAGGCGCGCATCTTCAGCCGCGAGAACGATCCCTACAACGAAGAGACGCTGCGGCGGGATTTTCTGGCACTGTGGAATACGCAGTTTTTTGAGGACGTCAAGTTGCGCGTGGAAGATTCGCCGGACAAGCCGGGCGGCAAAATCATTATCTTTACCGTGGTCGAGCGGCCGGTGATTCGCCGCATCCGCTATGACGGGATCAAATCGATATCCGAGTCGGACATCCTGGACCGCTTCAAGGAAAAGAAGGTCGGGTTGACGGTGGAGAGCCAGTTTGACCCCACGCGCATCAAGAAAGCCGAAGTGGTGCTGAAGGATCTGCTGGCAGAGCATGGCAGACAGTTCGCAAGCGTGACGCCGCAGTACGAGCGCATTGCTTCGAGCAACGCGGTGATCCTGGTATTCAAAATCAACGAAGGTCCGAAGGTTAAGGTCGGAAAGATCCTGTTCACGGGGAACCACGTCTTCAGCCGCAGGAGATTGATCCGCTCGATGCACAACGACCGGCCTTACGGGGTTCCCCTGCGCATAACGGAGATCGATGTGCTGGGCAAGACCTACGACCACGACAAGCTCATCGAGGACATTGAGGTGGGCATACGCGGGTTGTACACGGATAACGGCTACTACAAGGTGCTGGTCCGGGACCCGGTCCTGGAGAATCTCGATACCCAAGGCTGGCGGCTGGGCGTACCCCTTACCGGAAGAACGAAAGGGAAGGCGGTCAATATCACCATCCCGATCGAAGAGGGCGAGCGCTACCGCATGGGCACGCTGAAAATCGCCAGCAACGATCCGGACAAGGCCCTTTCCTTGAAGGTGGACGCGCTGAAGGGCGTGTTCCCGCTGAAACAAGGAGACGTTTTTTCTTCCGCCAAAATACGCAAAGCGCTCGAGGAATACGGGAAAATCTACGGGCGGTACGGATTCATCGACTTTGTGCCCACACCGGAAACGGATATCAACGAAGACGCCAAACGCATTGACGTCACCATGAAATTCGATGAGGGCAAGCAGTACTACGTCCGGCGCATCGACTTCACTGGTAATACCACCACACGCGACAAAGTGATCCGCCGCGAATTGCTCATTGACGAAGGCGCGCTCTTCGACAAGCACGCCTGGGAAATCAGTATTTTGCGGCTGAACCAGTTGGACTATTTCGACAAACTGGATGCGGACAAGGCCGCGGAGATCAAGCGCAACACCAAAGATGGCACCGTCGACCTCCTGCTCAAATTGAAGGAAAAGGGCAAGCAATCCATCGGCTTGCAGGGCGGCGTCAGCGGGCTGATGGGAGGATTCATCGGGCTCACCTACCAGACCAACAACTTCCTGGGACTCGGCGAGACGCTGACCCTTTCAGCGCAAGTGGGGCAGTACCAGCGCAGCGTCATGTTCGGATTCACGGAACCCTACCTGTTTGACCGCCCCATCTCTAGCGGCTTCACCGTGTTCTCGTCCTTGTACAAATACGACCAAGCCCAGCAGGCCGCACTTTTGACGGGGCAATCGGTTAGCATTAACCCGCAATACATCCAGAATTACAATCAGAACAGCACCGGATTCACGATGTTTGCGAATTACCCGCTGAAGCGCCGCGCCTTCACCCGCGTTGGTTTGACCTACGGCCTGACGCGAACGAACATCAAGACCTACAACCAGGCCTCCAACCTGCTGTTCACCCAGTTGCAGTATCGCAGCCTTGCGGGGCCCAGCGCTTTGGACGGAATCCTGTCCAGCACGGTCACGGCAACCATCAACCACAACGCCCTCAACAACCCCATCAACGCGACGTCGGGGAAGAGCTACTTCTATTCGGTGGCCTTCACGGGCGGACCCATCGGCGGGAACGTCAACACCATCACCAATACCGGGGAGTACAAATATTTCCACCCCATCAATAAGCGCCGCAATGCGATCGGGGTCAGGTTCTTGGGCGCGTTCACGGCGGGGTATGGCGGGAAGGAAGTCCCCCCGTACAGCCGCTTCTACATGGGCGGGGAGAACGACATTCGCGGCTTCGATATTCGCGGGATATCGCCGGTGACCTACATTCCGAGCGTTGTGCCCACAAACATATCGTTTCCTTACAACCGCGTCGTCAGCGGCCTCCCCGGCGGCACAACTTGTAACGGGGTCGCCTGCACCATGCCTGTACCGCTGGTTGTTAACACCATCGTGTTTCCGGGTGGCGATATAGAGGGGGTGGGGAATTTAGAGTACCGCATCCCCATTGCTGGGCCGGTGAGTATGACTCTGTTCGCAGATGCGGGCACCACAGGGATTGTGGACAAAGGCGCCTTGCGGCTGGACCCGACGGGAGTGGCGAACATCAATTCGCAGTTTCCGCTGTTAAACCAAAAGCCGCAGTTGCAAATCGCGCCAGGCACTAACTTCCATCCGCGGGTCTCCACGGGTGTCGAATTCAATATCAACCTGCCCATCGTGCAAGCGCCGTTCCGGATCTACTGGGCCTACAATCCGGTGCGCTTTCACCAGACGATTGTGGCGCCTTTTGACAGCATCAACACGGACTGGCTGTACAAGCAATGCGTGGCGCTGGGCCCGGAGATGCTCAATCCGTTGAAGCCGCATACCTGCAGCGATATCATCCTCAACCCGATTTCTCCGTACATCGTAAACCCGGGACGCCTGGATTACTTTGAACAACGGAGCACATTCCGGTTCACGGTGAGCCGGACGTTCTAGCAGGTGGCCGGGATGGCGGACTTTTTCGGAAGGGCGCGGGAGTTGGGTGAATAGTGAATAAGGCGGCAAAGAAGCAATCCGGCGGGTGGGCCAGGGGGAGAATTGAACGGCGGGGTGAGCAGCAATATCATGATGAGACTCATCAATCGAGATTCGGCAACACGGTGCGTGGGGGATACCCGCGGCACCAGCATGAGGGAGAAGTGTGTTATGGAGTGGCGTAAGCTCGTTAATTGTGCAGTGGCGGCATTCGCGTGCACGGCCGTGCTCTTGGGCGGGTGCAGCAGTTCAAGCGTGAACGTGGTCACGGTGACGGTCAGTCCGTCCGCGGCAACTGTGATTGTCGGACAGGTGCAGCCATTTACCGCGACCGTGTCGGGAAGTACGACCTTGACGGTGACGAACTGGCCGTGCACGTATTCCTATACGCCCTCCCCAACGGCCTCCAACCAGAACCCCGCTGCGGTGACGGGAAACTGCACCAGCGGGATGACCCTCAATGGCGGTTCCATCGGCACTTGGGTGATTAGCACGACAGAGGGCTCCAACGTTCTTACCTACACAGCACCTTCGTTGGCTAACTTTCCGAGTCCCCCGCCCACGCTCACGTTTACGGCCACAGCGGACGCAGATACCAAGAAGACTGCGACCGCGACGGTGACTCTGGATTCCGCGATTCGCCCTGCTATTTCGCCTTCAACGACGACGGTTCCCGTTGGATTGACGCCGCCTCCGACCGTGCATTTCACGGGAACGGTGGAGAATTCGCCGGCACAGAACCTGCAGTGGAACTTGGTGCAGCCGAACCCGAGCGACACCAAGAACACCAACAACGACACCGCCAATCCCCTGGCGGTGACGTGCAGCCCAAACTGCGGAACAATGGATACCGGCAACAACGGAATCTATACCCCACCGGCAACGCTCCCCACTGCCACCACTCCGGCAGGCAGCACCACGACAAGTCCGACGACCGTGTACCTCGTCATGTGGTCGAAAACTGATCCCCAGCACTACGCCGTGGCCACCATTACGCTCGTCAGCGCCACGACCAATTCCATCAACTTCACGGGGATTTTTCCAACCACGGTCGCCGCGGGCAGCGCTTATGCGAGCATCTATCTGAACGCCCTGAACCTGCTCAACTCGACACAGATCATCTATGCTAAGCCCGGGCAATCGCTGGATCAGGGGCTCCCCATACTTTCGAACTACATCTTTACCATTCCCATTTCATCGGAGTACTGCACCGCCAGCGCCAGCGGAGTCACACCCGTGGTGACCTGCGGTGCTTCGCTCATGACGCGCATCCAACTCACGTCCGACCAACTAGCGACTGCGGGAACCGCACAAATCGAGATTACCGGGATTCCGGGGACTGTTACAGCTGGTCCCGGGTGCTCGAACGTGCCCAATGCGGACGGCTCCACCACCACCAGCAACATCTCCTGCTCGCTGACCATCGCGTACGCAAGTCCGGCGCTGGTGGCCGCCTCGCCCGACAGCTTTCCTCAGCCCACTTCAAACACCAATACCAGCATTCAGGTGGACGGAGGGTATTACGGAGGCCCAAACACACCGATCGTAAAATTGCTCCTGGACGGCCAGTCGAATGGATTTGCTGGATCCAGTTCGCGGCAGTTCTCAGGCAGTCAGCAGGGGGGAAACAGCTTACAGAATCCGGGACTGTACGAGATATCCGTGGTGAGCAACGCCCCGCAAGGGTCGCAGCCGCCCTTCACTACGGTGACCACCAACGTGGCCGTGCAGCCCACCTTCGCGAATTTCACCCCGAACCCCAACCCCCCTGTTCTTTGCCCCAACATTCCCGCGGCTCAGAATCCAG
>Ga0209517_10004613_pt1 | contig 18034 bp, 15 predicted proteins | sample PeaSoiMetSII2010_FD_187695 | JGI IMG/M metagenome (GOLD analysis project Ga0209517, IMG submission 187695) | Peat soil microbial communities from Weissenstadt, Germany - SII-2010 (SPAdes) (version 2) | ecosystem: Environmental > Terrestrial > Soil > Wetlands > Peat | place: Germany...
GCTCGGCGGGATCGGATACTCAGGAGGGTGATGGAGTAGCAAAACTCGAACTGACTTACTCAACCACGGCCAGCATCAGCCGAGTGGGGCCAGCGCTCGGAACGCTGATTGTGTGCATAATCCAGGTGGGAAGAACCCAGTTTGAAAGGACATCGCCGTACGTATCAGTCTTGTTGATTCTTAGGTCGATCTTATACCCATCACTGTGCCCCTGCCGGTGTCGCTATCGGTGTGGCCTTGCTCGCTGCCGCCGGTGACACACAGTATTCCTCCGACGTAGCCAATCAAGAAACTCTTGATTTGAACCAAGGTTGGCCAGAGAACGCCTCCGACCAGTGCGTTCGCACCACAATCCGCGCCCACTAAAATCGTTGGATTGCCCTGCGATAGGTATGTCCTCTTGTCGGCTTCGGCGTCGCCTATGGGAAGCTGTCCGGATGCTGTGCCAATAGCCAAAGCGGACGTGGCTAGAGCTAGGCTGGTCATTCTCAGATTTGTGAGTGAAAGCAGAGACATAACCTCTCTATCGCCCCCGAATGCTCGTCTGGATAGTGAACGGCGTCTGCGACGAGCTAGCCGTCAGAAACATAAGAATCACTGAACCTGACCCGGCGGGCACTCGTCCGAGATCAACGGTAACCACTGTATTCGCCCCTAGCGCTCCGGTAGAGACGACACCGACTTCGTTTCCAAATCCCAGCGAAGACGCCACGCTGCTCGGGAAAGTCACAATCAAATGCGCACCGAGAGCGTCCACATTTCCGCTGTTCCTATACCAAATATAAAACGGCTGTGCCGTCCCAATTCGAATCACATTCCTCCCGCTGATATTCACCGAGATCTGCGGCGCACCACCCTGCTCGACCGTGAACCCTCCCGTGAGCGTAGCCGTCGTGCCATCCGGATTCGTGACGACGACGTTGCGGACACCCGGCGTGGCTCCTGTGAGGTCGAACGTCGTCGTCAGGATAAAGGCAGAAGCACTATTGATCGCAGTGTTCGAGCCAATGATGTCCGGACCTAGGCCGGTCAGCTTGGCCGTCAGTCCGCTCTGAAATCCATTTCCGAGAATTTGAACTGTCACGCTGCCCGCGTTCCCCCCGGTGGCGGGGTGAACCGTGATTCCGCTGGGAGGTGGGGCCAAAATCGTAGCCTTAACAATTGTGGTCAGCCCGGTAATCCACAAATTACCGTCCGGCCCCGTTGTGATGTCCTCCGGGGAGGCGCCGCTGGAGAGGAACGGAAACTCCGTAATGACTCCAGCAGGCGTGATCCTTCCGATTATTCCAGTAGCCTCCGTGAACCAAATATTGCCGTCCGGCCCCGCCGTGATCCCGGAGGTTGCAGCAATCTGGTTCCCGGCGTTGTCCGCAAACCACAGATTGCCATCTGGCCCTGCCGTGATCTGCGCAGGTGCGGTGCTCCCGCCTCTGGCCAACGGAAACTCCGTGATCGTGCCGCTGGTAGTGATTCTCCCGATGTAGTTCCCAGGAAGGATGTGCCCGGTGTTCTCTGTAAACCACAGATTGCCGTCCGGACCCGCTGTGATGCCGTAGGGAAGACTATCACCCGAGGGGATGGGAAACTCGGTAATCACTCCGGCAGGCGTGATTCTTCCGATCTTTCGCCCATAAAAACTGCCTTCGGTAAACCACAGATTTCCATCCGGCCCTGTCGTTATGTAGGTTGGGCCGCTAGCGGCGGTGGGAATCGAGAACTCCGTGATTGCCCCACTGGTGGTAATCTTCCCGACCTTGTTCCCAGAGAGTTCCGTGAACCACAGATTGCCGTCCGGACCCGTTGTGATCCCGTACGGCCGGCTACCGCTCGTAGGGACCGCGTATTCGACAAACGTGACCTGAGCGGGGCAGACGACCGCCACGGCCAATAACAGCCCTATTGTATTTTTGATCAGGCACATCGCTGCGCCTCCTTTTAGACTTCGCTCTCCGACGATCCGTGGAATTCAACCCCACGGCAGAGCTGGACGGTAGCAGCAGGCCGCTCAGTGTGCGGAACTCTTAGGCACAGATAGTAATTGGTATTGTTACTAAAGTCAACAGTAAAAAGGAACCCGAAACTCTGGATCGAATGATTTAACCGGCATCAACGTGATTCGTTCGGACGGTCCTTGTCATTTGGATTCAACGACTTGAGCGGTATCGACGTGCCGACTACGACGCGGCAAGGAAAGGGACAGGTCTTACGCGGTACCGGTCGCGCAGCAAGCACCTCCGAGTTCCAGAGGTTCGGCACCAGCAAGTCCCAAACGCGTCCCACGAGACGTTCAGGGCTGGATCTCAACCGGGCGACGCCGGGCTGTACGCTTCGTGCGTGAAATGGCTGCGCGAGCGCGGCGCATCGATACTCGGCAGCGACGTGGTGCAGGACGTGCGGCCCTCGCGCGTCGAAAGCGTGAACCAGCCAATTCACCAGATGGCGCTGATGGCTTTGGGAATGCCCCTGATCGACAACGCGGACCTGGAGGCGCTGAGCGAGGAAGCAGCCCGGCGCCGCCGGTGGACGTACCTGTTGACCATCAATCCGCCGCGGGTGCCCGGCGCGACGGGCGGGCCGGTGAACCCGATCGCGACCTTTTGACTACTTCGGCAAGAGTGACAACACGCCGTTGCTAGGGCTGGGGATGACGTGCGCCGCCACCAGGCGGCCGAGGCCCTCCACCTTGGCTTTACCCGCGTCCACCGCCGCTCGAACCGCGGCCACATCGCCCTTGATCAACACGGTGATGTATCCGCCGCCCAGCTTTTCGCGGGCCAGCACCTCCACGGAGGCGGTTTTCAAGGCGGTGTCGATGGCCTCGAAGACGGCGGTGAAACCCTGGGTTTCGATGAGACCCACGGCAAAACTGGCTTGATCGCTCATGACATTCTCTTGTATTTGCTCTTGTTGTGGTATCTGGACGGTTGCCTGTTCGATGAGGGGATTGAACTCCGGGCGGCCGGCCTGGTAGGCCGCGGGCGAAAGCTCCGATGGGCCGGCGATGACGTGCACGATGACCGGTGTGTGCATGGCGCCGGCCGTTTCCTCGGCGGCGCGCGCAGCGGATTGGATGTCCCCGAGCCGCCCGTGCAGCTTCATGCAGACGCCCGGGCTGTCGTTGAGCTCGGTTTCCAGCACCCGCACGCCGGCGCACTTCTCCATGGCGTCGAGCACGACCATCGCGGGCGACCAGCCGCCGATCTCTATGAAGGCGAGGGCTTCGATCAGAAGACACCCCGCTTTTCCAGCTCGCGCATGACTTCGAAAACCACCTGTTCCACCTTATCGGCGTCGATCTGCTGGATGCGCGGCGCGCACCCGGAGGAGGGGCGGTCCACCAGCTCGAAATCGGCCAGAATGCAGTGCAGAACGGAAGTCAGGGCGGTGCGGTCGGAGCGCTGGGCGCTGGTTTGGGGCTGCCGTCCGCGGCCGAAACGGAAGCCGCGCAGCTCGGCCGCGGCGCGGAACCCGTCGGGAAACTCGAACGGGAAGAGCATGGCGTCGAACAGCTCGAGGATGCGGAACTGCCATTTCATCGCTTCGCTGTAATTGCCGGCGAGCGTGAGGTCGTATAACCGTCGGGTGACTTCCGGCACGGCGTTACTGGAGGCGTTGGTGCCCCCATCGCAGCCGATCATCAGCATGGGGACCAGCACGGCCTCCCACCCGGTGAGAAACGAGAAATCGGGACGCAGCGGCCGCACCGCGGCCATCATCCGCATCATGAAGGCCAGGTCGCCCGAGGAATCCTTGATGCCGATGACGCGAGGGAATTCGGCGGCCAGCCGGCGGATGGTGGGGACATCGATGGGGCTGGCGAACATGGGAATGTTGTAAAGCGTCAAGTCGATGGGCGAGTGCCGCGCGATTTCGGCGAAGTAGGCGTACACCGATTCCGGAGTCAGCTTGTAATAGAACGGCGCCACGATGGCAACTGCCCGGGCCCCCATTCCGGCATATGCCTCACAAGCGGAAAGCGTCTCTTTCACGTTGGCCTCGGCGGCGCCGGCGAGGATGGGGACGCGCGCGCCCGCTTGATCCGCCACCACTTCCACGATCCGCCGCCGCTCCTCCGGCGTGAAACGGGTGAACTCTCCGGTGGAACCATTGGGATAAAGCCCGTGAACGCCGCGCTCAATCAGCCAGGAGACGAAACGGCGCAGTTCCGGCTCATTGATCTGGCCCCGCTCATCGAGGGGCACCAGCAGCGGAGTGAAAATCCCTTGAAGCCTGTTCAAGCCACAAGGATACACGGTAGCGCCCGTGCTTCGCACTAAGCGGCCAGCGCGGATGGCTCGAAACGACGGGCCGCTTTTCACTTCCGGGGCCAGGGTTCCACAATGCGCTTCGCCGGCGAAGCCGGAAGTTAGCGGTGACGTACCTACGACTGCTTCTCGGTGAGAGTTACGGGAGCGCGCAGGCGGAAGGTGATGCGGGTTTCCGAGGGCAGCGTGGCCGGCTTGCCGTGCGTCAGCAGCACATCGCCTGCGCCGGCGCCACCGCCCACTCCGGCCCCGATGGCCGCGCCCTTGCCGCCGCCGGCGATGGCGCCGATGATGGCTCCAACCGCGGCTCCGCCGCCGATCTTTTCCGCATTCGTCACCTGGCTGGACTCCGCGCGACGCTCGAAGCTATCGGTCTGGATGGCCACATCCTGGCCGTCCGAAGTGTGGATCCGGGCCAATTCCACGGATAGCGTCGAAACACCTCTTCCTTTGCCGCCGCGGTCGGAAGCCACGACCCGGCCCTCCACCCGCGCGCCGCGCTCGGCGATCACAAAACCATCCACCACCAGCTCTCTGTAGAGCGTTGCGGTGAAGGTATCGCCGGGCATGTTCCGCTCCGAAGAGAGCCCGTCCACAAGGCGCACCGGAATCAGCATTCCGGCGTTCAGCGTAACCCTGGGTGGCTGGGGCTCGGGTTCGGGAGGCGGAGGAGGCGGAGTCACGTTCTCCGGTTCGGTTCGCACGGGTGGGGTGGGAGGCGGAGGTTGCGGAGGTTGCGGCGGCTCCGGCTCGGGAGCCGGCTTCACGGCGGCCGGCTCGCTCCTCGCAACGATTACAGGTTCCGGGTGGCGCAACGGTTGAGGGCGGTGTACGCGAACCGGAGCAACCCGTTTGGGTGGGGTGGGAGATGGCTCCGCGGCGGGAGGCTCGACTGGCACGGGCGCCAGGGCCGGGGCGGGCGCCGGAGTCTCGACTTGCGCGACAGGGGTCTCGAGGGCGGGCGCGGGGGCCGGAGCCGGCTGAGGTCTCTGCCATACCTTCATCGCCACGGCGCCCCCCAGCGCACCGGCGACTACCAGCAGAGCGATTTGCAGCGGCTTCATGCGTCTTTCTCCTCGAAAAGCGTTCTCAAATCAGAGTGACGGCTGGCTCCGCGGTTCCGTTTCCAGATCGTTACCGGTAGAATGAAAACACAGGGCAATGCATCTGTTTCCTACCCACTTTTCGATCGGACCGGTAAAGATCGCTCCAGCCACGGTGCTGGCGCCGATGGCCGGGGTGACGGACACCGTGTTCCGGCGCTTCATCCGAAATCTCGGCGGGTGCGGCCTGATCATGACGGAGTTCACAAGCTCGCACGGCGTGAGCGCCGCGCTGGGCGCCCGCAAGCCCACGAAGACGTTGAAGTACCTGGCGTTCCAGCCGGAGGAGCACCCCATCTCGGCGCAGTTGTTCGGCGCCGATCCACAAGTGATGGCGGATGCCGCCCGCGTCTGCCAGGACCTGGGGTTCGACATCCTGGATCTCAATTTCGGCTGCCCTGTCAATAAGGTGGTGAAATGCAACGGCGGTTCCGGCCTGCTGCGCGACCTGCCGCTGGTGGAGCGGCTGCTGCGCGAAGTGCGCGCGGCCATCCAGATTCCGTTCACCATGAAGTTTCGCGCCGGATGGAACGACGAACACCTGGTGGCGGTCCAGATGGCCAGGCTGGCGGAGGACTGCGGCTTGCAGGCCGTGGCGCTGCACCCGCGCACGCGCGAGCAGGGCTACAGCGGCAAGGCCGATTGGAGCCGCATCGCGGAGGTGAAGGCCGCGGTCAAGATTCCGGTGATCGGCAACGGCGATATCGTCACGCCGGAGGACGCCGTGCGCATGGTGCGCGAGACCGGTTGCGATGCCGTCATGATCGGCCGCGCGGCCAGTTCGAACCCCTGGATCTTCCGCCAGATCGGCCAGTATCTCGAAACGGGCGCCTACGACGAGGCCACGCAGCAGGACCGCTACGAGACGATGCGCCAATACTATGCCATGTTGATCGGACATCGGGAGAAAGACACGGTCGGCAAGATGAAGCAGTTCGCCACTTATTTCACGCACGGCGTGCGGCACGGCGCGCAGCTTCGCGCCTCGATCTACAGGGCGCAGGAGGCCTCCGCCATCCTGGCGCTGGTGGACGATTTCTTCCAGGCCGAGCCGGTGCTCGCGCGGTGAAGGCGGTGGTCGCGCGGTGAAGAAAGTCCGACTGATCACGGACGGCTCGTGCCGGGGCAATCCGGGGCCGGGCGGCTGGGCCGCGATCCTGCGCTATAACGAACACACGAAGGAGATGTGGGGCTGCGATCCGCAGACCACGAACAACCGCATGGAACTGCGCGCGGCGATCGAAGGCCTGCGCGCGCTGAAGGAAGCTTGCGAAGTGGAAGTGGTGACCGACTCCGAATACCTGAAGAACGGCATCACCAGTTGGATCCACGGGTGGAAGCGTAAGGGATGGGTAACGGCCGCCAAGAAACCGGTGGTGAACCAGGACCTCTGGCAGGCGCTCGATGCGCAGGTGAACCGCCACAAGACTACCTGGACCTGGACCAAAGGCCACGCGAGCCACGACGACAACAACCGCTGCGACGAACTGGCGACGCGGGCGGCAAAGGAGCAGTGCAGCAGCCGCTGAGGGCTCGACCCCGGATCACATCGGACGCCACGTCATTTCCACGCGGACCGGTATTTCGTTCTTGGTGGGGATGGCCAGGAGCGAGGGAGGCTCGATCTTGAAATCGGATAGAGTGGCGGGAAGGGTTCCCGATATCCGAGCCTCGTTTCCTTGAGCCACGCGTTGGAAAGGCACCTGCTTGTAATGCGCCGTCTGGCCGGCAAACTCGATTTCCAGATCGGCATTGATGGTGGTCAATGAGGCTGCGTCCGCGGGCAAGCGAAGCCGCACGACGACCATCGGAAATTGAGCGCCGCGCGCCGCCTGGAGCATGTGAAGATCGCGGTTGCTATCTCCCGAATCGAACGACTTCACCGTCACGGCGATCAGAAAATCGCACAGTCCCTCGTGGCAGACTCCTTTGCCTCTCGCCTCGTGGCTGACGCCGTCGATCTGATGCAAGGGGTGGGACACATGATACGTGAGCGTGGATTTATCGAGAACCCATTGGCTGTCCGCCGGGGCCGACTCTGCCCGTACCAGCCAGGAAGGCGCGAAAAACAAAAATGCCATCAGCACTTTCTGGTGCATAACCTTCCTCAGAATTTGATCGTTACGGAGAGGATCGCCAGTCCATAGGCAGCGCCTGTCACCGCAGCCACCGCAGAGTGCATACTGGCGGCCCCATGAACCTTTTCCCCGCGGCTTCTTTGCTCGTAGGCGAGCGCACCCAGGATGGGGGTCAGGACCATCCCCGGGCCATGAATCCAGGCAAGAGCTTTATGCAGCCGGATCGGCCCGCGCACAGTCGTCCCCGGCACCTTGGGCGCGAAAATGGCAAAGGCCGCAGTTGTGAAATACAGACCTGCCGTCACCCCGCCCAAAGCGGCATGCAACTCACGGCCGGACGCCGTGCCATTCCTGCCACCGGCCCCACTGGAAGTGATGAGCGTGGCAATCAAAGGAGCGGTGGTAATCAAGCCCAGCCGCTGATGGGTCTTGAGCATGTGCGACCGTTTATCGAGTCGCGCCTGGTCCTGCGCGCTTCCCTTGATCAGATCCGGGGGAAATCCCAGGTCCCCCAGTGAAGGCGGCGCTGCATTGCCGGCGGAACTTTGCAGAGCCAAGTCCATAGTCTGCCTGGCGCCAGCAGCCAGCGTCACGTTGGCGGCTTTGCCGCCGAATCCCTCAGCGCGAACGGAGATTTCGTAATCGCCAGGCGAGAGATCCGGCACCGTGTAGACCCCAGCCGCACTGGTTTGAGTCTCCGTCAATTGACCCGTGGCCATGTTCTTGACGGAAACCGTGGCGTTGGGGACGGCTCCCAAGGGGCCGGTGATTGTGCCGGAAAGCACGGTGCCAGCGGCCTGTGCCTGCAATGGAGGCGAGATCAGGAGGGAAAGCACCAGGATTCCCAACCCAAGGAGGAACGTCGCGGCGTTCGGTTTCATCTTCATGCTCCTCTAGTCCAACAATGTACCGCCAAGCTACGGCCATTGTGCGAAATGGTCTAAAAAATCACGTCAAAATCGGCCCGGAAACGGCGCGTATAATTACCGAAGAAGATTCCGTTCTGGGGGTCGGCGAGATTGGAATGGACGGCCAGCGCGTTGAAGTGATTGGTCAGGTTATTGCCCGTCACCGAGAGGCGCACGGTGTACTTCGGGCTCACCCGGATATCCTTCATGATGCGCGCATCCGCCGAGAAGAAATCGGGAAACCGCGAGGTATTGGGCGTGCCGGCGTAGTTTCCCAAAACGTCATACTGCGAGTATGGCAGCCCGTTGCGGTATTCAAGAATCGGCAGAATCTGCATGCGCCAGGGCAGCTTCATGGTGCCCCATGCCAGGAAGCGGTTGGGCAAGTCGGCGGCGAGGTTCGAAAAGACATTGGGACGCACCAGCGGCAGAGGATAGTTCCCGAGGAACCCGGTAAAGTCGTTCAGATCGCCCTGGCTGCGGCTGCGGGTATATGCCAGGAACCACTGGCTGCCCTTCCACCGGACCTTGGCGGTAATCTCGGCCGCCCGATAACGGGCGTGGCCGCTGCCGTTCAACACCAACGCGTTGGTTCCCGCGGTCACCACGGGATCGAGAAGAATCAGTCCCGAGGATTGGCTGTCGGTGTATCCCGCGCGAATTCGCAGGTTGGGAGAAACCGTGTGCTCGATGTGGACGTTCCAGGTGCCGGTGTGCGGGGCGAAGTTGCCGGGTTGGTTTTCGGCATGAATCAGCAGCGAATTCGGCGTGGCCGCATAGCCGGTGAGGTTGAGATATGTGACCGGCGGACCGAGCAGAGTGCCATCGGGAGCGTAGTTCGTGACGACGCGCTGTGGGAAGCGATCGAAGGCGTAGACTCCCAGCGGCACGCGGTCATAGAAAATTCCGTATCCCGCCTGCACCACGGTCCGCTGCCCGCTGAATGGCGCCCACGACAGACCGGCGCGCGGTGCGATGCGAAACGTCTCGGAGATGCTCTGCCGTTCCAACCGCGTGCCGAGATCCAACGCCAGTCCTCGCGCCAGAGACCAGTGGTCCTGCGAAAACAGCGTGGTCTCCACATCGTAGTGACTGTAAGGCGAGCCGCCGGTGAAATCGATGCGCTGCAGCAACTGTCCCGCGGCATCCTCGATATTGATGGGCTTGGCGGAGAACGCTCCGGAATCGGAAGTGTGGGTGACCAAAGCGCCGAATTTCAGGTCGTGCGTGCCCCAGTCGTGAATTTTCGCGGGCGACCAGGTTTCCGTCAACTCGATGCGGCCGGCTTCCCGGTCCTGGTTGGCAAAATAGTTCCCCGCGCTTCCCTGCGGCAGAAGAAACATGGGCGCCGGCCCTTGCGAGCCCACTACCGCATCGAATCGCTGAATGGAAACGGCGCTTTCCAGCATGCCTTGGCCCAGCGCCCAGTGGTCGGTGACGGTCCCCAAGTAGTTCTGCTGCCGGTAGCTGGGCGTCACCGGGAGCGGGTTGAAGAAGTCGGGGTTGACGAAGTTGATGTGCTGCGGGGTCAGGTGCAGCGTGGCCGTCAGATACTGCTTCGAATTGAGGAAGTAATCGAGCTGCGTGAAGGAGTTGATGCGCTCCTGTTTGGAAGTGTTGTCGGGAAACGGCAGCGTGCGGTTGGGAGTCTTTTGCACGTCGTAGAGCACGGTCTGGGCGAAATAGAGCCGGCCTTCAATGAGCGGGCCTCCCACCACGAGGCGCGGCGAGGCGTCCTGCAGGCCGCGCAGTTGCCAACTGCGGAAGCGGAAATCGGGGAAGGGATCGTTGAGCTCGAAATGCCACTTGTCGCTGCCGCGCCTGGTCTCCACCGCGACCACACCCGAGCTGAAGCGTCCGTACTGCGCCAGGAACGGAGTGCGGAAAACGTTCATGATCTCGACGCTGTCCACCGGCACGCTGGCGCCGAAGGCCCCGGTGGCCGGGTCCGTGACATCCGCCTGATTCACCAGCAAGGCGCTTCTCTGTTCGCCCGATCCGTTGATCTTGAGTCCTCCCTGAGGGGATCGTACGATTCCCGGCAGCAGCGGCAGCGCATCGTTCACGGTGGCCGGACGGGAGGGCAGGTCTTTCACATCCGCCGGCTTGACTGACGTCGCTGGTGAGGATGCCGCGGGATCTCCGGGTACGGTATCGTGAACCTCGACGCTGTCATGCCGAACCGGCGGAGGCGTATCCGGAGTCTGGCCGGCCAAAAGCGCGGGAAACAGGACGAGCCACGCAGCTTGGAGGTTTAGGATTCGCATAGGCCGGCCCGTAGAGAGCACGGACAATGCCAAGCGCCTGACTCTGCAAGATGCTGAAAGAAAAGGGTGAGGTGGTGACTGTTCAGGTATTGAGGCGGCAATTTGCCGCGCAGCCCGATCCAGCCTATCACCGGAATGCCCCCAAGCGCTCCATGGCCGTTTTGGCCTTGGCCGCGGCATCTGTATTCGCCCCCGTACGAGTGGCGTCAGTCCAGAGTTGCCGGGCCTGATCCAAATCGCCGCGATTGGCAGCGATCGCCCCGAGGTTGTACAGGGCATCGGGCTGCCGATTGTCGATCCGCAACACAGCGCGATTCTGCGCCTCGGCCGCCGCGAGATCGCCCATCTCCGAATCCACCAGCCCCAGTTCCAGGCGGATATCGATCTGGCCACCGTCGGCCGCGACGGCCTTCTCCAAATATCCGCGCGCGCCCTGCAAATTGCCGGCACTCCGTTCGATTTGCGCGAGGCGGAGGAGGATGGGCGCGTGCGTGGGGTTGCGTTGCAGTTGGCCGGCAAGGAAGATCTTCTCATGCGCGGCATCCCATGCGCGATTGGGTGGGGGGCCGCTGGTGCCCCCGGACGCTCCCGTGCGGCTGAGCAGCCACGCGCCAGCCACAATCGTCAGACCCGCGGCCAAGGCAGCCAGAGTTTTCGGTTTCCTCATTTTTGTCAGCGCTTCGGCGATTTGGGACGCGAGGAGCGATTCCGGTCGCGCCGCACAAAGTAGGCAGTCACTACAAACGCAAATGAAAAAGCAATGAGAGTGTTCATGATTCTCCTATAAGAAACCCATCCAAACCGCCATGCCGATGTGGATTACCAACAGCAGCAGGAAAGCATAGCTGAAGGGGCGATGCACCACGTGCCACATCTTGAAGATCTGGCCCGCGCGATCGAGAAAGCAGATCTTGGCGGTAAGCCACGACTGGCGGCGCGCCAGCGCGACCACACGCTCCAAGTCGGGGTGGCTGCTGGCCAGCAACCCGCCGAGAGTTTGTACGCGCTCCCAGGAGGAGAGCGCCGGCCTCCGCAGCGCCGCCATACGGAACGGCCGTGCCAAATCCAGGGCCAACATGCGCGCCAGTGCCTTGCCCAGAGGCAATTTCAACGCCTCTTCGCGGCGCATCGAAACAACCAGCGGACGCCAGACGTCTTCGCCGATGAGCCTCTGGCCCCGCAGATCTTCGGTGAGCTGCGCATTCATCTTCTGCAATTCGGTAAGCGAGAGCTCCGCGTCCTTGCGGCTTCTTGGAATCTGGGCGTAGAGGTAGCGGCCTACAATCCCGCTGGCAACTACGGCCATCATGATCCAATACGCCATGCCGGCAAGGCCGCCGAACTTGAAGGCCGAATGGAGCGCTACTAGAGGCGGCGCCGCCAGCCCCATCACGATGTGGAAGTCCAGCCAGTGCCGGGTGGCGCCGATCCTGCGGAGCCAGGCCCATTTCTTGCGCAGGGGGTACACATAAATGGCGGCGAACAGGAGGGTGGAAAAGATTCCAAAACCGAGGCCGACCCGGCCCGCCGGCCGCAGCTCGCGATGCAACGGGTGAAACGGGCGGTCCGTCAGCGGGAGGAAATAGTAATTCAGCCCAACGGCAAACACATAGAGAAAAACTCCGAGCAGGATCGCGGCCAGAACGTATACGGCCACACCGTGCAGGGTGAGCGTCTGAGATTTCCTGGGAGGCGGGGCAGTGAGCACGGTCATTGGTCTTTGGCCCCCTCTCGCTTTTCTGTGGTCGTCACTTCGAACCGCCGGTAGCCTCCGAAGGTGTGTACGTTGCGCCAGTGCTGATGACGCGTCTTCAGATCGATCACCGCCTCCAGAGGGAGCCATTCTGCCGATTGCTGGCCGGGCAAGGGCCCGTAGCGAACGCTGGTTTCCAGGCTCTCCAGGCCGATCTCCTCCAGTTGGGACCCCAGGCTGGCGCGAATCGAGGCGATTCGTCCGGTAGTCTCGTCCATCCGGACTTCGCCTCTCCAGGCGAGCTGGTATTCCCGCGACCCGGCTCGCAGCACGCTTGGACTGCGCTGGCCGGGGCGAAACTCGAATCCAATGCGGCGCCATTGGCGGCCGCCATCCTCCACCATCCCCAGATCGGAAAACTCGAAGCTATTCTGGTAGTAAGGATGGAGAATCAACATCATGGTGGCGAAACCCGTGGAAACGAGGAGCGGCCTAGCTTCGCTCTTCTTGGACCCAGCTTGCTCGACGCGCGACTCAGTGATGGCCAAACCGCCATCGTCGGTATCCAGCAGCACCAGGTAGTCGAACATCCGCCGCCGGCGTTCCTCGCTCTTATCCTTTTGATTCAGTTTTGTCTCGACGACCGTTTCCGTACAGGCCACCGAAGAGAGTGCGGTGACTTCGCGCTGCGCCGATCTGGCGGCGAGGTCTAAGAGGCGCGGCAGCGCCGTAACCCCGTTAGGCGACTCCGCCCGGCCAAGCGCCGCGAGAGCGATGATGGCGATGAGAGTGTAGGTCATTTTCCGAACCGGTATCCCAGGGACAGCGAAACCTGGTCGTAATTCTGCGACAGGCCCCGGTAGCTGAGCCAGCCAGCCATCACGAAGTAGTGCCTGCCAATCTGCCAATCGATCATGGAGTTAAAAAACCTTGCCCGCGTCTGGCTGACATACGCCGACTGTGTATTCTGGATCCCGCCTTGAAACTGCAACCGCAGCCCATCGAGCAGTTCCCGCGTAACCCCGACCGACTCATAAGACCCGCTTCCAAAACTGCTGCTGAAGGAACTGTAGCGGACATCCAACCTGAGATCCCAAATCGGCATCCGCCTCCAGGTAACTCCATATGCCTGATTGACGGCGTGGGAAGTATCTCCGTTGCGCCTGCTGTTGCCAAAATTGGCTGTGACCATCAGGTTGTCGATGGGCTCGATGCGGACACCTCCGCTCAGCCCCGTGAACAGGTACTGATCCAGCAACCCCGTGCCGATCAGCCTCTGATCGAAGGTGGGCACACCCCGGAAGTAATTGTCGCTGACATCGAAGCCGATGCGCTTGCGGGGCGTGTAGCGGAGCGTAAGGAAACTCTGGGAGAGTTGTGCGCCGGTGGCGCCGTTCATGAGCTTCGGGTCGCGGTAGTCGGCCTGCGCGGTTTGGAAAATGGAGAACTTGCGGCCGATGGAATAGTTGTTCTCGAGGAAGACGTACTGCCGCTCCGGACGCCAGTTGACGCGCGTGAACGCGATCCCCGCGGTGCCGCTCCAATGGACGCCGTCGTAGCTGCCCGCCTCCATGTTGACGAAAGAGCCGATGGTCTGCCGATTGGGGGCGTAGTTCCACTGGGTGGGATCGGGATTGGTGCCGGCGAACATTCCCACGGTCACTTTACGGGTCACTTTGCGCGCCGCATATCCGCCATCGATGGCGCCCAGGCTGCTGGCCCACGGGAGAATGAGGCGGCCGATGCCGAACCGCCATTCGGACTTCGGATTGGCGTAAAAGAGGCCGATCTGGTAGGTCCGGTTCATCAGGTCGAGCAGCGTGGTCTGGGAGGCCGATTGGGTCGATGTAAGGTTGCCGCGCCAATATCCGGTGAGGGTCCAATAACTGCCGCCTATCCGCGACCAGTCGATGCGAATGACCGCGCCGTTTTCGGAGCTGGACGCGGCGGCCGAATCGTGATCGATGATCGCGGTGCGCTCGAACGCGATCCGCCCGCGCAGCCGGTTCACTTCTTCGAGCGGCGGCCGCGGAACGTACTCGCGGATTTCGTCCTCCAAAGGATCGCCATCGGTGAATTCCAACACCTGCAGATAGTGCCTGCGGCCCTGGCTGACGTCCGTGCGCACGCGGCTCATTTCGTCCGCGGAAGACAGGCTGGCTTCATCGCCGGTGGCCGGGTCGAGCATCCTGGACTGGATCTCGCACACCGCCGAGGCCGTCGCCACGGCCGTGACCACCGTGGTGGCCACTCGTTGCCGGTCGATCGCCGCCGCGCCGGCCCCACGCCGTGAGATCTCGACAATCATGCCCGGCACAATACCCTCGTTGCTGCCCGCATCGATGTACACAGCGCCTTGTGCAATGTAGCGCACGGAAAAGACCGTGCGCCTCTCGGGCGGCGGGGCTGGCGCATCTGTCTGAGCCTGTGCCCAGGCCGTCAGGGCTAATGCGGCGGCACAACCGAAACGCACGGCAGCGCGGATCATGGCTTAGCCTCTCCCCTGCGGATGGCATTGGTAGCAAACCGTCGGCGCGTAGGAATAGCCCCTGACGTTCCGATGGATCGGATCGGTCGACGCTTCATTGTGGGTATGGCAGTTGGTGCAACTGAACGAGTTGTAGTTCGACGGATCGATGTGACAATCGGCACACGTAGTCCACACCTTGGCGTGTGTGCCCGAGTAAATCGGGAACCAGGTGTGATTGAATGTGGCGCCTGCCCAGGTTGTGGTGTTGTGGCATTGCGCGCAGGTGGTGGGAAATCCCGAGGTCACGTGATTGGGATTCTGCACCCCGGTGTAATCCGCTTTATGGCACGAATAACAATCGGTCGGCACAGTCGTGTAATTGTTGCCGACGTGGCAGGATGCGCAGGGCACAGTGACATGTGCCCCAGTCAGCGGGAAGGCGGTCTTGGAATGGTCGAAGGTGGCGCCGGTCCAGTCCGTAGTGCTGTGGCAGAGCGCGCAGTTCAAGGGGAAGCCGGCCTGCGCATGGTTCGGGTTGTTGGTCTGGTTGTACTCCGTCAGGTGGCAGGCATCGCAGTTGGTCGGGACGCTGGTGTAGTTGTTGTTCACGTGGCATTGCGCGCATTCGAGCGCCACGTGAGCGCCGGTAAGCGGGAATGTGGTCTTGGAGTGATCGAACGTCGCGCCGGTCCAGTTGATGGTGCTGTGACACAGCGAGCAATCGGTGGGGAAGCCCGCCTGTGCGTGCTTAGGATTGGTGGTCTGGTTGTAGTCCGTCAGGTGGCAGCCATCGCAGGTGCGGGGCGCGGTTGCGAAACTGTTGCCCGTGTGGCATTGAGTGCATGCGACGGTGGCATGCGCGCCGGTGAGCGGGAATCCCGAGATCGCGTTATGGTCGAAGGTGGCGTTGAGCCACGTGGACGTGCCGTGACACTGCGAGCAATCCGTGGAAAAGCCTGCAGCCAGGTGATTCGGGTTGGTAGCGGTCTGGAGATCGGCCTGGTGACAGCTCACGCAGGCCGCCGGGGTTCCCGCGAATCGCCCGCCAACGTGGCACGCCGTGCAGGGGAGCGTGGCATGCGCGCCGGTGAGTGGGAAATGGGCGATGGTTGCGTGGTCGAATTTCGCGCCCAGCCAGGCATTCATGGAATGGCACATGGAACAATCCAGCGGGAAGTTGCCGGCCTGGTGAGGCGGGTTCTGAGCCGTCAGAAAGTCGTTGCGGTGGCAGGTCACACATTCCGTGCTCATGCCCACGAAGACGCCGTTGGCCGCACCCTGGTGGCAGCTCTCGCAGGGCACGGTGGCGTGGGCTCCCAGAAGCGGAAAGCGGTTGGAATGTTCGCGCGCCGTCATCTGCGCGGCCGGCGTCCAACCGCGCACGGTGTGACACTGTTCGCAGTTCCTTCCCATCTGCGCGCGATGCAGGTCCGCGTGGCAGGACGCGCAGTCGTGCGCGGTCCTCTTGAATACCGGGTTCGTGTGGCATCCCTGGCAGGACACGCCCGCGTGCATTCCGCGCAAGGGATAGGCGGTCTGTGTGTTGTGGTTGAATTCCGGATGCGGGCGGATGGGCTTCCAGGCGGTCGCCGTGTGACAGCCTTCGCACGACATGGGTAGCGGGCCGTGGGGGTTGCGGGTGCGATCTTGCGTTTGTGCGGCAAGCAGGGAAGCAAAAGCGGCGAAGAGCAAGAGCGCGACCAGGGGGTCGTCCCCAGAGGGGACCCCAGGACGAGGGGTCCGCCCCACAAGGCTGGCTAGAGATGACATGGTTTGCACTCCCGGGGAGTACCCTTGTAGATCACTGCCTGACCCCGATGGTTGTGGCACATCTGGCATGGAACGCGCTCATGCGCGCCGTCGAGTCTGAATGTGGAATGGCGGCTATGGTCGAATTCGGTGGGCCGCCAGGTGAGCGTGGTGTGGCAGCGCGTGCATCCCTTCTCGTCCTCGCCGGGTGCGAACTGGCCGGCATGCACGTCCGCGTGGCAACCGCCGCAATCCTTTGCGGCGCCGCGGAAGGCAATCGTCCGCGCGGTCTTTTCCACCGCCGGCTTGTGACACGCCAGACAATCCACTGCGGCGTGGCGCCCCAGCAGTGAGAAGGCCGTCTGAGTGTGGTCGAAGCGGCCGCGCTCCTTCCAGGAAATCACGGAGTGGCAGGTCTCGCAGAGAAGCTCGTTGGTCAGTCTACCGTGCGGGCTCTGGTGGCAATCCTCGCACCTGGCCGCCGCCGGATGGAACGGCGTATCGCCGCCCCGCGGAATGTGGCAGTCCGAGCACGGCACGGCGACGTGCGCTCCTTTCAAAGCGAAGTTGGTCTGGTTGTGCGAAGCGAGCGTGAAGGTTTCGGGCTTCCATCCCCCCACCTCATGGCAGTCCTCGCACCGGTTATTGTGCGGTTTGGCCGCGAACTGGCCTTTGTGCGCATCCAGATGGCACGCGGTGCAAGCCGCGAAAGCCACGCGGTAAGGAGTGTCTTTGCCTTTGGGCAGATGGCACTTGGCACAAGCTACCGCGGCGTGCTTTCCGAGCAGGGGGTAGCTCGTCCCGGCATGGTCCTCGACCGTGAAGTGAGCCGGTTTCCAAGCGCCTTCGTCGTGGCAGGCTTTGCAATCGCCGCCCTCCTCGCGGCGTGACAACTGCCCTCCGTGCTGGTCTGGATGGCAGTCCAGGCAGCGTGCAAACGCGACATGCGTTTTGAAATTCTCGCCCTTGTGGCAATCCTTGCAAGCCGCAGTCGCATGCTTGCCGAGCAGCGGATAGTTGGTGCGGCTGTGGTCAAACCCGTTGCTCGGGAGGATCTGCTTCCAGCCGCCGGTGGCGTGGCAGTTCCGGCAGTCGCCGCTGAACGCATCGCCGTGCGGGTCTTTGTGGCAGGATGCGCAGTAGCTGAACAACACCTGGCTCTTGTACTGCACCGGACTTTCCGCAGCCACCGAGGCGGGACGGTGGCACTTGTCGCAAGGCAGCCTGGCGTGCAGGCCGGTGAGCGGATAGCGCGTGCGCTCATGCGAGAAGCCGGGCGGGTTCTTCCAGGTATCCTGCGAGTGGCAGTCCGTGCAGCGGGCGCTCAACTGACCGGCGTGCACGTCGCGGTGGCAAGCGGAGCAGGATGGGTCCAGCCCGGCGAAGGTCGTGTTGAGATCGTGCCGCTTGAGGACGGCGCGGTCCTGCGGATCGATGTATTTCGCGGTGTGACACTCGGCGCACTTCAGTTGCGCATGTTTCCCTTCCAGCTTCCATCCCG
>Ga0209517_10004614_pt1 | contig 18032 bp, 12 predicted proteins | sample PeaSoiMetSII2010_FD_187695 | JGI IMG/M metagenome (GOLD analysis project Ga0209517, IMG submission 187695) | Peat soil microbial communities from Weissenstadt, Germany - SII-2010 (SPAdes) (version 2) | ecosystem: Environmental > Terrestrial > Soil > Wetlands > Peat | place: Germany...
CAAGCCGCGCTCGTGCTTCAATTCTTCCACGCGAGAGCCGTAGAGTTCGGTCGAGTCGGTGAACACGGTAAAAATCACGTCGCGCTCATCCAACTCGAAATACTTCGCGGTCTTGATGGCGGCGAGCAGATTGCAGATGCTGGAGATACCGAGCAGTGGCAACGATTTCAACTCGTTCGCCTTCACGCCAATCGAAGCGAGATGCTTTCGACCGGCGGGTTCGTTGAACAGGCGGAGAATTCTCATGCAATCCTCGTCATCAATCGCTGCCACCGCGTCCGTGTTGCGGACGTTGTGAACCCACGGAACGTGTTTGTCGCCGATGCCCTCGATGCGATGGTCGCCGAATCCGTTCATCAGTAGCGTCGGGCATTGCAGTGCCTCGGTCGCGACGACCTTCAGCTCCGGATGCTGCTTCTTCAGGTAATCGCCCGCTGCGATGGTGCCGGCTGAACCGGTCGCGGAAATGAATGCCGCCGCGCGCAACGGAGTAGTGGCACGGGCGTCCCGCCCGTGCGTTTCTGCTGTAGCTCTTCTTCGAGAACTCACGGGCTGGAAGCCCATGCCACTAAACGATTGAAACACTTCCTCGATTGCCGGGCCGGTCACATTGTAATGGAAGATCGGATTCCCGAATTCCTCGAACTGGTTGAAGATGACGTTCTTCGGATCGCGCTTGAGTTCCCAGCACTTGTCGTAAATTTCCTTCACGTTCGATTCGCAGCCGGGCGTGGCGATGATTTCCGCGCCGATCTTTTTCAGCCAGTCGAACCGCTCGCGCGACATGCCCTGTGGCAGGATGGCGATGGCGGTGCAATCCAGCACGGCGCAATCAAACGCCCCGCCGCGGCAGAAATTTCCCGTGGACGGCCACGCGGCCTTATGCTTTTCCGGATCGAACTCGCCGCTCACCAGCCGCGGCACGAGGCAGCCGAACGCCGCGCCGACCTTGTGCGCCCCGGTTGGAAAATATTTGCCGACCAACCCGATGATACGCGCCTTGACGCCGGTGATCGCAGGCGGAATCTCCAGGTAATTCACGCCGCCGAAAAGGCCCGTCTGCACGTCGTTTTTCCACGTTATGCGAAAAAGGTTTACCGGATTCACGTCCCACAGCGCGACGCCTTTGAGCTTCCGCTGGATGGACTGTGGAATGAGCGACGGGTCGCGTAACTGCGCGAATGTCGGCAGCACGATGCCGCGCTTCTGGCAACGCTTCGCCGTCTTGCGGATGACATCCGGTTGAAGTTGTTTGATGATTTTTGACATATCAATCCTTCGCCAGTTTCTTCAGCACGCCCGTGAAATCTTTCACCCGCGCCATTAAAATCATCGCGGCGATGACGAATGGCTTGAAGCTCGCTTCGCGATAAGTCGCAATGCGGTATTTCTCGAACACGGCCGCCGACACTTCGCCTTGGGCGCAGCTCACGCCTGAAATGTCCGCCGGCAGACAGTGCAGGTAAAGTGCCTTGCCGCCTTTGGTGAGTTTCATTTTCTTCGCGTCGCATTCCCAGTTCTTGAAGCGCGCGTTGTTGGCGAGGCATTCCTTTTCCAACGCCTTCAGCCCGTCGCGGTCGCCTTTCTGCAACAGCGGCGTGCGCCTCTGCATCACCGCGTAAGGCGCCCACGATTTCGGATAAACCACATCCGCGTCGCGAAATGCGTCTTCCATGCTCGATACCACTTCAAACTTGCCGCCACTTTTCGCGGCGTTTTTCTTCGCGATCCCGACTACGTCGGGAATCAACCCGTAACCTTCCGGGTGCGCGAGCGTCACGTCCGTGCCGAATCGCGTCATCAATCCGATGATGCCCTGCGGCACGGACAGCGGCTTGCCGTAACTCGGCGAATAGGCCCAACTCATCACGATTTTCTTGCCACGCAGACTCTCCAGCGAACCGAAATGCTGTTTCAAGTGGACCAAATCCGCCATCGCCTGCGTCGGATGATCAATGTCGCATTGCAAATTGATCACGCTGGGCCGCTGATGCAGCACGCCTTTCTCGAATCCTTCCTGCACCGCGGCGGAAACTTCGCGCATGTAACGGTTTCCTTCGCCGAGATACATGTCGTCGCGGATGCCGATGACTTCAGCCATGAATGAAATCATGTTCGCCGTCTCGCGCACCGTTTCGCCGTGGGCGATTTGCGATTTCTCCTCGTCCAAATCCACGAGGCCAAGTCCCAGCGCGTTCGCCGCCGCCGCGAAGCTGAAGCGCGTGCGTGTCGAGTTGTCGCGAAAAATCGAAATGGCCAGCCCGGTGTCGAATATGCGGAACGGCTTCTTCGCCCGGTGCAATTCCGAGAGGCATTCGGTCACGAGCGTCAACGCGCGGATTTCGGCGTCGGACTTTTCCCAGGTGAGCAGGAAATCTTTGCCAAAAGTGTCGGTTTTGAGTTTCGCGAGTTCAGCGAGTTGTTTCTTTAGCGAGTTCATTATCAAGAGTGTCAGGCGATTGCGGGTTCAACCGGCTGGTGCGCTTTCGTTTCGTGCTGATAGTGAGGCGCAGCCTGCTCGACGGCATCAATAATTTGCTGGTAGCCGGTGCAACGGCAAAGGTTTTTGAAAATCGCGCTGCGGATTTGCTCGCGCGTCGGTCGCGGATTTTTCAACAGGAACGCGTGCGCCGTCATCACCATGCCGGGCGTGCAGAAGCCGCATTGGATCGCGCCGCAATCCACGAACGCCTGTTGCAGTGGATGCAACGTGCCGTCCGGGGCGGCCAAGCCTTCGATGGTTAGAATCCGCTGGCCGGCGAAGTCCTTCACGCGCTTGACGCAAATCCGCGTCGGCTCATCATTCACGAGGATGGTGCAGGCGCCGCACGCGCCGATGTCGCAGGCGTTCTTCGCGCCGGTCAGGTCAAGGTCTTCGCGGAGAAACTCGACGATGCGCTTTTCCAGCGCGCCCGCCGGGACTTCGATTTCCCTGCCATTGACGAAGAGTTTCATGGGCGAACCTCCATTGGAAATGGGGAGCGCAGCCGCCTCGGCTGCTGTTCGGTGCGCCCTCGCGCCGAACATGAAGGTGGTGGAACAACCAAATTGCTTGGAATGGACATCGCCGGTTGTGTGAACGTCCCAAGATGCCAACGACGAGGGCGTCGTTGGCTGCACCCGAGGCGGGTGCGCTCCCCGAACGGATTCACGCACACTTTCATTTGCATCCCTCCTCGCAGGTTGTCGGTTCAGGCAATGCGCCCGAATGTATCGGCAATGAAAGATGCCTTCGGCCGGTCGCGTGGAAAATCGCGTTGGCAATCGCCGGCGCGAGGATTTCATTTGCCGGCTCCCCGATGCTTTTCGCGCCGCTTGGCGAAACCGGATCGGGATTCTCAACGATGATGGCCTTCATCTCCGGCAAATCCATCGAGCGCGGGATGCGATACGTGTTCAGGTTGAGCGTGGTGATTTTGCCGTCGGGCGCTTTGACTTCCTCGTGCAGCGCGTAGCCCGCGCTCATCGCCAGACCGCCGTAAATCTGTCCCCGCACCATCTCCGGATTCACCGCGCGGCCCACGTCATGGGCAGCGACAGCGTTGAGCAGCTTCACCTTGCCGGACTTTTTGTTCACAGTCAGCTCGACCGCCTGACAGCCATAGACCCAGGTGAAATAGGCGTCGCCCTGGCCGCTGTGCTCGTCCCAGGTCACGCGCGGCGCCTTGAACGTGCCCAGCGCGAACGGAAACCGCTGCATCAGCCACATCTCCCGCATCGCATCGGCGAAAGCAATGCGGTCGCCGTCCGTTTGGCCGCAAATAAAATTGTCTTTGAATCGAACTTCGCCGGGCGCGCAACGCAGTTTCGCGCAGAACGCGTCGGCAATTTTCTGTTTCAACTCGCGCGCGGCCAGCGTGACCGCGCCGCCGCCCATGATGGTGGCGCGCGAGGCGACCGTCGTGCCGCTGTCCGGTATGTTCGAGGTGGAAGAGCGCCGATAGCGGATGCGGTTCAGATCCACGCCCAGTTCCTCCGCGCAAATGAGCGACATCGCGGATTCCGCGCCTTGCCCGTTCTCGTGGACGCCGACTTCCAGCAGAATGGAGCCATCGGCCTGCGCGTTGATGATGGCCGCGCAGAAATCCACGCCCTCCGCGCCCAGACTCACGCCGCGATAACTCATCGCCAGGCCGATGCCGTAAAGTTCGTCCTTTTCTGTAGCAGCCGACGTAAGGAGGCTCTGACTAATTCCGGATTTCGGATTTCGGATTTCGGATTTTTCAGTCAGAGCCTCGTTCCCTCGGCTGCTACGTGGTGCGTGAGCGCACCGCGCGAGTTTGGTTTCGTAATCCATCTCGCGCAGCACCGTGTCGAGCACCTGTTCCATCGCGACTTTGTGGCCGTCGAGCTTCTGTCCGGTGATGGTGACGCTGCCCTGGCGGACCATGTTGCGGCGGCGAAATTCAATCCCCGAAATGCCGGCCTTCTGCGCCGCCATTTCCACGACCTGCTCGATGATGAAATTCATCTGCGGCGAACCGAAGCCGCGCATGGCTCCAGCGACGACGTTGTTGGTGTAAACGCCGAAGCTGTCGCAGTGGACGTTCTCGACGACATACGGTCCGCAGCATTGCACCGTCGAGCGCCATGTGACCCACGGCGTGACCGAGCAATACGCGCCGCCATCAGCAATGATTTTGCATTGCACGGCCGTGATACGGCCCGCTTTGTTCACGCCCATCTTGTAGTGGACGCGATACGGGTGACGTTTATAGCTTTCTCGGATGGACCAATCGCGCCGGTACATCATCTTGACCGGGCGATTGAGGAGTTTCGCGGCGAGCGCCGTCCGCGCGCAAACAATCGCCGCCGTGTCGTCTTTGCCGCCAAACCCGCCGCCCATGGGCGTGCCGATGATTTCGACTTCCGAAAGAGGCACGCCCAGGCAGGCCGCCACGAACCGGCGCGTGCTGAAGGGATGTTGCATGCTGCCATAAACTTCGATGACGCCATCCGTCGAGCGCGGTACGCAAACCGCGGCCTCGGTTTCCAAATAGGCGTGTTCGACCGTCTGGGTCTGAAACTTTTCCTCGATGATGAAGTCGGCTTGCTTGAAACCTTCTTCAACGTTTCCACGCCGGACGACGTGGGTGTTGATGAGGTTCGTGCCGTGATTTTCGTGAACCAGAACCGCATCGGGCTTCAGGGCTTCTTCGGGATCGAGCACGGCGGGCAACGGCGTGGCGTCCACCTTCACCAACTGCGCCGCGCGGATGGCGATCTCGCGCGATTCGGCGACGACGATGGCGACGACGTCTCCGTGGTAGCGAATCTTGTCGTCGGCGAAAATGCGAAAGTCGCGGAGGATCTGGCCGAAGCGGTTGACGCCAGGCACATCCTTCGCTGTCAGCACGCGGACGACGCCGGGAATTTTTTCTGCGATGTCGGTGTCAATCGCCTTGATGCGCGCGTGCACGAAATCCGAATATGCCGGAGCGGCATGAAGTACTTTGGCGAACTTGAGGTCGTCGGTGAACTTCGCCCTGCCCGTGACCTTCGCAAAGGCGTCATTGCGCCAGCTTTTCTGGTTCAGTTCCGGCATAGGCACACTCCTTGGGGCAGAATGCCCCGGACCAACTTGTTGTTGACGACCACCACTTCACCGTGAACCAGAACGTATTTGAAATCCAGAGTGCTGCTCCGGTCGGGATAGGTTTCGTAGCAAGCCGCCAGGCTCGACCGGATGGCTTTTGCTCGTCCATGAATATCCACGACCGACAAGTCCGCGTCGGAACCCACCTTGATAGTGCCCTTTCGAGGATAAATCCGGAAGGCTTTCGCCGGCGCGGTGGCGATGTGGTTCGCCAATTCGATCAGTGCGCTGGCGGGATGAGATTGGAAGAGGGCATAAACCAGGTGAGGCAGCGCGCCGATTCCCGCAATGCCATTGGGAACCGAGTGAATGTCGGAATGCCAATGGTCCTTGTCGGCCTTTTTAAAAGCGCAATGATCGGTCGCAAAAAGGTCTATGGCCCCTGCACTGGCTTGTTGACGCAGCCGTTGCCGGTCCCGCTCGCTGCGCAACGGCGGAGTGCACAGCCAGCGATGCCCATTCGGTTTCTGCAACCAGGAATCATTCAGCCACAAATACTGCGGCGCGGTTTCACAGGTGACCGGCGCCTCGCGCCGGGCGCGTTTGACCAGCTCCACCCCTTCCGGCGTGGAAATATGAACGATATGGACGCGCGCCTGATGTTTCGTCGCGATGTTCAAAACCTCGGCGATGGCTTTGATTTCGGCCTCCTTCGGCCGCATCAGGCAGTGCGTGAGAGGTTTGCCCAAATCCAGCCGGCTGGTGTCAACCCGGCTGAGAATGTCTTCATCTTCGCAGTGTACCAGGAACTGGACGTCACGGGGCGCAAATCTTTTCACGACTTCTTCAATACGCCTGTAATCGCTGAAAATTCCCGCTTTTTTGTACGTCGTGTAGAGCTTGATGGAGCGGAGGCCGGATTGGATGGCAGTTTCAATCTCGCGATAGCCTTGTTCGTCGAAGACCGTCGGCGTGAAATGCCACGCATAGTCGCAGTAGCAATGGTCTTTGGCTTTGGCTTTTGCCTTCGCGATCGCCTCAGACAACTTTTCATGCTGGCCTTGAGTAATGAACGTGTAAATCGTGGTGACCCCGTTTTGCACGGCCACCTGTGTGCCCGTCCGATAAGTGTCGGCAAGATGAAACCTGCCAATCTGATCATCCAGATGGGTGTGGATGTCAATGAATCCCGGGAGGACGAACAATCCCTTCGCGTCAATTACTTTGGCAGGGGGCATGGCCTCGGGAAAAGGGCCCAGACCGGCGATCTTCCCGTTTTCGACGAGAATGTCCGTCGCTTCGACTGCGTTTTCGAAGCAGACGTTGCCGTTGCGAATCAGGACTTTCATACCCGGACTGGAAACGAAGTGATTCCTTCCATAGTTGGTTCCACCGAAACGGGCATTCGGATCCCGGCCAGGGCGGCATCCACATCTTTCAGGCCGTGCCCGGTAATCAGGAGAACGATTTGCTCCTTCCGGCCGAGCAGCTCCGAGTTCCGGAGTTTGCTCAACGCCGCGACGGTGGCGGCCGCGGCGGGTTCCGCAAACACCCCGGCCTTCTCTGCCAGGAGCCGTTGTCCTTTCAAAATCTCCTCATCTGTGACGGTCACAGAAAACCCTCCGCTCTCGCGCACAGCCGTCCGGGCCATGTGAGCATTGGCCGGAACGGACACCGAAATCGAATCTGCGATCGTATGCGGCCGGTCGGCGTTCCGGTACATTCCACTGACGATGTAATGGTGAATGGCTGACGAGCTTTCGGCCTGAACACAAACCAGTCGCGGGAGCCGGCGGATCAACCCCGCGGCTTTGGCATCATAAAACGCCTTGAAAACCCCGCCGAGAATGACGCCGTCGCCGACGGGCACCATGATGACATCGGGCGTTTTGAAATTGTTCTGTTGAAGGATTTCCAATCCGACGGACTTCTTGCCCTCGATCGTCAATGGATGGTACGCGGTATTTCGATTCAACCCTCCCCGCCGGGCGGTGTATGCGAGCGAGAGGCGAAAAGCGTCGTCGTAGGTTCCCTTGACCGGTATGACCCGCGCCCCATAAAGAATCATCTGCGCCAGTTTGGCTTTCGGCGCCGTTTCCGGGACCAGGATGATGGCCATCTTTCTTGCGGCGGCGCAGACGGCGGCCAGCGCGCTTGCCGCATTGCCGGTGGAAGCTGTCACGACACACGTTTCTTTAAGCCGGTTGGCCTCGGCCACCACCAGAAATGAGGCCCGGTCCTTCAGCGAGCCGCTCGGGTTCAGCCCGTCATTTTTTACCCAGACATTGTCGAAACCGAACTGTCTGCCGAGCACCGCGGTTTGAAAAAACGGCGTGTTGCCGACCGGAATGGGCGGGAAGAATTTCTCTTCGACCGCCGAGAACAAATTCCAGTCGGGCTTCACTTTGTTGAACTTTCTTCGAATCGCCGCGTAGTCGAACTGCGCCGAAAGCACCCCGATCAGCGGAATGCCGGGGCGATAGTCGCGCGCACACAACGGACAGAGATAGCGGACCTCGTCGCGCCGGTAGCGCTTTCCGCAATTGCTGCACTGGTAAACGAATTCGGTCATTTAGACTTTTCCATTCAACCTGGCCACGAGCGCGGCGTAGAAGGCCACCGCGCCGCTCAAGTGCTCCACGAGGCACGACTCGTTGACCGCGTGCGCCTGGTTTTCGTTGCCCGGCCCGAAGCCGAGACACGGGATGCCGTTCATGCCGGAAATGGCCACGCCGTTGGTGCTGAACGTCCATTTATCCACGAGCGGCTGCCTGCCGAGCACGCCGCTGTAAGCGGCAACGGCGTCCATGAGATACGGCGAATTCTCATCAAGTGCCCACGTCGGATAATATTTTTCGGTCGGATACACCTTGCCCGTGTAAGCCGCTTCCTCGTATTTGAGCACATAGACTCTCGCGTCGGGACAGGCGGCGCGTGTTGCGGCGTCCCGCAATTCGGCCACAGTACTCTCCTTTGTCTCGCCCAACGTGAGGCGACGATCGAGATAGACACTCGCCTCGTCCGCCACCGAGCACTGTGATGGTGCAGACGACTTCACTTCCGAAATCGTGACCGTACCCTTGCCCACCCGGCCAATCACATTCCCGAGCCCGTCAGTGCGGACTTCATCGAAGCCGCTTTTTTGCATCTCGTTTTTGATGACCGGAACAATGTCCTGCTCTTTGGTGGAAAAGGATGGCGTCCGAACCAGGTCCGAAAGGAAGCGGACGGTTTCGCCTTCCGGTGCTTTTGCCCGGGTTCGAATTTCCTGGTACAAGGCATTCGTTCCCGGCTTTCCATTACGTTTGGTTTTTTTCGTTACAGTCTTTTCCATAATTTTTCTGAAAGCTCGCGTGCGCGAGCGTTGACCCGCTCCTCATCAATGTCCAGCGTGAGCCGCCGGTTTTGCATCAAAACCTTTCCACCGACAATCGTGGTATCCACCGCGGCCTGGGAAACGCCAAAGACGAGGTGGCCGAAGAGGTTTTCCCGGTGAAGCGGGGTCGGCGGATCGTAATCCATGAGCACGACATCCCCGGCACAACCCTCGCGGAGTTCTCCCATCGGCAGATGGAAAATTCTTTCCGCGATTTTGGGATTGTTGGAAAACAACGCGGCCACCACCGGCGCAAATCCGACAGACGGATTGTTCGCCAACAGATGCTGGGCCCACATGGCGGAGCGCAGTTCCTCCAGCAGGTTGGCCGTCATGGCATCCGTTCCCAGCCCGACCAGGACCTTGCGTTGGCTCATCAGCACGACGTCGGCAATCCCTACCGCATTGTTCAGGTTGGACTGGGGATTATGAACCGCCGCCGTTTGGGTCTCAGCAAGAATGTCCATCTCTTTCCGGTTCACGTGCACGCAATGCGCGGCGATGGTTTGCGGCCCCAGTATGCCGGCCTTGTTCAATCTTGCCACGACCCGCATCCCGTGATGCCGTTGGCTAAACGCCTGGTCACTTGCCGCCTCGGCCACATGGATATGAAAACCGGTACGCAGGTCGTTGCCCAGTTCGGAGGCGGACTCCAGGGTGCGATCGCTGAGCGTGAACGCGGCGTGCAGGCCAAATAACGCTTTGATCCGGTTGTCGTTCACTTGTCCGCAATGTCGGATGAATGACGCGTTCTCTTCCAGACCTTCCCGGACGATTTGTCTGCCATCCCGGTCCGAGAGTTCATAACAGAGGCATGCCCGCAACCCCGTTTCCTTTACCGCTTTTTCGATGCACAGCAGCGAACCGGAGACCGCTTTCGGGCTGGCATGATGATCAATAATCGCAGTTGTGCCGTGGCGGATGGAGTCGAGCAACGCCAGCAGGGCGCTGTAATAACAATCTTCAAGTGTCAACGCCGAATCCAGCCGCCACCAGAGATTTTTGAGCACGTCCATGAACGTATTGGCGGGCCGCGTTTTGGTCAGACCGCGGGCAAAAGTGCTGTAGCAGTGCGTGTGGGCATTAATGAAACCCGGCAGGACAAGTTTTCCGGAAGCGTCGAGGCGCCGGCCGGTGAATTTCCCGATTTCGCGTTGGGGAGCGATTTTCGTGACGCGCCCGTTTTCGATGAGAACCGAATGGTTCCGCAAAACCGCGGGTGTTTTGCCGGTCTGCAAAACCGTTCCATTTTCGATGAGTAACGAGTCAGTCATGCGCGCTCGATTCAGGTTTCCTGGAGCAGGACAGCCTCCTGCGCAGTCCGCGGTCGCATGAAGATTGCCCCGGCAAAACATTTCTGCGCGCAAAGCGAGCATCCCGTGCAATGCGCCGGATCAAAGTTGGGAATGCCCTGCCGGTCCAGAGTAACCGCCTGGTAAGGACAGCGTGTGCAATTGCCGCAATGCACGCAAAGTTCGCGAACGACTTGCGGCAGTTTTTTGGTGGCGGAAAGTGAACTGAAATCGGTGATCGGATCCGGCAACGCTGCGCCAATCAATTCCTTGACTGACGCGAACCCGCGTTCCTGCATCAGGAAACTCAACCCGGAATGCAGTTCATCCACAATCCCCAACCCATATTTCATCACGATCGTGCAGAACTGCACCGTCTGCGCGCCCAGCGCCAAAAAATTGGCCGCGGCCCTGTAGTCCATCGGCCCGCCATTGCCCGAAACGGCAATCCCCATGCCGGACACTTTCGCCAAGGTCAGATTGCTGATGGGTAAAATCCCCTCGCCCGACAAGCCGATGACCACGCCTTCCCCCCAGCGCCGGTTTTCCGCCTTCCGAAAAGCCAGGGCCGGAAAGCTGTTGGCCAGCGTGACGCCCGCCTTTTTCTTCGGATAACGGGCGAACACTTCCTGAATCGCTTTGATGATCGGCTGAATCGCGGTGACGGCGGCGGTAAGTTTGAACAGTTTCGGGTTGTTGTCATCGCTGGCTTCCATGACCCAGTCAATGATCTTCGCGGTTAACCCGGCATTCTGGGAAACGACATCGCCGTGCGTGCCATCGCCGCCTTGCGGACAGGACAGGCTGTATTCGACGCCCATCGCGCCGGCGTTTTGCAGCTTGCGCGTGTTGGATTGCCAGACGCGTTTGTCTTCGTCGTCCCGACCGGTAACCGGGCCTCCCGTGGACGCCAGCGTTAATCGCTCCGGAAATTCCTTCACCAGCCGGCGGACTTCCCGGCAGACGCGGTCTAAAGGATGGGCCGAAACATTGTCGCAATTGCCGTAGGTGGAAGCTCCCACCCTGAACATGTACTCGCCGGGGACGTGGATCGGCATGTTGTCGAAAGCCGTTTTCATCACCCCGCCGGCCCAGCCGCGTTCGTAGGCTTTTCGCATCTGGGTGTATCCGTCTGTGTGCGGCGCCGCGGAAAGGAGAAACGGGGACAAAATCTTGCGACCGAAGAATTCCGTATTCAGAGGAACCGGACACAAGTTCGTGCCTGCCAGAATCACCCGGCTTTTTGCGTGGTTCGCTATCTTCGGTGGCTTTTGACCTTTAAGATACGCATCGGCTTCGAGCGCGGCATTCTTCCCGCTCGCAACTGCTTCGACTACGGTAGCCAAACCCAACAGCATATCGCCGGCGTAGAAAATCCCTCTGGCCTTTTTGAGCGGTATCCGCGACCGGCTGCCGATAGCCGAAATGACCAAGTCAAACTCGCGGAAGACCGGGGACTCCTTCCGGTTGACCACAAAGTTCTCCGGCCGCGCCGGCTTGCCGGCGGGCAGCCTCAGGCGCGCCAGGCAAAGGCCGGTGACGCGTTTGCCCTGGTGAACGACGGCCAGCGGCCGGGAGCAACTGGTGATCTCCACGCCGTGTTCGAGCAGCATTTCGCGTTCGTACTGCGTCAGCGGCATGTCTTGTGTCCGCCGGCGATAAATCAGTTCCACGGAGGCGGCGCCGAGTCGTTTGGCCGTCGTCGCGCAATCCGTGGCCACGGCGCCACCACCGAGGACGGCGACTTCTTTACCTTTGAGCTGCTCCTGGTTTTCAAGAAATGTTTGCCACGAAACCGCAAGTTCCTCGCCGGGAATATTGAGTTTGATCGGTTCAGCCAGACCGGCGCAAACGATGACGGCATCGTGCCCTGCCAGCAGTTCTTCCGGGTTGGCGACCGCTTTGCCATGCTTGAACTCGACATCGCCGAGGCTCTTGAGAAACGCGATGTCCGCGCGAACCACCCGCTTGTCCAGCCGAAAGTCAGGAATCAGATTCATCGCTCCGCCGGGGCGCTTTTGCTGTTCGTAAACCGTAACCTGATAGCCGCCTTGCATGAGCACGCTGGCCGCGCCCAATCCGGCCGGCCCGGCCCCGATGATGCCGACGGTTTTTCCATTCGGGTCGGCGCGCCGGAATTTTGCCAAGCCGACTTCGTTGGCCTTTTTGATGACGGTCGCTTGAACGGCCGGGATGTTGATGGGCTGGTCCAAGGTTCGACGGGCGCACGCCCGCATGCAGAAATAGTCGGGGCAAACAACACCACAAACGCCCCCCAACGGATTGGCACTCATAATCAGGGCGGCCGACCGGCGATAATCTGATTTTTCACCGACTCTTGCCGCCATGATGAAATCCGCCGGCGAACAATCTGCCGGACACGCCGTCCGACACGGCTTGTCTTCACAGTATTCGCACCTGTTCAATTCGGCCCTCAACTGGGCGACCGTTAGAAAGCCGTCGTTTTTTTTCATGGCCCGGGCACTGATAATCCATTAGCATCGTGACACCGCGAGCGCAGCTTACACACACACTTATTGCCCTTTGCTTCACCTTTTTTGCCAGCGACCGGGGGATTGTGCGCAGGCTTGCCTCGCTTCTTCAACGGCCGGCGCTGTGGAACCAGGCAGCACCGCATCCCTGACCATCCAAATGCCGTACGGGCGCCGTTGTTGGTCTGCGATTGACATGACACTCCCCGAATGATTAGTGGTTGGCATGTCGGTCACTTTCCAGAATATTCAGGAGGCGGCGAACCGGATTGCGGGTCATGTTATTCAGTCGCCATGCCCGCGTTCCATTCCGTTGTCCGAAGCCACGGGGCTGAATGTCTTCTGCAAACTGGAATACATGCAACGCACCGGCAGTTTCAAGGAACGCGGCGCCCGTAACGCCCTCCTGACGCTCCCGGCGAAGCAAAAGAAGCGCGGTGTGATCGCGGCATCCGCAGGGAATCATGCGCTCGGTCTGGCTTATCACGGCCGATTGCTCGGCATTCCGGTTACCGTGGTGATGCCATGTTTTGCGCCGCTGACGAAGGTGGCGAATTGCCGGCGGCTGGGCGCCACGGTCGTGCTGCACGGCTCCAATCTGGCCGAAGCGCAAGCGCAAGCGGGTGAAATCGCCGCTGACAAAAGCCTCCGGTACGTTAACGGATATGACGATCCCGCCATCATTGCCGGCCAGGGAACGCTGGGCCTGGAAATTGCCGCCCAGGTTTCGGACGTGGATGCGGTGATTGTCCCCATCGGCGGCGCCGGGCTGGTGGCCGGCCTGGCACTCGCCCTGAAACAGCTCAAACCAAACACGCGGATTATCGGAGTGGAACCCGAGCGCGCGGCCAGCTTCACCGCGGCGCAGGCGGCTGGCCGGCCGGTGCCGGTTGAAGTCCAACCCACACTCGCCGACGGATTGGCGGTGTCGCAAGTTGGCGAGAACGCCTTCGCCATCGCCCGCAATCTGGTGGACAAAACTTTGCTCGTTGGCGAGCACGAAATTGCGCTCGCCATCTTGCGCCTGCTGGAACTCGAAAAGGCCGTGGTCGAGGGGGCCGGCGCCGCTCCGCTGGCGGCCTGTCTGGCGGGTCTGGTGCCGGAACTAAAGGGAAAAAACGTCGTGTTGCCGTTGTGCGGCGGCAATATTGACACGCCCATTCTTGGCCGGGTCCTGGAACGGGGCCTGGCCTCGGACGGGCGGCTCTGCCGCTTCACCGCCACGATCAGCGATCGCCCGGGCGGGCTGGCGCGATTCGCCGGCCTGATTGCCGAAGCCGGCGGCAGCATTATCGAAATCGCGCATGACCGCGCGTTTGCCAGCGACGACATTAACACGGTCAGCGTCCATTGCGTTGTCGAAACCCGGGATGCCGAGCACGTCGCCAGTATCCGGCAACGTCTCGATAAAGAAGGTTTTCACGTGTCGGCGCAAGGAGCTTCACCCACACTCCATCGCGTCAGGTAAGTTCGGCTTGCGGTATTGTGAAAACGATCGTCATCGCCATTGGCGGCAACTCGCTCATCAAGGATGCCCGACACATGAGCGTGCCCGACCAGTATGCCGCCGTGGTCGAAACCGCGCGCCACATCACCGACCTCCTGGAACGCGGCTATCGCATCGTCGTCACTCACGGAAACGGACCCCAGGTTGGTTTTATTCTGCTCCGCAGCGAACACTCGCGCGGTATCCTGCATCAGGTGCCGCTCGACTCCATCGTCGCGGACACTCAAGGCGCACTGGGCTATCAAATTCAGCAGGCGCTCGAAAATGAATTCCGCCGCCGCGGCCTGAAAAAGTCGGTGGCTACCGTCGTCACCCAAACCCTCGTGGACCGCGACGATGCCGCCTTTGCCAACCCGAGCAAACCCATCGGCGAGTTTTACACCCGCGAACAGGCGGAGGACCGCATGCGGGTCGAGCAATGGACGATGGTTGAGGACGCAAACCGTGGTTGGCGACGGGTGGTTGCTTCGCCAATCCCCGTGCGCATAATTGAATCGGCTGTCGTCAAGCACCTGGTCAAAGCCGGCTGCGTCGTCATTGCCGCCGGCGGTGGCGGCATTCCCGTCGTGGCCGACGCAAAAGGCATCCTGCGCGGGGTTGCGGCCGTAGTGGACAAAGACCTCGCTTCCGCGGTGCTCGCCAAAGAAATCGGCGCCGACCTGATGGTCATTGCCACCGCCGTCGAGAAAGTTTGCCTGAACTTCGGCACACCCGGGCAGCGGGCGCTCGACTCGATGACGGTGGCCGAAGCCACGCGGTACATGGCGGAAGGCCATTTCAAGCCGGGCTCGATGCGCCCCAAAATCGAAGCGTGCGTCCAATTTGTCACCCACAGTCGTCGGGAGGCACTTATCACCCGCCCCGAAGCGCTTTCAACCGCCTTGAGCGGCCACACCGGGACCCGGGTGGTTCCGTAGCAGCCAACTCAAGAAAATGCAAAATATTGCCTTGATCGGAATGCCCGGTGCGGGCAAAAGCACCATCGGAGTCATCCTCGCCAAATATTTGTCCAAAGATTTTGTGGACACGGATTTGCTGATTCAAAACCGGCATCATCAGAGTTTGCAGGAGATTTTGGACAAATATGGTTACGTAAAACTGAGGGACTTTGAAGAGCAGGAAATTTTGCGGTTACGCGTTAAAAATACGGTGGTCGCCACCGGCGGCAGCGCCGTCTATAGCGAAAAAGCCGTAAACCATTTGAAGAAAAACGGGAAAACTGTTTATCTGAAATTGGAAGCCCATGAACTGCTGAAACGAATCAACAATTTTGAGATCCGGGGTATAGCCAAGGCCAAAGACCAATCCTTTTACGACTTATACCAGGAGAGAGAAGTGCTCTACAACCGATACGGACAAATCATCATAGATTGCGCCAATAAAAATCACGAAGCGGTTGCGGAAGAAATCATGAGCAAATTGTAAATCCGGTTTTGCTGCCGGCGCAGAAAAAATTAGCGCCCGGGGATCCCGGGCGTTTGCTGTTCCCGGCGACCACTGCCACAACTGTGTGCTTTACAACGGCGAACGGCTCTCGCATGGTTTTTGTCATCCGAATTATGCGAAACAAATACTTCAGCGTTATCATTTCCACGTTCATAGCGTTGGCTGCCAATGCCGCTGACAGCGCGCGTTTGCCCTTCGTCAGCCCGATGTTCGGCGATAACATGGTGCTTCAGCGCGGCAAGCCGAATGCGATTTGGGGATGGGCCCGGCCTGGAGAGGTGGTTCGCGTGGAATTGGCGGGGCATATGGCGACCGCGGTGACCGGTCCCGACGGCCGCTGGCAGATCCGGATTCAGCCGCCCGCGCCCGGTGGGCCTTACACCATTAAAATTACCGGCGCGGAACAGAACGCTGAACTTCACGAGGTCCTGGTCGGCGATGTCTGGCTTTGCGGTGGACAATCCAACATGGAACTGGGTCTGGGCGGCGCGCGGAATGGCGCCGACGAAATCAAGTCGGCGAATCATCCGGAGTTGCGGCTTTTCCTGGTCCAACACCACGTTGCGTATTCGGCCACCGCTGTTCCCCAGGGTTCGTGGAAAATTTGCACGCCGCAAACCGTCGCGGCAGACGGCTGGGAAGGCTTCTCGGCAGTCGCCTATTTCTACGGACTAGAATTACAGGACGAACTTCATGTGCCCATCGGCCTGGTTGAGGATTGTGTGGGTGGCACTCCGGCGGAAAGCTGGATGGGTCCGGAATCACTCCGCAAAGTGAAAGTTTTTGACGCGCCGCTGGCTGAGATCGAACGGCTTCACGCCAAAGGCGGGCCGGAATACGGCAGCTTCCTCATGCACTGGCTGGATGAATACGACGTGGGAATAACGAACCAGTGGACCGCTGCCGATTTTGACGATTCAAACTGGAAAGCTGTCCAGATTCCCGGCGGCTTTCAGGAGTTGGGGGTCGCCGACGTGCCGAGTGTTTGCTGGTTTCGGAAGGAATTTACCCTGCCCGATCCCCTGCCCGCCGGCCAGGCGACAATTTTTCTCGGCTCGATAGAAAAAATGGACACGACCTACGTGAACGGTCAATGGGTCGGTGCCAGCTCCTGGGTGGAGAACCCGAGAGCGTATCCGATCAAAGACGGTGTTCTGAAGCCGGGCCGGAATGTTGTGGCCATTCGCGTGTTCAAGCTGAAACCACACGGCGGATTTCTGGCCAAACCCAACGATCTTCGGCTGGCGATCGGCGATAGAACTGCGACCCCACTTGCGGTTCCACTCGCCGGCGAATGGAGAGGCGCTTTGAGTGTTGACGCCCGGCCGCCGCATCCGCTGCCTTTGAGTTTTGAAAATTATCCCACCATGCCAGTCGTTCTGTACGAAGGCATGATTGCACCGGTGGCGCCGCTCACGATTCGGGGCGCAATCTGGTATCAAGGCGAAGCCAACGCCGAACGGGCTTATCAATACCAGATGTTGCTCCCGGCGATGATTGGCGACTGGCGAAAATTATTCGGCCAGGGTGATTTTCCATTTTATATTGTCAGCCTGCCCGCTTTCATGCACCGCCGCGACCAGCCGGGTGATGACTCGTGGGCGGAATTGCGCGAGGCGCAAGCTTGGACGGCTCAGAAAGTCAAAAATTCCGGCCTGGCGGTGACGATTGACACCGGTGATCCGGACAATATTCATCCGAAGGACAAAAAAATTGTTGGCGAGCGTCTGGCTTTGTGTGCCCTGGCAAAAGAATACGGCGAAAAAATTCTCTATGCAGGTCCAACCTTCAAGTCGGTCGAACATATCCCCGGAGCGCTCAAGCTCCGGTTCGACCACACGGATGGCGGGTTGATGGTCAAAGGCGGCAAACCGGAGGAGTTTTCGGTGGCCGGCAAAGATCGCAAATGGCATTGGGCGGATGCGCGAATCGAGGGCGATGCGGTCGTTGTCTCCTCTCCGGTCGTGCGGGAGCCTCAGGCGGCGCGTTACGCGTGGCAAGCCAACCCGGCAGCCACGCTTTACAACGGAGCCGGATTGCCCGCCGTGCCGTTTCGTACCGACCATTGGCCGGAGATTACTGAAAAACATGCCCCGTGGTGAGTCGCCGCGGGCAAGTGAAACGAAGACGCAGAAATACTATAAAACTAGGAACCGACCCGTTCACGAACCGCCTACGGCTACGACACCGCCTCGCGCCTCCAAACCGTCAACGACGTCAACAACAATTCGGCGACTTATTCCTATGTTGCCAACTCGCCTTTAGTGGGCCAGATTATCTTCAAGCAAAACGGGACCGCGCGGATGACGACCAGCAAATACTACGATAATCTCAACCGGCTGACGCAAATTTCGTCGCAGCCCAGTGGCAGCGGCGCCCCGCC
>Ga0209517_10004615_pt1 | contig 18031 bp, 15 predicted proteins | sample PeaSoiMetSII2010_FD_187695 | JGI IMG/M metagenome (GOLD analysis project Ga0209517, IMG submission 187695) | Peat soil microbial communities from Weissenstadt, Germany - SII-2010 (SPAdes) (version 2) | ecosystem: Environmental > Terrestrial > Soil > Wetlands > Peat | place: Germany...
GATGCCGCAAGAGAAAGGCCCCCGACTTGACGGTCGGGGGCCTGTGCTTCGCTCGCTAGTTGGCCGAGCCGAGCTTGATGAAGGACGGGAATCTCAGTTTCGCGTTTGCGACCTCGCGCGGCCACAGATTGACCTGTTTGCCGTCCTGCCACTGCAGCATCAGTCCGGTGATCGCGCCCTTGCCTATCTTGAGAGCGTGAGGATTGGAGGTGTCCTTGCCCATGAACTGGATGCGGCCGATGGTGCCGACCCAATCCGTCTTCTCCAGCGCATCGACGAGCTTGTCGGAGTCGGTCGAGCCGGCGCGATGGATGGCGTCGGCGAGGTAATAGACCTCGTCATAGGCGGTATAGCCGCAATAGGACGGGAAATTGCCGAAGCGCTTCTGGAATGCGGCGACGAACGGCAGGGTCTTCGGCGTTACCGCGACATCGGGACCCGAGACGGCGTTGTAGAGCACGCCTTCCGTTGCGCCATTCGTATCCTTCCAGAAGGTCGAGTTTGTCGCCTGCGAGGCGATGCCGAACATCGGGATCGGCACCTCTTGGCTCTTCCACTGCACCGTCGGCTGGGTCCCGACATGCGAGATACCGGTGATCATCACATCGGGCTTCAGGCCCTCGATCTTGTTGAAGATCGGCGTGAAATCGGTCGTGTCGGGAGAGAAGCGGATATGGTCGAGCACTTTCAGCCCGGCCTTCGGCAAGCAGTTCTCATAGCTCGCATCGAGCGGCGTCGTCCAAGCGGCATCCTCGCTCATGATGACGGCCGTCTTCATCTTGAGATCATCGACCAAAAGGTCCTTCGCCGCATCGCAAACCAGCTGCCCAAGGCTGGTCGAAGTGACATAGCCGTCGAAGGTATATTTGTTGTGCTCGTAATCCTTGGCGATGTTCTGCGTGATCACGTCGGAAGCGGCGCCCGGCGTGATCATCACCGTTTTCAGGCGTCCCGCCCATGGTTCGAGGGCAAGCACGACCTCGCTGATGTAGCTGGCGATCACCGCGTTCACATGGTCCTCATTGACGGCGCGCTGGAAGGCGCGCACCGATTCCGCCGAGGATGAGTGGTCGTCATAGGAGACGATTTCGATCTTGCGCCCGTCGACGCCGCCTGCCGCGTTGATCTCATCGGCGGCGAGCTGTGCGCCCAGCGGAATGGATGAGCCGGCGACCGCCTGCGCCTCGGAGATAACGCCGATGCGGATCGGCTCTTTCGTCTGCGCCTGCGCAGATGAGCCGATCAAGGCGAGGACGGCCGCGCTCGCCGCGATCGCAACTCTGACGCTGGGCACGCCCGCGAGATGCATGTCCGATAGGTTCATCGCATTTCTCCTCCCATAGCTATTTTGGTCGTCAGGTGACGGCGCTCTTACCGAGCAATTGCGGTGACCCGGAATTCCCCGGATGGATCGGATTTTCCGGACTGTTCGCATACTATGCAGAAGATTGCGGAGCTTGAGAAGTCCCTTTCTCGGAAGGGATTGGCGTTTTGACCGGTAATAGCGCCGGCGTGGGATCGACAGCTCTCGACCACGGAGATGAATAGATCGACGGCGACGGCGATTCCCTGGGAAGGCCGGATCGCCGCCCGCTTGTCGGGGCCGCTTCGGAGACTGCAAAAAACGCTCCGATCTGCCCGACTCACCGGAGAGCCATAATAAATATCGTGATTGTGGTGGTTGCCATAAAATGCGAAGCGATCCGCTATTAAGCGGCGCGTGCTCTCAAGCGTTGGCGACGCTGAATGACTGTCATCCAACCGTTCCTTCTCGCGCTGTCCGCATCGGCGTGCTTCGGTCTCGCCCTTGTGATTACGCAATTCGGACTGCGCTACGTGCGGGCGGCGACCGGTGCGGCGGTGAGCATTCCCACAACCTGTGTTCTATTTTGGCTATTGTCTCCCTTCCTGCTCGACCTGGAGGGCTGGCAAATTCAAGCCGTGGCGATCTTTGCGTTCGTTGGCTTGTTCTTTCCGGCCGTCGTGACCCTGCTCACTTTCGAGGCCAACCAGCGTATAGGGCCGACGGTCACTGGCGCGGTCGGCAGCACCGCCCCGCTGTTTGCCATCGCGGCAGCAATCCTATTCCTGGGCGAGAGCCTCAGTGTTCGCGCGGCAATCGCGACGGCGGCCATCGTTTGCGGCATTGCGACGCTGAGCTGGCAATCAAGGGACAGCCAGAACAAATGGCCAAGGCGATTTCTACTGTTGCCGATTGCAGCGGCCGCTCTCCGCGGGGCCGCGCAGGCGATGATGAAGTCGGGGCTGGCGATATGGCCCGATCCGTTCGTGGCCAGCCTCATCGGTTACACGGTTTCGACCCTCTCGAGTGTCGGTGCGGCAGGCCTGCGATACCGTGAGGGCTTCAGCGGATTGAATGCTATGGGCTCGTTCTGGTTTGCAGTGGTCGGTCTGTGCAACGGCGCAGCGGTATTCTTGATGTATGCGGCCTTGCGCCTCGGCACGGTCATGATGGTAGCGCCATCGATTTCGACGTATCCGGTGTTCTCGCTGTTGTTCGGCGCATTACTCCTGCCGCAAGAACGGGTAACGCCGCGCATGATCGTCGGCGTTGCACTTACGGTGGCGGGGGTAGGGGCGCTTTTCATTTTGTGACACCGGTGCGCTGTCTCGCGTCTGGGATCCAAGCGGAGGGCCTGAAACCGCATCGGCCGGCTCGGCTCATGAGAACTCACTCTGCGAGAGCACGAGCCCGAGGTGTAAACCCACAAGCTCGCACGCGAGGCGGCTGGTCTTACGGAGCCAATTTATTCCGGTCGCAATACTCGCGACGGCTTGATGAAAAATCCAGCCTTCGTTGAAGGCTTTAAGGTCGCCAAAAAGCGGCTGAACGCGACGCAAATCAGGTTGGTTGAAGAACCTGACACGGTTAAGCCGGCCCTTCTCGAAATCTACCGCATTTGCGCCCTTGGCACGCCCTACAACGACTTTTCCACACACTGATATGCGCATACGCGCCGAATCATGACGCCGCTTGCCACAGCCATCAACGGCCTGACGTTGCGACACTTTCCTGAAGGACGGCGAGGTCGCGATCGGCGCCGATCCATACCCCCGTGTGATGCCGATTCTCGTCGTGGAATCAGCCTGATGATCATCGATTGATGTGGACGCGCGGTTTGGCGCGTCATCACACCCCTACGGCCTTCGCCGCGCGCTAACGACCGCAGCCGCCATCGCCCGAGCCGTGTAGTCGTAATGCCGCCAAAGATCTGGATCGATAGGCTGCGGCGCACCAAAATAGCCGTCTGGCGTGACCGCGCGGGCATCTTCTCCGCCCTTGCGCCAACGTTCCAGATCGCGTTCGCCGAGGCTCGTGGGTTTAAGGCCAGGAAGAAGGTCGAACGCAACGAGGTCCGGATAATATCTTGCCATCGCCGCCGTCTCGATCTCGTCGGCGTGTACGCCGAGGATGCCGGTCGTTTTGAGATCCTCAAGCTCGTGCGGCATCTCCCACGGTACCCAGAACGGCTCCTTGCCCGAGCAGCCGAGCCGGCCATACAGCCGCCAGCGAAACGGTGCATAGAGCCATCGGACCCCGCTGTGGCCGCGTCGCTGCTGTTGCTCGACGACTTCGAGAAGCACCTTATTATGTTCTAGATCGCCATGATGGCTGACGAGCAGGACCTCGCCGAGGGCATTGTCAAGAAGGGTGTCGATGATGTCGCTAAGCAGTCCTGTAGCGATCTCTCGGCGTATCCGGAAGGTTCCCGGAAAGGCCGACATCACGTGGTTGACGCCCCAGTAAAATGGCGGGACGATCAGCAGTTCAATGCCTTGCTCGGCGGCGTACCGTTGTGTCAGGCGGCAGAGCGCACTAGCGATGTAGGCGTCAGTACCGATCGGCAGGTGCGGTCCGTGGATTTCCATCACGCCTATGGGCAGCAGCGCTCCGGCTCCGCGCCTGGCTGCGGCGACGATCTCGGGAGCGGTCATCTCGGCCATGGTGCCGGCGAGGAGTGCATCTGTCGTCATATGACCAATCCTTCACAGTGCGATCCATGTTTGTACGCGGTCGAAATCGGCCAGCAGTTCCTTCGAAGACCCTTCGAGCACGATGCGCCCGCGATCGAGCACGATGGCTCGGTCGCTGAGCCGCAATACGTCCTCCGCGTGCTGCTCGACGATGATGAATGCAAAGCCGAAATCACGACGCAGGCGGCAAATCGTATCCTCGAGTTCGTCGACGATGGTCGGCGCAAGCCCTTCAAAGGGTTCATCGAGCAAGAGCAGGCGTGGGTTGGTCATCAGCGCCCGCGCAATCGCCAGCATCTGTTGCTCGCCGCCCGACAGCTTGTCGCCCATGTTGCGCCGGCGCGCCTCGAGCCGAGGGAAAAGCGCGTAGGCGTCGCGAATGCCGAATCGGCCTGACCGATGGGCGACGAGAAGATTCTCTTCGACGGTCAGCGAAGGAAAAATATCACGCTCCTGCGGTACCCAGCCAAGCCCGAGCCGGACCCGCTCGCTGGCGCTGCGGGTGCTGAAGTCCGCTCCCTGCCAGGACAGTTGGCCATTGAAACAACGCACATGGCCCATTATCGCAAGGATTAGCGTCGTCTTGCCGACACCGTTGCGGCCGAGCATTGCGACGCCCTCGCCCTCATCGACCGTCAGACTGACGTTTTCCAGTATTACCGCATCGCCGTAGCCCGCCGTCAGTGCTTCGATTTCAAGCAGCGACATGGTGCCCCCTCCGTCCGAGATAGATCTCCCGCACACGCAGATCGTCCATTATCTCCTGCGGCGTCCCATCGGTCAGAACCCGCCCGCCGACGAGGACGGTGATACGATCGGAGAATCGGAAGACAAGGCGCATGTCGTGCTCAATGAAGAGGAAGGTAAGATCGCCGGGAAGGGCGCGGATGCGTTCGAATATTGCTTCACTTTCGGCGATCGGCACGCCTGCCGCAGGCTCGTCGAGGACGAGGGTACGCGGGCGCGTGGCGAGCGCGATGGCGATCTCGATGAGGCGCTGGCTGCCGTAAGGAAGGGTCTGGACCTGTCGGTCGGCGACGGAAAGCAGGTTGACGAAGGCAAGGTGTTGACGTGCCTCGCCCATGGAGTGCTTGTCGTGAGCCACCGAACGCCAAAACGCGCTGGCTTTTCCGTCGCGTTCGAGCACCGCCAGCAGGACATTTTCCAACGCAGTAAGGCCGAGGAAGAGCTGGGAGATCTGAAACGTGCGGGCGAGCCCCTTTTTCACCCGGCCTCTTTCAGAGATTCGCGTGACATCCTCGCCGTTGATGCAAATCGAGCCGTGTGACGGGGCGATACGGCCAGTCAGCGCATGAACAAGAGTCGTCTTGCCGGCGCCGTTCGGGCCGATCAAAGCGTGGCGCGCGCCGGCACGGATCGTGAGAGACACGCTGTTGACCGCCTGGAAATTACCAAACTGGACGGACAGGTCCTTTGTTGCGAGGGCTGGATTCATGGCCGCCTGCCCAGATTCTGAAGCCGATCAATCAACCCGCCGATCCCGTCGCGACCAAAGAATACTGCTAGCATCAGCACCATGCCGAGACCTAGCTGCCAATATTTGGGGCTGACGTTCGAAAGTGTGTCCTTGAGCAGGCCGAAAAGGGCTGCACCGATCGTGACACCGGCCATATGCCCGGTACCGCCGAAGGTAGCGATCATCATGATCTCCGCCGACCTGTCAAAGCCCAGCATGTCGAGCGAGGCAAAACGACTGGTCTGAGCGAGAACAGCGCCAGCAATGCCGGCAATTGCGCCGGACAGCATATAGGCGACGGAGAGATGGCGGCGCACGGGCGCGCCAATAGCCGGCATCCGGCGTACGTTCTCGCGAATGCCGCGCATGGCAAGGCCGAAGGGCGAAGTCGTGACGCGCCACAGGAATGCATAGACCAGGACGAACACGGTGAAGGCATAGAAGAACGCCGTCTTGCCATTGAAGTCGAAGGGGAAGAGGCCAAACACTGGCGCGACTTCGAAATCCGGCATGCCGTCGGCGCCGCCGGTGAAAGCCCTCATGCGGTTCGCTGCCTCGTAAATCAGTGAGGCGACGCCGAGCGTTACCAACAGCCGGGTGAAGTCGGTTCCCCGTACGATGATGGGGGTCAGCACCAGAGCCACCGCTGCCGAGACGGCGGCAGCGGCTCCGAGGCCGGCGAGCGGATCGGTGATCCCCGCCCGCGCGAGGATCGCTGCCGTGTAAGCGCCAAGTCCGAAGAAGGCCGCGTGGCCGAGCGACACGATCCCTGCATGGCCCTGCAGGAGATCATAGGAGAGCGCGAAGACGATCAGCACCAATAGCTGAGTAATCAAGGCGAGATAATCCGGGAACAGGACATAGCTCCCCAGCGCGGCTGCGAACAGCGACGCCGCGACCCCATGCGTGAAGCGGAAATGCCAAACCCGTTTCCCCGCTCGGGCAGAGAGGGGGATCACGTTGTCCGTCCCTTCAAGCCTGCAGGAAAGAAGACAAGGACGGTAACGAACAGACCGAAAATCACGAAAGAGCCGGCTTCGGGCAGGAAATACTTGAACAAACCATCGGCGACGCCAAGAAACAGCGCGGCCAGGATCGGACCCTCGATCGAGCCGGCGCCGCCGATCGCAACAACCATGAGCACGATGGTCAGGTACTTGAACGCGAAGGTTGGATCAAGCCCAAGAAATTCGATCGATAAGGCTCCGCCGAGACCGGCGAGGCCGGTGCCAAGTCCGAACGTGATAGCAAACAGGCGCTCGACGCTTATGCCGATGCCCTCGGCGGCTCGGCGATTATCGACCGCGGCCCGAATGCGGGCTCCCCACAAGGTATGGTCGACCAGGACAGCGAGTGTTGTGGCGATGATCGCGCCGACGATGATCAAGAACAGACGATAGCCGGCGATTTCCACGCCAAACAGCGGAACGCGGGCGGAGAACCAGAGGGGTAACCGCACAGGCTGCTGCTGTGGTCCGAATAGGATGGTGGCGAACGCGCTCATGGCGAAGGCGAAGCCAATGGTGAAGAGCACCTGGCGCAGCGCGCTCACACGGTAAAGGTGACGGATCCCGCTACGCTCCAACACCAGCCCAACGAGCCCCACCGCGACGAAAGTGATCGGAAGCGCGGCGAGAAAGGGCAAACCGGCGCGGTTCGTCAGCGTCACGGCGAGATACCCGCCGCCCATGGCGAAGGCGCCATGAGCGAGATTGATGAACCGCATCAGGCCGAGCGTGACCGAAAGCCCGACAGCAAGCAGGAACAGCAGCATTCCGTAAGCGATGCCGTCAATGACGACGGTGATGATGTTGGACATCCGTGGGAACCTAGCCGAGCTCTGAGGCGCCGGCTATTTAGCCGGACTTTTGCCTGGATCGCTGACCGCCGCGTAGGTTTCGAACGCAACGTTTTGCCAATGTCCGTTCACTTTCTCCCCCTTCCGGATATAAATATTCTGGACGATGTCGCGGGTCTGCGGATCGATCTCGATCGGACCCCGCGGGCTGTTGAGCTTCTCGCCCTTGAACGCGTCCATCAATAATGGGGCATCGAGTTTACCGCCCGTCTTCTCGACCGCCTTGTAGAGGAGCGCCATCGCGTCATAGGCTTGCACCGCCCGAAAGTTCGGCGAGGTGTCGGCGCCGAAAAGCTCCTTGTAAACTTTGATGAAGCGCTCGTTCTCCGGGTTCACCAACCCGATTTGGTACTGATGGGCCGAGATCACGCCGTCGAGACCGTCGCCGATCAGCTGCAGCGAATTGTCCTCTACCACGTCCCCCGTCACCAGCAGCTTGATGCCATTGCCCGCGAGGTTGCGCTCGTGCGCCGCCTTCATGAAAGCGACGGAGACGTCGCCGCCGGGATTGAAAGCGAACAGCGCGTCGGGTTTCGCTTCGACGACCCGCTGTAGATAAGGCGCGTATTCCATCGTCGTGACCGGCGTGCGCACTTCGCCAACGATCTTGCCGCCACCCGCGGTGAAGGCCTTCTTGAACCAGGTCTCTGCGTCGATCCCGGGCGCATAGTCGGAGACCATCGTATAGGCAGTCTTGATGCCGTTTTTCGCGGCCCAGTCGCCAAGTGTCGCTGCCGCCTGCGGCAGGGTCCACGACACCCGCACGAAATAGGGCGACTTCTCGGTGATGATGGAGGTTGCGGCATTGATGATGATCGCGGGCTTCTTGACCTCGGTAAGCAGCGTCGCCGCCGACATTGCGTTTGGCGTGAAGCTGTAACCGACGATGACGTCGGCCTTGTCGCGGACGATAAGCTCCTGCGTCAGGCGACGGGCGAGATCGCCCGAGCCGGGCCCCTGGTCGTCACGCGACACCGTCTCGACCGGGAGGCCGGCCACCGTCTTGCCGTAAATCTTCTGAAACACGGCAATGCCGTTCTCATATTGCTGGCCTTCATTGGCGAAGGCGCCGGAGAGCGGCAGGATAACGCCGACGGTGAGCTTGCCATCCATGGCGAAGGCTTCCGAGGCGGTCAGCGAACCGAAGCAGAGACAGATTGCCGCGAGCATCGCGGCGCGTATTCCCAAAATTCCTGATGAGACCAAGTGGGCCATGGCACTACTCCTTCGTGGGTTCGACGAGGAAACAAACGAAATAGATCCACCGGGCTCGCGGGCGGCGAAATCGGTGCATCCGTGCTTCACAAGGCTGGAAGGCGGAAGCGTACCACCCTTCGATCCCGTCCCATGTCGCTTTCACGACGGGCGACCAAATGTCGCGGATCGTATGCCGATGGCTAAGATCACATTCCCCTCGATCTGGCATGTCAAGAGCCGCGGCAGAGCCTGTTACCGACAGCGCCTGCCGCCGATCGACTTGTCGGACATCGCCAAGCGTTTCGCTGAGAAGATGCGGGTTTCGTGATCCAAGGTCTCCGAAAGGAGACCGTGGATGGATTGCGATCAATTTTAGCTGAGCGAGAGACAGTTCGCGCGGCTTGAGCCGCGTCGTCCGACCGATACGCGCGGCAAACCGCGGGTGGATGATCGCCGGGTCATCAGCGGAATCGTGCATGTGCTGAAGTCCGGTTGCCGCTGGATCGACGCCCCTGCCATCTACGGTCCGCACAAAACGCTCTGCAATCGCTGCGCGCGCTGGGTGGCCAAAGGCGTCTGGGTCGACATCTTTCATGCCTTGGCATCGGCCGGCGGGCCTCGGGCGGAGGCGCTGACCGATCGCTTCTGCCGCCCGGTCGCGTTCCTATTGACCGGCGCCCAGGTCGCGGACTGGCGGATTGGCTACAGCGTATCGAGGTGCGCGTTTCTCCGTGAATGCGAGCATAGCCTCGCGACAATCGTCGTCGTGTGCGCACAAGGTCTGGTCGCGGTCTTCCATGGCGATAACCGCTTCGAGGCTCCGGCCGTCGATGGCGTGGCCGAGCACTTCCTTGGTTAGGCGCAAGCCCATTGGCGTGGTCTTGAGCATGTCGTCGATCAACGCATTGACTTCCTGCTCGAGCAATTCCGGCGCAACGATGCGACTGATCAGCCCCATTTCGTATGCGCGCTGGGCGTCGATGAAGCGGCCGGTCAACATATATTCGGCGGCGAGTGAGCTCCCCACCATGCGGGGCAGGAAATAGCTGAGCCCCATGTCGCACGCGCTCAATCCGACGCGGATGGCGGCGGCATTCATGCGCAGGCTGGGCGTCGCAAAGCGTATGTCTGTCGCTAAGGCCAGGGAAAAGCCGCCGCCGGACGCCGCGCCGTTCAGCAAACCGATGATGGGCTGCGGGCAGCGACGCATAGCAATGACGATGTCGCTGTAGCGGCGCTGTATAGCCAGCCCTTCCGAAACGGCAGCCGCTTTCGTCTGCGCATTGTTCTCGTTAAGGTCCATGCCGGCGCAGAAAGCGCGGCCCGCGCCGCGCAATACGACGATACGCAGATCCTCGCGCGTATACAATGTTGCGAAGAGCCGTCCCAACTCGTCTGCCATTCGCATGTTGAGCGCATTTAGATATCGAGGACGGTTCAAGGTGACCCAGAGCACCGGTCCTTGCTCGTTTACCTCAAGACATTCGTATGTCATGTCGTCCTCCTAAAGCGCCACCATGTCGCGGGAAGCAAATCGTCCGCTGTGCCCTGTTCGCGGTGATGCGCCGATCGAGGGGTTGGCTGACTTTTTTGCCGGTCTTCATCTGGCCATTTGAGCGGACTGGCGAAATTGTCATCCGTCGCGTAATGGCCAAGCTGCTGATGGCTTCGCCCACTTTATGGCGGTCAACGTGGCGTTGGTACACAAATCGGGTTCTGGGTGAGTTGCGCCATTTACCGGCGTTTCCGGCGACCGATTTGGAGACTGGCATGCCGAGGGCGGTCATGCTGTTGAGAGTTTTGCAGCCGGCCCTGGCCTCGGCTTTCCGGGCGGTCAGAGTCCGGGCGTGGAGCGTTCGTCCGATGGTGATCCTGCAATGCAACATCCCGGGCTCGACGAGAAAGCGCCGGCTGTAGCCGACGGCCTTCTGCTACCGCATCCGGCGTGAAATCGCATCCAACCGCGGCTCTGACTCACTTTTGCTGCAGTTGTTTCGAACTCGTTCGGGCGGTGGTGATGAGGCGGGCCTGATGCCCACCGCCCATGGGTGGAAATTCGTAGGCTATCGGTTCACTCACTCCCGCCAGGCTCCGATTCGATCCCGAGCGGGAAGTCGCGGTGCGCGCTCTCCGGCCAGGGTTCGAGTTTCACCACGCGATGCACGTTGAGCGGTGGCTACTTCCAAAGTTGCTTTGTGGCGAGGTCAGCGCCCTGCCGCATGGCCTTAAACTTTTCCCAGACCACCGTTGGATGCACTTCGGTCTTGTAGAGGGCCTGCGATGAAAATCCGCAGTCGGCCCCCGCGATCACGTTCTCGCGGCCGACGAGCTTCGCGAACCGCAGAAGGCGCTCCGCGATGAGTTCGGGGTGCTCGACAATGTTGCTCGCGTGCGTAATCACGCCGGGCACCAGCACCTTGCCCGCCGGAACCTTCACGCGCTCGAAGAGATGATATTCGTGCTCGTGGCGCGGATTAGCGGCCTCGAAGCTGAACGAGCCGGCATTGATCTTCAGCACGAAATTGATGATGTCGGCGAGGCTCGCCTCATAGAGGCGCGGGCCCTCGTTGATGCCGTAGCAGGTGTGGAACCGTACCCGCTCGGCTGGGATGCCCTTGAGCGCGCCATTGGTTGCCTCGACATAGATCCCGGCGCGGCGCTTCTTCTGCGCATCGGACAGGCCGGGCTCGAAGAAGATGTCCGGCAGGAAGGGATCGTCGACCTGTACCAGAAATCCGGCCGCGACGATCGCCTTGTACTCGTTGCTGAGGGCTGCGGCGACCGCGTGGAAATACTCCTCCTCGCCCTTGTAGTACTCGTTCCTGCCGACTCCCGAAGCGGCGGTCGCGGGTATGAAGACATGCTCGTCCGCCACGCCGGCGACTTTTGCCGCCGCCTTGAGGTTCGCGATGTCCTTCTGCACCGCCGCCGCGCCGATATATTTTACCGGCCCGACGCAAACGACCGGCGCCAGGGGCGCGATCGCGCCGCCCATCATCGCCTCCTTGAAGTACTGCGCGTAGTACTCGGGAAAGGCCGCTACCTCCTGCTGGAAGAGGGCGATCTTTTCGTTCGGGCGCGCCTCGAACCCTTCCAGCCGCTCGCGGATATAGGTGAAGAAGCCGGCTTTCGAGAATTCACCATCGGTCACTATGTCGATGCCGCATTCGACCTGCTTCTTCACCGAATCGACGACCGCCTTTGCGATAGCCGCGTCGAGCGCCGCCTGGTCGTAGGGCTGTCCCGTGAGTTTTGCCTTCAGCAGATCGAGCACCGCATGGGGACGCGGCAAGCTGCCGATATGGGTCGTTTGAATTCTGTCCGTATTCTGTTGAATTGACATGTCGATCTTTCCTCCGTGAAGAACACAACGTCGCTGCCTCGGGCAATCAACGGTGCCAAAGTTCTGCGCTCGCGATTCGCGCCCCTTCGACAAGCGCCCGAAGCTTTGCCCAGGCGATTTGCGAGTGCACCCGTCCGCCCAAGCCGCAATCCGTTCCCGCGATCACGTTCTCGCGTCCGATGGCTTTGGCGTAGGCCAGGATTCGGTCTGCAACAAGCTCGGGATGTTCCACGACATTCGTCGCGTGGCTGACGACGCCGGGAATGAGAAGCTTGCCTTCCGGCAGCTTGACCTGCTGCCAGACTTTGTACTCGTGCTCGTGGCGGACGTTGGCGGCTTCGACCGAATAGGCCTGCGCGTTTACCCGTAGCATCACGTCCACAACGTCGCGCAACGGAATATCCGTCGTGTGCGGGCCATGCCAGCTGCCCCAGCAGATATGATAGCGCACGCGATCCTCGGGAAGTCCGTGAAGCGCGTGGTTCAGCGCCTCGACTCGCAGCATGGCGTAGCGTTTGTATTGCTCAAGACTCGGATGCGGGTCGAGCATGTCCCAGGTGTCGGGCAAACCTGGGTCGTCCAGTTGCAGCAGGAAGCCAGCCTCTACGATCGCACGGTATTCTACGGACACTGCCGCAGCGATGGCTTCGAGAAAGGCTTCCGCCGTGGGATAGTGGCTGTTCTGGCCGCGGCAGAACATCTCGAGGCTGCCCACAGCGATCGATGTGACGAACGCCTCCTTCACCCCTGAAGCCTCGGTTGCAGCCTTCAGGTTCGCAAGATCACGGCTGAGCGCGTCTTGGCCGGTATAGGTGATAGGTCCAATGCAGGTGGGACGAGAGGCCGTGCTCGGCACGAGCGCGGAATGAGCGTAGAACTCGGAAAATTCGCGCTGCTCCCATCTCTGTCCCACGATCCGCATAGGCTGCCCGGCAAGCGCTCGGTCCGGCGCTGCGGCATCGGGCGAGGTGGGGCCGAATCCGGAAAGGCGACTGAAGATATAAGTGCCCCAGGCGGCGAGATCGGAGGCGGAGCGCATCGGTTTGCCGAACTCGCCGTCGTTCGGAACGTCTACGCCGGCCCTCAGCTGCTCCTCAACGACTGCGGAAACCGAAGAGCGCAGCAGCGCTTGCAACTTGGCTTCCTGTCGCGGACCGCTCGTCGGTTTTGACCACGCCTGGCGCAGCGCATCCGAACGCGGCAGGCTACCGGCATGCGTTGTCAGAACTCGATCCGCGCTGTGTCTCATTGGACGTTCCTTATGTTACAGCGCCACAAGGAAATCGTGCGGTAAAGACCTCGTCGGTCGGAGAATGTTGCAATCGGGGTGCTGTCGACCCGCGCATTCATGCAGCGGATTACCCGATCCGTGGCCCCAAGGTATTCCGGATGAAGTTCTTGGTAGTGACAGGCCTGCGCCGTTTCGGAATCGATGTTTGTCTAAGCTGGCATCGGCCCGGAGGTCAACCAGCGACGCTGTCGGGAGTCTTTGCCAAGATAAAACGCCTCGTGTCCGCGATAACTGAAACGGCAAGTGTCTTGCACTCCGTCGCATCAGACGCGGATGTGAGGCGCGCATGCTCGATGCCATCACGACTGGTAAAGATCTCGCTCAAGATCCACACGGCGTTCCGAAAGGCTGTCCCAACGTTGCGATATTGATCTCCGACTTGCGGTTGCTTGGAAGCCATGGACGCTTAGCCTTTCTTCGGAGGTGGCCGGAAGTTATTTTTCACGTGCTGAGTATGCTCCCCGGAGGGCGCCGGCACCTGTTGAGGAACATACCGATAATTACGATCATATGGAGACCCGCTGTTGGGTCCGCAAGCGCTCAAGAGACAGCAAGAGGTCGAAAGACTGCCGCTTTGGGTCGGATGCCCGCACGATTCCTCCGCCTTGTCGTCACAGGCTCGTGTTGGAAGAAGCTGCGGCGTTCGGACGAAGAGAGAATAACTTCGCGGCGGATGAGAAAAGCATGGTAAAGCGGTGAACAGTGCCCCATATGCGCAAGGCACGGCAAATCTGGCCTGTTTCGCCCGAAGAAAAACCACTTTCTTCCGGACGAAGAACTTCGATGCAAATGCGAGAATATGTCAAGCGTCGATGCTTGGTCAGCGGAGAACCCTGCGCACGCACTCTCACAAGGAGGCACTCATGGCGACGTTCATCTGCTACCTGAACTGGACCGACCAAGGCGCGAAATCGGCAAAAGACTCTGGCAAACGCTATCAAGCTTCCCGGAACCTGGCCGAGAAATTGGGCGGAAAGATCATCAGCGCCTATGTGACGACCGGCCAGTACGACGTTGTCGCCACCGTTGACATGCCCAACGGCGAGGCAATGGCGAAGCTCGCGACGGCCATCGCGGCCACGGGCAATGCGCGGACGACGACGGTGCGCGCTTGGACGCCCGAGGAGTTCGGCAAGCTCGCTGCCGAGGCCCCAACGCCCTAGCCCGACCGGAACACGCTAGAGGCCGCGCTCGCAGCGGGCGAGCGCGGCGCTGGCGGCAAGCGCGGCGAGCTTCGCGCGCGGTGCCTTCGGCGCCCGCTCGCACCTGCCCTTGGGCACGACCATTTCGCACAAGCCGATGCGCAGACAGTCGCCGGGATCGCACTCGCATCGGCGGGGGTCGCAGCCTGGATCAAGCACGATCGGCGGAGCCGGCGAGAACGGCCACAGGCCTCGGCCAGGTCATCATCATCCACCCGAAGCACAGCAACGCGACCACGTCGAAGAGGCCGGAAACCGTGGACATTGAGGCGCTGATGGCGCCGGGGCCCGAATAAAGATGGTCCGAGACGACGGCGATGATGGCGGGTCCGAGCCCCGTCCCGATCATGCCCACCCAAAAATAATGGAACGAGGCGACGCGGCCGACAAGCCGGCTCGGCGTCAAGCGCGTCACCACGGCCAGGCCGGTGGTGAAAAACCCGGTCGTCAGGAAGGCATAGAGCGCGGCCAAGATCCAGGCGAGCGTCGCCGTCGGCGCCAGCGGCGCGAAGATGGCGGGCAGCAGCGCCGCGATCGCGGCGCCGAGCCCGACCATGGCGGGCGCGCGGTTCACGCCCCGCCGTTCCAGCCAGTCGATCGCGGCGCCGCAGCAGAACTGGCTGGTGGTTGACAGCAGCAAAGTGATCAGCCCGAGCCCGAGTCCGATCTCCGGCCGCGACAAGTGCCAGAGGCGGGCGAATAAGGTCGGCTGCCAGAGCTGATAGCTGACCACTAGGATGATGGTAGCACCGTTGGCGATGAAGGTCGGGAGGAAAACGCGCCAATGGGTCACGACAAAGCCGAAGGCCTCGCCGACGCCGCCGAATCTGCGACGATCTGTCGCGCTGGCGCTGCGTCCGGGATCGCGCATCGTCAGCAGCAGGCCGGCGAGCGGAAAGGCGAGCAAGCCGGAGGCCGCGAGGACCACCTGCCAGGATCGCATCACGCCGAGGACCGGAAGGCGGACCTCTTCGACGTCCTTGAGCAACGCGAGAAGCGCTCCCCCGCCGAGCAGCGCCAGCGCGGCGCCGATGCTGGCGCCGAGTGCGTAGATGCCAAGGGCGCGCCCGCGGGCATTGGGCTCGACGCCATCCTTGATCAGCGACACCGAACCCGGGCCGGCAATCGATTCGCCGATGCCGACGCCCATCCGCCCCAGGCACAGCGTGGTGAAGGACGTCGCCCAGCCGCAGGAGATGGTCATGACGCCCCAGATGCAGGCGCCCACCGCCATCGTGACCTTGCGGTTCACGCGGTCGACGAGCACGCCGGCGAAGAGGCCGAGGATCGCCCAGGCCACGACAAAGGCGGCGCCGATCACGATGCTCATCTGCGTGTCGGTCAGATGAAGGTCCTGTTCGATCTGCTGCACCAGCAAGGGCAGCGCCTGGCGGTCGATGAACGCCACCGCGTTGGTCACTGACAGGAGGATGACCATGTACCAACTGGCAGCCAAGGAAATCCGCAGCCGGAATGTTTCCGTCGTCGCCGCCGGAATTGCCGCCGTCGCCATCGTGACGCTCCCCCCGCGGTTTATGCTATTCTACATGTATCCCCGCGCCCGGATCGTGTAAACGAGCGCCTGAAACCGGCGAGACACGCAATGGAACACGGTGAAGACATACCCTTCGTGCCGGGCGTCGCGCCGGAAAAAGGCGGCTATCCCGGCTTCGCCCCGGCCCTCTTCCGCGACGAGAGGCTGATCATCGAGCGCGATTGCCGCGTCAAGATGCGCGACGGATTATGCATCGAGATCGACCTCTTCCGCCCCGATACGGACACGCCGGCGCCGGCGATCATTGCCTGGGGTCCTTACGGCAAGCACTCGCCGAAGCGTGCCGAAAATTTTCCCGGCTCGCCCGGCGTAGTGAAAGGCCAGCTGTCGAAATATACTGCCTTCGAGTCGCCCGATCCCGTCGTCTTCGGCCGGCACGGCTTCGCCGTGATCAACGTCAATCCGCGCGGCCTGTGGAATTCGACTGGCGATTGCGTCTTCTACGGCGCGCAGGAGGTCGAGGATATCCGCGACCTGATCGCCTGGGCGGCGGCGCAGCCCTGGTGCAACGGCAAGATCGGCATGGCCGGCGTTTCCTATCTCGCCCGCGTGCAATGGTCGGTCGCGGCGACGCAGCCGCCGGCTCTCTGCGCCATCAATCCCTGGGAGGGCGCGAGCGACGGCTATCGCGAGGGCGCCTATCACGGCGGCATTCCGGAGACGAATTTCACGCCCTATTGGCAGATCGGCAGCAGCTTTTCCCGCGGCCGCGTCGAACACACACCGACCTCGAAGCGCAGCCATTTCCTCTTTGATGCGTATTGGCGCGCGCGCGTCGCGGATTGGTCGAAGATCGAGACGCCCGCCTTCGTTGTGGCGAGCTGGAGCGACCAGGGAATGCATACGCGCGGCACCCTCGAAGCCTACAAAGCGCTCGGATCGAAATCGAAATGGCTGGAAGTGCACGGCCAGAAGAAATGGGCGCATTTCTACAAGACCGAGAGCGTCGCCCGGCAGATCGCCTTCTTCACCCGCTTCCTCAAGGACGTGCCCAACGAGGTCGACAGCTGGCCCAAGGTCATCATCGAGGTTCGCGATCGCTACGGCGTCGGCCAGACCCGCGCCGAAAACGAATGGCCGTTGCGCCGCACGGTCTTCCGGCCGCTTTACCTCGACGCAGTCGGAGGCCGCCTTGGTGCCGACAAGCCGGCGCAAGCCGCCGAGGCCGGCTACGATTCCCAGGATGAAGCGGCCCGGCTTTGCTTCGACCATGTCTTCGCCGAAGACACCGAGCTGACCGGGCACATGAAGCTGCGCTGTTGGGTTTCAGCCGAGGCCGACGATATGGATTTGTTCATCGGCATCGAGAAGCTCGACAGCGAGGGCCGCAAGCTCGACTTCGCCTTCTTCGGCGCCTATGAGCACGGACCGGTGGCGCTGGGCTGGCTCAGGGTCTCGCACCGCGAGCTCGACGAGGCCAGGAGCCGGCCGGAACAGCCTTATCTCAAGCATGAGAGGGAGCTGCGCCTCAAGCCGGGCGAGATCGTTCCCGTCGATATCGAAATCTGGCCGTCGAGCACCCGCTTCGCCGCCGGAGAAGCCTTGCGGCTGGTGATCCAACCGACCGATATCTACAAGTTTCCGGCGGGAACGCCGACCCACCGCCACATTTCGGAGCGCAACAAGGGCCGCCACGTGTTTCATACTGGTGGCGGCTATGATTCCCATCTGCTGATCCCGCTCATCCCGCCGCAGCGCTGACGCGCCGCGACCATTCCCTCCGTCCGGACCTTGCGTCAGTGTCGCCGCTCCTCCTCAATGTAGCGCCCTCTCCGACGTCGCGCGAGCCCGGATCGTATTTTCGGCAGGGACAGGGCCGCTGGCGGCCGCCTTTGCCTCACGATAGGTCAGATACATCACGAGGACGGCGAGGCCGCCGATGATCATGGGAATGGCGTAGACGTCGAAGACCTGTTCGACCGGCCATTTGCGGTCGAACAGGAAGCCGGCGAGCACCGGGCCGATCATGGCGCCGAAGCGGCCGACCCCGAACGCCCAGCCCAGGCCCGTGGACCGTAGGGCGGTCGGATAGAAAAACACCATCAGAGCGTTGATGCATTTCTGGATGCCGCTGGTGCTTCCCATCGCCACGAAAGCGATCGCGGTCGCCAG
>Ga0209517_10004620_pt1 | contig 18017 bp, 8 predicted proteins | sample PeaSoiMetSII2010_FD_187695 | JGI IMG/M metagenome (GOLD analysis project Ga0209517, IMG submission 187695) | Peat soil microbial communities from Weissenstadt, Germany - SII-2010 (SPAdes) (version 2) | ecosystem: Environmental > Terrestrial > Soil > Wetlands > Peat | place: Germany: Weissenstadt...
GCACCGCGAAATCGCCCGCCACTCGGGGGTGGACGCCGAAGCCTACGACGAATTCGGCAAAGCCATGCAGGCCATGTGCCGCTTCGTGAAGCCGATTCTGAGCATGGTGCCGCCCGATCCTTCGACGCTGAATCCGCGCGAACTGATGAAACTGGTGTTCCTCGGCCGCCGCTTCCAAGGCATGTCGAGCTACGACAAATACAACCAAGTCCAACTCATGACGATGTCCGCCATTGATTTCCTGGATCAATGGTTCGAGACCGACGTGCTGAAAGCCACCATGTCGGCCTCAGGCATCATCGGAACGTTTCTCGGCGTGCGTTCTCCCGGTACGGCCTACGTATTGCTGCATCACTACATGGGCGAGATCGACGGCGCGTTCCGCGCGTGGGGATTCGCTCGCGGCGGCACTGGGGCGATTTCCAATGCGATCGCCGACGCGGCGCGCGAGGCCGGCGTCGAGATTCGCACCCAATCAGCGATCGCGCAGATCATCGTGAAGAACGGCCGCGCCAAGGGCGTTGTGCTGGCCAACGGCGACGAAATCTACGCCAACGTGATTTCTTCCAGCGTCGATCCCCGGCTGACGTTCACCAGGTTCATCGAAGCACAGCATCTTCCCGGCGATTTTCTGGAAGAAGTGAATCGCTATAAGTTCCGCGGATCGTCGGGCAAGGTCAATATGGCGCTCGACGCGCTGCCCAACTTCAAATGCATGCCCGGCCCGGGCGCGCATCTGCGCGGCGCAATCTCGATTTCGCCCGCGGTCGAGTACATGGAGAAAGCTTACGACGACGCCAAGTATGGTAATTTCTCGCGCCGTCCCTACATCGACATGGTCATTCCTTCGCTCACCGACCCTTCCGTTGCGCCGCCGGGCAAGCACGTGCTGTCGTGCTTCGTGCAATATGCGCCGTACAAGCTGCGTCCCGGTCTCAACTGGGACACCGAGAAAGAAGCTTTCGGCAACACCGTCGTGGACACCATCGCCCAATACGCGCCCAACCTGAAAGACATCATCATTCACAAACAGGTGATCACGCCGCTCGATCTCGAACGCGAGTGGGGACTGAGCGAAGGCAACATTTTTCAGGGCGAGCTCTCGCTCGAGCAGCTTTTCTTCCTGCGTCCCGTGCCCGGATGGGCGCAGTACCGCACGCCCATCAAGAACCTTTACATGTGCGGCTCGGCGACGCATCCCGGCGGCGGCATTATGGGCGCGAACGGGCGCCTGGCCGCGCTCGAAATTCTGAAGGACATTGCGGCATGAGGATCATCTGGGCTATGGGAGGGTTTCCTTCGCGACCTTCGCGGCTGTTCTTAGCGACCTTTGCGGTGAAGGTTTATTGGGAAATCCGAAGGAAGATTGAAACGCGAAGATCGCAAAGAATAGCCGCGAAGATCGCAAAGGCACTCTGTACCTACTGGTGCGAAACAATCTATGGCTGACAAGAGAGACGTCGTCATCGTCGGCGGTGGCCACAACGGCCTGGTTACCGCGTTTTATCTCGCCCAGTCCGGATTCAAGCCCCTGGTGCTCGAGCGCAGCGCGCAAGTCGGCGGCGCCGCGGTCACCGACGAATTCCACCCCGGATTCCGTTGCTCAACCCTGGCGCACGCGGCAGGTCCGATCCGCCCCGAGATCGTGCGCGACATGCAGTTGGAGCAGCACGGGCTGAGGCTGATCACGCCGGAAGTCTGCGTAACCGCGCTTTCCCCCGACGGCCGCGCGCTCACGCTCTTTCAGGATGCGGACAAGTCAGCGCAATCCATTAGCGCCTTCTCCCAGAAAGATGCCGCGAAGTATGCGGAGTTTCAGCAGTCGCTAGGCAAGATCAGCAAGGTCATCGCCGAGGCGCTCGCCACTACTCCTCCCGACATTGACCATCCCTCGAGCGGCGATTTGTGGGGCATGCTCAAGACCGGCCGCGCCATCCGCAAACTCGGCAAGAAAGATATGTACCGCCTGCTGCGCTGGGGGCCGATGGCCGTCGCAGACCTGGCGGCGGAATATTTCGAAACCGAACTGCTGCGCGCGGTCGTCGCCGCGCGCGGCATCTTCGGGACGTTTCTCGGCCCCTGGTCCGCGGGAAGCGCCCTGGTTCTGCTGATTCGTGCTGCCGGAGATTCGCATCCTGCCGGCTCGGCGATGTTTGCCGCGGGCGGCATGGGCGCGCTCACGCAGGCGATGGCATCGGCCGCGAAAGCCGCCGGCGCTGAAATTCGCACCGGCGCCGACGTCATTGAGATTCGCGTACAGAATGGCGCGGCCACGGGAGTGTTGCTCTCGACCGGCGAAGAAATCCATGCCCGCGCCGTCGTTTCCAACGCCGACCCAAAGCATACGTTGCTCAAGCTGACCGATCCCACCCATCTCTCGCCCGATTTTGTACAGAAACTCCAGCACTACCGCGGCAATGGCACGGTGGCGAAAGTCAACTTGGCGCTCGCCGGCCTGCCCCGTTTCACCGCCCTCAAGACTGGCGACGCCTCCGTGCTCGATGCCAGTGCGCTCCGGGGCCGTATTCACATCGGCCATGAAATTGATTATCTGGAGCGTGCCTTCGACGAATCCAAGTACGGCAGCTTTTCCCGCCAGCCCTATCTCGAAGCCACGATTCCCTCGCTCACTGATCCCACGCTCGCGCCCGAGGGCAAGCATGTGATGTCCATTTACATGCAGTACGCGCCGTACAAGCTGAAGGGCGACTGGCCGCTTTGTGACTGGGACGTCCAGCGCAAGGCGCTCGGCCAGACTGTAGTGAAGACCCTGGCGGAATACGCGCCGAATCTTCCGGAACTGATTCTGACCCATCAGATCATCACGCCGCGCGACCTGGAAGAGAAGTACGGCATGACCGGCGGCCAAATCTTCCACGGTGAACTTGCGCTCGATCAGTTCTTCACCATGCGTCCGCTGCTCGATTGGGCGCGCTACCGCACGCCCATTCAGAACTTGTATTTATGCGGCAGCGGAACGCATCCCGGTGCGGGGCTGACTGGCGGCTCGGGCACCAACGCGGCGCGGGAAATATTGAAGGAACTGAAGCGTTAATCCCTCGCAATCGGCGCAAAGACTCCGACTGGGTGGCGCAGCCGGGCCCATGAGCGCTATCGTCGATTTGACGCCAATTGAGACGCTGACTGTGCCTGCAATCAGCTCTATGCATGGGAATGCATGAAGAGTTGCATAAATTTTCACATCTTAGGCTGAGTCGAAGATTTAATCCGAAATCCTGTTGACAGAAGCGATCTTTGAGGGCACACTCCCTTGGGCCTCTTTCATGGGGGAATGTGGGGCACATGCCTGAGCAGGCACTTCAGCTCCCATTTCACGATCCCGTCAATCTATTGGGGGACGGGAAATACGGCGATTACTGAGCCAGAATGATCCCAAGTTGTAGGCGAAGCTGATTCCTCGTCCACGATCTCGAATGTGGCGGAGAGCGGTCGTGACGTGTGAATTGGCGAAGGTTTTCGTTTCGAGGCTTAGATGGAAATTCCCCAGGATGGATGCGCCGTGGCTGCAAATGTAAAACCCTGACGAAAGAGAGAGTTTTCTATGAAAAGAGTTCTGATGCCAACTGCTGCTCTAACGACCCTCAAAACGACCCTCAAGAAGGTAGCCTTTACTGTCCTCTGTTGCGTCGTGCTTATGGTCTTCACCGCCTCGGCCCAGACGATCCAGTCAATCAAAGCTGATCCGGGAACCAACAATGGTCCGCCTGCAGGTCCAATTCTGGACCTCGGTGGAACATATGCGACCCCCTCAACACCCGCTCGACCGATACCTGGCAACGGCAATGAGACCTACCAGCAATACATGGTGAGTTTCACTGCGACCGCCGCCAACACAACCTGCACGGGCGGTATCTGCACCACTGTCATCACGTTCGCCTTTCGCGATGACCCGGCCCAGGTCTCGTTCACTAACGCGTCGGTGACGGACCAGACGATCCTTAGCGGCAACCTGTTAACCAATGGCAACTTTGCGACGGGCGACCTTACCGGCTGGACCTATACCGATAATTACGGCGTCTCGGGCGCGGGGTTTGTGGCGATCTCTGGCGGCCCCTATGCCTTTTATTGCCCCAATATAAGTATCAATGGCGCCAGTGTCCCTTTTAACTGCTGGATTGACGGCGCTGTGCAGGCTTACGACGCCATCAGCCAGACGATTGCCGTCAACCTGGGGGACACTTACCAGATTAGCTTCTACGTGGCCGAGGACAGTGGGATCGTTGCGCCGCCCAACGCCGGCAATTTGCCCTCCGGATACCCCGGAAGCGCTTGCTACTTTGCACTCAATCCTGTGGCTGGTGTGCCTCCGTCGACATGTTATTTTTCCGACCTCAGCACAAATAGCGACGAAAGTGACGCCGGAGGCAACGGAATCAACGTTGCCGTCTATGCTCAGACGGGGGTGCCGGTCCCCTCCCAAGAGGAGACGCTGACTGTGACGGGAGCGGGAGTGGGCAGTGGCACCGTGGTCGACACTAGTTACTCGGAGATCGACTGCACCATAGCAGCCGGAACCGCAGCGCAGACAGGGTGTTCGGCAAGCTATCCGATAAATACAGTGGTCATGCTGACGGCTACCGCGGCCGAGGGGTCCACATTCGGGGGCTGGGGCGGCGCGTGCGCGAACGCTAATGGACCGCCCATTTCGGCGACGTGCACCGTGACGATGAGCTCGCCCCAAAGCGTTACGGCAATCTTTAATCAGACCGGGTCGCCAATCCAAGCGGGAGCTGCTTCGCCGGGAACAACGCTCGATTTGAATTACGACGGCGGCTTCACCAGCGGCACTGGCTACGATGCCAACGTACTACTGGCTGCCGGATCGCCGCCTCAGACGGTGCAGGTCAAGGCGATCCCGCAAGAGCAACCATCCTGCACCCAGCTCGTACAGGCTAGCTTCCCAGGGGCCCAGTGCTTTGCGTACAACAACTCTACTGGCACGAACCCCTACGGCGCGGTGATGTTCGAATACACATGCCCTGGGTCTGCGACCGGCGGGACGTGCGGCTCGGCCACCAATATAGATTTCGTTGCAACGCTAGGCACCGACCTCTATTTTGACCAAGCCGACAACCCGGCCCTGTTTTCGAACTCCGTGCCGTACACCGTTGTTCCCCTCCCGTTGGTTGGCTGGCTGAAAGGCGTGGGTCCCAATCCGCTTGAACCCTGCACGCCGTGGCCGGATAATATCCCGGCGCTGTTCCAGAGCAACCAGATCAGCTCGTTCACAGATCCTGCCCAGAGCCCTACTTCCGGTAATGCTAAGGGCAAGAGCGGAGGCACCGGCTCGTGTTGGGCGTTGACCTATCTCACGCCGTTTGAGGCGCCGACCGTTAACATCGCTCAGCCCGTGAATGGTTCTAACTACCAACAGAACCAAGTGACCGCAGCGGCCTACACGTGCTCCACGGTAAACGCAGGCGCCGCTGCTGCAACCGGACCGTATTTGACGCAGACTTCCTGTACCGCGACCGACAGTGTGGGCGGCGGCGTCGGTGAAGGGGCGCAGTTCGACACGAGCACGCTAGGTCCACATACGTTCACCGCAACTGTAGTGGACTCCGCCCTGAACACCGTCTCGCAAACCGTGAATTACAACGTGGTTGCGGCAACCAATGTGGCGATTGCGAACTCTGCACCTAGTCAGACAACCCCTGGCAGCAAGCTAACGTACACCATTGGGGTGGGAGATTTGGGACCCGCGAATGCTGTTAACGTCGTGGTTACCGATACCCTCGCGCCCGGCACTACTTTCTCGAGCGCGTCGGGCACCAACATAGGTTTCCCATGCACGACTGTTGGTGGCAAGACGACTTGCAAGGTTACGGCGAGCCCAATTGCCTGTAGTGCAAGTGGTAACATCGTAACTTGCCCTGTAGGAACAATTAACCCGGTCTCGCTCTTTGATCTGAACGGGGCGGTCATACAGATTACGGTAAATGTGACTGCAAAAGGGACGAAACAGAACCCAACGACACTTAGCAACACTGCCACGGTCACGCAGTCAAATGCTGAAACCAAGCAGGATTACACCTCGACCGCCAAGACGACGGTGAACTAAGAAGCGGAAGAGGAACTGAGACAAAAGAGTGCCGGCAATCGCCGGCACTCTTTTTTGGCTGTCTCGTTCTAGTTTTTCGCGGGTTGCAACCAGTGAGAGGAATCTTCGTACATGAGCTTCAGATCGGAGCGCTGGAGCAACTTTTCCGCTCCGGCCTCTTTTTTCATGGTATCCAGGGCGCTGACAACCGCGCGGTAATGATCCTGGGCTTCGGTATTGTCGTTGGATTCTCGCGCGATCGTCGCTAACAGGTAATGCGCGTGAGCGCTCAGCGGCTGCTGTCCAAGTTTATCCGAAAGCAGCAAAGCGCGCTGCAACTCCTGGCGGGCATGAGTATGGTCATGACTTTGCATCATCGCTTCGGCCATGAAAATCGAACACTCCACCGAAGCGTATTTCGCGCCGGCATTATCCAGTTGCTCGATCGCTTTACGGAGGTTCGGAATGGCTTGTTGTCCTCTCTTTTCACGGACTTCGGCCTCGGCCATGCCTACTTTGGCAGTCAGGATCTTGTCTGCTTCTTTGCTGCGTGTAGCGGCCTGCAATGCCTGGTCGTAAAGGGAATGAGCAGCCTTGAAATCGCCCTGATAGAAGAACACATCACCTTCGAATCCTAGCGTCTGCGCAACCATGCCGTCGTTCTTGAGTTCGCGAGAGAGGCTGAGAGCTTCGTCCAAAGGAGCCTTGGCTTCGTCTCCGCGCCCGGCGAGGATGAGCGACTCTCCGTAGCCCCCGAGTATTTCGGCCATCCAGAAGGTCTTGTCCTTGAGATCGCGGAAGGTCTTGAGGGCGTCCTGCTTGGCGTTGACTGCCGCGCCGTACCGTCCCTGATAATCAAACAAGGTGCCCAAGCCGTAGGACTCGAGAGCCGCACCACGTGGGTCGTTCATGCTGCGACGCAAATCCAGCGCCCGCATGTAGTATGAAATAGCCTGATCGTACTGACCCATACCACCCAAAACTTGGCCTAGGTTGTGAAGCGACTCGACGATATCCTGAGGCACTTTCGATTTTTCGCGCAACTGCAGCACCTGCTGGAAATAGGTAAGAGCGTCATCGTATTGCCCTTTTTCCGAGTACACACTTCCGATATTGTTCAGACAGATGGCCTGCAAACTTTCATTGCCAATGTCGCGTTCCAACTCCAAAGCTTCCTTGTACATCTTGAGCGCCTCATTGTGGTCACCGCGGTCATCGGAGAAATTACCCATGTCGATCAGAGTGTCGGCCAGGCCGCGCTTGTCGCCGATTTCACGCCGAATATGCAAAGCCTCCTGGAAGTTCGACATAGCATCTTTAGTATTGCCGAGCGAAGCCTGCGCCGCGGCCATTGCGTTCAGGCTGAAGGCCAGACCACGCTTCTGACCGACCTGGCGCCAGATGGCGATAGCCTCCTGTTCGTTGCGCAGAACTTCCTGAGGCTTGCTTAGATTCCTGTAAGCGATAGCCATAAGGTGCAGACTGGTAGCCTTTTCTTCCTCGTTGTCGACTTGTGCAGCCATGCTATAGGCGCGGTTCAGGGGATCGAAACTACTTTGTGGGTCGCCGCTCTTGATCGCGATGCGGCCCATGTCAAGAGTTGCGCCTATGTCCTTGGGGTTGGAGGACAAGATCTTCTGGTAATAGTCGCGGGCTTTCACGAGATCGCCAGAATCCTGGTATAGGCTAGCGAGCGTCGATTGCACGTCAGAATTATCGGGCGAAGCCTTGGCAAGAGCTTCGTACGCTTTTATTGCCTCCGGATAGTTCTTTGTTGCCTGGAAACGAATGGCGGAGATCAAATACTTTTCCGCCTCCGGGAGGTCCTGGCTCAGATCCACGGCTTTCTTGGCAGACTGCTCCGCTTCGTTGTCGTAGCCCAAACTGCTGTAGGCCTGAGCCAGCTTGGAAAATGCCAGCGCGAAATTGGGATCTTCCTTGGTCGCCGCCTCGAACTGCTTTTGCGCTTCCAGGTTTTTCCCTTCGCGTTGCAACTCGATGCCCTGGTTGTAATCGCGCAGTGCCGGGAGGGATTGTGAAGTGGGTTGGAAGGAGCTGGCCTTCAACTCGTTGACCACATTCTCCGGGAGTGAGAGTTTCTGCCGGATGGACTCCGCCAGGCGATCGACCGCGGCTGGAATCTCCTTTTCGCTGGGCACATCGATTTTCAGCGGAAGGGTGCGGTCGTTCTTGAGGTCCTGCAGTGTGGCATCGATGCGGATCTGGTCGCCGAACTTGGCGTATTGTCCCCAGACCACCCGGTCCGCACTGCTGAAATTAGCCACCCGGCGGATCGTGGCGGGATCGAGCACGACGGCAGAAGAAATGCGCAGGTCCGTGAATATCTGGTGCAGCGTGGAAGGACTGACGGTGCGCAAACGAGCGGACTGGCCGACGTCGGTGCTCAGCATCTCGGCGAGGCTAGGCCCCAGCCAGTCCAATGAGGCATCGCCGGAGGCATTCCGGAATGGCAAAATGGCCAGCGAAACTTCCGGTTTGACCGACGCTTGCGGGGTCGGGCTGGGCGTAAACAGCTGGCCTCGGTAGCGGACGCCGACAACCGCCAGAATCAGCACGGCTACCCCGAGGCTGATCCACGGCCATGCGCTCGGCGCCCATCGCCGCACGTCGGGAAATTGCAGCGTGGCCGCGGCGGTCTGACCCTGCCAGCCTTCCAGAGCTGTCAGCAGCTCACGCGCCGACGGGTACCGCAGATTGGGATCCGTCTCCAGGCATTTACTGACAATCCGGGCGAGATTCTGCGGAAGATTGGCATCTAGTTCTGAGATCGGGACAGCGCGTTCCTGCGTGCGCCGGAGCAGGCTGGCCACTGCGCTGTCAGCGCGGAACGGCATCTGCCCAGTCAGCAGCTCGTAGAAGATCAATCCTGCACTGAACAGATCCGAACGCTGGTCCAGGTTCTTGGCCAGAGCCTGCTCCGGCGACATGTATTCGATGGTGCCGACCAGAGCTCCGGTCTGGGTCATGCCGTCGCCTTCGAGCGTGCGCGCCAAGCCGAAATCCATTACCAGCACGCGGCCGGCCTGGTCCAACATGATGTTCTGCGGCTTCAGATCGCGGTGGATCACGCCCACACCGTGCGCGGCCTCCAGTGCCAGACACACCTGCTGAATGATCTCGACCGCCTCTTGCAGAGTAAGTTTCTTCTTTTCCTGGATGAGGCTGCGCAAATCCTGGCCTTCGACGAACTCCATGGTGATGAACTTCACGCCGTCGGCGTCGCCCAGGTCGTAGATACGGATCACATTCTTGTGGGTGACCTGATGGGCGAGCAGGAGTTCCTGCTTGAAGCGGGCGAGAATCGAAGGATTCGCAGCCAGTTCGGGGCGGATCAGCTTCAGGGCTACGGGACGGTCCAACTCCCGGTCCATCGCCTTGTATACAGCGCCCATTCCGCCTTCACCCAGAAGTTGCAGGATTTCGTACCGTCCCCCCAGCACATCGCCTGATTGCAGAACGGGTGCAGCGACCTGAAAACGAGCCGGTCCGCGGCTGGCTGAACGGGGAGGCGGAGTTGCGTCGACCTGCGTGGCTTGGGCATCCACAATGGTGGCTTCGGGATCAGACGACCCTTGGGGAAACTGAATTAGGGTAGCTTCGGGGTCAACCCCCTGAGAAGATGCAGAGCTGTCGCCCTTCGCCGGAACACTTACGCCAGCCTGAGTCGGCAGGTCGCGGAGGCGGGACACTTGGTTCCGATTTTGCATGATTCGGATGGCTGGGGACGAAACGCGAAAGCCCCCAAGAGAAACCCCACAGCAAAGCTATGCCAAGTATATACCCGGCCCGCAGCTTAACGGGACAGGGAAAGCAAGCTGCCAAACTCACGGCAGCGATAAACTCTCCGGCCGGCAGAAAATGACACCCAAGTGGGGTTACCGCAATTCTCTTCCTCCTCGCTAGCGCGTCTGAGTGAGTTTCGCGGCCCTGCGCTGGAGCCGTCCGGACCGGAAAAAAGCCGCCGGAGCTAAACTCCGGCGGCCGAGTGGTTGTGAGCAAAGAGCCGACCCCTAATCGCCAGTCCCGTTCAAGGTTATGACTGGGTTTTGTCCGCCATTGGTAGTCAAGGTGAGCGTCGCGGTATAGGAGGCCGCCGCAGCCGGCTGGAACTTCACCGTCACGTTACACGTGCTAGTCGGCGCGACTCCGGCACTGCAGCCGTTAGTCACCACCGAAAACTCCGAGGGGTTGGTCCCCCCAATTAACGTTGCCGAGACCTTCAACAACGCGATGGTCCCGACATTCTTAACCACTACGGTCGACGTTTCCGTGGTCCCATGGGTAATGGTTGTGAAATTCAGTGGATTAGGCGTCGCCGAGACATCGGTGGTGGCCGTACCGCTGAGCGAAATCGCCGGATTCGAACCACCGTTGGTGGTCAGTGTAAGGGTGGCAGCAGGGGCGGCCCCTACCGCAGTCGGAGCGAACTCCACCGGCAGCGTGCAGCTAGCTCCTGCAGCCAGGCTGCTTGTGCAGGTGTTGCCGGTACTGGAGATCTCGAAGCCCGATCCCGAAGGCGTTATGGCCTCGCTCAGTGTGAAGCTGGCGGTGCCGATGTTACTGATTGTCAGGTCCTTGGTAAGGGTTGTGCCATACGAGATCGACCCAAAGGCAATGGACGGCGCCGAAGTCTTCACCTCTGTACTAGTTCCCGTAGCCTGAGCCAGCAGCGGGCTGGCTGGATCGTTGCTCAGGATCGCCAGAGTGCCCTTCTTACCGCCAATTGTCTGCGGGTTAAAGGTCACGATGATGGTGCAGCTCTTCCCCGTGGCCACCGCAGTGCCAGCGGCACAAGTACCGCCGGTGATCGAGAAGTCGGTTGTCTCGGTCAGGAAGATCTTCGATGGCGTGACCGAGGCGCCGCTGTTGTTCAGGGTGACCGTCTTGGGCTCCGCTGTCTTCAGCAGGTCAACCCCAAACGCCAGCGACCCGGTGAGCGAAAGCCCCGATCCGGTTCCGCTCAAAGTAATCTTGTTCGGATTCGCCTTGAGAAATGCATTCGAGGTGATGGTGAGAGAGCCGTTGACTTTACTTGCGGCAGTGGGAGCGAAATACACGTCGATCTCGCACGTCTGGTTGGCCGTCAGGCTTTGCCCGACGCAATCGTCGATCTCGCTGAAGCCGGCGGTGACGGCGATGGCGCTGATCGTGGTCGGCCCAATCGCGCTCACCGCGACCGGCTGGAAGTCACTCGTGGTGCCCGCAGGCTGAGTCTCGAAGGTCAAGTTTGTCGTCGACATTCCATAACCGGCAAAGGGAGTGATCCGACGTACGCGCTGGTTATATTCGTCCGCAACATAGGTGTTGCCCTGGCTGTCGCGAGCGATTCCGCTGGGATAGTAAAAGGTTGCACTCAGGGCAGGGCCGCCGTCGCCGGTGAATCCGGCAGTGTTGTAAATGCCCCCGAAAGTGAGCATCCATCCGGAGGGAGTCACCCAGCGGACGAGTTGATTGTAGTAATCCGAAAAGAACAGGTTCCCATTCGGATCGGCGGTCACATAGCCCTGATAGATCGAGTTCCCAAGGGCCGACCCGTCTCCGGTGTAACCGCACGAGCCATCGCCCGCCACCGTCTGAATGAATCCGGTCTGAGCGACGATCTCGCGGATACGGCAGGTGTTGGTGCCGTTCTGCTCCGAGAAGTAGAGATTGTTTGCAGCGTCAAGAGCGACCGAAAGTGGATAGTAGATCTCAGCACTCACCGCAGGCCCGCCATCTCCCGTGTAGCCGCAAGTCGCCGTCGGGGGACCGACTCCGGCAATGGTGGTGAACGCACCGGTCGTCGCCGTCATCTTACGGATTGCGCAGTTGCCGTAGTCGGCGACGTACATGTTGTTGGAGGAATCAAAGGCAACCCCCTCGGGTAAATAGAACTGTGAGTTCACCGCGCCCGAATTGACATAACCGCAGCCCTTGAGCGCACCCGGCGATCCCCCGGCCACCGTCGTGATGTCTCCGTTTGAAGCTTCCACTTCGCGGATGGCGCAGTTCTCCTGGTCGGCAAAATAGATATTTCCTTTGCTGTCCCTGCCAAGGCCGAGGGGATAATACACTTCCGTGGACAGTGAACTGGCGGAGCTTCCGTCCCCGGCGAATCCAGCGACACCGCTGCCTGCGAAGCCGGTGATCTCATTGTTGGCGCTATTCCATTCGTACACTGCCTCTCCCTGATCTCCCCCCACGTAGACTTTGGTGGAGGTGGGATCGGCATAGACACCGACCGGGTAGTAGAGCGACGGAGTCCCGCCAGCAACCCCGCTCACCCCGACTGGATCCGAGTAATACGGCTCGTTTGTGCCCTTCGGTCCCCATCCGTCGATCGTGCTGATCACACCAGTGCTCTTGGTGACCTTACGGACGCGAGAAGCGCCATAGTCGCCGAGATAGAAGTTGTTGCTGGAGTCATACCCGATGCCAACGGGGCCCATGCACGCGCTCAACGCTGCCCCGCCATCATCATTGCACCAGCCGTTCGTTCCCTTGCCGGCGATCGTCGAAATGTTGCCCAGCTTCGGCACTGCCGAGGAATAGGTCAGAGTGAATTGCCGTACGCGAGCGTTGTTGTAGTCCGCAACCTCCACCGTGGTGGTCGATCCGCTCACTGAGACGTGCGTCTGATAAGGGTTATACAGTTGGGCGCCCACCGCATTGATGCCGTCGCCGTTGTAGCCGCAGCCCGAGGCATAGCTGCCGGCGAGCTGGTAAATATCTTTGCTCGACCCGACTACCTCGCGCACGGTGCAACGGCCTAACTCGGTGATGAAGATGTTCGCCGGCGTCACCGAGCTATCAAGCGAAACCGCCTCCGGTCCGCAGAGATGCCCCGCGATGGCAGACGCTCCATCCCCGTAGGGTGCGGTGCCCTGGCAGTTCTGCTGCGGAGTTCCCGCCACGGTCGTGATCGTCCCCGTGGCTTTGCCGCCCGCGACCTTGCGCACAGCGCCGTTGTTGTAGTCGGCAATGTAAAGATCTGTGGTGGAAGGGTTGACGGCTATTCCGGCCGGGGAATATAACTCCGCCTTGTTCGCCGCCCCGCCGTCGCCGCCATAACCGCAGCTCGAATACGGGTTCCCGACCGCCGGAACAGTTACCAAACCGGCAACCGTACTGATTTTGCCAGTGGTCTGATTGACCATTCGCACCAGGCAATTGCTGGTGTCTGCGATATAGACGTTCGGCGGACTGGCCGTATCCACCGCCACGCCCTGCGGATAGTACAGCTGCGCGTTCACCGCCGGGCCACCGTCGCCGGAGTAACCAGCGGTGCCGGTACCGGCAACAACAGTTTCCGTTCCGGCTGCGCTTATCTTGAAAACTCGCTGCATACCGTACGCCGCAACGTACACGTTGTTCGATGCATCCACCGCGACTTGGTAGGGCTCCAACATGTTGGCGTTGACCCCGGGAATGCCATTGGGTCCCCCGCCGATGACGGTGGTGATCACACCTTGAGCCGCTGCCGAACAAATCAGGCCGCAGACCACTAACAGACAGCATGCAAATTTCGTCAATGTCTTCACAGTGCTCCTCATTTCGTCGTTTAAAACCTGCTGTGGCTCAAAGCCGTGTTCACATTTGCGGTAGCGCCAGAAAGTCCCCCACGTCTAGCTGGAAAGCCGCTGGAGACACCGCGCCAACGCCGAACGCGCTAGTCGGTTCCCTTAGCGGGAGGTACAAACCGGTACGCCTGGATGTCTGCCGCAACGGCGGTGCTTCCGCTGGGCACAAGAAACTGGAGGACCGGCGCATGGCCGTGTTGCCAGCTCTCGTACTCTGCTGCCGAGATGGTGAACGTCTGGCTCGCCGTGACCTGCCCCTTGGAAGGCAGAGTCTTGATCGCGCTGAACGATCCGATAAGAACTGGATTCGGTTCAGAACTCAGAACCGCGACAATGCCGCCCTTCACTTCCGTTTTGCCGGCGTTCCTGAGCGTTAATGTCAGGGTCACCTGGACCTGGCTGCCATCCTCAACCACATTGCTGAGTTCGTAATAGCCGTTAAATGCCCTGGTGGTACTGATCGTGGCTGCCTGGGCAGCGCCCAGAGAAAGAACCACCAGACACAGAGCGCACATCATTCGCACAAAGCTACACCGCATGCTTCCTCCTTGAACTGTTCTTGCGCCGAAGCCTCATGTCCAGCTCGGGCGTGCGCTGCGCCTGCGCAGCGCTCCCCCGCGAGGAAGAGGTTTTGGGATGATCCTTTGTTAGGGCCGAGAGACGACAGATCAGGAACTGCAAGCACTGCGAGCCACTGTACTTTTAACTGGCACTTCCGGCCCGTCAGTCATGCTTATTGCGTTTGCTTTTGGGGGAGGTAACGCCGGAGAAACATCCCACAGTGCAGGTCTCTCCAACGCGGGTGCTATTCTGTGCTAAAGGGCAAGGGTTGTCAAGATGCAGAATTTTTCACACCCCGTCTCACCTGGCTACCGAACGACTGGCACGTGTAACCGCGCCTTTCAAGCAGGGAGGCGAGAAATCATCGTCGGCCGCGACCAACATCGAAGAGATGAAGCGGGAAATCGCTAAGCAACAGCAGGAGACGGCACGACTCGGCCCAGGTGCCGATTCTTCTCTGGCAGCAGCGGCACAAGCCACATTCCCGAACGCGGCCCAGCACGGACCCAATGGATCACCTTTCAACGGTCCAACCGGGGCGCAGTACGGTCAACCGCAGGGAGAATTGACGCCACAACAGCACCAGGCATTGGCCTTCGACACCCAGAAAAAGGAGTTGGCATCCCGCAACACAAGTTCTCCGACAGCTATACACATTGTATGCAATGACTCCACGAGAAGAGCTGCGCCTTCAAGAAAAAAATCTTATGAAAGCGGTAAGGCCGAATGTAAGTCCTTGAAACACAAGTCAGTAGAGTAAACACTGCGGGGCATGAAAATCCCTTGGTACGCGTCCCCACCCCCGATTTTTCTTGACATCATAGATGCCTATGGAGCTTTCATGCGCGGAGGAAAATCAGGGGACCCGCTCAGAAGATTAAGGATACGCGCGGTGCCACCCAATGGAAGGAGAAAAGGTGAACTTACTCGATCGCTCCGCAGCGACACCGAAATGCCTGGTCGATGTTGGGAGACTTGCCCGTCGGCTGGCGTTTCTGCTGATCGCCGTTTCATCTTGTTACTCCGCAGTTGCGCAAACCATCACAGTGTCTGTATCTCCGGGAGTCGCGTCGGTGGGAACCGGGGGATCACTGGGCGTAAGTGCCACCGTACAAAACGACTCCACGAACGCGGGCGTGACTTGGGTTCTCACCGGAGACGGGACCAGTGAAAGCTCACACGGTTGTTCCGGTTCCACCTGTGGAACGCTGACGAATGTTGGCACCTTCTCGGTCACCTACGTGGCGCCCTCAACCGTGCCGAGTCCGGCGACCGTAACATTGACGGCTTATTCAAAAGCCAGCAACACCAGCTCCTCTTCGGTGAACATCGTGGTCACGTCCGGCTCGCTGAATGTGTGGATATCGCCGACCGGCGCCACTGTGTCGACTAATCAAGGGCAGCAGTTCGACGCCATTGTGTCGGGAAATTCCAATACGGCCGTGACCTGGGAAGTGAATGGGGTGACGGGCGGCAACTCGACCGTGGGCACGATCTCGACCTCCGGCCTATACACGGCTCCCGCGACCGTGCCCAGTTCCGGAGTGGTGACGGTCACGGCGGTCTCACAAGCCAACAGCGCGGTATCGGCATCGGACACCGTTGCCGTCATCTTACCGTACGCATCCATAGCCACCACGCCTCCCTGGATTCCCTTGCCCCTGCACGGCGCGACCGTAGCTGACTTCAGCTTCTCGGGCGCGGTGCAGGATATCAGGGTTACGAGCTACCTGGATGAGGTGGTTACTTCCCTGAATAACCTCACGGACCGGCCTACGGTGAGAATCACGTTCACCCTTTGCGCCGTCGGTGACGACGGCTCTTGCTCGTCTCCTTCTGCGGCCAGCGCTTATACATCGGCCATACAGACGCTCAAGTCACAAACCCGTCCTCCATTCCTGCTCGGCGAAGTGCTCGATTCCAGTTATCAGGGTTGCTTCACGGTGAGCACTGCTCAGGCCCGCTGGAACGATTATGTTTCTACGCTTGGTTCCTACGTGGACGTCTGGGAGATTGGCAACGAAATCAACGGCAACTGGTTAGACAGTAAGGACGCTGGTGGTACAAGTAAGATCAGCTGCCCGTGGACGACGCCATCAACCACCGATGCAAACGTCGTCACCGACATGATCAATGCCTACAACACCGTCAAGGCCGCGGGCAAGCTGGCGGAGATGACTCTGTATTATCCCGGTGCCGGATCAGGCTGCGATAGCCCAGCCGCATTCGATCCCATCACCTGGACCGAAGCCAACGTGCCACTCAACCTGAGGAACGGCATGGATTACGTGCTCCTCAGTTACTACCACCAGGACTGCACCAGCGGTACTGACCCAAGCGCGACCACATGGGGCACCTTCTTTACGCAAGTGCAAAACCTGTTCCCGAATGCGAAGATCGGATTCGGAGAATGGGGCTACAGCTCGAAGAAAGTGACCGGCTCTAAATTGGCGACGTTACTCAGCGAAGGCTACAGCATGGACCCATACCCGTTGCCCTTCTCAGCCAACTGGGTGAGCGGTGTGTTTTTCTGGGAGTGGGCGGACCTTGCCGTGCCCTACAACTCCAGCTCTGGTTCAGTCTGGGAAGAGGTCAACACGGACATGCAGAGCCAGCCCTAGTCTGCCGAAGGGGTCAGCCCGCGGTTGACCCCTTCTTTACTTTTGCGAAAGCGGCTCATGAGCGTATTACCCTGTGATGCACTCTTGATTGCAATGGTCAACGGCGGCGCAATCGGGAAGGTGAAAACGCGCATGCCTTTTTCAGCACATATTCAATGATCGCCCAGGCTGGTGCAGCTGAGCCTGGCTTTGAAGTTCTGAGCAGGGTTAGCAGCCCGTGGTGCACGTGAGATTCGTATCAGGGCACGCCTTCAGGCGTACCGCAAGTGCGGTGTTATCAACGCGCCTTCAGGCGCTGCACTTTGAATTCGAGTTTCACCCCAGGCTGTTGGGCTAAGCCCTTCGGGAACCGGCTAGGTCGTACGACGGAGTGAACTGGGCTGTACTGTCGCCACGGTAGGCGGTGCCCTCTGGTTACTTGTCAGCGACTCCGTTTCACAGTGCAATTGCCACTGGGAGGAGTCTATGGGCCGCCTTTTCGGTTTTCTCAGCGTCGTTATTGTGATGGGTGTAGGAATGTACATCTACACCAAGCAGATGCAGAGCACTTCCGCTGCCGCAGGGGCGAACAGCCCGAAGGGCGCCATCACTATCACTGGCGTACGCAGCGACCTGATCAGCATCGCCTCCGCCGAGCGCCGCTACATGGCCAGCGAAGGAAAATACGCCTCTTTCGACGAACTGATCTCGTCGAATTACATTACGGTTGCGCGCCAGCGTCCTCCTTACAGCTACGCGGTTGAGACCAGTTCCAACGGCTTTCGTGTAATCGCGACCCGTTCCGGCGACGACAGTTCCGGCGGCCCCGCCCAGCTCTCGGTCGACGAGAACATGGAGTTCCAAACCTCCCAATAAGACCACTCGCGGCGTGACTCGTTCTCCAGATCGTGTCCGAGCCCAGGCCGTTCCTACCGCGATCCGGTCAATGACCGCTTTCGCAAGCAGCAGCCATGGTCCTGAAAGGGGCGCGGAGAGGGCCGTTTGGCCCGATCGCCTGGTACTTTCGTTTACTGCGCGGGTTACATTCGGATCGCGACAGACGGCGGCCAGCGGGGTTAGCATCAAGAGACATTCCAAAGAACAATTCCGCATGACGATTAGGAGAGGCTTATGCAGCGAATGTTCTGGAAGCTTTTTGGTCTTCTATTGTTAATGACGCCGGCCGCCTACGGACAGCAGCAGTCGCTGGCCGAC
>Ga0209517_10004621_pt1 | contig 18015 bp, 16 predicted proteins | sample PeaSoiMetSII2010_FD_187695 | JGI IMG/M metagenome (GOLD analysis project Ga0209517, IMG submission 187695) | Peat soil microbial communities from Weissenstadt, Germany - SII-2010 (SPAdes) (version 2) | ecosystem: Environmental > Terrestrial > Soil > Wetlands > Peat | place: Germany...
TGACGGAATTAGAGAGGGAAAACACCTGGCTGCCAGCAGAGAGTTGTTGCGCAAATCCGAGCAGCGAACCGACCGCGCCAAAGGGATTGGTGGTGGGATTGCTCTGCAGGTAGTATTTCCCGGACAAGCGATCCTTGGAGCTCACAACATAATCTATGCCGGCGATCCCTTGGCTTACGGTGGCTTGCGTATTGGGGCCTTGCACCACGGCATCGTAGCCTAGCGTTTGGGCCTGCGTCTTAGTGTACTGCGCGCTTGGCATCAGATACTGCCCGTTTGGAAGTTTGGCATTCAGGAGTTGCGAGGCGGCGCTATTGATCTGGCTCGCGGTAATGGTCGTGCCGTAGGTCGCCTGAATCATGTTAATGATGCCCTGCGTACTGCGGTCATCCGTCAAACCCAGAGGTACGGTCACATCTTTGGTGGAAGCCGCTTCATCGGCAATGCGCACTCCCTGATAGGATCCAAAGAAGAACAACTTGTCCTTGATAATCGGCCCGCCGATGGTCCCGCCAAAAGCATTCCGGTTCAGAAACGGACGAGGCAGGTAGAGCTGATTGGTGACAGGGTTGATGCCCGCGGCATTGTAGAAGTACGGCGTGGCGTTCATATCGCTGTTCTGCCACTGTTCCCACAGCGAACCATGCAGCGCGTTGGTACCAGACTTCGTCAGTACGCTGATGTGCGCGCCGCTATTGTTACCCTGGGTGGCGTCGTACTGCGAGGAGTTGACGGCAATCTCCTGAATGGCATCCGGCGGCGGAGTGGGAAGAGCCTGGCCAATCGCCCCATACACCGATGTGCTGGTTTGGATCGTACCACCCGCACCGAAGTTCTCACCGGTGTTGAGCACGAAGCGGTTCTCCCCTACCTGGCTGGTGGAATTGCCGTTAAACAGGTTGTTGGTGCTGACACCGTTCAAGGAAAAGCTATTGCTGGTGTCGCGATTTCCGTTCGCGAAGATGGCCTGATTGCCCAGGCCCGTGTTGGCGCCGCCTCCGCCGAGGAAGTCCGCATGAACGCCGGGGCTAAGAATTGCAAGTTGCGTGAAGCTGCCAGTGCCGAGTGGGGTGGTTTCGATGGTGTTGGCATCGACGACATAGCCGATCGTGGTGTCCACCTGGTTCATCAAGGGAACGGCGGTAACTTCCACCGTGGTGCCTGTCGAGCCCACTGCCAGAGACGTATCCACTGTCGTCGTACGGCTACCGAACACCAGGATTTTCGTGTGGGTTTCCGTTTTGAAGCCGTCCTTCTTGACGGTGACTCGATAGGTTCCGGCGGGAAGATCCGGGATCTGGAAAGAGCCGTTCTTGGTATGAGCAACAACTTCGAGGTTGGTCGCGATGTTGACCGCTGTCACAGTGGCGTCGGACACGACAGCTCCCGACGGATCAGTCACCGTGCCGGTGATGGCGCCCAACGTTTGCTGGGCGGAGGCAAACTGCGTTAGGAAGGCGAGCGCCAGCGTGACCACAAAAACGGCGCGCATGGACTTCAAAGGAGATGCAAGAACACCGATGCCAGGCGTATGCACGGTAGAGCCTCCTGTAATTGGGAAGCCGTTATAACAAAATGACTTGGCGGGATTCAAGGCAGTTCGGTGCAAAAAACGGTCAATTTTCGATGAATTTTTCTTCAGGCACGAAGAAGATCTCTTTCTGCCAGGGAGGGACAACCGCGATTGTTCACGACGCGCGGGACGCTAACCTTGACCGGACGCCAACGGCTTCGCTCTCGCGTTATTCTGGAGACGTGAGTGACGAGAAAAACGCAGCGCGGCGGCCTGGCGTCGGTCTCTGTGCAAATTGCCGTTTCATGCGGCGGATCCAGTCGGACCGCGGGTCCACTTTTTATCTCTGCGAGCGGTCTGCCACCGACGCGAACTTCCCCAAGTATCCGCGCTTGCCGGTGCTGCAATGCGCTGGGTACGAGCCCCTGAATGCGGACCTGTCGAGCCAGTAGGTCTCCCGATCTTCTCGCGGCGCGAAATCGTGGTGCTTTTCATTCGTGACGGGCGTCACTGCGCCGGCACGCGTGCTGCAGCACTATCGATACTGTTTCCAGGTTTGATGACCTTGTCTAATGACCTTGGAGACCGGAGAGGAGTTCGAGCATGCTGCTGAAGATCCTTGGCACTGGCGCAATCATATTGTTTGTCGTTTGAGTCGTTGCCGTGCTCCAGGGCTGGAGCAAAAGCACAACGACCGATCATTTCATTGGTATGGCGTTCATTGCTGTGTTCGGAGTCGCCGCAGCCTGGGGTATACGAACTTTGTTTGGGCTGGGAGGTTGACCCGCCGTAGCGAAGCCGTAAGATGATAAAACGATGCTGCCGAATGCGTTTGCTGGCCAGGCCAACCCGCCGACCAAGAAGGACTTGGCTTCGGTGTTAGGACGGGCCGACCTCTTGTGGCAAGACCTCGTTACCGATCTGCAGCGCGATCTGAAATTGGACGCCGCGGAGTGGAATACGTATTCCGTCAAGGCTGGATGGTCGTTGCGCCTGAAATTGAAAAAACGCAACATCGTGTACCTGGGGCCTCGTGCCGGATGTTTCCTCGCATCGTTCATTTTGGGGGACAAAGCGCTCGCGGCAGCGCGGCAGAGCGAACTTCCGCCACGTGTCCTGAAGATCATCGACGAAGCGAAACGTTATCCTGAGGGAACTGCTGTACGGATCGAAGTTCACCAGCCCAGGGATGCCACCGTGGTGAAAACGCTGGCGAAGATAAAGGCAGAGAACTAGGCCACGGCTTGCATCGAATCACTCGATTCCCAGTTCCTTGGCCAGCGCCTTCCACTTGCTGTCGACCAGCGTTTTCGTCTTCGCGTCCATGACAATCTCGTCGGGCCACGGGCGGACGAAGCCCTCGCTGGCCCACTTGCGCGTGGCATCGATACCCATCTTCGATCCGTAGTTCGGCAAACGCGAGGCATGGTCGAGCGAGTCCACCGGGCCCAGGGTGAATTGAATGTCGCGCTCCGGGTCGATGTGGTTGAGAACTTTCAGCGTGACGTCACCGATATCCTGCACGTCGACGTCCTCGTCCACCACCATAATGCATTTGGTAAACATGGCCTGCCCCAGCGACCAGATGGCGTTCATCACCTTGCGGGCCTGACCCGGGTACGACTTCTTGATCGACACGATCATCAAGTTGTGGAAGACGCCTTCGATGGGCAGGTTGATGTCCACCAACTCTGGAATCGTCAGCTTCATGAGCGGCAGAAAAATGCGCTCGACCGCCTTGCCCATGTAAGCGTCTTCCTGCGGCGGTTTGCCGACGATGGTGGTCGCGTAGATGGGGTCCTTCCGGTGAGTAATGCAGGTGACGTGAAACACGGGATAGAGATCCTCGAGCGAATAGAAGCCCGTATGGTCGCCGAATGGACCCTCGCCGCGGAGTTCGTCGAGATTTACATAGCCTTCCAGCACGATCTCACTCGATGCCGGAACTTCCAAGTCGACCGTCTCGCATTTCACCAGATCGACCGGGGATCCGCGGAGGAAGCCGGCGATCAGGTATTCCTCGATCTCGGGGGGTGCGGGAACGATGGCGGAAAACGTAACGGCTGGTTCGGTGCCGATGGCGACCGCTACCTCCATCTTTCCGGAAGGACAGTCGCCCTCGGGGACCACCGACCCTCCGGAGGTTCGCGCCATAATGTCGACAGCTGCGGATTTTCCCTCGACCGCCGCTCGCATGCGCTCGCGCACATGTTCCGCGGCAACTTTCTGACGCTGCCAGTGCATTCCGGTCGTGCGCTCGTCGTACACCTGCATTCGGTACATGCCGAGATTGCGTTTGCCCGACCGCGGGTCGCGCGTGGTTACGCAAGGGAGAGTGATAAATCGCCCGGCATCCTTGGGCCAACACTGCAAGATGGGGAAATCCAGCAAAGAGAAATGGTCTCTCTTAATGATTTCTTTGCAGGGTCCCGTCGGCACGGTGCGCGGGAAAAACTTGCCCGCTTCGGTCAGCAAAGGAAGCATCTTGAGTTTGTCGAGAAATCCTTGCGGAGACTTCACATCCATGAACATGCGGATGCGGCCCGCAACTTCGTCGAAGGAACCGACTCCCAGCGCGAGCTTCATGCGGGCGTCGGACCCAAACTGGTTGATGAGGACTTGCGAGCCGGGATGCCCCTTCGGGTTTTGGAAGAGCAGGGCAGGTCCGCCGCGAGCGCCTTTGGCATCGCGACTCTTGGAGACGCGATCCGTGATCTCGGCTATCTCGAGAACAGGGTTGACTTCGGTCTGAATACGCTTGAGTAGGCCCGCGCGGTCGAGCGCTGCGATCCACTGGCGGAGGTCGTCGAAGGGCAAAGCAGTCCTCTCTGTGACCGACGATTATAAGGGATTTGCTGCGCCGGAAACTTCGTAGCCAGTTGCGTGGTCAACGCAGGTCAAGCAATCCCTGTCATCCAGAGCGGCGTTCTTGCCGCGAAGGACCAATGCAATTTGCCGGTGCCAGTAGATTGCATTGGTCCTTCGCTTCGCTCAGGATGACAAACGACCGACGGTTCTATTTTCTTTGTTCGAGCTTCACGCTCGCGGTGACGGGCTGTCCCTCCCTCAGGATTTTCACTTCGACAACATCTCCCACCTTGCTGCGCCGCAGGGCGTCGGTGAAGTCGTAGAGATTCTTGATCGGCTTGTCGCCGAACTGGATCAGGATATCTCCCGCCTTCAGTCCAGCCTTCGCCGCCGGAGAGTTCGGCTTCACATCGGAGAACTTCACGCCGTTCTCCGTTTGCCCGAAGTCGGGAATCGAGCCGAAGTAAGGACCGTAGCCGCCACCTCCACCGCCCGCGGGCGGCTTGTCTTCTGCGACCACTTGAAAGACAGGCGCATCGGCCGCGTTCGCCAGTTGCACCGCAACGTTCGCAATTAGATCGAGCAGGCGCGCAGCCGAAGGAGCGTTGATCTTGTCCCAGGTGTCGGATGGCTTGTGGTAATCCGAGTGCAGCCCGGAGAAGAAGAACAGCACCGGAATCTTCTTGGTCACAAACGAGGTATGGTCGCTCGAAGAATATCCTCCAGCGGAGTACTCGATCTTGAAAGGCGCGTCTTTCTGCGCCTGTTCGAGCACCGACTTGAATGTGGACCCGGTGCCGACACCGCCGATATAAACCTTGTCATCCTTGATGCGGCCGATCATGTCCATGTTGAGCATGGCCACGGCCTTCGCCACAGGCCGCGTCGGATCCTTCACCCATGTGGCTGACCCCAGTAACCCGAGTTCTTCTCCAGCAAAATCCATAAAGAGGATGCTGCGCTTCAGTTGCCCGCGTTGCGGGGCGAGCAGGCGCGCCAGTTCAAGCACTCCGGCCGTGCCGCTGGCGTTATCGTCGGCCCCGGGATGAATCTGCCCAATCTGCGACGGAGCCAGCGAATCAAAGTTGCCGCGGCCCAGGTGATCGTAATGAGCGCCAATGATGACGTATTCGTCGGTCTGGCCGGGCAGCCACGCCAGCACATTGTTGACCGTAGCCCGCGTGGTTTCAATGTCGATATGGAGCGACAGGTGCAGAGAGTAGGGGAACGCGAAAGATGCGGGCTTCGTAGCCGAATTGATCTGCTCCTGTACATCCTTCAACGATTTCCCGGCGAACTGAAACCAGGACTCTGCGGCCTCGTTCTTCACCTGCGCCATGACAATGCCGACATTCTCCGGGCCGCTGACGCTGCCAAAGCGCGTCAGAAGATCTTCTTCTCCGTCGCCCAGCTTGCCATTGATCACGACCATGGCTTTCGCTCCATGATTCCGGGCGTTGATCGCCTTAGTGATGAGCTGCGAGTGCTGCGTGAGTCCGTGGTTGCCGCTCTTTTCCGCGAATCCAGAGGGTTCGTAACTCAGCACGATTACGATTTTGTCTTTGACGTCAAGCCCGGCATAGTCGTCGTAGTGGAATTCGTCGGCTGTGGCGCCGTATCCCGCGAACACAAGCGGAGCAAAGACCTGGCCGGAGGCGGAGAAGCTGAACGGAACAAAGCCCTGATCGATCTTGAGTTCGTTTCTGAATCCGGGCGCTTGCGCCACGAAGTGGTTGTCGGACTTGAGGCGCGCGCCGGTTACGACTGTAAACGGCTGGGCATAGCCATTCACTCCGGCAGGCGGGAGCCCGAGTTCCTTATAGCGCTGTTCAATCAGATGCTCGGCACGCGCCAATCCCTTGGTGCCGGCTCCGCGGCCTTCCATCTCAGGGGCGGCGAGCGTCTTGATGTCGTCGAGGTAGCGGGCGGGATCCGCCTGCTGGACCGGAGTGGATGCGGCCGCCAGCAATGCGACGGCGGCGATTACGGGCACAAGAGGATGAAAGCGCAGACGACTCGGCATGGCGACCACTCCGTGAACCGAGCATCGTAAGAGGAGGCGCAGAACGTGTCAATCAGGGTTTCCTTCGTGATACTTCGTGTCAATAGTGGTTCACGTTTTTTCTCGCTGCGTCGAACCCACGAGAACGGCACCACTTTACTCGGCGAGCTGCAGCACCGTGTTCTCGATCTCTTTCCACACTGCGGTTCGCGGATCGATCAGGTCGAAGTGACCGATGGCGGGAATCTCGAGCAGCTGCAGGTCTTCTTTCTCGTTGCCCAGGCGCTTCTGTTTGGCGGCTACGTAGTCGCGGCTGAAAGCAGGAGGAACCACATCATCCGCGGTACCGTGGATCAGCCACTGGCGCGGTTGCGGGATGGAAAGTTCCATGGGGTCGGCTTCGCGGTAATGATCGGGAACCTCGCTGGGCGTGCCACGGAGAAACTCGACGACCGCGTCGTTGCTCAGGTGGAGCTGGTAGGCGCGCTGCAGGTCGACCACTCCGGCCAGCGAGACGACGCGCCTGACGCCGGACTCGTGAGCGGCAAGGCACAGCGCGAGCTGCCCTCCGGCGGAGTGGCCCATCACCACGATTCTTCTGCGGTCCAGGTTGTGCCGCACTGCGTTTTGCAGCAGGAATTGATAAGCGGAACGAATGTCGGCGAAAGTACCAGGCCATGCACCGCCTTTATCGCCCACGCGGCGGTATTCGAGGTTGGCCGTGGCCAGTCCCTTCGCGGTGAGCGCCGCGCAGAGATGCCCCGCGTGATCGAGATTGTATTTGGCGCGCCAGAAGCCCCCGTGAATGTTGATCACCAGAGGATGCGGCGCTTTGCTCTTGCCTTTGGGCGAGGGCAGACGCAGATCGAGAAACTGATTCGGGTCCGAGCCGTAGGTGAGCCGCTTGTCAGCGCGCGGCGGTGGCAGAGTAAGGATGTCGTCAGACATGGTGAAAATTGATTTTAATCGTAGCGAGCGCTTCCAGGGATCGCTCGCGTCTCACTCGTAGCGCAGAGCTTCAATGGGATCCAGATTGGCCGCGCGCAGCGCTGGGACCATGCCGCTAATGATCCCCACGACCGCCAGGATGGACGTGGCCACCAGCAGAATCATGGGTGACACGATCAGGCGGATGTCCGCAGCCTCGGCATGTTTGGCCAGAGCACTGTAGAAAGTGATGCGGCCGGCAAGGATCGAGACTGCGTAGGACAGCAGAATTCCCAGCAGCCCTCCCGCCGCAGTAATCACCATCGCCTCCGCCAGGAACTGGAACAGAATGTCGTGACGGCGCGCCCCCAGAGCCTTTTCCACGCCGATTTCGCGGGTGCGTTGCGTTACCGAGACCAGCATGATGTTCATCAGCCCCACGCCGCCGATGCCCAGCGTGACCGTCCCAATGAACGCCAGCAGAACTTTCAGCGCCATGGTGATGATGCCGAACTGCGAGAGTTGCTTCTGCGCGTCGAACACGAACACGGCGCGCTGGTCCTCGGGCTTGAAGTTGTGCCCGGTGGCCAAAGTCTCCCGGATCGTCTTGTCCAGCCTGTCGTGGTCCAGCCCGGCGGAGTCCATCCAGATTCCGTCGAGATAGTGGTTGTCTTTGATGACATCCATGGAGTTGTAAGGGATGTAGACCGCCCGGTTGTTGTCGTTGTCGCCTTCCTGCATGCGAGGCGCGCCCACTCCGATCACTTCGAACGTGACGCCATCAATGCGGATCGACTCGCCAACGGCGGGCATGCCGGAGAAAAGCTTGTCGCGCGCTTCCGAGGCGATGACGGCGTAGAGCCCGTGCTGCATATTATCGGCATCGTCCAGAAATCGTCCTTCCGCGATGTCGAGATTCCAAATCGCCTGAATCGAGGGGTCGAGGCCCATCACCGGAAACGTGAAGGATCGGTTGTTGTTTTGCACCGTGGAATCCTTCTGCAGCATGCGCACCACGTGGCGGCAGAGAGGAACGTTGTTGCGCAACAGTTCGATGTCGTCGTTGGTAAAGCGAATCTGGACGCCCGCCTTGTTGCCTCCAGCCTGCTGCGACGTTCGCCCCGGAAAAATTCCCACGGCAGTGGCGCCGAAACTCTGAAAAATGGTCTCGATGGCTTTCCCGAAGCCGTTGCCGTAGGAAAGCAACAGGACGACGGTAGCGATGCCCCATGCCATTCCCGCCATCGTCAGCAGCGTGCGGCGCAGGTCGTGGCGCATGGCCGAGTACGCTTGCCGCAGCAGGTCGCGGTACATGGCGACCACCGGAAAGCCGGAAATTGGCCGGTGGCGCGGCTTTTCTGCTGCCCGCGCCGGATCGGAAATTTGTGCCGGCAAATCGAGATCCGGTATATGAGGCGGTTGTTCCATGCTCATTCCTTCGCTTACTCCTTGCGCAGGGCCTCCACGGGTTCGAGCATGGCGGCGCGCCGGGCCGGGTACAGGCCCGCAGCCACGCCTGCGACCCCAAGCGAAATCACTGCCAGCGCTGCCGTGGAAGCCACCAGTTTGGGCGGATCGAATCCCTGACCGAGATCCACACCCGAGAGCAGGGACATCAGCCCTGCCGCGCCCGCGATGCCGATGCCCCCACTCAGCAGCGTCAGAAACGCGCCTTCCACGAAGAACTGAAACATGATGCTGGAGTTGGTTGCGCCCACGGCCTTACGTAAACCGATTTCGCGGGTGCGGTCAGCGACGGCCACCAGCATGATGTTAATAATGCCGATGGCGCCCAGCGCGAGCGTGACCAGTCCCACGCTGCCGAGAAACATGTTCATGGCATCAAAAATTTTGCCAATCTGGTCGACGGTCTTCACCGTGTCCCATTCGTCGAACGAGTCAGGATTGTTCGGGTCGAAGCCGTGATTGCGGGCGATGATCTTGTGAACTTCCTGCTGTGCGGTCTGGTGCAGGGCGCGCGACCGGGGCTGGTAGTTGATGAATGAGATCACATCGGTCGCGATCCCGGCATTCAGCGGCCGGAAGTAGTCCTGCATGGAATGAAACGGGACAATGCTGCGCAGGTTCTGATTCATGTTGTCGCCGTGGCCGACTCTTTGCAGCGTGCCAATGACCGTAAACCGAACGCCATTGAGCAGAATGGTCGAGCCAACAGCCGGACGGCCCGGAAACAGCGTGCGCCGCACTTCGTCACCGATCACGATCACAGGCCGCTTCTGCGCGTCATCCATGTCGTTGATCCAGCGGCCTTCATTGATGGGCATGTAGCGGATCTTGTTGAAGTTGGGCGTCACGCCGAGGATCGAGCCGCTGGCCTGGAAGAAATCGCTCACGGCCCGAATGTCGCCCCGCGAGATTACCGGAGACGCAGCGCCGACGCTCGGGCATTCGCGGAGAATATCCTCATAATCGCGGAAGGTCAGATAATACTGGCGAAGCGCAGTGAAACTCCCTTGCATCACGGGAGCCCGGCCCGACCAGATAAACAGCACGTTCTCGCCCACGGAATCGAACTGCTTGCGGTTGCCGGAGCGGAATCCTTCGCCCAGACCCACCAGCAGCAGCAGGGAACCAACCCCCCACGCGATGCCGAACATGGTCAAAAACGAGCGCAGTTTATGCGCCCAGAGGGCGCGGAAGGTTTGCCCGACAATATCGAGGATGAGGCGCACGCGATCTATTCATTATACGGGGCTGAAGGCCCTGTAGTTCCCGCTCTGGACGCCGATCTTGGAACGCTTCGCCGCATGGCGCACACTACCCCGTTGATACCGTTCTTCTTGGACGCGCGAAACGCCGATTGGTTTGACTCCGCGTTATCCGGCCGAGTTCCGGCCACTGCAGCGCGTTAGGTACGTGGTCCCTAGTCTGACGTCCGCCCTTCGATTTTCGTTCCGAATCCCGCGCGAGTTGGTTATTCTCTAGCGGGATGCTGACTCTTGCCCTCAGCGAACTGCTGGGCGCCACGGTGTATGACCCGTCTGGCGCGTCCGGACGTGTGCGCGAGGTGACGCTGGCTCCGCAGGAGGACCGTTCCCGGGTCTCGTCCCTGATCGTGAAAACCAAGTCAGGGAATCGCATTCTTCCCTTTGCAGCGGTCTCGGCGATCAATGGCGGCATTCGGACGACGACTGCGGCGGCAGAGTGGCCGGCCGCCAACGGCACCGAAGGTCTGTTTCTGTTGGAACGCGATCTGCTCGACCAACAGGTGATCGACATCAACGGGCGGAAAGTGGTGCGCGTCAACGATGTCGACCTGCACGTGGACGCCCTGAAAGACAAGGATGCCCATCCTGTGCTGCGCGTCCATTCCGTCGATGTGGGAGCGCGCGGCGCCATCCGGCGCCTGCTGCGTGGCGTCGCCCCCAAGACCGCACTGCACGCGCTTTTGAGTAGAATCCCGCCGCGCAGCATTCCCTGGAATTTTATCGACGTGATCGAGACCGATCCCGCCCGCCGGGTGAAGCTGAAGATTTCGTACGAAGGCCTCGCCAGCCTGCACCCTGCCGACATTGCCGACATCGTGGAAGATCTGGCGCCTGATGAGCGCCAGGCCGTGTTCCAGACCCTGGACGAAGAGACGGCCGCCGAAGCTCTCGAGGAGGTCGAACCCAAGGTTCAAAAATCCATCGTAGAGTCGCTGGATTTCGGCCGGGCCGCCGACATCGTCGAGGAGATGGATCCCGACGCGGCCGCCGATCTCCTCGGCGATCTGCCCGAAGAGCGGACCGAACAGATCCTGGTCCAGATGGAGCCGGAAGCCCAGCAGGATGTCGTCGAACTGCTCGAGCACAGGGAAGAAACGGCCGCAGGCCGCATGACCACAGAATTTCTCGCCCTGCCGGTTACGGCGAGCGTGCAAAATGCCATCGATTCCATGCGCGAGTTCGAAGGCGGAGTGGAGGCCGTCAGCACCATCTACCTGGTGGATTCTCACGGAACCCTGGTCGGCGCAGTTCCGCTGGCCAGACTGGTGCTCGCTCAGCCGTCTACTCCGATGCTCTCGCTGACCCAGGAGCCACTGGTCCTCACCCACGAAGGCATCGAGGAAAACGAGGTGGCGGAATTATTCGACAAATACAACCTGCAGACCCTGCCCGTCGTGGATGAGCACAACAAGTTGACCGGAGTCATCACCTCGGATGACGTGATCAGCATGCTGCGCGCAAAACTATAAGGAAAATGCGATCATTCCATCGGCCCAAGGATGCAAAGTTCCTCCAAGAACCGTAGCGCCTCAGTTTGCCAGCAGACTTGCCAATCTTTCAGAGGCGTCATCCTGAGCGGAGCCGTTTTTCAGGGGGAGCGAAGGATCTCGCGCGGAATGAAATGCAAACGGAGCAGCCTCCTGGCGCTACTTGGTTCGTTTGTTGCCGTCTCATCGCGAAAGCTGACCGCTCTTACCCTGATCCCGATCTGTCTGATCGTTGGCGGCGCGCAGTTGATGTTCCCCCAGAGCGGCATGAGTTGTCACCCCATGGACACGCGAGAGGCTGTGGCTCCCGAAAAGCTGCCCCCACCTCAGAAGCTTGCCGGCACTGGAAATGCCCACATCCGCATTACCGCCTCGCCAGAAGCGCAAGTATGGTTCGACCAGGGCTTGAACTTACTTCACGACTTTTGGGACTACGAGTCCGTTCGCGCCTTCGAGCAAGGCGCGCGCGTCGATCCGCGGCGCTGTCCGCCAAACTGAAGGGAGCGCGCGGTGAGCTGGAAAACACGCTCTATCCCTGGTCTCCACGTGACGCGATGTCCCGCCTCGATCCTCACCTTCCGGTTGCGTTGCGGACCGCGGATTGGACCGCGGCTCTGGCCCTGCTGAAGCCCGTCGATCCACCGCCGTCTCTGCCGAATCTCCAGTTTCTGGCGCGCCAGTTAACCCAGTTCGCCCTGGGCATGCAGGCCCTCGATCAGCACGATCCGTCGCGCGCGGAGGCAGCTTCGGCGCAGTTCGATGCCGAGTTGTGGCGAATTTCGAACCGGCTGAGAGACGAAGCGGACACCAAGGCCAAGGAAAAAGAAAAGGACAAAAACAAGAAGAACGCCGACGCTGCCCCTCCCAAGCTGCAGCGGATGCCAGACGCTTTGCCCGATCCGCTGGTGCGAAACCTGTCTGTCATGTCTCTGGAACTGCGCGCCGGCCTGCTCATGGCGAAGAAGCTCAACGGCGACGCGAAAAAGCTTTACGCGCAGGCCGCGCAAGAAGAAAAGGCGCTCGGATACCGCGAGCCTCCAGCCTACATTCGTCCGGTGGGCGAAACGGAAGCGGCGGCGTTTCTGGCCGCTTCAGACTGGACCGGAGCCAAGGCAGCTTACAAAGAGGCTCTCGTCGAGCGGCCCCGCTCCGGCTTCCCGCTCTATGGCGTTGCCATGGCCAGCGAGCAGGCTGGTGACGTCCCGGCGGCCACGGCAGGGTACGCAGATTTCCTGGCGGCATGGAAATCTGCAGATTCTGATCTTCCGCAACTTGCTCATGCCCGTTCTTACGTGGCCGCTCACCACGCAAGCCCAGCTAGTCAGTAGCGGGTTAGACCCCGCACCAACTCCGCCATCCCTAATTCCAATTTCTGAGTACTTTTTGTTTGGCCAGATTCGCTAGGTCCGTTTATCCTGTGGCGTCGTTGCACCCGCAGTCTGCTCCATCCCTATGTCAGCGAAAAGTGCGCATGAGATTCCTGAGAAGCTGGAAGATCCGGATCCTACTATTCTTTGCCGTAGTCGGGCCGGGTTTTATTACCGCGAACGTCGACAATGATGCCGGCGGCATCCTGACCTACTCCCAAGCTGGGGCTCAATTCGGACATCTTCTGCTATGGACCATGATCCCGATCACGCTCGCCCTGATCGTGGTGCAGGAGATGTGCGCCCGCATGGGCGTCGTCACCGGCAAGGGCCTCAGCGACCTCATCCGTGAGGAATTTGGGCTCCGCATCACCTTCTTCATGATGATCGGAATCCTGATCACCAACTTCGGCAACATCGTGACTGAGTTCATCGGCATCGCCACCAGCCTCGAACTGTTTGGCCTGCCCCGCTTCGCGACCGTGCCCGTGTGCTGCGTCATTGTGTGGCTGATTGTGGTGAAGGGGCAGTACAAGAGCGTGGAGAAGGTTTTCCTGGCCGCGTCATTTTTCTACGTCACCTACATCTTCGCAGGAGTGCTGGCCCATCCCTTGTGGAAAGACGCGACCATTGCTACTTTCAAACCGCCCGCCCTGAAGGCCTTTCGCGAGCAGGCCTATCTTTACATGGTCATCGGCGTGGTCGGGACCACGATCGCTCCCTGGATGCAGTTCTACTTGCAATCATCGATTGTCGAAAAGGGCGTGCCCAAGCGGGGATACAAAGCTTCACGCCTCGACGTCGTGACCGGATGCATTTTTACCGATATCGTGGCCTGGTTCATCATCGTCGCTTGCGCCGCCACGCTCTACGTTCACGGCTATCGCGACATCAAATATGCCGCCGACGCCGCTCAGGCTCTGAAGCCGCTGGCTGGGGACTACGCCTACATCCTCTTTGCCGTCGGTCTGTTTAACGCGTCTTTATTCGCGGCGTCGATTTTGCCGCTCTCCACTGCCTACACGGTATGCGAGGGACTCGGGTTCGAGTCCGGAGTCGGAATGAAGTTCGGGGAAGCGCCGGCATTTTACTGGCTCTACACGTTGCTGATCCTGGCGGGAGGCGCCGTCGTCCTTATCCCCGGCCTGCCGCTGGTCAAAATCGCCGTGCTCTCGCAGGTCGTAAACGGCGTGGTGCTGCCCTTTGTCCTGATCTTCATGCTGCTGCTGATCAACAAGAAAGAGCTAATGGGCGAGTATGTGAACACGCGCTTGTTCAACGTGGTCGCGTGGACGACCACGGTTGTGATGATCGGGCTAACGGTAGCCTGGTTCTGGACGCTGCGCTCCGGCTAACGAACCCGGCAACCTGTGCCGCACCATCTGTTTCGTTCTATGAGCGATAAGCCTGCATTCCGCAACTGGCTGTTGGCGCTTGCTCTCTGCGTTGTTGCGGTTGGACTGTGCATCGCCTACGTAGATCGCCCGCTCGCAGAATGGTTGGATGCTCACGTGCGACATACCGAGTTCTGGGCGGCGCTGAATCTCGCGCTGTTCCCGTTCCTCCTGGTTGTAGTGGCAGCGTTGTTCTTTCTGCTCGGATGCGGCGTCTCCGTGATCTCCGGCCACCCCCTGCGGCCATGGACCGCAATTCCGATTCGCTGTTCGTGGAGTACGATGTGGGCCGTCGCATCAGAGATGATCCTGAAGCGCATCTTCGGCCGCGGCTGGGCCGATCCTACCTTTGTTCGAGATCACCTCTACGGCTTCCATTTTCTGCACGGCGAAACTCACTGGGACGCGTTTCCCTCGGGAACGGCGACGGTTTCCTTTGCGATTCTCGTGGTGCTCTGGATTTTGACGCCGCGATGGAGGGCCGCCGGCACGGCGACTGTGGTTCTGTTGTCCGTCGCCGTCGTAATCGGTAACTACCACTGGCTCTCGGATGTGATTGCAGGCGGGTTCCTGGGGGTGACGATCGGTTGGGGGACTGTGGCGTTGCTGCCTCCGATCATTCAGGATCGCCCGTGATCCATTCGTTCCGCTAAATCAGCTTCCCCGCAGCCAAGTCCCTTACCAGCGTCAGGTCCGCTTCCAGAAAATCGTACTTCGGCAGGTCTTTCGGCACGGCCCACTGGATATCGCGGAAAATCCGGTTCTCGATTTCCCTCTGGTAGTCGCGCACGACAAAGAAGCGTAACTCCACCATGCCCCCGTTCGGGTACTCGTGCTGAATACGCTTCACTTCATCTCCGACTCCGGCCAGAATTCCGAGTTCTTCCTCCAATTCCCGGCGCAGCGCATCGCGCGGCTGCTCTCCCTCTTCAATCTTTCCCCCGGGAAACTCCCACTTTAGCGGCATGGTCTGGTGACGCGTGCGCTGGCACACCAGCAGCTTGCCATCTTTTACGATGAGGCCTGCGACCACGCGCTTCATATCTCAGACACATCTGGCTCGTGCGCGCTGGCGGTTTGCAGTGCGCTGGCCACGGGATCGACGCAACTCGTGAAAGTGAAGGCAAACGCTGCAATGCCCGCGGAACAGCGGAGTTCCAGTTCGTGCTCGCCGAACTCGTGGTTGTCGAGAAGAAAATACATGCGCGCCGAGTCGACCACGACGTAGCTTTCTTCCTCGCCTCCACTGGCACTGGGGCGGAAGCGTGTGTCCCGGGTCGCCTGCTTCCGGCCGAGCGGCTTCCCGTCTTGCAGAATGACGACGACAACTTCAGCCGCGTCGGCGTGGGGGCAAGCCATGACCAAGTTTACGGCGGATGCTTCGTATTTCAATCGCAAAGTATGAGGCCCGTTTTCCGCCGCCTCGAAATACTCGGCGGTTGACGCCCAACGCCCGCAGGCGTAGAAGAAATTCTCTTCCGGCTTCCCAGCGAAGACATAGTCGGCAATCTGATCTTCCTTGAATCCACCCTCGTTGCCGATCCGCCCGCGCCGGTTTCCCAGGTAGAGTTCGCCCGACGCGCGGTAACAGACGGCGCCCACGTGATCTTCTTCGCGCACAGGCTCCAACAAGGCCGGCAGTTCCACACTGGGATCAATCTCCCGCAGCAGTTCCTGGATGACTTGCTCGCACTCCCTGTAACCGCCTTCCCCGAAGTGCCCAAAGCGCAGGTATCCATCTTTATCGAGCAAGTATTTAGTCGGCCAGTAGCGGTTCGCAAATGCCTTCCAGATTTCGCGGTTGCTGTCGATCACGATGGGGTAGGTCAGCCCAAACTCGCGGACCCCGCGTTCCACATTCGACTCGTATTGCGCGAACGTAAATTCCGGCGTGTGCACTCCGATCACCGTCAGGCCCTTGTCCCGGTAGCGCTCATGCCACGCCTGCACGTAGGGTAGCGTGCGAATGCAGTTGACGCAGGTGTAATCCCAGAAATCGACCAGCACCACGCGCCCGCGCAGCTGCCGGAAGCTGAGCGGAGTCGAATTCAGCCACACCCGCCCGATCTCCGGGGCGCGCACTTTGCCCTTGTCCACTCTCATTCGTTGACTTTCATTTTCGACGATTATTGCCCGGAGGTTTCCATCTTTTTCCCCACGAGCATGGCACAGTGCTGCACCAGATCCTGATGTTCGGGAGTGAACGCCGCCGCAAAATGGCTGTCAATATCCAGCTCGCCCACTACCTTGCCATGCACAAACACGGGCACGACGATCTCTGACTTGGTTTCGAGCGAACACGCCAGATACCGCGGATCCTTGCTGACATCGTCAACCACGACCGTGAGCCCGCTGGATGCGGCCGCGCCGCAAATCCCCTGGTTGAGCGGAATGCGCGTGTGCGGCGTCATGGCGCCTTCAAATGCGCCCAGCACGAGCATGGGCGGCTGGGCTCCCGGTTCTAGCAGGTAGAATCCCACCCAGTTATATTTCAGCATGCGATCATGCAGCAGCTTCACCATCGCCTGCATGAGTCGCTCAGCGGTTGGGACAGTCTGCGCCAACTCGCTGATCTCGCTGCGAACTTCTTCGATTCTTCCGGCCACGGCCATAAATGAAATCTTAACTCACCGCGTGGAATTCTCGGCCGTGGAAGCGGGAACCGCAGTAATCTGCCGGATTCCTTTCGCGCTGGAGAAAAGCTCGGGATGAATCGCGAAAGCCAGCGCGCCCAAACCTTGCAGCAGCGTAGGCGCGGGAGTGTTGAGAAACTCGTCCCGAATACAGAACACACGCCTCGACTGCGCCGCCGATGTCCCCTGCCAGCCCCGCTCCACAATGATCTTCTCCAGCGGCACCCGATCTCCCGCACCGCACCATGCGGCGATAATTACTTCCGGATCGAGCCGGTGGACGTCCTCGGCTGAGGCCTGAGTGCCAGGAGTGACAAGGAAATGCCCTCCAGCGGCCTCCACTAGTTCCGCGACCCATCTCTGCGATGCGATCAAAGGCTTGCCCCATTCCTCGCACCAGACTCTCGACCGCACGACTCCCGCGGTTCGGGCGCGAACCTCGCCAATGTCATGCTGCATGGCGGCAATCACCGCTTCTCCTCGATCCATCGCTCCGACCACTCCCGCGATGGTCGCGATGTCGGTATAAATATCCGCCAGAGTTTTCGGAGCCAGGCCCAGAAAACGTACGCCCGCCCTGAGGATTTCGCTGACCGCCTTCTCCTGATAGGGAACAGCGGCAATCACCAGATCGGGCTTCGCGGCCACGATCTGCGCCGTATCCGCAGTCCAGGAGTCGGCCAGAATCACCCGCGAACCGTTGGCGACAGCGGACACAACGTCTGCGCAATAGCGCGTGCAGGCCACCACGCGCTCCAGTTCGCCAATGGCGTCGAGAATGACAGTCGCGCTCGGCTGCAGGCAGGCGATCCGGCGGGGGGTATGAGTGCTCGGCATGGTCGAGGTTAGGTGCCAGCCTAGGGCTTGAGCTGGCGCAGCGCCGCCGACAAAGTGTCCAAAGCCAATTGCGCAGCGTGCGTTGAAGCCTGCGGCAAGCCGCCAACTGCGGCAATCAGCACGTTACGATTGAGATTTCCCGTCTCTTCCACAGTCCGCCCCGCCACCAGTTCGGTCAAAGCCGAAGCGCATGCCATCGAAGGCACGCATCCCTTGGCCTTGAATCGAATTTCGGCGATACGTCCGGAACTGACTTTCAACGTCAGACGAAGTACGTCTCCACAGGCCGGATTCTCGATCTCCGCAGTGGCGTCAGCA
>Ga0209517_10004622_pt1 | contig 18010 bp, 10 predicted proteins | sample PeaSoiMetSII2010_FD_187695 | JGI IMG/M metagenome (GOLD analysis project Ga0209517, IMG submission 187695) | Peat soil microbial communities from Weissenstadt, Germany - SII-2010 (SPAdes) (version 2) | ecosystem: Environmental > Terrestrial > Soil > Wetlands > Peat | place: Germany...
GGCGAGCTTTCGGCCGGCGCCGGGGTATGTACGGCGGAGACTCTCGGCGTCGAGGGCGACGGTTCGACCGTCATGACGGAACTCCATGCGGGTCCGCAAACCGTTTCCATTCCGTTCCAGATGGTCGCCCATCAACCCATTCAGCGCGCTGATGGCGAGATCCAGGGCGGCGGGCAGCGGCTCTTCTGCGGCCGGCAGTGTCTGTTCGAGCGGCGTTAACACCCAGTCGGCTGCACCCCCGGCCAACTCCATCAGGCTGCGAAGACTCCAGTAGACACCGCCCGCGATTCCGTCGTGAAGCATCCGAACCGCAGCCGCCGGGATACCGGTCACCGGAGCGAGTTCGAGCGCCTCGAAAGGACGCCTGGCGATCGCGGCATGCATCTCCTCAACCGTCGTCGTGCCGCCGTTGACGGCGCTTACAAAGAGGTCTTTGAGCCCGCGGATTCCGTCGATGTTTCGCATAGGTCCTCCCGGCAACCATAGAGCCGGCGGCCTCGCGCACGCAAGGCGCCGGTCGGTGGGGAAAATCGTTGCCGACCGAATCTGCAACTTCCGATCACCGCGGCGAAGTGACCCGGGGCCCTTCGCGGATGCTGTTCCCATAGGCTACCCAGCTTCGCCATTCAATCGCCGAGCGAGGGACACAAAGGCGGGACATGGGCGGGCTGATTCCACAAATTGCCCTCCGCGGCTCTTCGCTGCGAGGTGACTCGGGGCACCGGAGAGGCCGCAATACGGTTCGGGAGTCTGGAGCGGCTGGCGTGTGAGGTTAGTTTCCGCCTTACCTGTTCCACAGGAAAGATCGGTCCTGCTGTCGTCGAGTCCCCGTGACGCCATCAGCAGTGGCCGTCCCACGCCGGGGCGAGACAACGTGCCTGAACAACCTGCTAAAAGTTTTCTAACATCCAAACGTCTCCGCCCCAACGCCATTCTGAGAACGCCAAATAGCGACCGTCAGGAGAAGGAATTCCCCAGGTCTCGAGGCTCCGAAGTTGTCGGCGCACAAATTGCGATCTCCCATCAAGGTTGATGAATAAAAGGTCGGCGCCGTATGCGGAACGACTCGAAATGTACCACCCTGTCTGATCCGCCGCCCAATCCAATGACTGAAAGCCCGCTCGCTCTTCAACAACAACGTCGTGGCTCTTGCTTTTGTCCTTCAGATTGAGAACCCGTATACGACCACTCTTTGATTGGCCTGCCAGAGCAACCGCAATTTGCGACCCATCAGGCGACAAATCCCAGTGAGTCTCCCCGTACAAGTGATCAACCCTCTCTAGCGGAGTTCGCTCACCACTGAGCGGATCAAAGGCGTAGAAGACCAGCTGTTTTTCGCGTCTTTCGCCCAAAACACAGATGGTCGCCGGCGGGCGGGCGCAACGAACGGTGAAGGGAGGTTGACCGCCAGGTATCGCCTGCGGCTCTCCGCCAATGAGCGGAGCGCGCATAATGATAAGAGGTTCCGCGGACGTGTACATTTGGTCTTTCTGGCGGGCAAGAAACAGGAACCATTCACCGTCGGGACTGATGCGGGCGTCCCGATAGTCCCTAGCTCCTGACGCAACAAGCCTTGGCTTCTGGCGAAGATCGAGACTCTGCTTAAAGATTTCCCACTTTTCATTCCTGTCAGAGTGGAACATTACCGACCTATTGTCGGGTGTCCATGCTGTGGGAAAGTTGTTCGAACCGCCTTCGGTGATGCGCATGGGGCGTAGCAGATCAGATCCAGTACTTCCAAGCTCACCGACGTATATGTCCGTGTGATACGGTCCAATGAAAAAGGCAACACGCCTTCCGTCGGACGTCACACTGAGAGAATGCAGGGTGCGGCCCTGCCATCGCGTGATATGTCGTGATTCGCCCGGTACCCCGGTCGCGACATCTAAAGTGAACTCCGCCAGATTCACATCGCTCCGTCGCGGTGGAACTTCTGCCAAAGCATAGACAACTCGAATTTTGTCATCACTCGCGCACGCGCAAATCCCTCTGAGACCTGCGTGAGAGAAAATGTTTTGAGGTTCGGGCTGTTGGGTCGTCAGATCGAGAAACTCAATGCTGACGGAAAAACTGAACAATAAGAACCGAATTCTCGTGAACAGAAGTGCACTTCCGGCGGGGAGCCAAGTCAGGTTGCTGACTCTGTCCCCTTCATCGGCAGAAAACCTCAGAGTGGCATTCCCTCCGTTTGCATTCATCGTCCAAATCTCTCTTCCTTCGGAGTTGCTGAACGCGATCTGTGAGCCATCGACTGAAGGAGATGCTTCTCCAAGATCCGAGCAAATGTTGTGACGGGTTCCCTGTGATATCGTAACCACCCATGCTTGCGACTTGCCCGGCCCGTTTGGCACGACAGTGACAAGCAAGCTATCGGAGTTGGAGAACCAGGAAATGTGAACTACGTTGCAACCTGAAAATGAGGTGATCAGGCGGCTGGAAAGGCGATCAACGATTCGCAGATGCAGATCCTTGCCTTTCGCGAAGGCCAAGTACTTTCCGTCGGGCGAGATGGAAGCTACGGTGGGCGACGTCTCTGTAAGCTGGCGGGCTGCTTCTTCTGCCCACACTCCAGCGGCTTTTACCTTCCCTATGAAAACATATCCGTCATCAACGGTCGCGATGTAGCGGTGTTCCTTTCTGTCGCCGAGCGCCTTTCTGATTTCGCTAATGCACTGTGTTATCCGGTGGTCTCGCTTCGTGCGCAGCTCGGGAGTGGACGCGAACGCGGCCAAGTCGGTGATCTTGGTCGTGCCGACCAACCGAATGGCCTCGGATTTTGACGGAGCCTCCCCGCCTTCGCCCCAGAGGTCGGACCTGATTTCTTGGCGACTAACCTCATGGTCAGGCTGGGAGGCAAGCAACCAAAGGACTTCGAAAGGCTGCCGGTGGAGGCGAATCCGGTGACGGTTCTTGCGGACCTGTTTGTAAAGAAAGTTTAGTTCGAATTCATCAAACTGAATGATGTTGTGTCTAACTTCACCGTTGCTCACTTAGCCCCCGCTTCGCCCTTGGTAATGTCTCAAAGTGGTGAAATACGTGAAAAAGCATCAAATTTCGCGAGCTGAATCACAACTCGCGCCAGCGCCTCTTTTGGTCACAGTGGAAAAACCGTCCGCAACGTTGGCCAATATCCCATTTCCGCTGCCATCGTCAAGAGAAAGACACGATAAGTTAACGCATTTGTCACAGAAAACGGCTTCACGGTTTCAGACAGAAAAAAAGGGCAACCGCCGCCTGGTCGTCTATGACTTTCCGGGGCCTGGCCTTCGGCGCAAGTCCGAAGAGGCCGAAGAAGCGGTTGCCGCCGCCTTGTGTCGCGCGCGGGATGCCAAGGTTGGCCGCAACAGAGTGGGCTTTCGTCTCAAGGCTTGTCATTCCTTGCGAAACACGACGTTAACAAAGCACATATATTCCACGAACAATCTGGCTTGAGAGATTTCGGCAAGAGTCGTCATATGATCCCACGGCTGGTTTTCGGCGAGCGTGTTTGGACCCGGCCCGTTTGGAGTAAGAAGGTTTTCGGGATGAGATGCGCAAGATGCGGCACCGAGTGTTCCGGCGACCCGTCTTCTGCAGCGGTTACGGCGCACAGTTTCGCTCCAAATGCGGTGCGCGTGGGTCAGAGAATCTTCCGTGCGCCAAGTTCTGCAGCGAATGCGCGGCACCCCCAACGGCCGAGTTCGACCGATCAACCCGCCGAAGCTCCGTCCCCTTTCACATCGACCGACGGCGTCCTAACTCAGCGTCCCACGCACGCTTACTGCAGGTTCTTCGAAGCGTCGCGAGATAGCCTGTCCGGAGATGGCGGACAATGAATAGACACGTTCCCGCTTTAGTGAACCGGTACCTTCTCCCCGCGCTGCAAGCTGCGACGATTTTCGCTCCCATTTTCGTAGGTCTTCAGCGCTATTGCTACCTGAAAAACGAAGCCGCTATGGAACTCATCATCCAATTCGACCAGATGATGTACTCGCCGAAAAGCGGGCCCGTCACGACTGCGGTTGAACTGGGGCGAGCGTTGGACGATGTCGGAGTTACACCGGAAGAACTAAACGATTTTCTACTGAACCTCGAAAGGGTGGCAACGGCACATCAGAGTGGCTTGATCAATACCGACATCGTGTGTGCCCACTTCAAATGGGATCTCAACGGAGCACTACATGATCCAAAGATCGTTCGTTTTATTTTAGACGCAAAGCGTACAGATCCCACAGTCTACGACAACGTCATCGATCTCGCCGTAGACTGCAACGTGTCAACCAACCTTTCAAAGTGCCCGTTACTCTCTCAAGCGCCGCCTGAGAACGACGAAAAACTGCTCTGCCGGTAGCGGTCCCGCGGCCGCCGTGCCGAGTGAAAATTCCATTAGGCAGCAACGCCAACACTTAAGAGGCAGCGCTTCCCGTTCGTTTTCTCACGGTCCTGATTGGCGTCGGAGCCGGTGCCTCGTCGCGCCGGCCTTGTTCCTCGACTGCGAACAGGATCAAGCTCAGGCATTGGTCCCCTAAACGAGATCCGAGCGGCCTCCGGCGTTGACACTCACCGGAGCGGTGATAAACCTTTGTCGATGGACCCAGCGGCCAACCGGAAGGCGGAAGCTGAGCAGGGTGTCTTCAGAGCGTTCCTCAGGACGCAGCCGGCCGATGTGCGCTCTTTATGTTGGACGTATCAGGGTTTGGCTTCTCCGATCGACTTCGTTTCGAAAGAAGGTGGCATCGGCGTGGAACTGACCGAATGGCTTGGGGAAGCGCAATCACTATGGGTCGAAGAAAGGGATCGCTTTCGTGAGGAGCTTCTTGAGACGATCCATGCGAGAGGTCCCGCAGCATTCAGACGCGGAGGAAAGGGTCTGACCGCCATAATTAGCGTGATGTCCGGAGCGCCCGCGAGGAAAAGGAAGCTCGCGGTCATCACTGAATTGCTTGCTTTTCTCGGCAGCCAAGCAATGCTCCACCAAACGGAATTGAGAATGGGTGATGTCGTCGAGGTGCCGCTCGTAGCGTTCCCACCGCAACTGAAGTTATACTTCAACGGCATTTCTTTGCTCTACTTCCCCACCCTCAATCTCGGCATCGTTGTGCAAAAGAGAGCCACCATTTCCGCAACGAAAGGCAGGGCAGTCAGCCCGAGCGTGGCGCTCACGTCCTTTCGGAATGGACTCAAAGCAAAGGCGATCACACGCGGGGAGAGATACCTACGTGAAAAACGCCGGCTCGGGTTGAAATGGCTTTGGTTGGTCATCCACTACAGCTCGCCCGACAAGTTCATTGAACCTATGAGGGAGCTGGGGCTGCAGGTGGGATACGGTGACCATCGACGGGAAACGCAACTGAAGGTTGCAGCTGCGCTAGAGTCCTCAGCAAGGGAGATTGGAAGCGGACCGTTCGACCACGTCTATTTCTTGGTGGACTGCCAACCGGATCCCTTCTGTTCTGAAATCTTTCACGTGTAGCGAACCAATCGCGTCGCGTCGTAAAGGCAATGGAGAGGCACTACAGCACCTGCTCCGGGTCGTCGTTTCAACTTCAGGGCACCGGCCTATCTGCTATGCTCGCATAAAGCTCGACTTCGGATGCCTCGCGCGGGAGAACGAATCTATGCGGAAAGAGGAAAGCACCCCGGATTATAGCGCTGACACCAGCGGCCTGCCGCAAATCACCAGCATCATCGATACGACCAGCGGTCCGGTGCGGGGACTCGTCAACGATGGCGTGCAGACCTTCAAGGGTATCCGCTACGGCGCGCCGCCTGTGGGTCCGCTGCGATGGATGCCGCCGCAAAGGGCGACGCCCTCGAAAGTGGTGCTGGACTGTTCGGACTACGGAGCGCCCGCGATGCAGATGGCGTCGGGTGCGACCGCTGCTCCGGCCGGCGATTACGGGATGTTGATGGCCCGTGTGTTCACGACCCCATCTGAACTGAAAATCCAGAACGAGGACTGCCTGTTCCTGAACGTGTGGACGCCTGCAACCGACAATCAGAAGCGGCCCGTGATGTTCTGGATTCACGGCGGAATCTTCGCCTACGGCTCGGGTGGGCAGCCGGTCTACTGCATGGAAGACCTCGCGCGCGATCACGATGTCATGGCCGTCAACGTGAATCATCGCCTCAACGTTTTCGGCTATCTCCATCTGGGCGACCTGATGGGCGAGGCCTACAAATCCTCCGGCACGGCCGGCATGCAGGATCTGGTGCTCGCCTTGCAGTGGGTGAGAGACAACATCGCGAATTTCGGCGGCGATCCCGGCAACGTAACCATCATGGGACAGTCGGGCGGTGGTGCGAAAGTCTCGATCCTGATGTCGATGGATTCGGCGAAAGGACTATTCCACAAGGCGTCGATTCAGTCGGGTCCGGGGCTGATGGTCGGCCGGAGAGAGCCCGCCACCGCAGCCGCCAAGTCGCTTCTCGAGGAACTCGGGATCCAGCCGACGGATATCAAGTCGCTCCAGGGAGTGCCCGCGCAGACGATTATCGCCGCCGCCTTCGCGGCGGATGCGAAGAACACCGCCGGGCCGCGCGTACCCGGCATGCGCCGCCCGGGTGGGATTGGCTACGTGCCGATCATCGACGGCGTCGCGATCACGCGCGATCCGTTCACGCCCGATGCGCCTGCGGTGTCCCGCGATATTCCGGTGCTGGTCGGCTACGTGAAGGACGAAGTTACCATCTTCACTGCGGGTGAGCCGTGGTTCCGTGAATTGACCGAAGCCGAGCTCGAACAGCGCATCGCGATGCTGGGTCCTAGGGGCAAGCCGCTGGTCGACGCGTGGCGAAAGATTAGGCCCGACTACTCGCCGACCTATCTGTTCACCGCGGCAATGAGCTCGATGTTCGCGATGGGCGGATCGATCGCGCTCGGCGAGCACAAGGCCGCGCAAGGCGGTGCGCCGGCATACATGTGGTATCTGACCTGGGAAACTCCGGTCGCAAACGGGCTCTTCAAGACCCCGCACACGATGGAGATTCCGTTCATGCTCGATTCCTATCGGCGGGTGCGCGCCTTCGCCGGTCCGGACCCCGGAGCCGCGCGGATGGAACGGCAGTTAGCGGGCGCGTGGGTGGCGTTTGCCCGCACCGGCAAGCCCGATTGTCCCGAAATTCCGCATTGGCCGCCCTACGATGCCGGCCAGCGGTCCACGATGGTGTTCGATCTTGAAAGCCAGGTAGTGAATGATCCGAATTCCGAAGTACGCAAGATAATCCAGGGCGCGTGGTAGTTGCCGCTCTTTGGTTTGGTAGTGGGTCATTTTGAGGGGCGAGGCCTTGGCGCCTAATCATCAATATGGCTGTATGTCCGAACTGCTCGCTGATGTCATTCTCGCGCGTCTTATTTGCCTGGCGCGCGAAGAATCCCGATCTCCGAATCCGGGATTCCTCGCGCGCGGCAGCCACGCGCGCGGGAATGACAATCGTAAAGGCTCCTTATTACGACCACGTCAAGCTGACCCACTACCTTTGGTTTGCAACAGTTAACTCGCGGCGGTATCGTCTGATGAGCACCGCTCGGAGAGTTTCCCGCCACATATGATGCTTCGCACCAGCGTTCGCCGGATCGCGATGGCGATCGCAGTCGCTGCGATGGTGCTGATCCCGCGATTGGCTTTGTGCGCCGCCAAGAGCCCAATCGTCGCGCCGGAAAGTCTGAGTTTTCCCAATCAGGTGCTGGGCGTCTTCGGCTCTACGAGTGCTCCGAAGCGTCTGAAGATTTCGATCCGGAAGAGCAGTACCGGGCCCGTCACGATTCAGAGTATATCGGTCGGCGGCGTCGCCGCGGGCGACTTCGCGGTTAAGCAACCTGACGACTGTATCGGCGCAAGTCTCAAACCGGGCGCAAGCTGCACGATCGAGCTGACCTTCACACCCACCGCGATGGGCAAGCGGAGCGCGACGCTGGCCGTCAGCGACGGCTCCGGCGACAGCCGGACGGTCGCGCTCTCCGGCCACGCCCTGAAAGGCATACTGCGCCTCAAGCCGCGCGATCTTTCGTTCGGGCGCGTGCGGGTTGGCGTGAGCAAATCGACCACCGTCACGCTCAGGAACGACAACCCTGTGCCGCTGATCATCAGCGCGATCAGAATCGCCGGCGGCGGCTTCACCGCCAGCCAGAACTGCGTGGGCGAGCTGGCCGGCGGCGGAGGCTCGTGCCCAATTTTGGTCGGCGTATCGCCGGCCGCCGCGAGGCGGAACGGAACGCGGGTCAACGGAATGCTCGAAATAGGTGACGACGCCGCGGGCAGCCAGCACAAGGTGAAACTTTCCGCGATCGTGGTCGCGGCGGACGATCCGGCGCCCGTCCCGACGGCGACGCCGACATCGACTTCGACGCCGGCTCCGGCCGATCCGCTGGCGGCCCAGATTCTGGTCGCGAACTCTGCGTGCGATACCGTGACGAGCTACGCTATCGGTGCGGCCGGCAACGCCGCGCCGATCGTTGCGCAGTCCGGGCTGTGTAATCCCACCGGGGTCGCGGTTGACTCGAACGGGAACATCTACGTCACCAACATCGGCAACGCCAGCGCGCCGAGCTACTCGGTGACGGTTTATCCGGCTGGCACCACCGGCAACACAACGCCCAGCGCCATTATCGGCGGGTCGAGCACCGGGCTGGTGAATCCCAGCGCGATCGCGGTGGACGGCAACGGGAACATCTACGTGGCGAACAACGGCAGCAACGTAGACGGCATCGACGCGGTGACGGTCTATCCGGCCGGGAGCAACGGCAATGTCGCGCCCAGCGCGACCATCAGTGGTTCCAATACCGGCCTCGACGGTCCCTCCGGTATCGCGGTGGATAGCAGCGGGAATATCTACGTGGCGAACTGGGACAGCAGCACGGTGACGATCTATCCGGCGAGCAGCACCGGCAACGTCACACCGAGCGCCACCATCCGTGGTTACGCTACCGGCCTGAATGATCCCTCATCCATCACGGTGGACGGCAGCGGGAAAATCTACGTCACCAACCAGGGTAGCCTCAACGGGGGCAGCGACAGCGTGACGATCTATACGGCCGGGAGCAACGGCAACGCCGCGCCGAGCGCAACTATCGCCGGCCCGAGCGCTAACGTCGGCGGTTCGATTACCGAGCTGATCCTTCCTATAGGTGTCGCCCTGGACAGCGGCGGGAACATCTACGTGGCGAATCGGGTTGGTTTCTACCCCGGCACAGAGTCCAACGGCACCCTGACCGTGTATCCAGCGGGAAGCAGCGGCAACGTCGCGCCAAGCAGCACTATCGCCAACCTCCGCGCTGCCACTGACATCGCTCTGGACCGCAGCGGAAACATTTATGTGGTCAGCGACGGCAGCGAAAGCGGGGCCAGGGATACGGTTGCGGTTTATTCTGCAGGGAGCAATAGCAACGCCCCGCCGATCGCCACCATCGCCCTGCCGATCGCCACCCTCGAGGGGATGAATACCGGGATCGGCGTTCCCGGCGGCGTCGTCGTGGACAACGCGGGGAACCTCTACGTGTCAAACGTGGGTCACGAGTGTGACGGCGCTGACGACGCTATCTGCGATAGCAGTGTGATAGTGTATCCGGCGGGGAGTACTGGTAACAGCGCGCCGAGCGCCATCATCAGCGGTCCCAAGACCCAGCTCGAATTTTCCCGCGGCATCGCGCTGGACGGCGCCGGGAACATCTACGTCGCGAACGAGGGCTCCGTCGTCAATAGTAACGGCGGCCTTGGTACGGTGACGGTCTATCCGGCCGGGAGCAACGGCAACGTCGCGCCGAGCGCCACGATCGGCGGTTCCAATACCGGCTTGAGCGAACCTTACGGCATCGCGGTGGACGCCAAGGGGAACATCTACGCCACCAACTACGGTCGCGGCACGGTGACGGTCTATCCGGCCGGGAGCAACGGCAACGCCACGCCGAGCGCCACTATCAGTGGTTCCAACACCGGCCTGAGTCCGGTCGCCATCGCGCTGGACGGGAGCGGGAACATCTACGTCACTGACAGCAGCCCCACGGTCGGCCCCGCCGTGACGGTGTATCCGGCCGGGAGCAAGGGCAATGTCGCGCCGAGCTTCACCATCGTGGGCTCCGATACCGGCCTGTACGGTCCCGCCGCTATCGCATTGGACGGCAACGGGAACATCTACGTCGGCAACACGGGCTCCCTCGGCAACGGTACGGTGACGGTCTATCCGCGCCTCGCGCTGACAGCCGTCATCGGCAGTTTCAATATCGGGCCGAACACTCCCGCTGGCGTCGTGCTCGACAACGGCGGAAACATCTACGTCGCCAACGACGGCAGCGACACGGTGACGGTCTACCCAGCCGGGAGCAACGCCAGCGGCGCGCCGATCGCAACCATTTCGGGCGGTTTGAGCACTCCCGTCGGCATCACGCTGGACGGCAGCGGGGACATCTACGTCGCCAACCAGGGCAATGATACGGTGACGGTCTATTCGCCGTTGAGCGCCGGCGGCGCGCGGGTCGCTACCATCCACGGAGACGCCAGCGGCCTGAACGCTCCCACCGGCATCGCCCTGGACGGCGGCGGGAACATCTACGTCACCAATGAGGCGACCGACACGGTGACGGTCTACCCGGCGGAGAGCAGCGGCAATGCCGTGCCGATCGCCACGATCGCGGGATCGAATACCGGCCTCGGCTATCCGTCGGGCGTCGCGATTGACGGGGCCGGGAACATCTATGTCGCGAACAAGGCCACCGACACGGTGACGATTTATCCGCCTGGAAGTAACGGCAATGTCGCGCCGAGCGCAACTATCGGCGGCTCCAATACCGGGATGGATACGCCGGCCGGAATCGCCCTGGACGCGAGCGGGAACATCTACGTGACGAACGAGGGCGGCTTCGACGGCGACAACGCAAGCGTGACGGTCTATCCGCCGGGGAGCAACGGCAACATCGCGCCGGAAGTGGCTATCGCAGGACTGGCAACGCAGCTTGCCCGGCCGCAGGGCATCGCGGTTGTTCCCTAGCGGGGTGTTGAGAAAGTAAGACTAAGTGAGTTGGAGAATGTACGCTCTCAACACGCTGCTAGGGGCCGCGAGATGCGGCCGATTGCGGCAAGGAGTGCTTTCGTGACGAAAAGAGTTTGGGGCCTGGCGGTGCTTGCCGCCGCGATCGGGTTGGCTTCGGCAAACGCCAACGCCCAGCAGGACCTGAATCAGGGCCAGAGCGCCGTCTACCTGGCGTGCGTCGCGGCTGCGACCGGAAAAAATCTCTCCACCAATATCACGCCTAACTCGATTGCGGCATTATTGCTGGTCAACCAGCAGGTCGTCAGCCAGGCGCAGTCGCTGCCGGCGCTCCAGGGGATGAATTTCATTCAGCTTCAAGAGTTGGTCTCCGACTCGGTAAAGGAATACGCGCAGAAACAGCTCGGATGCACGAGCAAGTGCACCAAGGCCGCGATCAACCTGTTCCTGACCCAGAATCAGAGCTCGTGTCTTGCGATCGCATCGGGCTTCACGCCGTAACAGGCCGTTTTGCGAGGCTGTCGCAGCGTCAGGATTTCCGCGTCGGTTGCCGATCCCGAACCAGGCTTCGATGAGTATCAAGGCGGACGCTCGGCGGCGCGCGCTATTTCCGGGTGAATGGCTGATAGCGGCGCTGGTCGTCATGGTCCTGAGCATGGGCCGGCGCCCTTCGGTCAGTTACGCACAGTCCCCATTCACGCTCTACACGGCCAACGGCAACAGCAACGCGGTGACCGAGTTTGCGCCGGGCGCAGGCGGTAATGCGGCGCCGGCCACGGCGATTTCCGGGCCGGCGACGGGGCTCCTGTCGCCGAGCGCGATCGCGATCGATTCGGGCGGGAGAATCTACGTTTCCAACTTCGCGAGCGGCCCGATTGGTACCGGCAGCGTAACCATCTTTCCCCTCGCCGGCGCGGGCAACGTATCGCCGACTGCGGCGATCGTGGGCGTCGGTACGCAGCTTGCCGGACCGGAGGGTCTCGCGCTCGACGGACAGGGGGATATCTACGTCGCCAACTTTGCCAACCTCGTGACGGAATATGCATCCGGAAGTAGTGGAGATGCCCTCCCGATAGCCTCGATCGCCGGCGCCGGCACGCAGTTGGCGGCTCCGACCGGTATTGCGATCGACGCGAGCGGCAAAATCTACGTGACAAATCTGATCGGGGGCGTATCGGCGGCCGGCAGCGTAACGGTCTACCCGCCGGGCAGCAACGGCGACGCGGCGCCGTTGGCCACTATCGCGGGTTCCAACACCGGGCTCTCGGGGCCGGAGGGAATTGCGATAGACGCCGCCGGCAGTATCTATGTGGCAAATCTGGTCGGCGGCAGTTCGGGTACGGGCAGTATCACGATCTATGCGAGCGGCAGCAGCGGCGACGCGGCGCCCACTGCCACGATCTCGGGTGCGCAACTGCAAGGCCCGCAGAGCGTCGCAGTCGACTCCAGCGGCAACATCTATATAGCCACCTCGGCGAACAGCATCGTCGAATACGCAGCGGGCAGCAACGGCGACGCGGCCCCGACGCTCGTGATCAACGGCGGCAGCACCGGGCTCAACGCTCCCCGCGGAATCGCGCTCAGGCAACAATCGGCGTCTGCGACGCCTACGATTACGCCTACTCCAACCGCGACACCGACTACCACTCCGACCCCGACGCCCGTGCCCAGCCCTACACCGTCGCCTGCCTTCCTGAAGATTACGCCTCCATCGGCGAACTTCCCGAACGTCGGCACCGACACCTCGGCGACCGTGAAGATCAAGCTGGAGAACATCGGCAAGGCCAAGCTGGTCGGGACCGTGAGCAACAACGGACTGGCCGGAACGCCGTTCAGCATCAAGGCGGGCGCGGGCGCGTTCAGCCTGGGGCATAACAAGACCAGGATGGTGACGATAAAGTTCGCGCCGGCCGCGCCGGTCGAATCGTCGGCGAGCATCACCATCACGAGCAACGATCCGGGCAATCCGGACGTCCAGGTGGGAGTCAACGGAACCGGAGCTCCGGGTGCGCTTGGCGTGTCGGCCACGGCGCTGGACTTCGCCAGCGAGAAGGTGCACAAGGCTCGCACGCTCGGGCTGATAATAAAGAATACGGGGCTGGGTGTGCTGCACGTCGAAGTGGACCTGAGCGGGCTGACCGCGCCGTTCAGCGCCACTGTCCCGAGCACTCTCAGCCTGGCCGCGAAGAAGAGCCGCACAGTGAAGGTCAAGTTTGCACCGACCGCGCCCGGCCAGTTCCAGGGGACAATTGCGATCACCAGTGACGGCAGCACGCCCAGTGGGGCTTCGGTTTCGGTGATGGGAACCGGTCACTAAGACAGGCTGAGCCGCCGACAACAGTCCGCGCGGGCCTGCAAGTGCGGACTGCGCAGCGGTGCGAGTTGCCTCCAACCGTACCGAGACTCCCGGATTATCAGGTCGCGCTTGCAAAGCCGTTCGATCTGGACTACAGGTCGGCGGACCTCGTGCGAAACTCGCGTCGCTATGCACAGTTTCCGGTGGCAGGGCTTTGGTCTATCTGCGTAACATCGGTCGCGGCTTCCTCAGCATCGCAGTTATTCGCCCGGCGCTTCTGAGCGCGGCTCTTCTGATCATCACGCTGTCGATGGCGGGATGCCTCGATCCCAGTTGCCCCAAATGCACGCCGCCCGCAGCCCCCACGCCGATCGTATCGCCTGCGACGCCGACACCAATACCGCCCCCGACGCCGACACCAACCCCGGCTCCGACTCCGACCCCGACGCCGACGCCGACGCCCACGCCCACGCCGACACCAACCCCCACGCCGACACCGACACCTACGCCAACCCCGACGCCTACGCCCACCCCAACTCCGACGCCCACGCCGACGCCAACTCCGACGCCCACGCCGGTGCTCGCCTTTATCGGCGAAGTGTTGGGCGGGTCTAACCCGATCGTCGGTTCTAGCGTGACGCTCTTCCAGGCCGGCACAGTTGCAAGCCCGATAGCGACTCCTCTTGGATCAGCGATGAGCGATCAGGATGGCGGCGTCTCAATCTCGCTAGCTACGGCGCCGCCGGCCGGCTCGATCCTCTACGTGGTGGCGAGTGGTGGAAACGCCGACGGCGGAGCCAACGCGGCGATCGAGCTGATGTCGATCATCGGTCAGGTCGGCAACGGCGTACCTGCGATCGGCTCGGTAAATGCGACGATCAATGAGCTGACCACAGTCGCGTCGGCATACGTGGGCTCGAATTTCATTACCAACGAGACCAATATCGCGGACAACTCTTTCGGCGCGCTGGCGGGCGCGGTCTCCGGCATCGGCAACCTGGTCAACGTTCAGACTGGGGCGCTGGGAAACACGATCACGAGCGGCAACAACGATCCGACCAAACTGGTGACGCTGGCGAATGCGCTGGCGAATTGCGTGCAGAACTTGTCCGGCGCATGCACGAACCTGTTCGCGGCCGCGAATGCGCCGTCGGCGCCGACCGACACGCTCGGTGCGATCATCAACATCAACAGGAATCCCATCAATAACGTCGGCACGATCGTCAGCCTTGGCTCGAGCGGTCCGTACGCTGCGCCCCCGACGCCGACTCCGGTGGCGACGCCGTCTGCGACGCCGACGCCCAGTGACCTGACGCTCGCGGTGAACTTCACCGGCGGCGGATTGAATGGGACTTCGAATGTTGCAATCGACGTTTCCGGAAATATCTGGGCGGCAAACGAGTCGGGCAACAGCGTGACGGAGTTGAATTCGGCGGGCGTACCTGCGATGAACTCCCCGTTCACCGGGGGCGGTCTGAACGGACCGGTGAGCATAGCGGTCGATGAAAGCGGAAATGTACGGGCGACGAACTTCAGCACCAACAGCTTGACCGAGTTTAATTCGGCGGGTGTGCCCGTTATGAACTCCCCGTTCACCGGCGGCGGCCTGAAGCAACCAAACGGTTTCGCAATCGACAGTTCCGGAAACGCCTGGGTGGCAAACTCAGGCGGCAATAGCGTGACCGAGTTGAATTCGACTGGTGCGCCGGTGATGAACTCCCCGTTCACCGGCGGTGGCCTGAACGCCCCGGTTGGCGTCGCAATCGACGGCTCCGGAAATGTCTGGGTGGCAAACCCGGGTGGGAACAGCATAACTGAGTTGAACTCGGCGGGAGTGCCGGCGATGAATTCGCCGTTCACGGGCGGGGGGCTGAGCTTTCCATTTGGCATAGCAATCGACAATTCCGGAAATGTCTGGGTAGGGAACTTCGATGGCAACAGCGTGACCGAGCTGAATTCGGCAGGTGTTCCGCTCTCTCCTTCGACCGGTTTCACCGGCGGCGGCCTGAGCTCGCCACATGGTATTGCGATCGACGGTTCCGGCAATGTCTGGGCGGCAAACCAGTCCGGCAACAGCGTGACCGAGCTGAACTCGGCGGGCGTTCCGCTCTCTCCTTCAACTGGTTTCACTGGCGGCGGACTGAACGGGCCGTCCGGTATAGCGATCGACGGTTCGGGAAACGTCTGGGCGACGAACTTCGACAACGGCGCGGGCAACAGCCTCACCGAAATTATCGGCGCGGCGGCGCCCGTCATGACGCCGCTGGTCGCGCGTATCTCGCCGCCGATCGATATCGCGGGAACGGTCACGGGCGGATCCAGGCCAATCGCCGGGTCTACGGTTGCGCTTTTCGAGGCCGCAGGACCGGGCGGCGTCGAGAATAACCCGCTTGGCTCGGCCATGACCGGGTCCGACGGCAGTTTTTCCATCCAGTTGAGCCCGGTGCCACCGCAAGGCACGATACTCTACCTGGTGGCGGGCGGCGGAGACCCGGGCAGCGGGCCGAACCCTGCGATCGAGCTGATGTCGATCATCGGCACCGTCAGCGGGGGTCCAGTGAACGTCAGGATCAACGAGCTGACCACCGTCGCGGCGGCCTATGCGGCCTCGAACTTCATCGGCAGCGAGTTCATTATCGCCGACAACTCTTTTGGCGCGCTGGCGGGCGCGGTCTCCGGCATCGGCAACCTGGTCAACGTTCAGACCGGCGCGCTCGGCAGCACGATCACGAACGCCAACAACGACCCTGCCAAGCTGGTTACGCTGGCGAACGCGCTGGCGAATTGCGTGCAGAACTTGCTTGGCGCATGCACGAACCTGTTCGCGGGCGCGAATGTGCCGTCGACGCCGATCGACACTCTCAGCGCGATCATCAACATCAACAAGAATCCCGTGAGCAGTCTGAACGGCATCTTCAACCTGGGATCGAGCGGTCCCTATTCGCCCGCGCTGAGCGCCGCACCTACCGACTGGACGCTGGCGGTGAACTTCGCCGGCGGCGGGCTGAACGGGCCGTACGGGATTGCTATCGACGGTTCGGGCAATGTCTGGGTGGCGAACCCTTCCGGCAATAGCGTGACGGAGTTGAATTCCTCCGGCGCTCCGCGCTCGCCGGCAACCGGGTTCACCGGCGGCGGACTGAACGACCCTGTCGGCGTTGCTATCGACGGCTCCGGCAACGCCTGGGTGGCGAACGAAGGCGGTAGCAGCGTGACGGAGTTGAGTTCCTCGGGCGCCGCGCTATCACCTATCAGTGGCTTCACCGGCGGCGGGCTGAACGGTCCTGTGCTCATTGCTATCGACGGTTCGGGCAATGTCTGGGCGCCCAATCACTTTGGCAATAGCGTCACGGAGTTGAATTCCTCCGGCACCCCGCTCTCGCCGGCAAGCGGCTTCACCGGCGGCGGGCTGAACGGTCCTGAGGGCATTGCGATCGACGGCTCGGGCAACGCTTGGGTGTCGAACTCCGGCAATAGCGTGACGGAGTTGAATTCCTCCGGCGCCCCGCTCTCGCCGGCAAGCGGGTTCACCGGCGGCGGACTGAATAGTCCTCTGGGGGTTGAGATCGACGGTTCGGGCAACGCTTGGCTGTCGGACTTTTCTGGCGCTAGCGTGACGGAGTTGAACCCGGCGGGTGTCCCGCTCTCGCCGGCAAGCGGGTTCACCGGCGGCGGACTGAATGGGCCTGTGGGTATTGCGATCGACGGTTCGGGCAATGTCTGGGCGCCCAATGACTCCGGCGCTAGCGTGACGGAGCTGAATTCCTCGGGCGCCCCGCTCTCACCGGCGAACGGGTTCACCGGCGGCGGGCTGGATAATCCTCTCGGTATTGCGGTCGACGCTGCGGGCAACGTATGGGTGTCCAACGGTAACAATAGTGTGACCGAGATTATCGGCGCAGGCGCATCGGTCCAGACGCCCCTGCAGGCGCGCTTGTCGACCATCGCCACGCCCGTGGCGACGCCATCGGCGACCCCGACACCATCGCCGACGCCTACCCCGGGGCTTGCCCCGTGATTTGCCTGCACCAGTCTGCTTATGGGGTTCCGAGATGAAGCGCTCGCGTTTACGGGTCGCTGCAGAGGAGGGCGCGAATGCAATGACTTCGAATCAGCAAATCGCAGCAGCGAGAACCGTCGCCGTCGCTGTAGCGCTGCTGGCGCTCTGCGCCGCGGCGCTCTTGCGGCCCGGTTTCTCTTTTGCCGATCAAGCTGCGGCTGACATTGCGGAGTCGCGGCCGTTGATCGAGAGCGGAGTAACGGCGTACGAGGGTGGCGACTATACCACGGCAGTGATCGATCTCACGCGCGCCGAACAGCTCTATCCTGCGAACAGCGCGATCTCGCTCTACCTCGGTCTCGCCTATCTCAAGCAGAACCGGCTCTCCGACGCGGTCGCCACCTGGCAGCGCTATGTAAGGTTGGCTCCTTCCACGGCAACCGAGCGGCAAAACGGCCTCAAGGAGAAAGTGCCGCAATTTCTGAGTATCCTGCGCGCGCAAAACGATCGCGATGAGGCCGCGCAGGCCCTCAAGCACGAGCACACGATCGGCCCCGGCGATCCCAATGCGATCGCGATCACCTATTTCCGCAATCTCGGCTCGCCGGAGTTGACCCCGCTGCAGAAGGGATTGACCGTGCTGTTGATCGATGACCTCTCGAAGCTGCCGGGAATCAAGGTGGTCGAGCGGGAGCGGCTACAAGCCCTGCTGGACGAGCTCAAGCTGAGCAGGAGCGGGTTGGCCAACCCCA
>Ga0209517_10004623_pt1 | contig 18005 bp, 11 predicted proteins | sample PeaSoiMetSII2010_FD_187695 | JGI IMG/M metagenome (GOLD analysis project Ga0209517, IMG submission 187695) | Peat soil microbial communities from Weissenstadt, Germany - SII-2010 (SPAdes) (version 2) | ecosystem: Environmental > Terrestrial > Soil > Wetlands > Peat | place: Germany...
CGGCCGTCTTGCCCACGCCCGCCTCGCCCGTGAGGATCGGATTGTTTTGCCGCCGCCGCGTCAGGATGTCGGTGATCTGCCGGATCTCCGCGTCGCGGCCAAGCACGGGGTCGATAAGGCCGTCCCGCGCGCGCGCCGTGAGATCGATGGTGAACTGATCGAGCGCTGCCGTTCCGGCGCGCCGCGCCACTGGCGCTCCCGCCTCGCCGCCGGGCTTGCCAACGCTTTCCCTCTCGCTGCTGGCTGCCGTCAGTTTCGCCAGATCGCGCGTCAGCGCCTCGCCCTGGATCTTGGCGAGCTGGGGCGAGGACTCGCGCATGAGCGCGGCCAGCGAATTCTCCGTGAGCAAGGCACAGAGAAGGTGGCCCGACCGGATGAGCGGCTCGCCGAAGCCGAGGGAGGCCACCACCCAGGCCTCGCGCACGAGCGTCACCAGATGGGGCGAAAGGCCGGGCGCCCGCGAATTCCCGGTCTTGACGCGGTCGAGCGTGCGCGTGAGCTCCGCGGCCAGCCGCGAGGCATCGATCTCATAATTGCGCAGGATCGCCGTCAGATCGGTATTCGGCGCCTCTGTGAGCTTGAGGAGCCAATGCTCGATCTCGACGTTGTAATGAGTGCGCGACAGAGCGAGGCCCGCCGCCCCCTCGAGCGCGCCGCGGCAGGTATCGTTGAGCTTGCCAATGAGCGCCTTGAGATCGACGAGCGCCAACTAAGCCCCCGGTTCCCGGCCAACGCACATTAAACGCCCGTTTTTCCTGCGATTTCGTGGGAAACTGGCCTTTGTAAGTTATAGCCTGCTCCCCCGCGTCGTGCAATGGCGGGCTGTCTCGGCGGCTGCCGCCGGCACCGCTGGTTTGGCGCCAGACCGCCTTAGACGGCGAACACGGCGTCCGAGCTGTCCTCGCGGAACGGCACGTGCTTGAGCCACGAATTCCAGCCAAGGCGAGGCTGGTAAATCCCCTCCGCTCCGACGCGGAGGCGCGGCACTTCCTCCTTGGCCAAGGTGAGCTGGACGTCGAACTCCAGCTCGGGCCCGGCATAGAGCTGGGTCAATTGCGCGAGGCGTGCGAGCTCCTCGCTCCCGGGCATGAGGCGGGCGAATTGCTCGTAGCTGAGCGGCCCGATGCGGAGCCGGAAGTTGCCTTGCACGTCCCACACCCGCTCGCCAACGACGGCGTCGACGCCGAGCCCCATGAACTGGCCTTGCGGCGCTGCCGGGCTCGGCAGGGCGGAGCGTTGATCGAGGGCAAGCGCAAGCCAGCGGCCGCGGAACTGCTCGACGCGCACCGGGCGGCCCGCATAGTCCGAGAGCATGGCCTCGAGCGCCATCGCGGAGCGCGGCCAATGGGCGAGATGGCCGCAATAGTACAGCAGCGTCTCGTCCTCGACCTTGAGGCGGCCCCTGAGATGGCCGGTGGCGAAACCGATGATGGCAAAGAGGCTCAAGCTGATGGGATCGTTGCCGCCCGGGCCGGCGCGCTCGTAGGCGGGCGGCAGGCGGTATTTCTGCCACGCGCGGTAGAAGAACGAGATCGCGCGGTGGTTGAAGAGGTCGAAGAAATCGCGCAGGGCGTTGTCCTTGGCCCGCACGCTGCGGATCATGAGTTCGGTGTAGCGCTGCGGCAGCACGCCGCTCTGGCCGGTGAGCCCGAGGAAGCTCACCGCCATCGAGGGCCGGCGCGGCCACATGCCGTCGCCCTCGTCGCCGCTCGCGCGCTGCACTTCGTTGACCGCGGCAGCCGGGAAGCTAAGCCCCACCGTCGCCCGGAAGCGCGCGGACTCCTGCAGCGGATCGCCATCCTCGCCGATGCGCGCCGGTGCGGGGGCCGCCGCGTCGACGGCAGCACGCCGGGCACCCTCTTCCAGGATCCGCACGGCCTGGAAGAACTCGAAGGCGTACGGCTCCTGCAACAGGCGCTCGATCAGAGGAGTTCGCGCTCGCCGGCTCTCGGTGGCCATCGTCTGAGCTCCCCGGGCCGCCCCTTGATCGCGGCGACAAGCCTGGTGAATGTGTTGATCGTGGCGTAGCGCGCGAGGAAGCGCTCGAGCACGGCGGCGAGGAGGAAGAGACCGCTGCCCGAGAATCGCTCGGCGTCGAACTCGATTCTCACCTCCGTGCCGCGGCAGACGGCATTCGCGTTACGCGAGGGTGCCCGCCCGACCGTAGGACGGCTTTTCACGCTGACGATGCTGTCAATCACCCGGCGCGTCTCCTCCGAGTCCCGGAAATCATAGAGCTTCAGGATGTCGCGCAAGGCGTCGGCGCCCTCGCTGTCGTCGCTCAACGAGAGATGGTTCAGGGCCAGGTGCGAGATCAGCCGCCAGCGGCCGCGCTGCCTGAGCGGGGGCCGCAAGGTCGCCGAGGGCGGCACGATGCAGGCAACGGACGAGACGGGTGCGGCACCCTCGACGAGGAAGAGGTAGGGATGCCCGCCGCCGACGGGAAGCGTGCTCGGCAGCTCGCGGTTGAGCGCCGTGACGTAGGTCGAGACGACGGTATCCGCGGGCTGGGAGGGGTTGAAATCGAGGTCGAGCAGCGAGAGGTATACCTCGGTGCCGGGGTCGGCCCCGCCGGCTGCGCGCCGCGAGGCGAGCCAGAAGGCGCGCCTACCCTCCCGCTCGCTCGCATGCTTGGTCGAGTAGAAGGGCTCGAAATGCAGCTCATGGCCGTCGTGCGCCGTCGCCTTCACCTCGTCCAGCGAATAGACTTCCGTGGTGCCCGGCCGCCGCGCCTCGGCGACCACGCGGTATTCCGAGACGTTTCGCGTGAGCTGGATCGGCTCGGCCCACAGCGCGAACAGATTGACGATCGGCGCGCAGCCGAGCGCAAAGGATTCCCGCGAGACCGTGCGCTCCAGCTCGATCATGGTGCGATTGAGGTAGATGAAGACCTCGAGCCGGTTGCCGGCACCCAGGAGGACCTTGTTCGAGAGCTGCGTCAGGTCGAGGAAGAGGAACTTGTCGGGAAAGGCGAAATACTCGGTCAGCGTGCGGTATCCCGCGAAGGAGCGCGCCGGATAGGGGATGATGCCCTCGTCCTTCGCGAAGCCCACGGGACGGATCGCCTCCGGGCCGAGCAGGACCGGACTGGCGTCCGACGACGAATCGGCAAGTGCCATCGAGACCGTGTTGTTGAAGATGAGCTCGTAGAGGGGAAACGCCTCCTGGGGCTGGCCGCGCAGGAAGACGCGCAGCTTGTCGAGCGCGAGCTGCGTGAAGGTCATGTCGGCGGCGATGCAGCGCAGCGTCAGGCGAAGGCAGGCGACGGCACCCGCGCGCGCCGCCTGGGGATTGGCGGGAGCGACGAAGGGCCGCCCGGCGAGCGAGGCGGACTCGATCACAATCGGCCACAGCGTCGCCGGATAGCAGGTGCGGAAGCGGCAGGTCTCTCCGCCGACGGGCTCGCTCTCGAGCTCGGTTCCCGCGGGTACCGTATAGTGCGTGGTCTGGTCGGGCTGCCCGGTGAACTGCACGATGGCCATCGACGGGATGGGTGCGGTGTAATGCGGGTAGAGGATGCCGAGCAGCGCATCGCTGAGCTCGGGAAAATCGTCGTCGAGCTTGTGGCGCAAGCGTGCATTGAGATAGGCAAAGGCCTCGATGAGGCGCGAGACGTGCGGGTCCTCGATCGTCTCAGGCGTAAGGCGCAGCCGGCCGGCGATCTTCGGGTGCGCATTGGCGAACTCGGCGGCGAGGCGCCGGATATAGGTGAGCTCGCGATTGTAGTAGGGCAGCAGCTCGTCAGACATTGGGCTTCGTGGTCATGGCAAAGCTGTGGGTCACCGGATCGAGATAGCTGTCGAGCACGATCGCTTCCGGGGCCGGCTGGGCATACATGAGCGCGTCGATGCGCAGTCTGAGCGTGCGGTCGAGCGGCTCGACATTGTCCAGGAGGATGACGCTCACCCGCTGGAAGCGCGGCTCGAAACGCTTGATGACCTCCTCGATGGTCGCCCGGAAGGTCTCGCGATGCTCCTCGCTGCTGAGATCGAGCCCGGAGAAATCGGGGATGCCGTACGTCAGCAGCGATGTCTCGAGCTCCGTGAGGTCCGCGGGCGGCGAGATGCAGCGCTGCCGCGTGTTGAGGAGTGCCTCGAGATCGCGCCGGACGGCCCGGCGCAGCTCCTGCACATACTGTCCGCGCTGGCGCGGATCGTCGTGCGTGCGCTCCGGATTGGCATCGAGCAGCCGGTCGAGCACCGACTGCAAAAGGGGCTGGTCGGGATCGATCCTAGCCATGCGCCGCAACCCGCCCCGTCATCGCTATCCGCCTCACGCGCGGGAAGGCCGGCGAAGGACTATGGTGCCGGCTTTCGAAAATTCGATGTACCCCCCACCCCAACCCTCCCCCTCAAGGGGGGAGGGGGCTCTCGGTGGCAGCGCCGCTGTTTTCCCCTCCCCCCTTGAGGGGGAGGGTAGGGAGGGGGGCCTGCTACGCATTGATGAATCCTGGCACTAGCCGACACTCCCCGCAAACTCCAGCGTCTTGATGTCCATGATCGGCACGCTGTCCTCGCCGATGAGAAAGCTGCGCTGCCCGATGCCGCGCACCGGTGCCGCCTCGCCGCCCACCCATTCGGTGGCCCGTCCGAGCCTGAAGCTGTCCTCGAGCGCACCGTCTCCGGCACTGTAGATCGCGGGCAGGAAGACCTCGCCGTCGGGGCCGCCCGACACCACCATGTGGGCGCGGCGCCAGAGGAGATCGCGCGGTCGCTCGGGGGCGGAGAACTCGACGAGCTCCACGCGCGCCATCGGGATCCAGTAATATTTTCCCGTGCTGGTGAGGACCTCGAAGAAGCTGGAGGTCAAATCGTCGATGTCGCGCATGTCCTCGAAGGCCTTGCCGTTGCACTTGCCGGGCAGCTCGCCGCGCCCGGCCTCGGCGTCCTCGAGGAGGCGCTGCGCCCCGAGCGCGTCCTTCTCGCGCAGCCGGATCGAGGCCTCCAGGTGGAGCTGGAGCTGGGGCGAGGGCTGGTCGAGGAACGCGGGAACGCGGCCCTCGGCGTAGAATTGCCGGCGCGCCTGCTCGCCGCGCACCAGCTGGCGGATGAGGGCGATGCCGAGTGCCGCCTTCATGTCCTGCTTGCCGATCGCGTCGAGATGCGTGTCGGCGCGGTCGATCTCGCCGGCGACCAGCAAGAGCTCGGCGAGGAAGGCGCGGAGGTTCGAGTCCGCCGGGTGGCGCTTGACCTCGTCGGACTGCGCCTCGATGGCCTCCCGCAGGCGGCCGGCCTTGTAGTGCTCAGTAGCGCTCACCGTCATCGCCTATCCCCCGCCGGGCTCAGCCGGCCGCGACCGTCGACAGCTCCGTGACCAGCCGGAAGCTGGTGACCACCTGGTCGAGCTGGAAATGCGGCCGCAGATGTATGGTCGCCGCATAGGAGCCGGGCTTGCCCGGAACGTCGCGCACCTGCACCATCGCCTCGCGCAACGGGTATTTGGCCTTGGCCTCGTACGAGGCGTCGTCGTTGCCGAGCGTGTAGTCCCTGAGCCAATCCGTCAAGCGCGTCTGGCATTCGCTGGCGGTGGTAAAGGAGCCGACCCGATCGCGGCAGATCACCTTGATGAAGTGGCTGAAGCGCGCGACGCAGAACATGTATTGCAGCATGGAGGAGAGCCGCGCGTTCATCGTCGCGGCCAGCCGGTCGTATTTTTCGGGCGTGCGCGCCGACTGCGTGCTGAAGAAAGCCGAGTAGTCCGTGTCCTTGCATTTGCAAAGCGCCATAAAGCCGAGCTCGCTGAGCTCGCTGTCCTGGCCTTCCGAAAGAGCCACGTCGGTCGAATAGCGGATGGCGATGCCGGCGGCATCGGTCTCGAAACAGCAGGTCGGTAGCTCGGTGACGATGCCCCCGGCCAGGATGTCGCGAGGTGCTCCCCGGATGTCGGCGAACCAGCCGTAGGTGACGAAGGCGCGCATGAGCACGCTCGCGAAGGCATAGCCGGCGTTGCCCCAGAGATAGCCGTCGTGATCGGCACCGGCTGCCGTCTCGATGAAGCGGAAGCCGTCGATGCGCGAGCCATCGTCCTTGTAGGGCTCGCGCATGAGGACGTGCGGCAAGGTGAGGCCGATGAAGCGGGCATCCTCCGTCGACTGGAAGCTCTTCCAGCGGATGTAATCGATATGGCCGAGGTTGGCCCGGATGTCCACGTGGATGCCGAGATCGCGGAAGCGGTCGACGCCGAAGAGTGCGGGTGCCGCACCCACGATGAAGGGGGCAAAGGCGGCGGCGGCAACCTGGGAGATGCCACGAAGGGCGGCCACGTCGTCGGTCGGATGCTCCGCCGAGCGCCGATGGTGCACTTCGTAGTCGCCGATCAGCACGCCGAACGGCTCGCCGCCGGGCATGCCGAATTCCTCGCTGTAGATCTTGTTGAAGAGCTGGCTCTGGTCGAACTCGATCGCCCGCTCGAGATCGCGGCAGAGCTCGCCCCAGGCCAGCTGCAGGAAGCGCAGCTTGACGTTTTCCGAACTACCCGCCTGCTCCGTCAGATATTGGATGCCCCGCCAGGAGGCCTCGAGGCGCTGGAAGCGCGGATGATGCAGCACCGCGTTGACCTGCGCCGTCAAGAGCGCGTCGAGGGCCGCGATGTCGCGATTGAGGGCGTCGACGATGCGCCGCCGCTCCGCCGCCGGCAGCGCCAGGAGGCGGTCGCCGTACCAGCTGGAGAGGGCGCGCAGAGGCTCGCCTTCCGCGAGGAATTCCTCGAGGGCCGGCCGCTGCTCCGCAGGCATGCCCTCGGTCCGGCCGAGCGCCAGGTCGACGACGTAGGTGCGCAGCGGTCTCTGCGGGAGCCAAGCCCCCGCGTCGCCCCTTCCGGCTAGGCCCCGAACGACGAGAGACTCGTCCTCAGCATTGACTGCGTCGACCGCCATCGTATGGTCAGGTCAATTGCGGGATTCGCGCCACCATGCGCATCGAGGTCGTCAATTCCTCGAACTGGAGCCACGGCCGCATGTAGGCGATGGCGTTGTAGGAGCCCGGGCTCCCCGGGATCTCCTTGACGACGACCTTGGCGTCGGCGAGCGGGTAGCGCGCCTTCATGTCGGGACCCACCTCGGGATTGCCGTTCACATAGTTCGAGATCCAGCGGTTGAGCCACGCCTCGCAGTCGCTCACCTCCATGAATGAGCCGATCTTGTCGCGCGCCATGATCTTGAGGTAATGCGCGAAGCGCGAGGTCGCCATGATGTAGGGGAGCCGCGCCGAGATGGCGGCGTTGCCGGTGGCCTCGGGGCGGTCGTACTTCTTCGGCTTCTGCGTCGTCTGGGCCCCGAAGAAGACCGCGTAATCGGTCTTCTTGTAGTGGCAGAGCGGCAGGAAGCCGAGCTTGCTGAGCTCGGCCTCCCGGCGATCGGTGATGCCGATCTCCGTCGGGCACTTCTGGTCGGGATCGCCGTCGTCGCTGGTGAAAACGTGGCTCGGCAGGTTCTCCACCTTGCCGCCCCCCTCGGCACCGCGGATGGCCGTGCACCAGCTGTATTTGGCGAAGGCATCGGTCATCTTGGCGCCGAGCGCATAGGCGGCGTTCATCCAGCAATAGTCCTCGTGACCCATCGGAAGCGGCCGGCCCCGTGCATCGAACGGCGCCTCCTCGTAGTCGAACTCCTCGATCGTCTTGGTCGCCTCGCCGTAAGGCAGGCGCGCCAGCACGCGCGGCATGGCGAGGGTCACGAAGCGCGAATCCTCGCTGTCCCGGAAGCTGCGCCATTTGGTGTATTCGATCGAATCGAAGATCTTCTCGAGGTCGCGAGGCTTCGAGAGCTCGGTGAAATTCTCGAAACCGAACATCTTCGGGCCCGCGGCCGCGACGAAGGGTGCGAATGCCGCGGCGGCCACGTTGGAGACGCCCGTCAAGAGCTCAAGATCCTCGGGATGCGGCGAGAACTCGTAATCGCCGATCAGCGCGCCATAGGGCTCACCGCCCGGCGAGCCGAATTCGCTCTCGTAGATCTTCTTGAAGACCTGGCTCTGGTCGAACTCGACCGCCTTGCTGATGTCCCTGTAAAGCTCGCGCTTGGAGATGTTCAGCACGCGCAGCTTGAGGTTGGTGCTCGTCTCCGAGTTCATCACGAGGTAATGCAGCCCACGCCAGCTCCCTTCCAGCTTGGTGAAGCCGGGGTGATGCATGATGGCCGCAAGCTGCGAGGAGATCTTCTTGTCGATCTCCGTGATCGCCTTCTTGAAGGTGACCGTCAGATTCTTGTTGTAGACGACGGTGCCCTTCAGCACCTCCTCGGTCAGCGTGCGCACCAGCTCCTGCGCGCGCTCGGGCTCGGTCTGCTTGGTGGCAGAGACGACCTGGTCGAGCAAACTGACTTCCGCGACCGTCTCGGCGGTCTTTGCTTGACCTTCGCCTTTGGTTGCAGCCATTACTCGCCCTCCTTGCCGCCTGCGCCACCATCCTGGCCTTGAATCCCGAGCTCGCCCGACAGCGTCTTGAGCTGCTTCTCGTTCTGCAGGATGCGCTCGAGCAGCACCTCGAGATTTTCCGAGCGGTCCACCTTGCTCATCAGGTCGCGGAGCTTGTTGCGCGTCTCGAGGAGCTTGCGCAACGGCTCGACCTGATCGACCACCCGCGCCGGCTCGAAATCGTCCATCGAATTGAATTTCAGGCTGACGGCCATCTGGCTTCCGTCGTCCGCCAGCTTGTTGTCGACCTTGAGATTGAGCCCCGGCGTCATCGAGGCCATGACGCCGTTGATGTTGTCGCGGTCGATCTGGACGAACTTGCGGTCCTTGAGCGACTTGAGCGGCTGGGTCGGATCGCCCGAGAAATCGCCCATGATGCCGACGACGAAGGGCAGCTCCTTGAGGACCATCGCACCTTCGGTCTCGACCTCGTAGGTGATGTGGACTCTCGGCTTGCGGACGCGGCTCAGCTTCTGATGAATACTTTCAGCCACGATGTACCTCCTTCACATCAGCTCCGGGGCTTACGCTTCGGCGCGCCATCCCGCGCCGAGCCGCCGCCAGCGTTTACCGAACGACGATACGCCACGCCCATCGACATTGTCCTAGCCGGCCGCATTGGTCGGCGGATTGATGCCCGCCCTCATGAGGAAGCCATTGCGCGCGCTCTCGTCCGGAATGAGCTCGCTCAGGAGGGCGGAGAACGGCAGCTGGCCGCGCCGGACGATGTCCTCGAGCGTATAGGAGATGAACGAATGCGGCTCGGCGCGCCTGAAGTAGTCGGCGACCGCCAGCAGGAGCTTGAAGGCGTCATCGCGCGAGTTGACCGATCCCTCGAACCGCATGGCGCCCCGCGGCGCCCCGCCAGGCCGATCCGCTGCGGTCCCGGCATCGGCGGGAAACTTGTCCTTGCTGATGGCGCGGACCGTGCTCAGGGCCTCGCTCAGCGCATTGCGTATGTTGGAAGACGGCGGCGCCTCCTTGCCGCACTTGGCCTCGAGGGCGGCCGTCAGCTTCTCGAACTCCTCGTGGCAGCCCTCCAGCTCGGCGATCAGGCCGCGATAGAACTCCGCCGGCGTGGCCGCGACGCTCTGCGCGATGAGCTCGAGGGTTACGGCACCCTCCGCGATGCGCTTCTGCCGCTTCTCGGGGTCGGCGAGCTTAGCTAAGGCACTCGCCTGATCGTAGTGCCAGATGGAGAAGACGCCGAATTCCCCGTTCTCGGTAATCGGTATTTTCCGCATGGGCTGGATCAGGGTGCCGTCGCCGCCCTCGCCATTGAGGCCGGCGAGCGGTGCCACGCGGGTGACCACGCCCTCATCGTCGAGGGCTGGGTAGAGGCCGTCCCAATAGCCCTCGACCATGCCGTGGACGAGACGAAAGCCGCCGCGCAATCCGGCAAAGCCGTCGACGCGCACCAGGGCCTCGATCAGCCAAGCCGCGATCTCCACGTCCTTGCTTTGTTCCGCCAGCACCTTCGGTGCCAAATCGAGGATGGTCTGCCACTCCTTGGGAGGCCCGGCCGGCTCGTCGTCGGCCTCGAACGTCCTCTCGGCAGCGCGGGCCGCCGTGCGCGCGTCCTTGATCTTGTAATAGACCGAGGCCGGCGAGGCGTCCTTGCGCAAATCTATCCCCGCCGGGTTGTCTCCAGGAATCGACCCCAGCAGCGCCTCGATATCCAACGGCGCCTGCATCACCTCGCCTCCGCGGGTGTGACGATCCTCACACCACCCCCAGCAAATTGCACCTAATTGTTTGGAATATAAAGCATGATCGCAGACTCGGTCAAGTTCAGCGTAGCCGATGGGTCAGCGTAGCCGACAGGCCAGCGCAGCCGCCGAGTCGGTCTCCGCTGAAGCGCGGCCGCCGCTTGGTGCCTTGCGCATTGGCAATTCCGTGCGGTCGCAACCCTCCGCGGTGCCGCCCTGCGAGCGCCCTCTAGGGGTGCCGCGGCTGCCGCTCGTGCCGCGTGGCGGCGGGGCTCGCGCCGCCCTGGCCGGCCCGGCAGTGTGCTAACCTCCCGGCCGGTGGGCGAATACCCACCGCGTGCGGCAGGGAGGCGGCCATGGCGGCGAGCGCATGGAGCGATGGTTACGTCGCGGATATCCCATACCTCGCGGGCTTCTACCCGGACCAGGCCCCGGCTCATCTCAATTTTGTTTGTCTTCTCAACGGCTTAGAGCCAAATCGCGCGGGCCGCAGCTTCACCTACTGCGAGCTCGGCTGCGGTCAGGGCGTGACCGCCGCTCTGCTTGCCGCGGCCAATCCGCAGGCCAGTGTCCATGCGGTCGATTTCAACCCCGCTCACATTGCCGCGGGCGAGGAGCTCGCGAAGGAGGCCGGCCTCGCCAATCTCCACCTGATCGAAAGCAGCTTCGCGGAGCTCGACGGTGCCGCCGGCCGCGCGCTCCCGGATTTCGACTTCGTGACGCTCCACGGCGTCTACAGCTGGGTGAGCCCGCCCAACCGGCGGGCCATCGTCGAGTTCATGGGCCGGCACCTCAAGCCGGGCGGCATGGTCTATCTCAGCTACAATTGCATGCCGCGCTGGCTGGCCGGGCTGCCGGTGCAACGCCTGCTTTACGAGCTCGCCTCCCTCGCCCCCGGTCGCAGCGACCAGCGCTTCAGGCAGGCCCTGTCGTTCGTCGAGGAGATGGTCAAGGCACAGGCGCACGACCTCGAGGAAAACCACATCTTGAAGTCGATCCTCAAGGAATGGGACGCCGGGCGCGCGCCCTATTTCGTCCACGAGTATCTGAACGGCAACTGGCAGCCGCTCTATCACGCCGACGTTGCCCGCGAGCTCGCCGAGGCCAAGCTGAGTTTCGTCGGCTCCTCGACCGTCTTCGAGAACTTTCCAGCCATGACGCTGTCGACCGAGCAACAGGCCCTCTTGGCCCGCGTCGAGCTCCCCGAGCTGCGCGAGACGCTCAAGGATTTCTTCGTGCCCCATTTATTGCGCCGGGACGTCTTCGTGCGCGGCGCGCGGCGGCTCAGCGAGGGGCGGCGCGAGGAGCTCATGCGCGGCACGCGCCTGGCGCTCGCCGTTCCGCGGCAGCGCACCCGGCTCGAGATCGAGGTTGCGGTCGGGCGTGCCTCCGTCGAGGCGCGTCATTACGAGCCCATCTTCGATGCGCTGGCGGAAGCACCCCGCACGGCCGGCGAGCTTCTCGCCTTGCCGGCCCTCTCGGACGCGACGGCACTGCAAGCCACGGAGATCGCAGGGATGCTCGTGGGCTCCCGACAGGCGCTGCCGGTGCCGGCGTCAGAGCATGCGCCGGACACCGAGCCCGGCCGGCGCTTCAACGCCGTCATCGCGCGCCGCGCCGTGCACGACCAACTCGGCAAGGCGCAGGCCTTGGCCTCGGGGCTGCTGGGGACCGGCGTGCCGGTGACGGGTGTGGACTGCCACGTCTACCGCGCACTCGGAGCGTCCTCGCGCCTGGACGCTGACGAGCTCGCGCGCGGGCTGTGGTCCCTCCTCGCCGCCAGCGGGGATACCCTGGTAAGCGAGGGCAAGGCGTTAACGGAGGAGAGCGAATGCCTGGCTTTTTTCCGCGAGCACGCCGGTCGAGCGCTCGCGGAGAAGCTGCCGCTGTGGCGGGCGCTCGCGGCCGTGTGAGAGGTGTTGGCGGGCCGGGCTGCGGACCCTTGGGCCGGCGCACCCTGACCGCGACGGTAGCGTGGCGGCGCCACCCGGGTGTAAGCTTGCGGCGAGTTGCGGGAGGGGGGCGTGGCGAAAGAGGCCGGCGCGGGGGCTCTCTTTGCGCGCGGTTACGGCTCGCTCGCGAGGCGGCCTGTGCTCGTTCCGTCCGCTCACGAGGTGCCGAGCGACCGGTGTGACCCCGGTCGCTTAGTCCGCCCGATCCACGGTTGCTATATGCTTGCTGCGCCGGGCGCGAACGGGCGATGAAAGCGTCGGGCCTCTTGGGTCGCGGCGGCGCGTCGCATCGAGCGGGGAAATGGGTCTGGGGGCACGGCGATGGCCGCTTCTGAATATACGCAGGATGGCAAGTTCATCCGCATCCAGGTTTCGGGCCTCGAGACCGACAAGCTCCTGCTCAACGGCGTCGTCGGCCAGGAAGCCATCTCGCAACCGTTCTCCTATCAGCTGCAAATGCTGTCGACCGACTTCGCCGTCAAGGCCGAGGACGTGGTCGGCAAGCTCGCCACGCTGATGATCGAGCGCACGAAAGACGCCTACCGCTTCTACAGCGGCTTCATCACCAACTTCGTGGCGGGGGCCAAGCACGCCAAGCGGCACGAGCTGCGCTGCTACCGGGCCGAGATGGTGCCCTGGTTCGCCCTTCTCAAGCACATCTCGACCTCGCGCATCTTCCAGCAGAAGACCGTGGCCGACGTCATCGAGGAGGTGCTGACGGAGGGTCTCAAAAAGCTCGCCATCGAGGGCAACTTCCTCGATACCTCGAGGCTGAAGAAGGTCCACTACGAGAAGCTCGAGTATTGCGTGCAGTACAACGAGACCACCTTCAATTTCGTCTCGCGCCTGATGGAGGAGTACGGCATCTTCTATTTCTTCGAGCAGGCGTCGGACTACCACAAGATGATCCTGATCCCGAGCGCCTCGCTGCTCACCGGCAATGAGCAGGACGCCACCTTCAACGCCAACCAGAACAAAGCGGGCGGCGTCTTCGCCTGGGAGCATAATTTCACCTTCCGCACCGGCGGCTACGCCCAGAAGGACTACAACTTCCTCACGCCGACCGCGAAGATGCTGACGAGCGAGAAATCCAACCTGCCGATCGCGAAGGCCAAGCCCACCGAGCAGTTCTTCTGGGCCGGGCGCTACCGCAAAGAGGACGAAGGCAAGCCCCTCACGCGCGTGCGCATGGAGGAGGAGGAGACCCGCTACCATTTCGCAAGGGGCAGCAGCACCTATGTCGGGTTCTTGACCGGCGAGGGCTTCAGCCCGGGCACGCGCATCAAGTTCACCAAGGACGAACCCGCCGGCGAGAAGGGCAAAATCTACCTGCTGAATTCGGTCGATTTCACCGCCGCCGAGCCCGACTACACCGGGGAGACGCTCGGCGAGATCTTCCTTCAGATGACGAAGACTTTCGGCGGCGGCACGCTCGACCAGCTCAAGAGCGCAATCGGCGATCCGTCGAGCATCAACGTGCTCGGATTGCTCAAGCAGCTTCCGGGCTTCGGTGTCACGTCGCTTTTGGGCCTGGGGGCTGCGAGCCTGCCGTGGCTCGAGAACGTCATCGGCAATCTTCTCGACAAGCACCTGCCCGCTCCGCTGCACTTCATCGCCGATCTCATCCCGCACCAGGCGGATCCGACCCCCTACACCAACAACTTCACCTGCTACCCGGACGGCACGCCGGTGCGGCCGCCGCGCTTCACCCCCAAGCCCGAGATCCGCGGCCCCCAGCCCGCCGTGGTGGTGGGGCCCGAAGGCGAGGAGATCCACACGGACGAGCACGGCCGCATCCGCGTGAAGTTCTTCTGGGACCGCGAGACCGACGACCCCGGCAACCAGAAGGTCAAGGCCGGCGAGACGTCATGCTGGATGCGCGTGACCCAGTATTGGGCCGGGCCCACGCGCGGCTCGCAATATATTCCGCGCGTCGGCGATGAGGTCATGATCGAGTTCCTCGACGGCGACCCCGACCATCCGATCTGCGTGGGCAGCGTCTACAACGGCGACAACAAGGTGCCGTTCGAGCTCACCAAGTACAAGACGCAGAGCGGCTTCAAGACGCGAAGCTCGCTCAAGCAAAAGGGCGAGTCGAAGGACAAGTTCCACGTCTTCCGCTTCGACGACGCCACCGGGAAGGAGCAGGTGCTGCTGCGCTCCCAGCGCCGCCACGACCTGCGCGTCTACGGCTCGAGCTACAATACGATACACGCCAACCGGCACATGTTCGTCGGCTATCAAGACCAGGACTCGGACGAAAAGGGGGGCGACCTCAACCTGACCGTCAGCCACAACTACAGCATCCACGTCAAGAACGACTGCTACGAGTGGACCGAGGGGGTCTACGACCTGCACGTGACGGGGAAGACCGTCTTCGCTCTCAACAGCGACCATTCCCACATCGTGGGCGGCACGTACGAGCTGAATGCCATGGCGATCCACGTCGAGGCCTTGACGATGATCAGCCTCATGGTCGGCGCGAGCTCCATCGTGATCGATCAAGCGGGCGTCTACATCACCGGCCCCCTCGTGCTGATCAACTCCGGCGGTACGGCCCCCTCGCCTACGAGCCCCGCCCCGATCACGGACCCCACGGACGCCACGGTTTCCGACAACGGCGACCCCGGCTATCTGCTGAAGCAGCAGCAGCAGCAACAGGGGCAAAGCGACCCTATGGTCCCCGTGCAGCACGCGCCCGTAGTCACCCTTAATAAGGACGGCAGCTACCAGGTCGGTCCCGGCATCAAGGTCAATGCGCCGAACCCGGCCTACGCCGGCAAGGTCATCAATGCGCTCGCCACGATCGGCCAGACGCCGTCGGGGGCGGCCCTCATCAAGAGCGCCAACAACTCGGGCAAGTCCACGACGATCCAGCCGTTGGACGCGCCGATGGCCGGGGGGAACTCCTTCACCTCGGCGCGGAGCAAGCCGAACGCCTTCACCGGTGCGCTGAGCGACGCCGGCGCCACCCCGGCCGGGCAGCCGGCACTCAAGTTTCCCGGCGAGTCCATCAACGATGACGCGGGCAATCCGGTGATCGGGACCGGGACGGGCAGCGATGCCGTCACGCTCTTCGATCCGGACCAGTGGCCGGACCCGACGAGCCGCACCAAGGCGCCCGCCGACGTCGTATTGTTCCACGAGCTGACCCATGCGGATCACATCGCGCATGGCACGCGCGACAACGCGCCGACCCACGACAATTACCTGACGCGGGAGGAAGCCCGCACGATCGCCGCCGAGAATCAATATCGCGCCGAGCGCGGCGTCGGACTGAGACGCGATCACGGTGATTCATGAGCAGGCGGTGCGGGCCGGGATAGAGATCAGGAGAGCAAGCCCAGATGGCAGAGCAAGCGCACGCGGACGTCGTCTTCGAGTGCCAGCCGCACAAGCTGGCCAAGAGCCTGGCGTTCAGCTACAGCCTCGCGAACCGCAGCAAGAGCGAGCTCTATGTCCTCGACGCCTTCCCCGCCGTCGAGCCCGGCAGCAAGCGCGCCTTCGCGGACCTGAATGGGGTCTTCGTGAGCGCCACGCCCGACGGCGCCGTCTATCTCTTGAAGGGCATCCCCCCACTCCCCGCGGACCGGCAGGTGTGGCAGTCGATCATACCGCTCGGCAGCAAGCTCGCGCCCGAGGGCAAGCTCGCGCGCAATTTCGAGGTTCCGCTGCCGCTCGCCGAGCAGAGCCCCTATTACGTCGATCTTCCCTTGCGCGACTATCAGCTCGAGGACGTGCGGCAAGTCACGCTGATCGTGCATTTCCTGCGCAGCACCGTCGAGGGCTTCAAGGCCGAGCCCGTCGATTATGCCGAGGGCTTCTTCCGGGTGAGCGGTAAGAACACCATGGGCCAGGTCGAGAGCGTGGCATCCTCCTTCCCGACCAAATCGCTCACCATCCTGATGCGGAAGGACCGCTTCGCCCGCTTCGAGCCGCCGAAGCCGTGATCTGCCGGGGCGATCGGATCGCCCCCGCGTATTCCGAGACGCCGCGAAGGCCGCGCAATACATCGACGAGCCAAATCGTCCTGGTTCGAATGACGCAACCGGCCAGGCGTCTATCGACATGCACGGTGTCGCCCGGCTGCAATTGATAATCCTTGGGGGCTGCGGTGGCATCCTTGCCGGTCTCGCCGGAGTGGAAGAGTTGGACGGTGCCGTTCGGACGAAGCGGGGTTTTGCCGGCCCGGACGGCCCAAGGTTGGGGACCAGCTCATCTTGAATCGGCTCTCAGTTGCTCCCAGGCCAAGCGACCGGGCTCGATCGCTTTCCCGCTTGCGCGCCGGTGCTCCTCGATTTCCAACAACGCGGTACGAACGTCGCTCGCTTCGACAACAGCGAGAAACGGCTCGCGGTCCTCGAGCGAGAAACTGATGACCAGGCGCTCGCCATGTACGTGCCAAGCCAACCCGGCGGCAAACTCGTAGCTAACCCGCCTAAAAAAGAATCGGCGGGAGAGGCGACTTAGACGGTTGTTTCCGTCGAGCCACACGAAGCGATGAAGATAATGCCGGCTGGTGTGCACGAGCTCCCATTCATGTATCAGCATGAGCCAGCCGCCATCGAACGGAATGGCCTGTGATCCTCCGCGAAAGTTCTCTACGGCAATAGGTGCCGCTTCCTCGTGAACCACCACGCCCGCTTCTGTCACGATGCGGGTCGGGTCGACGGAATAAATGAAGCGTAGCTCATCGCCGATCACCTGCGGCATCCAATTCTTTTCCCATTGCTGGGGCGTCCCCGAAGCCAAAATGCGCCAGTCGACAAATGCAGGCCGGTCAGCACAAGTGCGGTCCACCCGCGCAAGCACCATTTCCGCGCGCCCTTCCGGGTTGAGCTGGCGTACCGCAGAGACGCACCAGAGATCGTCATGCCAAATCACCGGCCTCGGATCTTCAAATCCGAGCGAGTCGAAGTGCCGCGGAGGGGGCATATCGTGCGGCGGAAGTACCTCGACTGAGGAGCTCGTCGCGAAGCGATCGTCAAGGTTCAGCAACAGCACGCGACTTCTGAAGGACGTATCCCCGTGCCGATCGAAGTATCCACTCTCCAAGAGATCGTAATTGATTGCGCGAGCAGCGAGAGTGAAGCCGACCTCGTCGCGTACAATGGAAATAATTCCAGCTTTGAAGCCATCCGGCGCGGCAATCGAAAGCGGATGAAATTGCAAAGAAGGCATCATCGATTGTGCCGGCTCAACGTACCAACGCGCATTGTGCCGCGCCAGGCCGCGAACGTGAGCAGGCACCTCAGGGCTCATTGCCAGCCAATTACAGATGAGCCGGCCGCGCTCCTTCTGGGTGGGATCGTCCGAGTAGGAGGCAGCAATCGTGAATGCCTCCTTTATGCCGGTCTCGTACGCCTCCTGCTCCACACCCAGGACGTCTCCCTCGGGAACACTCAGCGCCAGTCCGGCATCGGCATAGCCGAGCGCAACATCACCGCGGGACTTGCCGAGATAGTAGCGTGCCAAATCGTGTAGTGGCTCGGCGCGACGAGGCCGCTCGCGAAAAGCCTGCAGCGCCGTCCGGAGGAACCCCTCTTCATCTCCCAAATCTCGAAGGCAGCGCGCGTGCTGCGAGCGGGCATACCAAATTTCCTCAGCCCGGCCTCCCATCTCAATGCGCTTGGCGAAGACCACGGCCGCTTCCAGCTTCCGCCCGATTTCCACATAGCATTTCGCCAGGTCACGCCAGGCCGCGCGACCTTCCGGTCGCCGGTTTATTGACGCCAGCGCCGCCCGGAGCTCGCGGCGCGGCAGTTCATTCTGAGCCTCGCTTCCCGCGCTCGAAATCGGCTTCAGCACGTAGTTCTGAATTCCCTCGTAACGCCGGAACCGTTCTACGAGGTAGTAGGATTGCCGCTCGCACCAATCCAGGAAGGGGGCCAACCTGATATCCCAAATCTCGACGAAAATACCGGGCCGCCACC
>Ga0209517_10004624_pt1 | contig 18005 bp, 17 predicted proteins | sample PeaSoiMetSII2010_FD_187695 | JGI IMG/M metagenome (GOLD analysis project Ga0209517, IMG submission 187695) | Peat soil microbial communities from Weissenstadt, Germany - SII-2010 (SPAdes) (version 2) | ecosystem: Environmental > Terrestrial > Soil > Wetlands > Peat | place: Germany...
CTCTCCACCGACTCGTTCATCTCGGCGGCGTCGTTCCAGGAGACCACGCGCGTGCTTACCGAAGCCAGCATCAACGGCAAGGTCGATCACCTGCGCGGCCTGAAAGAGAACGTCATCGTCGGACGCCTCATCCCTGCCGGGACCGGCATGGAGTACTACCGCAACGTGCGCCTCTCGCCAGAAATGGAAGAGGCTGCCGCCAAGGTACAGGCGGAAGTTTCGGCGGCGTACGAGGAAGCCGAGCGCGCTCTCGAAATGATGCGCCACGAGGGCGAAACCGACGATCTGCCCGCGGAACTCCCCGCGGCCGAGTAGGGTGAATAATTAAGCGTTCGGGGACCGAGAAACCACGGTCCCCGAACCTGCTTTAGCCTCATCGAACCATGTGGCGACGGCCGCCTCGGCCGTCCCGGCGGGGGCGAAGCCTAGCCGGAGCTTGTACAAACTTTACTAACGACCAATGCACGCTACCCCCCAGCGAGTGCGTATCGAGGAACCTGCCTTACTTCCCTCTTTGCGCCCGGTGCCTCCCGGCCCTAATCTAGATCAGCGCATGCTACGTTTCTTACGCCTACTGCAGCTCGCGTTCTGGCGAGCTTTTGTCCACGATGCCTTTGCTATTGCCAAGGCCTCGGCCTATTCCATGATCCTCACCTTTTTCCCGGTCTTGCTGCTGATCGGGTCGGGCTTGGCGAACTGGCGCAAGGGCGGGCCGTATTTGCGGGAGATCTCCTACGCGCTCGGCAGCATTCTTCCGGCTGGAGGAAACACCGCGCTCAGCTATCTCAAGGGAGCGGCGCAGCATCCGGTGAGCATGTTGACCACGACTGCCGTGATCACCTTGTGGACTGCCTCCGGCGTCATGGTCTCCTGGATGGACGGTTTCCGCCGCTGTTACGAACTCCCAAAAACCTGGGGCCTGGTCAAAGAGCGCCTCATCGCTTTCCAACTGGTCGTGTTTGCGCTGTTTCCCATGACGTTCGCCACACTTCTGGTGGCCGTGGGCAGCAAGTTCGAGACTCGTCTTCTGCCCTATATTGATCCCGACTTCAGCGTCTACGTTTTCCTGCTCTGGGGCGCGATGCGCTGGCTGATCGCCACCCTGACCAGCATCGCGGTCATTGCGCTCATCTACCATCACGCGGTCCCGCGCACTCAGCCCTGGCACAGCGTGATGCCGGGAGCCATGCTCGCGACCGTTCTCTGGTTCTCTACCACGGTTGGATTTCGCGCCTACCTGCAGCATTTCGGCAACTTCGCCACCATTTACGGATCGCTTGGCGCAGCCATTGCGCTGTTGGTGTGGATGTATCTGATTTCCCTGGTGGTCCTGGTCGGTGCGGAGTTCAATGCCTTGCTGTTCCCGCGAGCCATGCTGGGCAAAGAACTGACGGCGGTTAACGGCCCCAAGCTGTAGAGACGTTGCTCGCAACGTCTCACTGTATTTAGTTTATCTTCGTTCCTAGCGGCGTCATCCTGACCGGAGCCGTTTTTCAGGCGGAGGGAAGGATCTCGCGCGCAGGCCGGCGTTGTGTCCGGGAAGCTCCACGCAAGATCCCTCACCCGGCTGAACGACGCCGGGTTCGGGATGACGCCTCCAGAAGAGAGGCGGCAAACCTGGACTGCACCACTACCGATTGAGGAGAGAGGTTGAAAGCCAGCAAGCCAGTATCGATCGCAGATCCCTCCGCGGTGAAGTCGTCTCCCCGCCGCGCCAAGATCATCTGCACCATCGGTCCCGCCTGCAACACCGAAGCCGCCATGCGCGACCTGCTGCGCCTCGGCATGGACATCGCCCGCCTCAATTTCTCCCACGGCACTCACGAAGATCACGCCCACAACATCCACCGCCTGCGCCGCGCCGCCGAGCGCGAGGGACGCACCGTCTGCATCCTTCAGGACCTGCAAGGGCCGAAAATCCGCACCGGACCGCTGGAGCGCCACGAGCCTGTCTTACTAAGAACCGGCTCAGTCGTCACCATCACGCCGCAAGATGTGCCGGGCACCGCCACGCGCATCTCGACCACGTTCCCCGATCTCGCCCGCGAACTTTCGCCCGGCGCCCGCATCCTACTCAGTGACGGCCTGATCGAGCTGCGCGTGCGCGGCGTTCGAGGAAAGGACCGGGGCAAAGACGTCGTCTGCGACGTCATCAACGGCGGCATGCTGGGCGAACACAAAGGAATCAATCTTCCCGGCATCGCCCTGTCGATTCCCGCCCTTACGGAGAAAGACCGCAAAGACCTGGAGTTCGGCCTCCGCCACGGGGTGGATGCGGTCGCGCTGTCGTTCGTCCGCACCGCAGCCGACGTCAGCATGGTGAAACAAATTATTGCAGCGCATCCCAGCGACATTCCCGTCATCGCCAAGCTCGAAAAGCCGCAAGCCATCGATCATCTGGAAGAAATCCTCGAAGCTGCCGACGGAGTCATGGTCGCCCGCGGCGACCTCGGCGTAGAAATGGCGCCGGAAAAAGTTCCCATCATTCAGAAGCATGTGATTCGCCGCGCCTCCGCGTGGCGCAAGCCCGTCATCACCGCGACCCAGATGCTCGAGTCGATGATCGAAAACCCGCGCCCCACGCGCGCCGAAGCCAGCGACGTGGCCAACGCCATCTTCGACGGCAGCGACGCCGTCATGCTCTCCGCCGAAACCGCCAGCGGCCAGTATCCTTGCGAATCGGTTTCCATCATGGCGCGCATCGTCGTCGAAGCCGAATGCAACATGGGCGACTTCGTGCAATTCCGCCGCCGCCGCGAACACCGCGGGCTCTCCGTGGCGGAAACCATTTGCGAATCGATCGCCCACGCCGCTGAAGATTTGCCCATGGGCGCGATCGCGGTCTTTACCGAGAGCGGCAACACGGTTCGCATGATCTCAAAATTTCGCCCGAAGGTTTCCATCTACGCCTACACGCACAGCGTGCCGGTGGTGCAGCGCATGAATCTCTACTGGGGAGTCCATCCCGTTCGTTGCCGCCAGGCCCACTCCGCCGAGCAGATGGTGACCATGGCCGAGCAAGACCTCGTTCGCCGCGGCCTGCTCAAGCCCGGAGACGTCCTGGGCGTCGTTGCCGGCACGCGCCAGGCCTCCGGTTCCACCAACCTCATGCGTCTGCATACCGTCACCGACGAAGAAGCCGAGCGCATCACCCATCCCGAGAAGCCGCGCGTCAAGAAATCGCGACCCACGAAGCCGCACTCCGCCCCGCGCCGCAAGTTATAATCCCCCGTATGGCGCAAGAGATACTCTCGGTGGCCGTCTGGGAACCTATCCCTGACATGGAAGCCGCGTCGCTGGCTACCCTTGCCGAACTCACCGCCATCGTCACCACCAAGGGATACGGCCGCGACATGCTCTACCGCGACCGCGAAGCGCACTATGTTTTCCTGCGTTACTGGAAGTCCGCAGAAGCGCGCCAGGCAGCGCTGGAAGATCCCGACATGCAGCGCTGCTGGGCGCGCTTGGGCAACGAAATTCAAATCGTGAAAGTCTACGAGACGCTGACCGAAGTTCCACTCGCCGCAGCCAAATAACTCGCGCTGATCATCCGCAGACCACGCGCTCCTCGCACCATTTCACCGCGAAGGCTCCCTTCAGAATTTCGCCGCCCTTGAATTGCAGTTCGTAGTGTCCCGCTGCGCTGGAGTGTTCCTGATACCTGTCGAAAACGATAGTGGCGGATTGCGCGAGTTTGCAATCGCCCTCTTTGGCGCAGCGGGCCGCCGAACCCGCGTCCGAACCCTCGCCGAGTTTGACGACCTGGCCTTCATGGATGGGCAGGCCTCGCCAGATCGCGATGGAGATGTAGGGTTCGGTAACTCGCTTGCACTGCGCCGGCTCCGTTGTCAGCCTCATCTCGACCGCAGGTCCGTCCCATGGCGCACACGAGCTTTGCATGGTCCCGTAGGAAAAAGACGGCCCGTCGGGTGAGGCGATTGCGGCTACCGCAGTCAGCGCAAGGATCGCAAGGATAAGGCTAAGGATAGAGATAAAGACCGCGGTGGTAACGCCCTGCGCCCGAGCGCGCATACGGGTTCTCCGTGACTCTTACTGGTTAGAACGATAGCACGCACAACGGAGGGTTAAAATGTCCTATCGCCGGGTGCCCCATTTCTCGCGCCTTTTGCGAGGAGCCGGGATTTAAACTAGCTGCCAGGTTATGCCCGCTACCATCCGCGATTTCGGCGACAACGCCGTCGACCCCAAAGTCCGCGGCTATCTCCATCTTCCCGATAGCCCCAACAACGACAGCCTCGTCCTGACCCACGGCGCAGGCTCGAACGCGCAAGCCCCGCTGCTCGTGGCCCTGGCCGAAACGTTCTCGGCCGCTGGCTTCACCGTGCTGCGCTGCGATCTTCCCTATCGCCAATCCCGTTCCTTCGGCCCTCCCGGTCCCGGCGACGCCACCCGCGACCGCGCCGGTTTGAGGAACGCCCTGGCCGCCCTGAGAAAAATGATTTCCGGCCGCCTCTTCCTCGGCGGCCACTCCTACGGCGGACGCCAGTGCAGCATGCTCTGCGCCGAGCTTTCAAAAGAAGTCCCGGACCTGGTCACAGCACTCCTGCTGCTCTCCTACCCGCTGCATCCGCCGCGCAAACCCGAGCAGCAGCGCACCCAGCACCTGCCCGACCTGCGCACGCCCGCTCTGTTCGTCCACGGCAAGCGCGATCCCTTCGGCTCCATCACCGAGTTGCAGCAAGCTCTAAAGATGATTCCGGCAAAGACAAAGCTCTTGCCGATCGACGGGGCCGGTCACGATCTGGGATTCAAAGGGAAAAGCAAGCAGGAAGAATTGCCGAGGCTGATCTTTGCTGAATTCACCAAGTTCTTTGAATTGTCATCCTGAGCGAAGCGAAGGACCTATGCATTTCCCTGCGCCACAACGGCATAGATCCTTCGCGAAGACCGCGCTCAGGATGACAGCCCGATGTCTTAGTTGACCCAGCCCGACTTCCCGCCGCCGTTGCCCTTGCGCGTGTCGTCATCGGGCGGAATGTAATTTCCGTGCTCGTCGAAGTGGACCTGGCGGTCGTGCTTCGACATATAGACTTCGAACTTCTTCGCCGCGCGCCGCCGCTTCCAGCGGTAGTAGGAGTTGCGCGCGCCGTAATACCGCTCCGCGAGCCCCACGTTCACCAGCGCCGGCTTCGGCCCGCGCCGCACATAGAGCCAGCCGAAGAACAGGCCGCCCAAGTGGGCCACGTAAGCGACCTGGCCGCCACCCATCATGGCAAAAGCCAGCGTAACCACGATCAGGATGCCAATGAAGTATTTGGCTTTGATGAGAAAGGGGAACGGAATCATCATGATTTCGTTCTCTCCAAACAACACTCCAAAAGCCATGAGAATAGCGAACACTCCGCCCGAGGCGCCATAAGTTGTAGTCGTCGGCTTGGCGAGCACGTGCATGAACGAGAGAGCGACAGTGGTTAAGGCTGCGCCAACCACGCCGACCGAGAACAACTCCACAAATCGACGCGTGCCCCACGCGCCTTCAAACGCCGAGCCGAACATCCACAACCCCAGCATGTTCCCGAACCAGTGCCAGAACTCGAAGTGCAGGAATCCGTAAGTCGCGAGTTGCCATAGCCAACCGTGATAAACCACCTGGGTTGGGGTCAAAGCGGCATAGTCCAGCGCATATTCTCGTACGTGGACTCCCATCACGCTCAAGAGCAAGAAGAGCAGATAGATGCCGGTATTAATCCCTACCAGCCACGTCACCGCCTTGGTGAACGGGGGCAGGCTCAACGTCATTGGTTCGCCGGTTCGCCGCACAGAATTACCTCGGGTCCATTCTACTCGTTTGATGCGGATCGCATTTGATGCGGATCGCAAATGATCGGCTCCCGGATTTGGCACAGGGCCGGCGCGAGGCTTGTGTGACGCTAAGACCGCAATGGCAAACCGACCGCCGGGAGACAACCACTTTAGGCCCAGCCGCCTCTGATCTTATCAAGCTGTAACCGGATCGATAAGGGCCGAATCACGCTGAGCCTGATGTACAATCTCGTCCTTCCCATTTGATACCCGGCCTTTTGGGCAGGCCAGAGGAGCGAGTCGATGAAAGCAAAATTCCTGCTGGGGCTGGTCGTTCTCCTTCTTTCCGCCCACGCTATCGCCCAAGCCGGGGGCCGCTTGGAGGTCTTCGGCGGATATTCCCGTGTGGGCTATTACTACTATCCCGCCTACACCGGGCCCTGGACGCTTTCGAGCTTCAACGGGTGGGAAGCTTCAGCCGCATACCGACTCATTCCGCACTTGGGAGTGGAGGCAGATTTTGGCGGGTCCTACGGGCCGCAATCCCCCGGTTGCCCTTGTCCCAGGGACAGAATCCAGACCTACATGGGCGGACCCCGTGTGACGGCTGGTTTTCAGAAGGCCACCTTCTACGGGCACGTTCTCTTTGGAGGCCTGAGGTATAGAACGACATTCGGCGGATTTCAGGGTGCACCAGTAACCGTCAATGCCGATACAACCTTCGCGATGGCAGTAGGCGGTGGTGCCGACCTCTGGTTCACTCGCCGCATCGGGGCGCGGCTTGTGCAGTTTGACTATCTCAGAAACAACAACTCTGTACCCGGATATTTTGCCCATCCCGGGCAGCACGCCAACTTCCGGATCTCGACTGGCGTCGTTTTCCGATTTTGAGCCCTACCCTCAGGAAGGCTGCTCAACGCTCCGGAACCGGCACCACCGGCAAACTCCGATGCCCAGCCCGGTCCACTGCCCGCACGGCGAAGAAGACATTGTCCTTGGAGAGCTTCATCGTGATGCGATTCGCATTGCCCACGTTCTGCACGTGCTCCCACTCCGGACTCGTCGTCGCCCGCCACAACACTTCATATTCCGCCGCCAGCCCACCGGGCGAAGGTTCCCAGGTCAGCGTCGAGTCATTCTCCAGTTCCTTGGTCAGCACATGCACGTTCGCCGGAGGCGCCGGGGCCGACGCCAACGAGGCCAGCGTCGCTGCATTCAGCCGCGCTACGTGGGCCACATAGTCGTAGTCCACAAACTTCGCCGTATCGCCATACTCGATGCCGTTTTCCGTGCGCACATTCTGGTGCTGATGATGAAAGTCCTCGCGGAACTCCGTGAAGCGCACCGCCGCAAACCCCTGCTGGTTGAAGGCATAATGATCGCCGCCCCGCAAGTAGCGATCGAGCCGGAACACCAGCATCGGCTTCACTCCCGAATCGTAGGCCCGGCCGATCTCCGCGATATAGCGTGCCAGTTGCCGCGACCGGGAATCGCTCTCCCCGCCCAGGGCGCGAATCCGCCGGATATCCTGCTCGCTGGCCGCAGTCGGCAAGCCCTCGGAAAATACTCGCACCACCGAATGATCTTGTTCCGCGCTCTTGTCGCCGCCGACGATGTCGTTGTTGAGCACCGCTTCCAGATCCCAACCCTGATCTTTCGCCATCTTCTCTTTGATCATCTGGGCGAAATGACGGCTGCCGTTCAGCCCCTGCTCTTCTCCGGCGACGGCGAGAAAAACAATCGTTGCCGGAAACTTCATTTTGCTCAACACCCGCGCACATTCCAGGCTGACGGCAGTTCCGCTGCCGTCGTCGTTCGCGCCGGGCGCGTCGCCGCTCACGTCGAGCGTGTCGCTGTTGCGCGAATCGTAGTGCCCAGTCACCAGCACGATGCGCTTCGCGTTCTCGCTGTCTGTACCTCTCAGAACCGCATAAACATTGGTGATTTCCGTTGCCCTGGGAATGCGTTCGGTGGGCTCTTCGGTGAAGCTGTCGGTCTTCACTTCCAGGCATCCGCCACAATCTTTGGAATAGCGTTCGAATTCTGCCTTGATCCATTCCCGCGCCGCGCCAATTCCGCGCCCCGCGGCAATCGATGCCGGATCCTGCGCGGAAATGGTCGCCCGCGTTCCAAAGCTCACCAACTTCTCGATATCCGCCTGAATGCGCTGCGCGGAAATCTGCTGTAATGCCGCCGCGATCTTAGTGTCGATGATCTTCGAATCGGCCGCTGCCGTCGGCTCCGAGCCCGAGTGCGCCGAAACTGAAACAGAACCTGCGGAGACGGACGCCTTCGTGAGCCTGCCCTGAGCGAAGCCGAAGGGTCCGGCCAGCGCCAAGCGCGGCCGCAAAGCGCCAAATAGGCCCGCTGCCGCCAGCACAACTACCGTGGCTACGGTGCGCGTTATCCTGCTGAAATGGAGCATGCCCTGATGGTCGCCGTCCAGACAAATCCCTCTGCGATGGCCGATTCTCGCCTTCCGAGAAAATCGACCGTCCTCGGCCTGTTCCCCTTGACCGAACAGCCGGAAAGAATCTAAATATTATCAGGAGGCTCTAATCGGTGAGGGAGGTTTTATGGTTCTTTGTCCTGAATGCGAGACGAATCTGGACGTCGAAGAGGAAGAGGTCGACGAAGGGGAAGTGATCTCGTGCCCCGAGTGTGGCACCGACTTTGAGGTCGTCACCACCAGTCCCCTGGAGTTGAAAGCTGTGGAGGCAGGCTACGTGGAAGAAGAGGAAGAAGTGGAGGAAAGTGAAGACGGTGACTTCTCTTAAACAACGCCCCGGCGGGCTGCATGCCACGTGGTTTCCCCTGGGGTTCCTCCTGATCGTATTTCTCTTGCCGACCTTCAGCGCTCAGAAGGGACTCCTCGCAGCCTCCAAGCCCGAAGGCAAGCCCTACGCCCTCATCGCCGGCACCGTCTGGGGTCCTGACGATCATCCCGTCTACGGCGTCAGCGTGAAAATTCGCCGCGCCAAGGATAAGCCCAAGAAAGTCCGCTGGGAACTCTACTCCGACCACCACGGCGAGTTCGCCCAGCGCGTTCCTGCCGGCGAGGCCGACTACATCCTCTCGGCCGATCTTAAGGGCCTCAAGTCCGCTGACGGCAAGCCTCTGCGCCTGGTGCAGGAAGTGACCGTCCACATTTATAACGACGAACGCGAAGACACGGGATTGCATCTCACCTATTAGCATGTGTTGTGTCCCTCGCCGCAAGACAATGGCCGCCGTGAGACAATAGCAGCAGCATGAATCGCAAACGATCCGTGATCAAGGCTGTGGTTGTGGGTTGCGCGCTGCTCGTGACCCTGGGCGCGGTGTCCGGTGCTACGCCCGACAAGAAAGACAAGGCGGTTGGGCGCCTGCTCTTCGGCAAGGTGCTCGATCCCCAGGATAACCCTCTTCCCGACGCCGTCGTGTACGTGACCAACACCCGCACTCGAGCCGTCAAGACCTATATCGTCGGCCCGGACGGCACCTACCGTTTCCCCGCGCTCTCCACCGCCGTCGAATACGAGGTCTACGCCCAGTACAAGGGCCACAAAAGCGAGACCAAGTCAGTCAGCCAGTTCGACGACCGCGCCCAGGTCTACCTCGACCTGAAGGTCGATGCCCGGTAAAAGCCGGCACCTTATTTATGCAACTTTTCCATGCCCTTCCGGGTTCAATATACCTAGGGATATTTGTCTGGAGGCTACTGTGAACGGATTGCATGCTTCTCGTAAAATCTTTCGTGCCCTGGCCGTGAACGCCGTGCTGGCGTGCGTGACGCTGCTGTGCGGCGCTTCCGCCTTTGCCCAGGGCGGCGCCATGAGCCCCTACCAGGATGAAAAGGACGGCGTCAGCGCCGGCGGTAAATGGATGGAGTTCCAATCGGTAGACAAGATGACCGGCGCTAAGAAGGTCCGCTTCGAACTTCTGTCGGACAATTACTTCCGCGAAGATCCCGACTACAAGCCGCGAGTCGAACTGTTCTGTGAAGATGGCAAGCTCAAGTTCTCCGATTTCAATCCCGGAGTCAGGCTTCCTCCGCCCAATCGTCCCGGTTTCTGGGGACAGCCGCAACTGGAAGTCGAGGTCCGCATCGAGGACGTGCACAACTTCCACGGCTGGAACTGGGTGAGAGGCCACTTCCTTTCGATGGACAAGGGCACCACTCGCGGCCTGATCGGTGCGCAGATCTTTAAAATTGCGCTTCCCACTCGAAGCGGACGGCAGATTGCCGAGTTTTCTCCCGCGGGCTTGAATCTGGATGAAGTCCACAAGGCCTGTGATCTGACTCCGAAGAAGCCCAGCAAAGACTAGAACTTGTCCCTCGTCAAGGTTTGGTAGGGATAGAATTCTCTCGTAATGGTTTTGAAAGGGCGCGGCTTCTAGCCGCGCCGTCAAAGCCCGAAACGACGCGGGCTTTTAGCCCCTGAGGGAAGCGGACCTATCCGCGTTCACCCAACAGCGACCGAAAAACAGCCACATTCTTCTGCCATCTCTCCATCGCCCACATCCTCAACTGTCTTCGCCGTTCCTCCTGTTTCATGGCGGATGCACGAAGCTTCTCCATGCACGCTGCTTCAGTCACAGAGAGGTCATAGGTAATGACCGCATCTTGGGGAAACTCATAAAGCTTTCGCAGGAGCTCGGGCATCACCATAATGCAGTTCATCTCTACACCAAGGATGAGCGCGCCGCTAAACCTGCACTCCATGTAGTTCGATTCTGGAAGAATCGGAAACCAAAGAAACATCGGTTGCGTCTGCTGGGCAAGCGACGTCATGAATTCTGTTCCGTTTAAACCGACATGTTGCGTATATGCCCTGTTGTGTTCTTCGAAGCGGTGACACTTATGCCGGTCGTAGTGCACCACTTTCCCCCCGGCCTTCATATACGCGAAGACGCCGGCAATGTCCTTAAGGTCTAATGCACCGATCGTTACCAGCGTTGGAAGTTCCACGCCACCGCGTACCGGCAACAACGAATCGTCCTCCCCTCCGGACTCTTCCGGGCCTGACGGTCTGGAGTACAGAGGGAAAAACCATTTTTCCTTGCCCGCCACCGGAGTCAAGTAAACCGGCGCCCCATGCGGGTTCAGTTCGATATCGTCCGGGTGGTGATGCACTACAATCAGTCGCTTGCTGGCATTCCACTGCTGCAACGGACGTCCATAATCCAGCCACACACAGGACGTATTTAACAGGATCACATCAAAGTCCGAGCTGGGCTCGTTGATGTAGGACCAATCATGAATATTCTCGCTCGCGACAGGTAAGCGTGTCCGCAGATACTCGACCACGTGGAATTGGTCTTTGCGATTAAACAGCAGGTGCGTGTCGTAACCCAGCTCGATCGCCAAAGCGGCAAAGCCGCCCATGACCTCGGTGTGACCTGGAAGTCGCTCGACAATGGCGAGCCTTTGCGTCATCCGGAACGCCCTTTCGCAATCGATTCAGATTCGCACTGACCGAGAGCGTTTTGCAAACAGAAAAGTTGGAAGTTCGTGCTAGTCCTGAGCTCGCAGTCCCATGATCCCGGGCGGGAACTTCGATGGCACTTGCGCGCCGGGCGGCCCTGCTGGTTCACTTGCCTTTTGCGGTATTGTTCACTCGGGGAGGTAGAAGCTTGGACAGCAGCCTCATCACGGGGTTGGCATTCTTCCTGTTCGTGGCCGGGGTGCTCATCTACACCGTCATCCTCTACAACGGGCTGGTGCGCTTGCGCAATGAGAACGACCGCGCCTGGGCCAACATTGACGTCCTCCTCAAGCAGCGTCACGACGAGATCCCGAACCTGGTCGAGACCGTCAAAGGATACATGCAGCACGAGCAGCAGACTCTGTTGGCCGTAACCCAGGCGCGTACGGCGTCGATGAACGCAGCCAGCATCGGTCAGAAGGCGCTGGCTGACCTGACGGTGGCGAGCGCGCTGCGCGAACTGTTTGCCGTGGCCGAAAACTATCCGCAGCTCAAGGCCAACGAAAACTTTCTGAAGCTGCAGAACCGCATCAGCGAGCTCGAGGAGCGCATCGCCGACCGCCGCGAGTTCTTCAACGACGACGTCAACCACTACAACACCCGCATCGGCCAGATCCCCGACGTGTTCGTGGCCAGCTTCATGAGCCTGAAACCCCGCCAGATGTTCAAGGTTTCCGACGAGGACCGCAAACAGGTAGAAGTGAAATTTCAAGGCCAAGGTGCCGCGGGAGTGTAGGAGCTTGTGCGGGTCGGACACTCCTATCCGACGCTCTTGACCTTGCTTGATCGTTGCAGGTAACAAGGTGATTTGAAAGGGCGCGGCTTCCAGCCGCGCCGCACGGCTGATGTCTCCCCGCCCTTGGTAACTAGCCGCTCGCAACCGTCCCCAACTAAGCTTCTTCGCGGGGGTTCCTCCCACACATGATCAACAAAATCACGAAGTCGCTCTTAGTCCTGGCAGCGGGTGGTCTGATGACGGTTGCAGTCGCCTCTGCTCAAACCCAAAACAGCAACACATCAGGCGCGGGCCCGGGAAAAGTCGATCCCGGTCATCCGCGCGTCAACCAGGTCAACGCCCGCGCGCAGCACCAGCAGAATCGCATCGCCAATGGCGTCAAGAACGACAAGCTGACGCCCGGACAGACGGCGCACCTGGAGAAACGCGAACAGCGGACCCAGAATCAGCAAAAAGCGGACATGGCCGCTCACAATGGTCACCTGACCAAGGGCGAGCAGAAACAGCTAAACAAAGAGCAGAACAAGACCAGCCGCCAGATTTACAAAGACAAGCATCCAGCGAAGTAGCTCGTACTCTTTGACTTCCCAAGTTCAGGACAAAAGCCGCGGCCGCCCGCGGCTTTTCTCGTTCCCGGATATTGATTCTGCTTGTTGTTTTTTCGACGGGCTCTCATCCAGAACTTTCTCGTGAATGTTCTTGGGAAGGGCACGGCTTTCAGCCGTGCCGCAAACAGCCAATAAGGATGCGGGCTTTAAGCCCCTGAGGAATCTTAAGATCAGAACAATAATGACCACTTCTCCTAAACAGAAGCCGAGCGAAAGGCAGCCGCGTTTACGCTCCGACCACCAGCGTGGAATCGGGATCGTCATCTACAGTCGGTCCCTGCAGGAGCTATTAGATAAAATCGCGCCGGCGGTTAGCCTACTCTACACAGGTCAAAATCCCCACTTCTCGCAACGGACGCGAGAAATGGGGCACCCGCAGAATGCACTTGAACTTAGCCCAGCAACTTAGCCGCGTCCTTCGCGTAATACGACAGAATGATGCTAGCCCCCGCCCGCCGTATGCTGAGCAGCGATTCCATCATGACGCGGTCGCGTTCGATCCAACCGTTCTGGGCGGCGGCTTCGATCATGGCGTATTCGCCGGAGACTTGATAGGCGGCCAGCGGCAACTCGAAGCGCTCCCGGGCGGCTGCGATCACATCGAGATAAGGCATGGCCGGCTTGACCATGATCATGTCGGCACCTTCTTCGATGTCGGCTTCGATTTCGCGCATGGCCTCGCGCAGGTTGGCTCCATCCATTTGATACGACCGGCGGTCGCCGAACTGCGGAGCCGAGTCCGCGGCCTCGCGGAACGGGCCGTAAAAACCGGAGGCGAACTTCGCCGCGTACGAAAGTATGGGCGTGTTGATGAGGCCGGCGGCGTCCAGCGCTTTGCGGATCGCCGCGACCCGGCCGTCCATCATGTCCGACGGAGCAATGATGTCGATGCCAGCTTTGGCCAGCGAGACGGAAGTGCGGGCCAGCAGCTCCAGCGAGGAGTCGTTGTCGATTTCGTAATTCGACTCAGCCGCGCGCTTGGCAACTGCAACCAGCTCGCCAGCCATCGCATCCAGGACCTTTTCTTTGTCCTCGAATGTCTTGACCGCCATCGCGCGGACCTGGTGCATTGCATCGACGGCAGCGGCCCCGAGCGACCGCGGGAGTGTAGGTTTCACGATCCCGCAATGGCCATGCGACATGTATTCACACAGGCAGACGTCCCCCATCAGGATCAGGTCTGGCACTTCCCGTTTCATTGCCCGCGCCGCCTGTTGCACAATACCGTCATCGGCCCAGGCTCCGGTGGCGACTTCGTCCTTCTTGTCGGGCAGTCCGAAAAGAATCACCGATGGCACGCCCAGGGAATGAACTTGCTGCGCTTCTTTCACGGCTTCGTCCACCGACAGATTGAAGACGCCCGGCATGGAGCGGACTGCCTTGCGGACGCCTTCTCCGGGACACACGAACATGGGGTAAACGAAGGCGTCGGGCGTGAGACGGGTTTCACACACCAGGTTGCGCAACTCCGCGGTGCGGCGGAGCCGGCGAAGGCGGGTCACAGGGAATGCCATGGCTAGTCACCAGGGGGAAGGGTGAGAGCAAAGCGCCTTCCTGGATTGATTCTAGAACATCTTTCATTCTGAAACAGCGTTGCTTCGTGTGGGACCGGGTCTCAGACCCGGTCGTGCCGAGCAAAGCTCAGCTGCAGCTATGCGCACGCATTGGCGCGAGACAGAGGAACCTCGAAACCTGAAGCCGTTCTGGAGCCCTAAGCCGGGGGGTGTAACGGAAGTAACCTGCGGGATTCCAAAGGGTTCTCTTCATCCCCGATGGTGTCCCATAGAATTGGAGTCGGATGAGTCTGTTCCAACGTTACCGCTGGTTTGCCGCAGCGGCCGGAATCACTCTGGCCTTTGCTGTGGTGTCGCTGACCGTACCGCGCGGTCCCGTGCTAACTGCGATTTCTGATATTGGATACGAACTCCTAATACTCGGAGCCGGTGCCGCCATGCTAGCCAATGCCTGGTCGACGCAGGGCGCAGACCGGCGGTTTTGGGCTCTGATGGCATCGGGCTGCGTTCTCTGGGCGTCCCACCAGTTTGGGTATATCTCCTACGAGGTGGTGCATCGGGCGAGGGTGCCTGATCCCTGGGGCATGGATGTGGTTCTCTTCCTCCACACGATCCCGATGATTGCGGTGGTCGCACTGCATCGCTATCGCACCGAAGCTGAGCAGAGATTCAGCGTAGCCACCCTCGACTTTCTCCTGCTGCTGGCTTGGTGGGTGTTCCTGTATGCGTTCATTGTGTTTCCCTCGCAATACGTCGCGCTCGACTTGGCGGTGTACGACAGGAACTATAACGTACTCTACCTGGCCGAGTGCGTGGCCTTGGTGTTGGTGCTCGGGATTGCTGGCTCGGGGGCGTCGACCGGCTGGAAGATGGTGTACCTCAATCTGATGGCGGCGAGTGCGTTGTACGCAGTGGACTCGGGGGCGATCAATCTATCAATCACCAGCGGGGAATACCAGACCGGAGGCCTCTACGACATCCCCCTGGTCGGGGCGGCGAGCTGGATGGCGGCAACCGTCTTGACTGCCCGCCAGGCCAACCTCACCAGCGCATCGCCCTCGAAATGGCAATGGGGCAGCCGTATGGTGCCGCGCCTGGCCGTGCTGGCCATACTTTCGTTGCCGGCTCTGGGCCTGTGGACTATTTTTCTCGACAAGTCTCCCTCCGCCTCGCGAGCGTTTCGACTGTCAACCGTGCTGGCTGCAATGGTAGTGTTGGGAGCTTTCGTTTTCCTGCGCCAATACTTCCAGGACCAAGCGCTCATGGCCCTGCTGCAGCAATCGCGCCGGGGATACGAGAGCCAGAAGCGCCTGCAGACTCAGCTGGTACAGAAGGAGAAGCTGGCAACCCTGGGCAACCTGGTGGCAGGAGCGGCCAACGAGATCAACCATCCGCTGACCTCCATCATGAATTATTCCGAGCAGCTCTGGGCCAAGGAACGACTCACCGACGAACAGAGCCAACTGGTGCGTAAAATCGTGAACCAGGCCGGCCGCACTCGCGATCTGGTCGCGGACCTTTTGCGCTTCGCTCAGCAGTCGCCGGGAGAAAAAATCCTGATCGACCTCAGCGTGCTCTTGCAGCGTTCAACCCAGATGCTGGAGCTGCGGCACCCAGGCGGCAAGATCCGCGTGGGTCTGACCATTGCGCCGAATTTTCCCCGCGTGCTGGGCAATGCCAACCAGCTGTTCCAGGCCTTCGTTGAGATTATCGACAATGCCATGGATGCTCTGGAAGAAGCCGGCGGTGGATCACTGGAGATCACTGCGCACCGGCTCGGCGACGAGGCCATGCTGCAATTTTCCGATACCGGCCCCGGAATTCGCGAGCCGCAGCGCGTCTTCGATCCCTTCTACACCACCAAGCCCGTCGGCAAAGGCACCGGCCTTGGCCTGAGCGCCGTGTATGGCGTGATTCAAGACCACAACGGACAGATCACTTGCCACAACAAGCCGGAGGGCGGGGCGCTGTTCATCATCCGGATTCCCGCCGCCAGCGAAACCGCGGCGCAGGTTGCTGGCGCAGGCGCGGACTGACCTCACCTCTCGTTCTCTTCGCTTTCCCCTCCTGTCTCCGAGGGCGTCATCCTGACCGTAGCCGATTTTCAGGCGGAGGGAAGGATCTCGCGCGCAGACCGTTGCGCCCTCTGAAGTTCCGCTCCTGCTACCATAAATTGCGATGTCCAGCGATCTGGTTCACAGTTCCGCGCGCGTGCTCGAGTTCGAGCCTCTACGGCAACTTCTGCGGGGATGCGCCTCTTCGCCGCTCGGCCAGCAGCGCATTGCCGCCCTCACACCCTCGACCGACCGCAACTGGATTCAGACCCAGCAGGAACTTACCAGTGAGATCCGCGAGTTCCGCCGCGTCGGCGGACGATTCGATTTTTTCGGCCTCCTCGAAGTCGGCCAGCTCGTCGACAAATCACGCATCGCGGGCGCCGCTCTCGAGACCACGGAGATTCGCGACGTAATCCTGGTTGTCGATCGCGCCGCGGAATGGCACGAGATCGCGCTGCATCCCCCGGCAAACATGAAGTCCGACTGGCACGAAGTCCGCGCCCTCTCCGACCAGATCGTGGACTTCACCGAGTTTCTGCGCCTGTTCCGCAACAAGATCCAGCCCGATGGAACCCTCGACGACAAAGCTTCGCCCGAACTGGCGCGCATTCGTCGCGAGATCGAAAAACAGCGCCGCTCCATCCAGGAATCCCTGCACGGCTACTTGCGGCGCCTGGCCGAGGGCGGCACGGTGCAGGACGAACTCGTCACCATCCGCGGCGAGCGCTTCGTCATCCCGGTAAAAGTGGAACAGAAGCGCCGCGTGCAGGGCGTCGTGCATGGCGCGAGCTCCAGCGGCCAGACGGTTTTCGTCGAACCCCTCGAAACCATCGAGCAGAACAACGAACTGGTGCGCCTGCTGGAAGAAGAGTTGGCGGAGATTCACCGCATCCTGCTCGAGATGACGCAGCGCATCGGAACAAAGTCCGAAGAAATTCAGGCAGCAGTAAATGTCTTAGGCGAATTGGAATTGCAGTTTGCGAAAGCGAGGCTTGCAGAAGACTACAACTGCGTAGCGGTTCAGCTGAGCGGAGAGCAAGACGACTCATGTGGGGACGGGCGCCTTCGCAAGCCTGCCCTGAGCGAAGTCGAAGGGTCCGGGGCGAGCAAAGCTCGCCTGCTGCTGCACAATGCCAGGCATCCCCTGCTGGAACACAATCTGAAGCCGAAGGGAGTCGCCGTAATCCCCGTCACCGTCGAACTGGAAGCCGACCGCCGCCAGCTCATCATCACCGGCCCCAACACCGGTGGCAAAACTGTCACGCTAAAAACCGTCGGCCTGCTCGCGCTAATGGCTCAATCCGGTCTCCCCGTGCCCGCCGACCGCGCCGAGCTTCCCGTATTCGACGCCGTGCTCGCCGACATCGGCGACTACCAGTCGATCGAGCAAAATCTTTCCACCTTCTCGGCGCACGTCACCAACATCGATTTCATCTCGCGCACCGCGACCGCGCAGTCGCTCGTCTTGCTCGATGAGCTGGGCTCCGCCACCGATCCCGAAGAGGGCGCCGCCCTGGCCGTCGCGATTGCGAGCCACTTTGCCGGCATCGGCTGCCTGACGGTCATCTCTACCCACCATACTTCGCTCAAGGTCTATGGCGCGAACACGCCCGGCGTTGTGAACGCCTCCGTGGGCTTCGACGAGGCCACGTTGCAGCCGACCTATGAGTTGAAAGTCGGCGTGCCCGGAGCGTCCGCGGGCATCAACATTGCGCGTCGTCTGGGCCTGAATCCTGCCATCATCGCGAGCGCTCGATCGCGCCTCGGAACCCAGGCTCGCGACGTCGGGCAATTCCTCGACAAGCTGCACGCTGACCTGCGCGAGGCCGACAACGAACGCCTACGCCTCAAGGACCGCG
>Ga0209517_10004627_pt1 | contig 17998 bp, 14 predicted proteins | sample PeaSoiMetSII2010_FD_187695 | JGI IMG/M metagenome (GOLD analysis project Ga0209517, IMG submission 187695) | Peat soil microbial communities from Weissenstadt, Germany - SII-2010 (SPAdes) (version 2) | ecosystem: Environmental > Terrestrial > Soil > Wetlands > Peat | place: Germany...
GCTCGCCGCCACCCACAACCCCTGCTGTTTTTCCCGATCCTTCTTCCGCCCCATCCCCATATATCAAAAGACGGTTCAGGCAGATTCAAGGTCACTCGTTCACGAAAGATTTACCACGGACTGCTAGGCTACGATCCAGAGACTGTAGATTTTTCTGACCCTGCTTTGCCACCAGGTATGACCGCTGAGAAGGTTCACGCCGGCATCGCGGTGGCGCAGAGGCAGTTTGCGGAACGCGGATGGGAGGGCGACGTTGGTTTGATCCGGCGTGATGAAACCGCTGGGCCGGCAGTGGAGCGTCTGTTAGCTTCCAAGAGCTACGATTGTGTGGTAATTGGAGCCGGCGTGCGCCTGCCACCCCGGGGCCTTGCATTATTCGAAGCCGTCATTAACGCGATTCATAAGGCAGCCCCAGGCGCGGCGATTGCCTTCAATACACGACCCGACGATAGCGCCGATGCTGCCGCCCGATGGTTGGCGGCTGGAAGCGTATAGTCCGGCGTCCCATTTCATTCCATAAGGCGATATACTGCCTTCCAACGCCAACCGGGCGCCGGAGGTCCAATGGTGGCGATGAATCTTAGCTGCTTACTGCTGCTCGGGCCCGTTTTAGCTCTGGCTGCCGACGATCCCTACGCCGCGGCGCTGTTTCAGAAAACTTGCGCCACCTGCCACCAGGCGGGAGGCGAGACCGGCGCGCGCATCCCTCAGATATCGGCACTGAAGACTCGAACGCCGAATTCGATTCTGCGGACGCTCGAAAGCGGAGTCATGAAGCAGCAGGCGGCCGTGCTCTCCACCAATGAGCGGCAGGCGGTGGCCAACTGGCTCGGTACTCCCGTAACCTTGGAACGGCGGCGCGAGGAGATCTCGAATTCGTGTCCCGCGGGCGCAGCATGGAAGAACAATCCGGGCTGGTCCGGATGGAGCCCGGGTTTGGTCAACACTCGATTCCAGTCCGCGCAAGATGCCGGGCTCACAGCCGCCGACGTACCGCGGCTCCAGCCTAAGTGGGCGTTCGCATTCCCGGACACGACTCTATTGCGATCGCAACCGGCGGTGTATCGAGGGCGCGTGTTCGTTGGCGGCCAGGACGGCAGCGTCTACTCGCTCGATGCCGTCACGGGTTGTGTGCACTGGAGCACTATTGTCCAGGCCGAGGTGCGGTCGGGCATTACGGTCGCAGAAGTCGCCGGAAAACCCACGGTGTTCTTCGGCGATTCCTCGGGTTACTACTACGCCTTGGACGGCGAGACCGGAAAGCAAGTGTGGAAGCTGCAACCGGAGGAGCATCCTGCAACCAAAGGGACTGCCACGCCGGTGTTCTATCAGGGGCGTTTGTATATCGGTGTATCTTCGCTGGAGGAAGCCCTGGCGGTTTCACCAGGCTACGTATGCTGCACATTTCGAGGCAGCGAATCGGCTGTGGATGCCGCGACCGGAAAGCCGATCTGGAAGCGGTACATGATCGCCGAAACGGCCAAGCCGCAGCGGAAGACCAAACGAGGCGCGGCGGTCATGGGTCCTTCCGGTGTCGGTGTCTGGACCGCCCCCACGCTCGACCCGGAGCGTGACACCATGTACGTCACCACGGGCGACAATTACTCCGATCCGCCCACGTCCCTGAGCGACGCGGTGGTGGCGCTGCGCATGTCCACAGGTGAAATCCTGTGGTCGAAGCAGCTCACGGCAAAGGATTCCTGGAACGCCTCTTGCTACCTTGCCGGCCGCCAGAACTGTCCGGATTCCAGCGGCCCCGATTTCGATTTCGCGGCGTCCTCCATCCTGGTGCCGCTTCCCAACGGACGGCGCGCGCTATTACTGGGGCAAAAGTCCGGCGTGGCGTACGCCATCGATCCGGACCGCAAGGGACAAATCCTGTGGCAGGCCCGCGCCGGGAATGGTGGTACGGTGGGGGGCATTGAGTGGGGGGTGGCCACCGACGGCCGCAATCTATACGCCGCACTCTCCGACGTCGATTTTAAGGTCGCACTTCTGCCCGGTACGAACGACCGCCAGTATCAACTCGACCCCACCAAGGGCGGCGGGATGTTCGCGTTCCGCATCGATAATGGCGAGCGGATGTGGCAGACGCCGCCGCCCGGCTGCGGCAACCGGACTTCGTGCAGTCCGGCGCAATCGTCCGCGGTGACGGGTATTCCGGGCGCCGTCTTTTCGGGCTCCGTGGACGGCCACTTGCGTGCGTATTCCACCGAAAACGGCAAGATCATCTGGGACTACGACACCACCCACGAGTTCAAGACCGTCAACGGCATCCCCGGCCGAGGTGGGGCCATCGACGTCGCGGGGCCAGTGGTGGCGGGCGGGATGTTGTACGTGGTGTCTGGAAACGCGGCGCGCGGCGGGTTACCCGGTAACGTGCTGGTGGCATTCTCAGCGGAGCCTTAACTTACCGGGCGCCCGCACTGCTTCTATTAGCAAGAGTCGCTTGAAAGATCACTAGCGGTAGGAGGACCGAACGGAAGATGGGCCTTAGCGCTTCTTGACGGAGCGGAGCTGTTAGCCAAGATCGGCCAGATCGACGACGCCAAAGGTTTCTACGAATCCGCCCTCCCCATACTGGAACGGGAACTCGGCTTGGATGCGCCACGCCTGCAAGACGCCAGAAAGCGGTATGCCGATCTCGGGCCTAAATGATCGCATAGTGGTTCAGTCTGAAACCGTGATCGGTGAGCAATCAAAAACCGGTTTACGCCCTCTTCTTCCTCAGCAGTCCACTCCGGCTCCTCTTTCCCCTGTCCCTTTTTCTTCAAGAATTCCGCTACCTCAAGGTAGAGTCGATCATCACGCCGACCACCACTTGCGCCAGTTCGGCCTTTAGTTAACGCACGGCACCGATTCGGAAGACAGATAGGGTTTTCCGTTGAATCGTCGTGATACAAAAGCTCTATGCGAAAAGCTTCGATTCTAGCTCTTATGTTAGCCGCTTTCGGATGGGCGCAGGACAACGCTAACCCTGGCACACCAAACGGACGCGGACCCGTTCCCCGTTCTAGCCCCGTTGCCGCGACTGTGATCAAAAGAGTGGAGCCGAAGTACTCGTCTGAAGCAAGGGCCGCCAAGCTAGACGGCATACTCACCGTGTATGTCGACGTCGAAACCTCAGGCAAACCCTCGAATGTACAAGTGATTCAAGGGTTAGGAATGGGACTGGATGAGCAAGCGATTGCGGCGGTTAAGCAGTGGGAATTCCAACCCGCAATGTTAGCAGGCATGCCAGTTAAGAGTGCTCAGGGAGTGGAATTGAGCTTCCGTCTTGGAGCGGAGAACGAACCGTACGTGCGCCACACTAGTTATGCTGTGAAACGCAAAGAAAAGCGGGACACCATTTTGACGAAACCCGTACTCTCACAGTACCGTCACCCCGACGCCTCCGTCTGCGCGGATTTAAACGGTTCTCCCATCTCCGCGAGCTTTCAGATCGACGACAAGGGGGTTCCTAACGGAATCCAGATCGACAGCCCCAATGCCAAACTCCTGTCAGAAGCAATTCAGGAGTGGCGATTCGAGTCCGCGCGCAGCAACGGAAAGAAAACGACATCCACTGCCACGTTCACGTTTCAATGCAATCTGGTGGAAACCAGCACCGCTCCTGCGGAGACGATTGCAAAAGGACGGGTAAGCGCTCCGGTCCCGACTTTTAGACCGGAACCCGAGTATTCGGAGGAAGCCCGCAGAGCGAAGTGGGCAGGCTCTGTGAGATTAAGCCTTGTCGTCGACAGCGAGGGGTTCGTAGTTCGGATGGCGACGGAGCAAATGCTTGGCTCTGGGCTCGATGAAAAAGCGATGGAGGCCGTAAAAAGGTGGCGATTCAAACCGGGGATGAAGGACGGCAAGGCCGTACCTGTAAAAGCGGTCATCGAAGTCAACTTCCGTTTGTTGTAAAGGTCTGGCCCGTCCCCCAATCTACTACTCGTGAAGCCCGCGTAAGCAACAGAGCGCGGAATCCGCTGGCTGTCAGCTCCTGAATGACGTCGCATCCGGTAGCTATCTCCACCTGGATCCCGTGGAAGCCTTTCGATAATGGTGGTTATCGCGCAGCTAATCCGGCCACGCCCATCCAACAGCCAAAGCCCGCTAAGAATTTGTCCGGCGAATCCCCCGCCAGATGACGCGTCGAGCAGCAGAGTCGCTATCTTCTATCCGGCAGCGCGAAGACGTATAACGCGTTACCCGAGGCGGGACTGTGTACGTCCGGAGCCACTAGGCTTGGCACGTTCCGCGGGCTGCCTCCGCCGTTGGCGGTGGTCACCGCGAGATACTGTTTTCCGCCCACCGAGAACGTCAGCGGGAAGCCCTGCACAGCGGCAGGAAGCCGCGTCTCCCACAGAATCTTGCCGGTATTTGCGTCGAACGCGCGGAACATGCGATTCAGGTCGCCCGCGAACACCACGCCGCCCGCGGTCGACAAAACGCCGGTAAGAAACGGCGCGCGCTGCTCGTATTTCCAGATCTCGCGAAGGGTCCGCACATCGTAGGCCGCCAGCTTGCCGACGTTTCCGTTCGATCCCGGCATCTCAAAGTAACGCGCCCGTGCCCCGCCGCCCGCCCCTGCGCCTTCCGTTTTATCCACCACCTGCGCGCTGAATTCCAGGCAGCTCTGGCTCAGCGGCACAATCAACCGATTGCCTGGCGGATAGTACGACATCGCGGGCCAGTTCTTGCCGCCTTCGGTGGAAGGACATCCCAGCACTCCTTCGCCGATGCGTTGCTCCACAATATCGTTGCGGTAGTGCGGCTCGCCGGTGGTGGGGTTGAAGGAATCGTACACATTCTGGAACACCATTTCTTTGTGACCCAGATACTTTCCCGACTTGCGGTCCAGCTTCCACAGAATGCCGGTCTTGCCGGCGCTGAAGACATAGTTCTGGCCTTGATCGTCCACCAGCACGCGCTCGAAGACTTCGTCCAGATCCAGCGTCTCGCCGGGCGCGTGATCGTAATACCAGGCTAGTTTTCCGGTGTCCGCATTCAGCGCCAGCGTCGAGTTGGCGTACAGGGTCGCGCCGTTGCCCGATCCCCGGCTCACGCGCATCCAGGGCTTCGCTTGGGCCGTTCCCCAGTAAGTGAGGTTCAAGTCGGGATCGTAGCTGCCGGTGATCCAGGTTTCCGCGCCCACACGAGAAGCGTCGGGGAGACCTCCCCAGGTATCGCCTCCGGGCTCTCCTGTCAGCGCAATCGTGTAGAAGCGCCACGCTTCTTTGCCGGTCTGGGCATCGTAAGCGCTGATGAAGCATTTCTCCCCGCCATACTGCTGGCAACCGCTTAGACCCTGGATCAACTTGCCTTTCACGGCGATCGGTCCGCTGGTGGTGGAGTGCTGGTTCTTGGAGCGGTCGCCGATGGTGGTATCCCAGACGATCTTGCCATTGCGGGCGTCGAAGGCGATCAGGTGCGCTTCGCTGCTGGTCACGAAAACGTTATCGGCGTAGATCGTGATGCCGCGCATGGCCGGCGAGCCCGCGTTGGTTCCGTAGCGATTCTCCCAAATCAGTTCGCCCGTCTTGGCATCCAGGGCTTGCAGCACCTGAGCGGCGTTGTTCACATAGAGCACGCCGTTGTGGACGATGGGCGCGGGATCGTTGCCCAGCGGGTTTCCGTCCTGCATGGCCCAACTCCACACCTGCCGCAGGTCGTTCACGTTCTGGGTGGTGATTTGATTGAGCGGGCTGAAGGAGCTGGCCTTGTAATCGCGACGAATCATCAGCCAATCGGCCGGATCCGGATTGCGCAGCATGGCATCGGTTACGGGGACGTAGTTTTTCACTTCGCCCTCGACGGTAATTCCGCGGGGTGTTTGCTTCTCTTGTTTCGCCTGCTTGGCTTGTTTGGCGTTGTCTTGTTTAGCTGTGACGGGACCACCGCCCGCGACGCTGCGAATGGTAACGCTTGATGTGGCGGAAAGCGCCTGGGTCCCCGCACGCGCGTTGTTGGAATCCAGAATGAATGCGGCAAGGTTCAAATACGCATCGCCGGGAAGATTGGCTCCGCCCGGAGGCATCGTCGACTGCATGAAGTTGATCAGTTCGCCAGCGGTCCGGTCGCCCCACTGGGCCAGGAAGTTGGCGCCCGCCAATTGCGGCCCTTCCCGCCCGCTGAGATCGACAGAATGACACGACGCGCAACTGGTCTGGTAAATGGTGCGTCCTGCCGCGGCCTGGTCCTGCGTATATGGTCCGGCCGGACGCTGCTGTCCAAACAAAAGCTGCGCAAGCAAAATCATCACGCCGCAGGCTGCCGCCGCCATCGCGAAAATCATCCGAATCTTCATAATGCCCCGTCGTTCAGTACAAGCGGCTACTGCCTCAGCGCGAACACGAACAGGGAATTCCCGGCGTCGACCGCGACGTATTGCCGGCCGTTGACCGTATACGTCATTGGTCCGGAGCGAACCGCGCCGCCTACGGAAGCCTTCCACAGCAGCTTTCCGTCGCGCGCATCCAGCGCGAAGAAGTAGCCTTCGCGGCCGCCCGAGAACAGCACGTCGGAGGCGGTCGTGAGGATTCCCGCATCGGTGACGTCCGCCATCTTGAACTCCCACTTCTTCTCTCCAGTTTTTGGATCGATGGCGCGCACCGCGCCGTAAATATCGTCATCCGAACGGAAATTCGATCCGCCGGGAGCTACCGGCGCCGAAGTCGTCGGCCGCGGACCTCCTCCGCCGAACGTGCGACCTTCCACGTACTCCTGATCCTGTTTGACGTACAGCGACGAATAGTTGTCCCACGCCGGAATATAGAACAGCCCCGTTCGCGGGCTGTACGACGGATTGTAATAGTTCGTCCCGCCCTGATTGCCAGGTAAGATGAGCGTGCCTTCTTTGCTCGATGCGGCGCTGGCCAGCTTCATGGGACGGCCGCGCTCATCGAACCCGTTCATCCAGTTCACCTTCACGAAAGGCTTGCCCATCAGGAACTGGCCGTTGACGCGGTCCAGCACGTAGAACAGGCCGTTGCGATTGGCCCACATCATCAGCTTGCGCGGCCGCCCTTGCCAGACCGTATCCACCAGCACCGGGACCTGGACCGAGTCGTAATCGAACTCGTCGTGCGGCGAAAACTGGTAATACCACTTGAGCTTGCCCGTGTCGGCGTCGAGCGCGACCACGGAATCGCTGTACAGATTGTCGCCAGCGCGTTTGTCGCCATTCCAATCCGGACCAGGATTGCCGATGCCCCAGAACGTCAGGTTGGTATCGGGATCGTACGATCCAGTGACCCACACCGAAGCGCCGCCCGTTTTCCAGGAATCGCCCGCCCAGGACTCGTGACCCGGCTCGCCCGGCCCGGGGATGGTGTAGAAGCGCCAGGCTTCCTTGCCGGTCTTGGCGTCCAGGGCCAGGATGTAGCCGCGAATGCCGTACTCGCCCCCCGCCATGCCCACGATCACCTTGTCCTTGACGATCTGCGGCGCGTGCGTGATGGCGTAGCCCGAGGCAGCTTTGCCGACTTCCATATCCCAAATCGGCTTGCCGGTCTTGGAATCGAGCGCGACCACGTGCGCGTCGATGGTGCCGATGTACAGCGTCTCGCCGAGGATCGCCACACCGCGACTCAGCCTCCCGCAGCAGGGGCGCGCGTCCGGCGAAACCGGATAGGAGTAAGTCCAGAACACCCGCCCAGTGGCTGCATCGAGTGCGACGACGTCGTCAGGATTCTGCACCGTGTACATCACGCCATCCACCACCAGCGGCGTGGATTCGTACTTCTCCAGAGACCGGGCCTGGAACACCCACTGGAGCTCCAGGTTCTTGGCATTGTCCGGCGTGATCTGCGTCAACAGGCTGTAGCGCTGGCTGCGCGTGGTGCCGGAATAGCTCAGCCAGTTCTGCGGTTCCTTGTCGGCGTTGAGAATGCGATCGAAGGTAACCGGGCTTTGTGCCGACAGCGCGCCCGCCAGCGATAGCAGCGCCAGTGCAGAGGTCTTCATGGCTTTCTCGCTCCTTTAAGCGATACAAGATAGGCGACCACGTCAGCCAGCTCCTGCGAATTGAGTCGGTCTTTATAGGATGGCATCGACGTCGTCGTGACCACGCTATGCTGCCGCAGATCGGCGATCGCGAAGGATCGCAGCCGGTCTTGCGAGTCGATCAACTGCAGAGTAAACGTATCCTGATTCATCAGGCGGCCCGTGATCGTCGTGCCATCCTTGGTGACGACCTTGACGAACCGGTTCTGCGGCAGCACCACTGCGCCCGGATCGATCAGCGATTGTTCCAGATCCACAGCCCGGTGGAGCGCTCCGATATCGCTCAGATCCGGCCCTGTGCGCGAGCCGGCGCCCGCGGCTCGGTGGCAAGCGGTGCAGCCGCCTTTGCCTTCGAAGATAGTTTTCCCGCGACCGGCATTGCCTCCGGCGACAGTACTGGCCGGCGCCGCCGCCGACGAGCGCAAGTACGCCACGATGGTCCGGGCAGTGCCCTCATTCATGTTCTGCGCGGGCATGCCGGTGCCGGGAATGCCTTCCCGGATGATGCGCGCGATGTCGTCGTCGGAAAGTGTTCGCCGGAACTTGCCCTGTAACAGGTTGATGCCGGGAATCTGGTCGCCCTCGGGACCATGGCAGTAGACGCAGTTGTTGGTATACTGGCGTCCGCCGTTTTCGATGTCGGTGGCGGCATATTCGTGCTGCGCCAGTAGTGCGCCGGACGCCAGAAGGAAAAGACAAACCGTAGTAAGTTTCATCGGGGAAACGCTGTCATCATACTGCGGACGCCGCCTGGAATCAATGGCGTGATACGGACTACAATGAAGACTCAAGGAGAAATTGCGAATGAAGATGAAGACAATCGAACGAGTTATGCTTTCGGCAATCGCGTCCTGTGCGATGGTCATGGCGCAAGCGCCCGCTGGCGGCAAAGGTCCGGGAGGCGGTAAGGGCCCGGCTGGTCCGCCGAGGCCGGTGCTTTCCGTCACCTCCACGGGTTGGCCGGATGGCGGAGAAGTTCCCATGCATCATGCCGGCCGGGGCGATAACAAGTCGCCTGAGTTCGAGTTCCATTGGAGCCTTGGCAACACCCCCAGCGCCGCTCCCGACGGACTGCAGACCTACGCGATCATTTTCCACGACATCGAGAATTCCACGAACAGAACGACCGTGGACACGCTGCACTGGTCGGCGTTCAACATCCCCGGCACCACCAAGACCTTGCCTGAAGGACTGGGCTCAGGCGATCTGCCGGACGGAACCCGCAATGGTCCTGGCATCCTGGCAGGCAGAGGCGCGTCGGCTTACTTTGGACCAGGCGCCGGCGTGGGACCTTTCCATCACTACGTATTCGAGTTCTATGCGCTGGATACGAAGATCGATCTGCCGGCCACCACGTCGCGCGACGAGTTGATGAAGGCCATGGACGGCCACGTGATCGGCAAAGCGGCGTACGTGGGCCGCTTCCACGCGCCACCACAGTAAATCTTGACTTCGTGGAGCAAGCTTTAGCTTGCAACGGCGGCTTTAGCCGCCGCTCCAGACAGGCGCTGAAGCGCCCGTTGCAGACTGAAGTCTGCTCCACCACCAGCCTAACCCGCTTTCTCTTCCAGTTCCGCCCAGCGCGCGTACAGCAAGTCGACTTCCTGCTGCGAGGCTTCGATCTCTTTGTAGAGCTGCTCCAGGAGACGCGGCTCTTTGAGCGCGACTTCTTGCAGTGACGCGCGCTTGGTGTGGAGGGCCTCCTCTTTTGCGGCTATGGTTTGCTCGATGGATTCGTACTCGCGGCCTTCCAGATAAGACAGTTTCTTCTTCTGGGGCGCAGCCGCGGGCGGACGAGGCGCTGCGGCTTTTGTTTTCGCCGGCTTGACCTCAGCCTGATCGGATGCCCACTGGGAGTAGTCGGCGAAGCGCTCCGCTTTTCCGTTTCCGTCCAGACCCAGCACGATGGTCGACACGCGATCCAGCAAATAGCGATCGTGAGTCACCAGAACCAGCGCGCCCTTGAATTCGAGCAGGCTCTCTTCCAGGACCTCGAGCGTGGGAATATCGAGATCGTTGGTCGGCTCGTCGAGCAGGAGCAGGTCGGCGGGCTCCAGCATCAGGTTCGCGATCAGGACCCGCGCCCTCTCGCCCCCGGATAGTTTGCCGACAGGTTGATCCAGTTGCTCGCTCGCAAACAGGAATCGTGCCGCCCATGACGCGACGTGGATCAAGCGATCGCGATAGATCACCGAATCGCCGTCGGGCGCGAGCGCTCGCCGAAGAGACTGATCGGGATTGAGCTGGCGGCGCTGGTCGAAGTAGACGATGCGCAGATTGTCGGCGCGCTCGATCTTCCCCAGAAGCGGCGCGATATCGCCGCACAGGAGCTGCAGAAGCGTCGTTTTGCCGCTGCCATTCGCGCCCACCAGCCCGACTCGCATCCCGGCCGTGATCGTGAACGTGAGATTCTCGAAAAGATTCTTGCCTTCGAATCCAAAGCCGACGTCCTCCAGATGGACCAGGCGCTTGGTTTTCTGGCCGGTGGCCACGAAATCGAAATTGGCGTCCGCGGTCCGGCTCCGGGACTTGAGGTCGGACAATTCCGCGATCAGCTCACCGGCGTTGTCGATGCGCGCTTTGGCCTTGGTCGCGCGCGCCTTGGGACCTCGCCGCAGCCACTCCATTTCAATGCGCACGCGGTTTTCCAGCGCACTCTGCCGCTGAGCTTGGGCGTGCAGGAACTCGGCCTTCTGCTCCAGGAAGGCGCTGTAATTGCCCGCGACATAGAACATCCCGTCGGGATAGACGCGGTTCAGTTCAGCCATCCTGGTCGGCACGTTTTCGAGAAAATATCGATCGTGGCTGACAATCACGCAGGCGTACGGCGCACCCTGTAACATTTTTTCCAGCCACTCGATCCCGGCCAGGTCCAGGTGATTGGTGGGCTCGTCGAGCAGGACGATTTCCGGCTTCTGGACCAGGGCTTCGGCGATGGAGAGCCGCTTGCGCCAGCCCCCGGATAGCGTCTCCGCTTCTGCATCGAAATCGCGGAAGCCCGAGCGACCCAAGGTTTCCGCCTCGCGAGCCTGCCATTCCGATTCCGGCAGGCCAACCGAGCGCATCGCCCGCCGCATGACGCCGCGGATGGTCTCGCCCGGCTCGAAATGCGAATCCTGAGGGACATAGGCGAGCCGCGTGCCGCCCCGGAGCACCAGATCGCCCGAGTCAGGCTCAATGCGTCCGGCGAGGATTTGCAGCAATGTGGACTTGCCGGAGCCGTTGGGTCCGATCAGGCCCAGGCGGTCGCCTTCCTGAATGCTGAGGGACACGCCGCGAAACAACGGTGCGGCGCCGAACGATTTCGAAATCTTGTTGGTATTGAGTAAGAGCGCCACTGCCGGTTACTACCATTGTCCGCGATGGTGCTTTCAAGAAAAAGGGGACAGGCTGCTCTGTCCCCTCCAGTAGGCTCCGGACTTGCCGTGCGAACGTGGGAGTGGACAGAGATGCCTGTCCCCTTTTTCTTGAACCGACTAATTTTCGGAAGGTTTTGCCACCCGGTCGATGACCATCACATCCACGGGGCCCTTTGTATTCTCCATCTTCAATCCCAGCTGCTGCTGGAATGCCGTTAGAATGTCCGGGGGCGCGTCGGGACTGTCGACTGCCGGCGGCTGAGGGCCAAAACCCGCCATCTGACCCGGCTCGGGCGTAAATTTCAGCAGGAAATCATACTTTTCCGTAAGTCCGGTCTGATCCACCACTGGCTTATCCAGGACCGAGCCCTGCAATATGCTGGCGACTTCCGCGATGGTCGCGTTTCTGACATTGAAGGTCATTCCCGGCGTCCCTCTTCCGAAAAACAGCCCGGGAAGACCGGCTGGATCGGATTGGCTCTTGGTAAGCTTTGATCCGGTTTTTGCGACCGTGATCGCGTACATGCCGAGCTCTTTCTTTTCGGTATGGAATTTGAGCTGGAAGCGGTCCACCAGCAGCTTCTGAATCATGATCTTTAGCTGCGTGACGTTGGGCTGGCCCGGCACCTCGGGTTTTCCAGTGATATCGTACTTGTCCGATTCGAGCCACGAGGGTCCGCCTGTGACCTGCTTTAGATGAAGATCATAGGCCATGGTGATGAGGTCGCTCAGAGTCGTGTTGACAGTGATCACCTCCTGGCCTCTGATGGTGAATAGCTTTCCCGGCCGCGCCGGATCGCTCGGCTTGATCGTGGCAACTTCGAAAGCTGGCTTCGCACCGGCAGCCATCGGCGTCGGCGGTGGTGGAGGCTCCGGGATCGTCCACACGGTCTCGGGCGTCGCTCGCGTCAAGTTGAGGGGCCCGGGAGGCGGACCTCCCTCCTGAGCCCAGGTTCCTTCGATCGAGTTGCCGTCTCCGCTCACCCGTCCTTCATAGGTGCCCCTTAACTGAGTAACGATCATTTTCACGGTCGAGCCGTTTCTGGTGAACGTGGTCGCGGGAATCGCGGGCGATCGTTGGTCGATGCTGTACAGGACAGCCGCCAGCTTATCCGCTTCCGTGGTCGAGATCTTGATCACGATCCGCAGTCCTCGATCCTGCCCCGGCGGAGGTTTTAATTCGCCTTGCCAGGTGCCGGTTATATTTTGGGCGGCCAGTTGGGAAAACGACGCGCCGCCCGCCAACATCGCGAGGGCGATTGTCCGCAGCGTTAACGTTTTCATGCGGCTCTCCTTAGGAAGTAATACACCGACAGCGGCAAAAAAGTTCCCTAATTCTCCGAGGGCTTCTCCAGGCGGTCGATGACCACCACGTCAACTTGAGCCTTGGTGTTTTCCAGCTTCAATCCCAGTTGCTGCTGGAATGCGGCGAAGATATCCGGGGGCGCGTCGGCAGGGTCCGCCGCGGCAGGCGGAGCGTTAGGCGGTGGACCGCCGCCGAACTGAGACTGAGTCGCATCGGGCGTCCACTTTAGCTGGAAATCGTAACGGGTCGCACCGAGGCTGGTCTGATCGATCACCGGTTGCTCGAGAATATTCCCTTGCAGCACATGAGCGAATTCCTCCATGGTCGCGTTCCGGACCATGAAGGCGCGCGGTCCGCCAGCAAAGCCCGGAAGGTTCAGAGGACTTTCACTTTTTGTGAGCTTTGCTCCCGTCTTTGAAACAGTAATCGCATACACCGACAGCTCTTTCTTCTCATTATGGAAGCTGAGCTGGAAACGCTCTTTGAGCAGCTTCTGGACCATCATCTTCAACTGCGCCCCATTGGGTAAACCAGGCGTGTCGGGCTTCGCGGTGATATCGAACCTTTCCGATTCGAGCCAGGCCGGTCCCTTGGTGATCTGCCGGGGATGCAAGTCGTAGGCGAACTTGATCAGATCGGCCACTGTGGTGCTGGTCGTGGTCAGCATCCCGTTTCGCGGGTTCACCAGCAGCGAAAAGCGCCCGTCCGGCCTGGCCGGCTTGATGGTGGCTACTTCAAACCCCGGATTAGCATCCGCGGCCATTGGCTTCGGCGGTGGCGGAGGTTCCGGAATCGTCCACGCGGTCTCGGGAGTGGCACGCGTCAGGTTCAGCGGCAGCGCTACTCCCTGGGTCCACGTGCCTTCAATCGAGTTTCCATCTCCACTGATTCTTCCCTCATAAGTAGCGTTTGCCGCGGCAATGGTCATCTTTACAGCGGAACCGTTTCGCGTGAACGTGGTGGCCGGTATCGCGGGCGATTGTTGGTCGATGCTGTACATGACAGCCGCCAGCTTATCCGCGTCCGTGGTCGAGACCTTGATCACGATCCGCAGCTCCTGAGGACCGGCCTTTATTGTGCCCTGCCATGTGCCGGTTATATTTTGGGCGGCCAGTTGGGAAAACGACGCGCCGCACAACGCTGCAACAGCGATAAACCACCGGATTGGCGTTTTCATGGGAGGATCTCCTCGTATAATTGTTGCATTCTTTCATGCGGGAAGCTGTCATCATCGCGAGTTCGCGGACCGGCCTGGCGAAATCGTTCCGGGGCTCCTTCAACATGACCCGGCCGGACGATCTGGCCGCTCACTGCATCCGCGACGTTCTGCGCAAGGCGCCCGCGCTCGATCCGCGCGAAGTGGAGGACGTGATTCTCGGATGCGCGCAGCCACACGGCTCGCAGGGGTACAACATAGCCAGGCAAGCTGCGCTGCTGGCCGGGTTGCCGGCTTCGACCGCCGCGGTCACCGTGAACCGCTTCTGCGCCTCCGGGTTGCAGGCCATCGCCGACGCCGCGCACCAGATTCTCCAGGATGGCGCGGAAGCCGTGATCGCCGGAGGCACGGAGAGCATCAGCCTGGTGCAACCGAATGTCGATCCGCATCCGCAGCTCCAGCGTGTGTACATCGGCATGGGTGAGACGGCCGAAGTGGTCGCCAAGCGTTACGGAATCGGCCGCGAAGCGCAGGACGAGTACGCGCTGCTCAGCCAGCAGCGGACAGCTCGGGCCCAGCAGGAGGGATTTTTCGCGGGCGAGATCGCTCCGATTCAAGTAACCACAGCCGAGGGCAAGGAAACGGTCTGCGATCGCGACGAGTGCAATCGTCCGGATTCGACACTCGCGGGCTTGGCCGCGCTGAAGCCGGCTTTCGATCAAACCAGTGGGCAGGGAACGGTGACGGCGGGCAACTCGTGCCAGCTCTCCGACGGAGCGTCGGCGACTTTACTGATGTCGCGTTCGCGGGCGGACGCGCTGCGTATCCCGTATGAGCTGCTATTCCGCGGATTGGCGGTGGCTGGCTGCGAGCCGGACGAGATGGGCATTGGTCCGGTGTTCGCCGTGCCAAAATTGTTGAGCCGGCATGGGCTGAATCCCGGCGACATCGACTTGTGGGAGCTGAACGAAGCGTTCGCGGTGCAGGTGATCTATTGCCGCGACCGGCTCGGCATTCCGATGGAAAAGTTGAACCTGAACGGCGGGTCCATATATCGATCGGGCATCCGTTCGGAATGACGGGCTCGCGGCTGGCGGGGACGCTGGCCAATCAGATGTCGCGCATGCCGGGCTCGCGCTACGGCGTGGTCACCATGTGTATCGGCGGCGGCCAAGGGGCTGCGGGATTGTTCGAAGCCTGTTAAGCGACGCCAGCTAAAACGTACGGTCCTTCCGGCACCACGGCGATGCGGCTGCTCGCGGGCAGTTGCGCGAACAACGCTTTGACGGCGTCCGAAGGATTCCGGAAGCCCGGTCCCCACAACCCTCCGATGAACTGCTCCGGAACTCCGGGCACGCAATACGACACTTTGGCCTTCTGCGTCGCGAGCGCGAGCTTTTCGAGCTGCCACTGGTCGACGGTCACCGGCACGCCCTCGATCGACTTCAGGAATTCGGCGTCCGAGGTGTGCTCGCAGACCATGCGAGTGAATTCCGGCGCGCCGACGCCTTCATCGCAGGCGCCGAACAGCAGAATGTTTCCGCCCTGCCTCACGATCTGCGAAGCTGCCGTAATCCCCTTGATGCTCTGGTAAAACGTCATGTCCAGCGGAAAGCCCGCGCCGGTGGTGATCACGGCGTCGAACGGTTTCGCGAGCGTCTGCATGAGGGCACTTGAAACCCAGCGGACACCCGTGCGATGGGCGGCTTCCGGCTCGCCCGCGAACACCGCGGCGATCTTCCGGTCGCGCGTAAGCGAGACATCCACGATGAAATCGTGCCGGGCCATCCGCGCGATTTCCAGAAGTTCTGCGTGCAGCGGGTTATCCTCGATCGAGCCTTCGCGAGCCCGCGCGTCGCGCATGAATCGCGAACTGTGCAGCTCTTTGATGGTCGCCTCCGCGGCTAACCCGGGTGCGACCAGCTTGCGGCCACCCGAAAATCCCAGCATCAGATGCGGCTCAATGAATCCGAGTGACAGGTGCAGATCGGCGCCGACGAAGCGTTCGTCGACGAACACCGGCGTGCCGGATTTCGTCGTGCCCAGGCGTCGATGTTGCGCGGCATTGCGCGCGTCGTGATTGAGCACCTCAAAATTCGCGGCAATTTCTTCGCCCACGATGTGCCGGATCTCGGCGGGCGTCGCCGCGCGGTGCAGACCCGTGGCGATCAGGATGTGGATGCCGTTTTTCGGAATTCCGGCGGCTTGTAAGCGCCGCAACAGAGGCGGCAGAACCACCGGATTCGGCGCAGGCCGGGTGATATCGCACACAGAAATCGCCGCGGAACTCTTTCCTGTCGCTAGCGAAGCTAGCGACTCACCTTTAATCGGCCGATCCAGCGCGGCTTCGATCGACGCTACGGCATCCGCCAGCGGCGCGATCGACGGGCACTGCAGAACACTGTACTCATGGGTATCCGGAAGGTCGATTTCGAGGCCCGTGCGGCCAAAGGCGAGCGATGCGCGCATCACCTTCAGGCTAACATCTGGCCGCTCCATAGCTGTCGCGGTTCAGTGAGCCGCACCGAACCGCGAGAGCCAACGAGCGGCCTTACGCGTTTACGTCGATGACCATCCGGCCGCGGATCTGGCCGGCCAGGATCTTCTCGCCCAGCTCGAAAACCTTCTCGAGCGGCGCGATGTCGGTCATGGAGTCCACCAGCTTCACCGGCAGATCCTTCGCCAGCCGCGACCAGATCTCCAGGCGCAGCGCCTTCGATGCCTTGGACGAATCGATCCCCAGCAGGTTCACGCCGCGGAGGATGAACGGGAATACGGTCGTGTTGAGGGCCGCACCGCCCGCCAGCCCGCACGCCGCCACGCTTCCGTGCATCGCGACCGACCTCAGCACCGCCGCAAGTGTTTCGCCACCCACCGAATCGATCGCCGCAGCCCAGCGCTCGGTGTCCAGCGGACGCTTGGAAGGCGCCGCCAACGCGGTTCGGCTCAGGAGTTCCGTCGCGCCCAAGCCTCGCAAATAATTGTGGAGCTCCGGACGGCCCGTGGAAGCCGCGACCTTGTAGCCGAGATTCGCCAGCAGAGCGACCGCCATGCTGCCGACCCCGCCCGCTGCTCCCGTAACCAGCACTTCCCGGTCTCCCGGCTTCAGCCCGTGCTTCTCGAGCGCCAGCAGGCTCTGCATCGCCGTGAAGCCGGCCGTCCCGATGCCCATGGCCTGAACGAGAGTCATTCCCTTGGGCAGTGGGACAATGTGTTCGGCGTTCAGCCTTGCGAGTTGCGCGTAGCCGCCCCACATGGTTTCCGAAGTTCCGCACCCGGTTACGACCACTTTGTCGCCCGGCTTGAAGTCGCCCGAGGACGACTCTTCTACAGTCCCCGCGAAATCGATGCCGGGGACCATCGGGAACGTGCGAATCACGCCGGGTCGTCCGGTGACCGCCAAACCGTCCTTGTAATTCAGGCTGGAATAGGCGATTCGCACCAGAACTTCGCCCTGGGGAAGCGCGCCGCGCTCCAGTTTTTGAATGGATGCCGAGGTCTTTCCGTCATCCTGGGTAACGAGAATCGCCGTGAAGGTCGCCACTCTCGGTATCATAGACCCTTTACATGCAACCACACCAAAGTTCCCCCCGGCCGTACCTGCCCATCCTGCTGATCCTGTTCGCCGGAAGCGGCTGCGCGGCGCTGATTTACGAGATTGTCTGGTTCCAGCTCCTGCAACTCGCGATCGGTTCCTCGGCCGTCTCTCTCGGCGCTTTGCTCGGAACCTTCATGGGCGGGATGTGCCTGGGCAGCATCCTGCTTCCTAAGAAAATTTCGACGCAGTATCATCCACTGCGCGTGTACGCGTACCTTGAACTGGGGATCGGAGTGCTCGGCTTGCTCGTACTGTGGGCGATTCCGGTTCTCGACCGCGTCTATGCCGCGGTCGCGAGCATCGGACTCCAGGGCGTCTTCCTGCGAGCCGTGGTGGCAGCGATATGCCTCTTGCCGCCGACGCTGCTGATGGGCGCGTCCCTGCCGGCCATAGCACGCTGGATCGAGGCCACGCCGCAAGGCATCTCCTGGCTCGGATTCTTCTACGGCGGAAACATTGCGGGCGCGGTGTTCGGGAGCCTGCTTGCCGGATTCTATCTGCTGCGCGTCTACGACATGGCGTTTACCACCTACGCCGCCGTGTTCATCAACGCCGCGGTCGGAGGGCTCGCGCTGCTGCTGGCCCGATCT
>Ga0209517_10004634_pt1 | contig 17983 bp, 14 predicted proteins | sample PeaSoiMetSII2010_FD_187695 | JGI IMG/M metagenome (GOLD analysis project Ga0209517, IMG submission 187695) | Peat soil microbial communities from Weissenstadt, Germany - SII-2010 (SPAdes) (version 2) | ecosystem: Environmental > Terrestrial > Soil > Wetlands > Peat | place: Germany...
TACAATTGTTGCAAATTTAACGGTGAAACATAACGGGGCGGAGTTGTGCCCACTGGCGGTGCCTAAGCTGTTTATTTTCAGGCGGTTTCGCGCCAGAAACTAGCTAGTGCCGGATGCGATCTTCGGACGCAAGACCAGGGAGGCGGTGATTCTGTTCCAAAAGTTGAACAAGATCTTGGTGGACGGCATTGTGGGACCGCAGACCACAGCGGTTTTGCTCTCGGCGCGATCCGTATCTTCCCAGGTGGCGATGACCCCGAACAACGATTACGACAGCAGGTCCCTGGCGCCCGTGGCACAGAGGGCGCAATTCCGGAAAGGGGGCCAGATGAAGCACCTGTTGAACTCACCTTTTCTGCTGGCGAGCAACGATGATATGATACGGTGCCGCCGCCAGTGACCCAGCAAGCGCCTCCGCCTGCGGTGGTGGAAACCACGGTGGTGGTGCAAACCGGGCAGCAGGTGAACATCAACCCCTGGTTCTTTTCGCCGTTTGTGGCCACCGTGCAGGGCAACATCCTGATCAAGCAGGATGGCCGTACTCCGTTCCTGATCAGTCCCGGCGTGCAGCTCTTCTTCAACCAACTTGGTGCGCCGAGTGGACCCTGGTCCGGGCAGGCGTTTATCCAGATGGGACCCAGCGAGATTTTCTCAAAGAAGTCGCCCGTTCTTAACCAGCTTGTCAACCCGTTCGTGCAGGCCTTCGTGCAGGTCAACGCCCAGGGACCGGCAGGGGTTGGTTTCGCGATCGGGAACCAGGCGAACTACAACCTGCTCGGCGACAAGCTCACACTATTTGTGAACGCGCAGGCAGTCTCCACCACAGATCTCAGCAGAGGCATGACATCCGCGCCATCCGGACAGATCCTGGGCGGGGTGGGGATAGACATATTTCAGCTTCTGGGAAAGAAATAACCGGGAAAAGATTCGCCACACTCACTGCGGGCGCGGGACGATGTCGCGATGGGTCACTTTCGCCTTGAAGCCGGCCTCTACCAGGTTCTTCCGGATCTGGTCCGCCATCATCACGGAACGATGCTGTCCTCCGGTGCACCCAAAAGCGATGGTCAAGTAACTCTTCCCCTCGCGAATGTAATGTGGCAGTAAGTAGACTAACAAGTCTGAAATACGCTGTATGAACTCTACCGTCTGCGGAAAGGATCGGATGTAACGAGCCACGCTGGGATTCCTGCCGGTCAGGTTCTTGAATTGAGGGATGTAATTGGGATTCGGCAAAAATCGCACGTCGAAGACCAGGTCGCTATCCGGCGGTACGCCATTACGGTAACCGAAGCTGGTGACATAGATCACGATATTCGACTGGTCGCGCTGCCCTCGGAACCGTTCCCCAATGAACTCACGCAGCTCGTGAACCGTGAACTTAGACGTGTTGATGATCAGGTCCGCCATCGCGCGGATGGGGGCCAGTTTGGCGCGCTCCGAACGGACGCTCCTGGCGACCGATTTGTCGGTTCCCAGCGGGTGGGGCCGTCGAGTCTCGCTGAATCGCCGGACGATCGCCTCGTCCTCAGCCTCCAGGAAGACCAGCTTCGCGTCCACGGATTTGCGAATACTGGAAAAAACGCCCGGAAACCTTTTCAGCCCCTCCCCTTCCCGGATATCGACTACCAGGGAGGCCGCCTGAATACTCGGGTTGTCGCGCGTCAGCTCCGCGAACTTGGGTATCAGGTCCACCGGCAAGTTGTCGACGGAGTAGAATCCCAGGTCCTCCAGCGCCTTCAAGACCGAGCCTTTTCCCGATCCGCTCAGCCCGGTGATGACCACCAGCTCGGGCTTACGGCTTACACCCCGGGAACCACTGGGTTTGCGAGGGATCTTGCGTGCCACTTATGCTTCAACCAGGTCGAAGTCGCCGTCCCGCCGCCGCACCACAACGCACGTGCGGTCGGTCTCCGCGTCCCGGTAAACCAGGTAGTCGCGTTTCTTGTCCATCTCGAGCAGCGCTTCTTCCAGCGTCATCGGCTTGCGCTTCTGATGATGGTCGATGCGGTAAACACGGCGTTCGGGGCCGGCCTCGGATTCAGGCTCGGTGTCGGTATCCACTTCCGCGGGGCGTTCTCCCTCCGCTTCGGAGGTGGCCTTGCGCGGCGTACGCTTGGTGTCACGCCACTTGGTGCGGGCTTTGACGGCCTGCTTTTCCAGTTTTTCGGCAGCGGAATGAATCGCGGTAAAGAGATCGCTGCTCGATCCCAGTCCCACGAGTTGGTGATTGAAGTAACGGATGGTGGTTTCGGCGTGGTGCAGGTGCCGCTCCAGCGACAGGATCACATGTGCTTCGCATTCGCGCCTGCCATCCAGAAGGATGCCGATTTTCGCGAATCGGGCCTCCAGCTTCTTCAACTGGGCCGGAGCCAGCTCAACCTGCCTGCCTGTGTACGTGATCTTCATGGTTCTCCTTCCGCCCGGTGCCGGGAGCCTGGCCGGCCCCCCTCTTCCTTTATAACTCGTTTGAAGCCACTCAACACGGCGGAAACCCCGGCGGTCTCGCCGCCGGGCTCCAACCCGTCAGTTCCGGATTCGCCGCTGGTGGGTGGAAGGGATCTTCATATCCTCCCGGTACTTGGCCACGGTGCGCCGCGTGACGTTGATTCCCTGGGTCTGCAGGAGCGTCGTGATCTGCTCATCGGTGAGCGGCTTGCTGCGGTCCTCGTCGTCGATCATCTTCTTCACCATGCGTTTGAGGAGCAGCAGCGGTGTGGCGCCGCCCAACGGTCCTTGAACCGCTTCGGAGAAGAAATACCGCAGCTCGAACACCCCTTGGGGCGTGTGGACGTACTTGCTGGCAACAGCCCGGCTGACGGTGGAAGGGTGCACCCCCACCTCTTCGGCCACTTCCTTGATCATCATGGGCTTGAGGGCGTCCAGTCCATGACTCAGGAATTCCGTTTGCCGCCGCACGATGGCCTGGCAAACCTTCATGATGGTCTGCTTCCGCTGCTCGATGTTTTTCATGAGCTGGATGGCCGATGTATACCGCTCGCGGACGTAATCCCGAACCTCTTTCGTGGCGCCATTCTCCCGATCCAGCATCTTCCGGTATTGCGAGTTAAGCCGGAGCTGCGGGACGTCTTCATCGTTCATCTGGATGATGTAATCGTCGCCGTCCTTGATGAAATAAACGTCCGGTTCCACCACCCGCGCGCCCGCACCGGAGTAACGAAGACCCGGCCGGGGGTTGAGGTGCTGGATCATGTTGACGGCGATTTCGACGTGCTCCAGGGGTCGCCCCAGCAGCTTGGCGATCTCCTTGTACTGCCGGGTTTCGAGCAATCGCAGGTGGTTCGAAACAATCTGCCAGGCTACGCCGCCCGTGCCATTGACGCTCTCGATCTGCAGGAGCATACACTCCCGCAGGTTGCGCGCGGCCACCCCGGCCGGGTCCAGCGATTGCACCTCGCGCAGGGCGGCTTCCACGTGCTCCGGCAGGTGATCGCCCGCGGTGGCGATCTCCTCCAGGGAGGCCGAAAGGTAGCCGTCCTCGTCCAGGTTGCCGATAATGGATTCGGCTGCGTCGCGCACGGCCTCCGGCATCACGCTGACGCTCAACTGCGAGCGCAGATGGTCGCCCAGTGTCACCGGAGAAGAAAGAAATGTCTCGAAGGAAGGCTTGTCGACCGACTCCGCGGCGGGGCTCTTGTAGCCGGGATCCAGGTAATCGTCGAAGAAGGAGCCGAAGTCGATCTCATCGAACGGGTCGGTGGCCGCCGGCGCATCCAGCAGCGGATCGTTGGTTCCGGTGACCTCCGGTTCCACCGCGGCCGCGGTCTCCTCGGCGTCCGGAAACAGGTTGCCGTTGATGGCGACGTCGCCGGTCGAGCCCGCCAGCGAGTTCGCGTCGCTCAGCACGGCGGCCTCCAAAAGCTGCTTATCGGCCGGGTCGACTACCGGTTCGGCCTCCAGGAGCGGCTGCAATTCCTCCGGCGTGATCTCTTCCCCGGTTTCCTCGGTGGATTCCTCCAGAACCGGGTTCTTGACGATCTCCTGGGTGATCATCTCCTTCAATTCCAGCCGGTTCAACTGGAGGACCGTGACCATCTGGACCAGGCCCGGAGTGAGAATCTGCTTCTGTGCGACCCTTAGTTGCAGCCTCGGTGACAGTAAGCTCATCTGCCTTCCATCATATCACCGCAGTAAGGCAGGCCGGTTCTGTGGCACAGGCCCTGCCCGTTGGTCTGTCAACTGGCCGAAAAATTACACAGGCGCGTCCGGACCAGGCCCACGGTATTCCCCCCCGATTTCCCGGGATCACGGGTTGAAGCTGATGGAGAACGCGGTCAAGCTGCCACGCGGTTCACTTTGCAGCCACCTGCGGAACAGGCTGCGAAAGTAAGTGGCATTGTTACCAACCCGCCCCACGAAGCCAGCTCTAACTGCTCCCTACTTCAGTTAAGCACCAGTCCGCCAGAGCGGTTTTCTCGAGAGCCGGCCGGCATTGGTATAATGCCCGCACGCATGACCCCGCCGCCCACCCCGCAACCGCGTAGCAACCGCTGGCAGCGGTATCCGGACCTGATCTCGCAACTGGTGCCGGATGCCATCACCGCCAGCGTGATCCTCACCATCACCATGGTCGGGATCGCGCTGGCCCTGGGGAATCCGCTCACCCGCGTGATGGATGCCTATCACCAGGGCTTGTGGATGCTACTGCCGTTCACCATGCAGATGACGCTGATCATCGTGCTGAGCGCGGCGCTGGCGGCAACGCCGCTGTTCCGGAGGGCCATTGCAGCCCTGGCGCGGGTTCCGAAGACGCCGAAACAAATGGTCGCGCTGGCGTTTTTGACCAGCGGAGCGGCGGCCTACCTTTACTGGGGGCTGGGTTACGCGCTGGGGCCGATGATCGCCATCTATTTCGCGGCGGAGGCCGAGCGCCGCGATATGGCCGTCGACTTCCCGTTTCTGCTGGCCGTCACCTACTCGGCGCAGGCTCTTTGGCAGTACGGACTTTCAGCGAGCGGTCCCCTGCTGGTGGCGAGCCGCGGCCATTTTCTTCAGGACATCATCGGGGTGATTCCGCTTTCCACCACCATCTGGTCGCCCGCCGCGGTCATCCATGAAGCGGCCTACGCCGCGGCGTCCGTGCTGGCCGCGTGCTGGCTGTTGCCGAAGGCCTGCCGATGGATCTCGCAGTACCCCGAATCGCTGGCGCTGGCGAAGACCATGGAGCCCGCCGCGATCGATCAGAGCCGACTCAGCTTTTCCCAGCGGCTGGAGAATTCCCCCATCGTCAGCCTGGCAATGGGCGTCCTGCTCTCCGGGTGGCTCGCGGACCACTTTCTGGTGAAGCGCCTGGGCCATGACATCAACTCGCTCAACGTCACGCTGCTGCTGCTTACGTTCCTGTTGCATCGGACTGTCAAGCGATTCGCCAAGGCGGTGGAGTTGAGCGCCGGGAGGAGCTGGGCGGTGATCGTGCTGTATCATCTTTATGCGGGTGTCGCCGGTTTGGTGCAGTACACCAATGTCGGCGACCGTGTGGCCCGCATGGCGGCCTCGATTTCCACGGCCGCTACGTTTCCTCTGATTACCGCGATTGCCGGGTCGGTGTTCGCCTGCTTCATTCCATCGAGTGGCGGCCAGTGGACGGTGCAGGGCTTCGTGACCGTGAAAACGGCGATGGCCGTGGGGGTATCGGTGCAGCGCGGGATGCTGGCGCTGGGTGTGGGCGATCACATGGGCAACTTTCTGACGCCGTTCTGGTACGTGGTGGTGGCGGGTATCGCGCGCGTGGATTTCCGGGTCTTCTTCGGCTACAGCCTGGTCTTCGCGGCGATCTGGTTTGTAATCGGGGTTGTGGTTTTCACCTTTGCGCCTTGTTAGCGGCAGACAGAAGACTCCTCCGCAGACCATCATTCGCAAGAGAATCGGGCAACACCTTGATGGCTACTCCTCGGGAATTTCAGTTAAGTCGGCCAGATCTTTCGCACGCCCTGCCGCTCGCTTGTTGCGTCTATAGAGCCGCAGGCTCAGGAACACCGCCGGATGCCCAGAGAGGCAAATCCGAACTGATCGAGAACTCGAACCAAACGGTCCGCGTTTTCAGGCGACATCCGCACGAAAAAATCGATATCGCCCGTTGAGCGAGGGACGCCGTGAAAGGCTCGTGCCCATGCGCCGACGATCACGTAGTCAACGCTGTGCGAGTTCAATAATTCGATAAACTCGCGCCAGTCGGGGAGTAGGGTCATGGCGGGATCGGACGCGGAGAGCGCACAACTCGCACATCATCCGCAAGCGCTCGTTGGGCGTGAGACTCCAATAATAGGCTTTGTCCGCGCGGTCGGCTACTTCGAAGCTGTCGAACTTGCGAACCGTGACAGTCCTCACCGATTCATTATAGTTCCAATCGAAGCCGGCTAGCCGCCCGGCATGCGGAGGTAGTGCCTGAAAGGTGCGCACCTTTCAGGCACTACCCATGCGGGCGCCGCGGACGCCGTAACGGAGTACAATCGAATCGGCAAAATGATTCGTTTTCTGTTGCCCACCGTCTTCGTTTGGTCCGCCTGGTGCCAGCAGCCGTACGAGCTTTCCGGACGGTTCTCGCCGGAGGCGCAGGCTTCGGTTTCGCTCTTCGGCGTGGCCAGCCCCTTCGTGGCCTCTACCTTGAGCGACGACGGCCGCTTCACGTTCAAGAAGCTCCAGCCCGGCACCTATACCATCTCGATCTTTGTCCCCGGCCGCGGGGAAGCGCGCCAGACCGTGGAAGTCGGTCCCGGCACTGCCGATGCGCACCAGCACGTCCAACTCAACCTGAACTTCAAGGAGTCCGACTTCGTGGTGGTCGATGCCTTGCGCCGCCACTCCGTTCCCGCCAGTCAGCTCGCCGTCCCCGAGAAGGCCATGCGCGAATACGAGGACGCGCAGAAGGACCTCAACCGCCGCGACGTGGATGCGGCCGTGAAGCACCTCGAACACGCGGTCGAAATGGCGCCGGAGTTCTCCGCGGCCTGGAACAATCTGGGCACCATCGCCTACCAGACCCGCAAATTCGAGCGCGCCGCGGAGTGCTTCCGCGCCTCGCTTGAGGCCGATCCCACGGCCTACGAGCCCCTGGTCAATCTGGGAGGTGTACTGGTCACCCTGAATGATCTCGACGACGCCTGGAAGTACAACGTGTACGCGGTGCTCATCCGTCCCAACGATGCGCTGGCCAACTCGCAGCTTGGCATGACCTATTTCGGACTGGGCAAGATGGATCTGGCCGAGAAGTACTTCGCGGCGGCGCGGCAGATCGATCCCGCGCATTTCTCGCACCCCCAGCTCTTCCTCGCCGAGATCCATCTCCGGCGCGGCGATCGCAGCGCCACGGCCGACGATCTCGAGGATTTTCTCAAGCACCATCCAGATTGGCCGCAGGCCGCGAGGATGCGCGAGAAGATCGACGAGTTGCGCCGGCCTCCACCAGTCTGAATGCGGGGTTAGACCTGGAGGCAAGAGTTAAATCGCCTGCCACCGGCTTTCACTCCTGTGAACAAAGCGCCCAGTTTTCCACAATCGCGACGCATGCTCTAATAGAACTTACGATATGCTTCGTCTGTCTCGCTTTGGGTTCTTGGTATGCGCCGCTTCCGTGAGTTGGGCGGCTGGCCGTCCTTCCGTCCCCGACCCCGCGGTCTCCGAAGCCAACGCCGCGCTGGCACAACTGCCGCTCCGCTTCGAGGCGAACCAGGGCCAAACGAATCCGGCCGTGCGCTACACCGCGCGAGCCGGCGGCTACATCCTGTATCTCACGTCACACGGTCCCACCCTCGGCCTCCCCGGCTCCCGCCACGTGGATATTTCCCTGCTGAACTCCAATCGCTCGCCCCAGATCGAAGCGCTCGACCGCCTGAACACCCGCACCAATTACTTCGTGGGCAAGCGGGAATCCTGGCACGCCGATGTGCCGAGTTACTCCCGGGTCCGTTATCGCGCCGTGTATCCGGGCGTGGACGTGGTCTACTACGGCAACCACAATCGGTTGGAATACGACTTGGTCCTTCAGGCCGGCGCCGACCCGCGCGCCATTCGCCAGCAATTCCGCGGCGCCAGCCGGGTCCACATCTCCGCCGAGGGCGACCTGGTGGTTGAAGCCGGCGGCTCCCGCCTGGTCCAGAAGAAGCCCTTCATCTACCAGGAGGCTTCGCGCCGCCAGATCGCCGGACACTACATCCTGCTGGCCCGCAACACTGTCGGCCTGAGCCTCGGCCGTTATGACCGCACCCAGCCTCTGGTCATCGACCCCACCATCGAGTATTGCTCCTACCTCGGGGGCAGCGGCGACGACAAGATCAATGCCGTGAAACTGACCCCCCAGGGCTTGCTGTATGTTGCCGGCAGTACCCCCACGGGAGACTTCACCGCCGTCGGTAACTATTACGACCCGTACTATACGGCCCTCATCGATGTTTTTATCGCCATCCTCGACACCACGCCGTCCGGCGCGTTCAACCTCGTGTACCTGACCTATCTCGGCGGCAGCGGTGACGACATCCCTCTCGCCATGGATGTGGATGCCTCTGGCGTCCTCTATCTTACCGGCACCACCACTTCGACGGACTTCGCGGTCACCACCAACGCTTTTCAGACGATCGGCGCGGGGTCTTCCACCCAAGCCTTCGTGGTGCAACTCGATCCTTCCGTAGCCGGCCCCAACGCGCTCTATTTCGCCAGCTTCCTCGGCGGCACGACCGCGGGCAACAGCGGCAACGGCATCGTGGTGGACCCCAACGGGTTGATCGATATCGTCGGCACCACCATGGCCAGCGACTTCCCCGTGACTGCGAGCGCCTACCAGGGCGCCATCTGGGGGCCCTCGGACGTCTTCCTCTGCCAGATCGACCCGGTCGCCGGCGCTCTCCTGTATGCCACGTACCTGGGCGGCGAAAACGACGATGACGGCCGCGCCATCCTGGTCGGCCAAAACGGCCTAGTCTACTTCACCGCGTCCACGCTTTCCACGCAGTTCCCCATGGCCGCCTACAACTACAGCGGTGTTCCGTTCGGCGCCGAAGACGTCATCGTCGGCGCGATGGACTTCACCCAACAGGGAAGCGCTTCGCTGGTCTACTCGACCTACTTCGGCGGTTCCGCCAACGACGAAGTGCGTGGCATGGCCTTCGACGCCAACGGGAACCTGATCATCACCGGCTACACCCTGTCCAGCGATTTCCCGGTCACCGCCAATGCCATACAATCGTCCTACCACGGCAACTCGGATGGTTGGGTGGCGGTTGTGAATCCCGCGATTCTGGGCCCGGGCTTTTTGATTTACTCCACCTACCTCGGTGGTGCTCACGGCGATGCGGGCTACCGCGTGGCGGGGGATAGTGCCGGGTACATTTACGTCACGGGCTACACGCTCTCGGCCGATTTTCCGGCCACCGCCAATGCCTTGCAATCCACTTGGCCCGGAGGCACGGACGTGTTCATTACCAAATTCAACCCTGCGGTCGCCGGCCCGAGCTCCATCCAATTCTCGACGTATTTCGGTGCTACCAACGTCTATCTGCCCTACGGCCTCGTGATCGGCCCAGACGGGACCATCTTTGTGGTGGGTGTCGCTGGCCAAGGCCTATTCAGCGAGGCCGGTTACGGCGGCGGCGCCAGCGACGGCTTCATCCTGGCGATAGCGCAGTAAAGCGCAAGCCCCCTGACTGCTGGCTTCTGACTCCTATTCCTCGACCGCGTTCAGAAATCGGACAATCTCCTGAATGTCCTCTTCCGCCAGCGCCGGGGCCGGGACCTTCAAATCCCGCGCGCGCTTGCACATCTTCGGACCGCCCCTTTCGAGCTTGGCGGCCAGTACTACCGAGTCCAGGGTTTCGCCGGTCGGGCGTAGCGAGGGCCCATGGCGGGTACCCTGTCCAAGGGAGCCATGACACACGGTGCAGCCGCTCTTCACAAATGCGGCCAAACCGGCTTGGATTTTCGCGGGCCACGATTTCTTTTCCGGTAGCGCCCTGTTTTTTGCCGTCAGCGCCGGCTGCTTGGTCAACTGCAGAATGTGGTATTTCGCATCGTCAAAACCAAATTCGTCATCCACCAGTTCCGCGGCGGTAAAAGACGGCCTGTCCACGTCCCGGGTCCCATGACCTTGGGCCCGGGCGAAAATGTGGTATAGCTCATGTGCCAGCACGCGGCCAACCGCCCGCCCGAAAACTTCTTCTCGGCTTCGTGTTTCCAGGCCCAACAGCCTGCGTTGTAGAAAGCCCTGGATGCGGTCGCAGTCCACTTCGGCGAAGGGGAGCACAACCCCGTCGCTGACGTGGCTCCACGCCAAAGCGCCGGGTTCGATGCCGCTTGCCGCCAGGCCGGAACCGTCGCAATTGCCTCTGAACCTGGCTACCGCCAGCTCCGAAAAGACTTCCGTTTCCCTCACGCCGTCGAGGGACCTCCAGTTCAAACACAGTCCCCCGGGCGACATGATGGCCGCCACCTCCAACCTCATCGAATCCAGCACCGCCTCGGGAGGCTCCCGCTGGAATGAGGTGTAGACCGCGGTCGATCCCACTTGACCCAGTGCAGGCAAGACGCCCAACACCAGGCAACCCAGACGCAGCTTCATCAAAAATCCGACCTGAACATCTTGAATAAAACAGCATGACGCGCTGAAGTCAAGCCTCACTGAAGTTAGTATGGCGGACGCCCTCGTCCGCCCGGCGGACCCACGATTGCCTTCGCCCCAAGAGAAGCTAAAGTGGAAATGCCGTGACCAAAGCCATTCCATTGCTCCTCCTGTTCTCCGCGCCCATTCAAGGCGCGGTCTTCGATGTGTCGGCATTCGGCGCCAAACGCGACGGCAAAACTCTGGACCGCGACGCCATCAACCAGGCCGTTCAGGCCGCCGCCGCAGCCGGCGGAGGGACGGTGTACTTCCCGCCCGGCGCCTACCTCACCGGTTCCATTCGCTTGCGCAGCAACATCACCCTGCAATTCGAGCCCGGCGCCACGCTCGAAGCCGCGTCCGACCCCGCCGCCTACGATGCCGCCGAGCCCAACCCGTGGACTCAGTTTCAGGATTCCGGCCACAGCCACTGGCACAACAGTCTCATCTGGGGCGAGGGAATCGAGAACATCGCCATCGTCGGCGCCGGCCTGATCTCCGGCAAGGGATTGGGACGCGGCGATCCCCGCGGCGCCGGCGACAAAGCCATCGCCCTCAAGCTCTGCCGCAACGTCACGCTCCGCGACTTCTCCATTCTCAACGGCGGCCACTTCGGAATCCTCGCCACCGGCGTGGACAACCTCAAGATCGACACCAACCGCGATGGCATCGACATCGACGCCTGCCGCAACGTCCGCATCTCCAATACCAGCGTCAATTCCCCCAACGACGACGCCATCGTTCTCAAAGCTTCGTATGCCCTCGGCTCCGCCCGCCCCGTGGAAGGCCTCACCATCGTCAACTGCCTGGTGAGCGGCTATGAGATCGGCTCGCTCCTCGACGGCACCTACAAACGCACGGTCGCGCGCGCACCCGACCGCGACGGTCCCACCGGGCGCATCAAGATCGGCACCGAAACCGACGGCGACTTCCGCAACATCACCATCTCCAACGTAGTCTTCGACCGCTCCCGCGGCCTCGCCCTGGAAGCTGTCGACGGCGCTCACATCGAAGATGTCGCCATTTCGAACATCACCATGCGCGATGTTTCGAACGCCCCCATCTTCATCCGGCTGGGCAGCCGCCAGCGCGCGCCCGAAGGCGCCGCCATCGGCGCCATCCGCCGCGTCAACATCAGCAACCTGGTAGCGTACGATGCCGATCCGCGCTACGCATCCATCATAAGCGGCATTCCCGGCCACGATGTGGAAGACGTGAAGCTGAGCGGCATCCGCATTCTCTACCGCGGCGGCCTCACGCTCGACCAGGTTGCCAAACAACCGGCGGACATCGTCAATACCTTCTTCTTCCGGGCCCAGGGCGGCATCCCGCCGCGCGAGCCCTACGACACGCCGGAACGCGAAAAGGAATACCCCGAGCCCTCCATGTTCGGGCTCCTGCCCGCGTATGGCTTCTTCATCCGCCACGCGCGCGGCATCCAGCTCAGTGACGTCGGTATCGGCTACATGCAGGAAGACCGCCGCCCGGCCTTCGTGCTCGACGACGTAAAGGGCATCGACTTCCACCACGTCAAGGCGCAGAAGGCATCGGGTGTGCCCTCATTCGTCCTGACCAACGTCGAGGATCTCTCGCTCGATCACTGCCCGCCGCTTCCCGACACGCGCCTGGACAAAGTGGCGCACAGAGAAATGTAGGTCCAGACGCCGGCCTGCTGGCATCCGGGCCTACCAGATGGTTTGAACCTGCGAGGCGCGAATCTTCCCGTCGCGGCTGACCAGAGGCACCTGTAGAGCCGTCGCCGTGGCGGCTACAATTCGATCCGGCAAATCCGGAACCTCACTCCGGCTCACGAACTCCAGGGCATCGGCTACCATTCGGTCTAGTGGGGCCAATATGCACGGAGCCTTCGGATCATCCGACGCCTGGATTAGCCGATCGCGTGCAGCAACGGGCAAACGGCCTTTCTCGACCAGGTAGGTCAGTTCCACGAGACAGATCGAAGGCACATGAACGAATTCCCCAGCAGCCGTCGCGGAATCGAGAGCCTCAGCCGCCACTGCGGACAGCCGTGCGTCACCCGATAGGTACCAGACGATGGCGTGCGTATCGACCGCAACGGCAGCCATCAGATGTCTTCCCTTGGAAAGGTCTTCCACATCTCCCGCTGGTTTCGCTCTATCTCGTCAGCGGAGAGCGAAACGCCCAGGTCGGCCCACAGGCCCTTCACGCTCTTGAACGGCTTCCTCTTGACTCCCTCGTCGCGCAGTCGGGTGGCGTGGCTCAGGATCTCCTGCTGCTTCTCGGACGGTAAGGTCCGGACGGCTTCCAGAATGGCCTGTTCGATAGACATTGCGTGACCTCAGCTTCATTATCCACCTCTTCGACGTGAGGACGAACGAGGGCACGCCTGACGCCTTCTGCGCTTGACGTCGATTGCGGCTTCATAAACGGAGACCCTGACCTTCGTGCTGGACGACGTGAAGGGCATCGATGAGGCCGGCCCGATCTTGCCTCCGCCATGGCTGGTTGTGGTTCAAAGACCCATGACTTATTCGTAGCGCAATGCGGTATTGGGATCGAGGCGCATGGCGCGGCGCGCGGGGATATACGAAGCCAGCAGCGCGACCAGAGAAAGAAGCACGGCCACGCCGGCGAATGTGACTGGGTCCGTGGCGCTAACTCCGAAAAGGAGACTGGACAAAAGGCGCGTGATGACGAAGGATGCCGCAATGCCGATGGCCACGCCGAGAACCGCGAGCCGGGCGCCTTCACCCAGGATCAGGCGCAGTACGTCGCTTCGCCCGGCGCCGAGCGCCATGCGAATGCCGATCTCCTGGGTGCGGCGCGTAACCGAAAAGGCCACCACTCCGTAGATGCCGACCGCCGCCAGAGCCAGAGCCGCGGCAGCGAATAATCCCACCATCAGAAGCAGAAAACGGCGATCCGAGAGCCAACCGCCCATTTCATCCGCGAAGGTAGAGAATTTGACGGGAGCATCGGGAGCGAGATCGTGGAAAATGCCGCGCGCGGCGGAAACGATCGCTCCCGTTGGCGCGGCGCTGCGCATCAGGATGGTGGGGGTCGAATTGGCGTTCAATCCGCGCTGGTGGTAATCCACGTAAATGACGGGGCCCGGAGGAAGATCCAGACCGCGCGCCCGGACATCGCCCACGATGCCCACGATCGTGAGCGGCTTCAGGTTGCCGTCCATATTGCCGTACTCGATCTGCTGGCCGATGGGGTCCTGATCGGGCCAGCGCTGCCGAGCCAACCATTGGCTGATCAGGGGCGGAGAATTCCAATCATCCTGTTCGCCGAACATCCGGCCGCGCAACAGCGGAATCCCCAGCGCGCGGAAGTACTGCTCGCCCGCCACGCAATAAAGGCCGTGTCCGACCTGCGAAGGGTCATGATGAATCTGCCGCCATTCCGCGAAACTGGCAGGCGGTTTTTGGCCGTTGAGGATCAGGAAGTCTCCGTCGGCCAGATCGTCGCCGGCCGCGACCGGAAGCGCGCCGGCCAGGCCCACCGTCTCCGCGCCGGGGATGGCGCGAAGCCGGGTCAAGATGTCCTCCATGAGATGCACCTGGCGCGCGATGTCCTGCTGTCCCATCGCGAAGGCTTGCCCGTGTGGATTGGGAGGCGAAAACTCCATGGTGATCAGGTTCTGCGTGCGAAATCCGGGACTCGTGGATATGAGCCGCAAAAAACTGCGGCCGAGAAGGCCTGCTCCGGCCAAAATCACCAGCGTCGTGGCAATCTCGCCGGCCACCAGAAAGCCGCGAAGCCGCTGGCTGGCGCCACTGTAACCGCGGGAGCCGGAGGTCAGCGCCTCCTGGAGATCGCCTGCCGCGGCGCGCCAGGCGGCAAAGAGCCCGAGCGAAACGGCGACCGCTCCAATTGTGGCCAGACCGAACAGCAGAACCGGGGTGTTGATGGCGATTCCCTGGATAGACTGCGCCCTCCGTGGCCAGGTGGAATTGCGAGAGATCCGTTGCGCCACCCAGATATCGCTGCCAATAGCCATGGCTGACGATCGCGGCCGGCGCGCCGTGGAGGCGCTGCTCGTCCCGCGTGAACGCGCGGCCGCGAAAGGGCTCGACACCGAGGGCGCCTGTTCCCACACGCGCACGATTTTTTCGGGATTCGGATAAGGAAGCGCCCGCAGCAGAACCGCGTCCACCACCGAAAAAATCGCCGTCGATGCCCCAATGCCAAGCGCCAGTGTCAGTACTGCGATGGCCGAAAATCCAGGAGATTTGGTGAGCGTCCGCCAGCCATAGCGCAATTCGCGAAGTAACGGTTCCATCCAGGCCTCCGATTGGGAACTGCCTTCTTGGCAATCTTGCGCGATTATACTCCAGACTGTCCATTCCGCGCGGCGCAGAGTTCTCGCTCCCGGTGGTCACCTGAAAACGGGGTATACGTGGTCATTTCAAAACCGGCCAGCGAAGCTGACGCAGAACAAGAGTGTGTATACCTTGGCTGAGAGACTCTGCAAGTTCTTAGGGATTGACCCCGAGGGAGGCTGATAATGGAGCCAATATCCAGGGAGTCTTCGGACCGCCTCGCTTAACCGATCAAGTGCGGCGTCGGGTAAACGGCCCTTCTCGACCAGGCAGGTCAGCTCCACGAGGCAGATCGAAGGCACCGAACGAGTTCCCCGGCATCCGTCGCGGAATCGAGGGCATCAGCCGCCTTTGCCGGCGACCGGGTGTCGCCGATAAGTATCAGACGATGGCGTGCGTATCGACCGCAACGGCCGGTATCAGATGTCTTCCCGCGGGAAGGTCTTGCACACGTAACTCAGGATCTTCTGCTGCTTCTCGGCCAGTAAGGTCCGGACCGCCTCCAGAATGGCTGTTCAAGAGACATCGCTTGACCTCAACTCCACTATCCGGCGCTTTGGTTTGAATTCGAGATGCGCTTCTTCGGCGGGCTGGCCGGGGAAGAGTCGGCCGAAGTTCTGTAGAAGCGCGTGGCCGAGGTGCGCCGCCACCTGCGCGTCGGCCAGGCGTGGCTAATGCCACATAGTTTTCCCACCGCTGGGAATGCGGTGGGGCGGACCCCATGGTCCGCGCGGGTCCCCCTGGACCCGCTGTTTGCACAACCAAATCAGCCCGATGCGATCCGCGAGCGGCCGACGAGGGCGTCGGCCGCGGACCGGGGGGTCCGCCCCACAATTAACGCAGAACGTCCGATCATCGGAAAACTATGCGGCATTAGCCAGGCGTGGCTGCGGCGCGGACCGGAGCGGACCGCGCCCTGACCGCGGTGCGCCCGCTCAGCCCGCCGCCTGGCGGCGCTTTCCCTCGTAGCTGTGCGCCGCGGTTTTCACCTTCCCGCCTTGCTCCAGACGATCGCCTGGCCGTAAGGCGTGAGCACTACCGGACCAACCAGGCCGTAGGGCTGCGCCAACCCGCGATTCGCGACATCGTCGTCTATCTCCGCCAGCCTGTTGTTCAGCGTGGTAGCAACGCGGACGGCGATGGTGTTGCGTCCGGCCTTGAGATACGGCCCGATGTCTCCCTCGGCGGCGAGTTGGTCTATGGGCACGGCTCTGCCGTTGACCGTCAGGGTGAACGTGTCGAAAACCTCGCCCAGGCTCAACCTTGCGCCATTCGCGGCGGTCCACTTGGCCGGCAGATCGACTCTGGTGGTGTACGTGCCGAGACCGGAGACGTTGCGAAGCGCCGGGATCTCCGGCCATGGCTTCAGTTCCTTCAGGTCGAGTTCGGCTTTCGCCTTGCGCGTTTCCGCCGCCGCCACTCCGAAGGTGGTCGCGTACGGGTTCGCGGGCTGCCAGTCCTCGACCGCCAGATGCCAGGCAGCCCGGGTCAGGTCGATCGCGGATGGCACGCTGCCGATTACGCTGCGAACCGTCCGGCCATTGCTGAGCGAAGTTGTATACGTCCCTGCTTTAGACGCACGGATCGCCACTCCCCCTGGGTCCATGACGGCGTCTTCCGCGCTCGTCTTTGTTGCGTGCACCTCCGGAGGCGGGACCCCGAACCGGTTCGGGTCTTCGCCCAACGCGATCAACGCGGCGTTATCGCGCGCGAGCCGGATGCGAAGAGTCACGCGTTCCCCGTTGGAAGCGTAATTGACCAGCGGGTGGATTTTGCCGGACCACGCATCGAGGAGGTATGGGCGTCCGCGCCCTTCCAGGCTGAACTCCCGGTCCACAGGCTCCCCGGTCGCCGGCTCGAAAAGGGTCCTGGGCTCGTTCTCCGGGCTCACCACTCCCTGGTTATAGAAGAAGTAATAATCCGTTCTGGCGGCGGCATCGCTGCGATGCACGCTGAGCACGGGAGACGGCGCGCCGGGCTCCGCGCACGGACGGATTCCCAGAGAGCGCAGCTTGCCCGGCACGTCGGATTCGTGCGCTACACGCGAGACCGAGCGCTCGGCCAGCAGTTCGCCGATCACGCTGCGCAGCGTGGTATCGGCCTCTGGAGCGTTGCCCGGCGTCCGATCCGGCGGTGTGCCCACCACGATCACCGGCAGGCCGGCGCGTAGCCCAGGATCTTCCGCGCGACCTCGACGGGCATCGACGTCTTGACCGGATCGGTCGGGGGTCCCTGCTCGCTGTCGATGATCAGCGCCTTGTAAGCCGGCCCGTTCACTGCCAGACGATTTCCGGTTACGGTCGCGTTCGGCAGGTCGAGCATGGTCGGGTTGAGGTAATCGCGCGTGTAGCCGGCCTCCTGCAGCTTCGTGTCGCCCCAAGCCCGATATTTGAAGCCTTGCGATGGGGGATACAAGTAGTTCTGCATGTAGACCGCGACGTCGGTCTTGGCGTCGCCCTGTGTGAGGACCTGCTGGTTGCCCGCGAGATAGTCGTTATAAACACGGGCGTCCGCCCAATACGGCTCGCGCGGACCCCAGGCGTTGGAGAACCCCGCCTGGCCGAAGTTGTGGTAGCCCGGCCACTTCCATGTGGCGCCGTCGCGGTAGGGATAGACGTGATAGACCAGCTTCGTGATGCCGCCCGCGAAGCTCCTGTGCATGCGGATCGTAGCGTCCTGGAAAGTCTGGGCGTAGCTCTGACCGAGCGCCGCGCAGCACTCCGTCGAGTACCATGAATTCCCGGTCATGTGATTTGCCGAAGCCATGGGCAGGTAGTTGTCCACCTCGTCACCCACGAACAGCGATTCATGCTCCGGACGGTCCACGGCCGCGGCCGCCAGCACCATGTCGGTGATCGGGGTCGTGAGGCTGGCCTCCCCTTCCACTTGCACACGAAGCAAGTTGTTGTACTTCCGCACCCACGCCCGCAGGGGGGCGATCTGCTTCTCAATCCAGATATCGCCGCGCACCGCATAGAGGTCATTGCGCACGCGCGGCGCGCTCCCGTCGCTGAAGCTGAAGATGTCCTGGAAAAGCGCCGGAAGGTTCGGGATCAGCGAGTAGTGG
>Ga0209517_10004635_pt1 | contig 17982 bp, 16 predicted proteins | sample PeaSoiMetSII2010_FD_187695 | JGI IMG/M metagenome (GOLD analysis project Ga0209517, IMG submission 187695) | Peat soil microbial communities from Weissenstadt, Germany - SII-2010 (SPAdes) (version 2) | ecosystem: Environmental > Terrestrial > Soil > Wetlands > Peat | place: Germany...
CCACCGATAACGTAAACCGGACTATCGATGGTTACAATTAGAATGCCTGGATTCCTCGTGGCCGTGAGTTCGCCGGACGCCCACCGGCAAGGGTGCATGACTGCTCACCCCTGCCGAAAGCTCACGAACAATGGCCATGACAAACACAACCGTACCGTTGCCCGAGGCCATCGAGTGCCCGCTATGCTTGGGCAAGGGCGAGCTCAGCCGATCCGAGGTCCTTGAGCGGCTGGGCATGAAGGACTTCGCACGGGTGGCGCAGCTCAGCGCGGAGGAGGCCATCCGGCTGCTCGTGGCCAAGGAGAAGGATGGCGAGCAGGCCCGCTGGGCGAAGTTCGACGCGGAGCTTGCGAGGCGGCTGGCCGAGGCCACGGGCAATCACAGCGCCGAACTGCAGAAGCTCCGGACTGAGAAGGAGGAGCTGGTTGTCCGCCTGGAGGAGTATCGGAAGAACGCTTCTGCCACGCTCGAAAATGCCAAGCAGCAGGAGCGGCTTGCCGCCGAAAGAGAATTGCAGGAGCAGGCTGCCGCCATGACGAGGCGGATTGCGGAGCTTGAAGCCGCCCAGAAGTTCGCGGAAGAGCAGAGGAAGGCCGAGGTCGCGAGAGCGTGTGCCGAGCTTGAAGCTGCGCTGAGCGGAGAGAAGGCGAGGGCGAACGACCTTGCCCGCCAGGGTAAGGACTATCTCCAGGAGATAGGCGGCCTCCGCGAGCGCAACCGGGAGCTCGAGGCCGAGACGGCGAAGGTGAGCCGCGTCGGGAAGCGGGAGGAGATTGATTTTGCCGAAGAGGCGAGGTCGTGGCCGGGAATCTGGGTGGGGGAGAAGCTGCCTCGGAACGGCGATTACCTGATGGCCTTTGCCGACGCGGCCGGCAACGCCCTTGAGCCCGCGATGGTCGTGGACAACAAGGACAAGGCTGTGGTTGCCCAGTCCGATGTCAGGAAGCTGGTGAGGGACGCCAAGCAGCGCAACATGGCCGTAGCCTGCAACCCCGCAACTCGTTGTCCCGAGCGTACCTGTTTCCGGGCACATCCATGCCGGAGACGGCACGCTGCGGACGAGCGACACCCTCTTCGTGAACGCCTCCGTCCTGGGCGATTACGGCGGCCCGGGCAGGGAGCCGGTTGCAATCGACCTCCAGGACCGATAGCCAAAGGGGTTATCCATGAGGAAGCCCACTGCCGATGCGAAGAAGGCAAATGAGCCTCAGGTCGGACTCTTCTTTGTGGTCAACGGGAAGCCAATCGTTGACGGCCTGCCGTGGACCGAAGTCCCAAGCCTGGCGGGCTTCCGGACATTTGCCGTCGGCCATCCTGAATTCTGGTCGCGCTTGCAGCAAGGCGGCGTTGTCCCCCAGGGGACGCCCTACGAGGACTGCCCTCGCGGGCGGGCGAACCGTTTCGATGCGACCGGCCTCTTCACCCTGCTCGCCGACCGTTGCATCATCAAGAGCAAGCCGATGGTCAGGAAGATCATGGCCGCGCTCGGACTGCCGAGGGGCACCAGGGTGGCTGCGGACAGCCATTACAAATGTGCGGTGTGCATGGGGAAGGTGCCGACCCGGAAGCAGGAAGCGGAGGACTGGGACTTCTGATGCTTCGCGGTAGTCAATGTGCTCATCCCGGCTCTGGGCGTGGCAGAATCAGCTCACTGCTTCGGCGGGTGTTGCTTCCCATTCCAACGTGCGTAGTGATAACGGTGATCGTCCCCCGCAGAATTGGGCGGGGCGCCCAATGCACTTTCCGAACCGAGTACGCCACGTACGGACGGAGCCGATGTCAACGCAAAAGACAACGAGGGCAGGACGCCATTGGGAATGGCAACACGAGCCGCCCGGGAGGACGCGGAAGGCCGCACGATGAAAGGAAATCGGTAGCCCTCTTCCCCGGCGAGAGGGCTACCTGACTGACTACGAGTCTTACAGCGTTACCAGTACACTTTTAACACCGCCTGAGCCTGGCGGGGTTGATTCGCCTGCCCCGTGATCACCCCGAAGCTCCCGGAATTGAGAGTCGTATTCGGTCCGAGGAATTGCGGATGATTGAACGCGTTGTAGGTTTCCAGACGGAACTCGATGCGCGCGCCCTCGCGTAACGAAGCTAGAGAGAACTGCTTATAAAGGGAGAGGTTTGCGTTCGACTCTCCGGGCAGCCGGCAGCTTGTGGTGGTGCGTGGTGCGTCGCCGATGGCAAAAGGAGGCGGAGTGACCACGACTTGCGGGTTAGAAAAGTAATCGTTCAATCGAGTCGCCCAGGAACCACTGGTGCAAGTCAAAGTGCCGGTCAAGTCTGGGCGTTGCCCCCCATAAGTAGGTAGACTCTGACCACCCTGAAGCCCCAAGACGATGGGCCGGCCGTCGTTAAACCGCCAGCTCCCCGCAGTGTGCCAGCCGCCGATGAAGGCATTGACCACTGAATTGGACTTGCCGGCTAAAGCCTTCCCCCGGCCGATTGGTAATTGGAAGACGTAGCTGAACTGGAGCAGGTGTGGAAGGTCGAAACTCGATACACTCCGTTCCAGCTCATATCGGTTCGGATCCTGAAGGCTCGAAATACCGCCCAGGAACGTATTACCCCCCGACCCGGAAGAATCGTCGATAGACTTCGACCAGGTGTAAGTCACCAAAAATTGGAGCCCGTGGGAGAAGCGCTTCTCCAGTCTCACTTGCAAGGCATTGTAGATGGAGTTGGCCCACGGCGCGGCGTCGCCATCGACAGACGTGAACTGCGGGTGCGGCAACTGGAGTTGGAAGGCTGGCACCGTCGAACCCGAAAGCCCGCTGGTCCCATTGGTGATGATCCCGTAGAACGGGTTGGGAACATACGTCAGGAGGTTGCCAATTTGCGTGGGGTTGTATTGTTCCACTTCCGGGCCGAGGGTGTCATAGTTGAAGTAAACACTGGAGAGAAGATGCGTGCCCTTCTTTCCGAGATAAGAGATGTCCAGGAGCGTGCTGGAAGGCAACTGTTTCTGAATGCCCAGAGTCCAAGTCTGTTCATAAGGCGTCCTGGAATCGATGGCGGGAATCGGCGCATTGGCTCCGAAGCCGACCTGATTAAGTAGCCCAAGAGTGTTCCCAACCGGATAATTTGGTCCCACAATCGGAAACGGATCGCTAAATCTCCCCCAAGGCGTGGCGTGATCGTTGTGATAGCTGGTGAGCCATGGAGTCACTTCGTTGTAGCCGTCGAATCCGGGAAAAACCGGAGCCGTTGCCCCGGTATTGCCGATCAAGTAATAGATCCCGTATCCCCCTCGGACCACGAGGTCGTTAAGGGGACGATAGGCGAAGCCGATGCGGGGCCCGATATTATGGTAGTTAGCAAGGTAGTTGCTACGGTCGCCGGGACCCATAAATACCTCGCCACCGTGGAGCGTGCCCAAGCTGGGAACATCGAGCGGCGACACCACGTTGAGATCGAGCTTGCTCATACGGTTGTGGCGCTCGGTCTGGGGGGTGTTAATTTCGTTACGGAAACCGAGGTTCAGGGTGAGTTTCGGACTGACCTTCCAGTTGTCCTGGATGAACTGCGCGAACTGAAAGCTTTGAGTGGAGCTGTAGGCCGGGATGTCATAATTGCCCATTCCGCCGGACTCTTGCGGGCTGCCCACACCGGTGAGGAAGCTCGCGATGGCATCGCCTCCGCCTGAAAATGGGTACTGGGACGTACTGGTGAAATCATAATTGAAATCTCCAGCGGGAAAACCGGGTAGGGTGTAGTTGAAACGATGCACCAGGCCGTCAAAGCCAAACTTCAGGCTGTGTTTACCTTTGACCCAAGCGAGCGCGGCCACCGCAGTATGAGCCTCGCTGCCGTCGACCGCACAGCAATATCCAAAAGTGCCAACTTGGCCCGACGAGCCGCCGTACTCGGTGACCGTCGTGGAGTATCCCCCGAAATTGACCGAGGGCATCCAGTAAATGCCGGACCGATCCATGTATTGGGGCATGCCGAGGGTTGCCGACGCAGAAATGCCCTTGAACTGCGGCTCGCTCTCAGGCCCACCCTGCGTGAAAAACCCTCGCGTGAGGCCATAGGACGTCGTCAAGAGGAGCGCAGGCGTAAATGAGTGGCTATAATTGATGGCCACGAGATGGGCGCTCGCGACGTAGGTCCCCGCGATGCAGGGGTCGGCAGGATCGGTTTTACTGTAGCAGGGGAATGGAGGCTGATCGTTCCTGTCTCGCGAGTACTTCACGCTCAACAAATCGCGTTCGCTGAAACGGTGATCGATTTTGATGTCGTATTGATCGTTGCGAGTAACTTCGACCGGGGATCCCTCCCAATTCGTGTAGGGATTGTAGGCAGTGGTTCCGACATTGTAATTGGGCAGCGGGATGAATTGCGTCCCCAGATACTTGGAGGCAATGGGATCGATCAGGTTCCCAGGCCGTGCCGCAAGCTGATAACCGGTGCCGGCGAGGTTGGGGTTTCCGGGACTCTGGTAAGTTCCGAGGTTGTTGAAAGGAATAAAGCCGGACCGCACAGGACCACCCAGAGCCGCGTTGTAGACCCCTGTGTAAGGATCCCATAATTGTCCCCCAGCCGCCGAGCACATGCCGTTGGAACCAAACGTCCCGGCGGCTCGGGCGCACAGTTCACTGAAGTCTCCCGTGCGCTCCGCGGCGTCGGGCACGCCGGCGTTGGTGGTAAACAGAGTCGTCTCCCGCGTGCCGTCGTAGTCGAAGAAGAAGAAGAACGTCTTATCCCGCCGGATAGGCCCGCCGACCGTGGCTCCAAAGTTGTTCAAACGCAGGCCGGGAACGGGAATGCCGGCCTCATTGCTGAAGAAGTTGTTGGCATCGAGCGCCCGGTTGCGCAAGAAATCGTAAGCGCTGCCGTGGAATTGATTGGTGCCCGTGCGCGTCACGATGTTGGTAACCGTTGAGCCGGTGAAGCCATATTCCGCGCTGAAGTTCGATTGTTGGATGGCAAATTCTTCCACCGAATCAACCGAGGGGACGTAGGTGGTCCAGAGAACACTGTGAAAAAGAAAGGACGTCGATACGCCGTCAATCATAAAGTCAGAGGTGGCGTTGCGGCTGCCGTCGGAAACGTAGTTATTTCCCGGGCAGTTGCCACCCGGGGCGCCGGCGCCCGTGACGTCGGCGGGACAAGAGGTATCCGCTTCTGTGACGCCCGGAGTGAGCATCGCTAAGTTCGAAATCGAGCGGCCGATGAGAGGCAGGTCGTTTATGAATGTGCGATCCACCACCTGGCCGGTCACGGCGTCCTGAGCGTCCAGCACGGGCGCTTGTCCCGTGACATCGACCGACTGATTCGTCGCCCCTACCTGAAGTGAAATGTTCACCGTCACGTTGTGGTTGACTTCCAGCACGATACCACCCCGCGTTTCGGTGTTGAAGCCTACAGCCTGGACTTCAACTCTGTAATTTCCGGGAGGAACACTGCGGAAAAGGTAGTTCCCCGCGGCGTCAGTGGTGGACGTGTAAGCGAAGCCCTTTAGTTCATCCACCAGATGGACCTGTGCGCCCGGAACTACGGCGCCGGTAGGGTCGGCTACCAACCCTGTTACCGTGCCCGTGTAAAGCTGCGCCCAGAGAGCTGGACACAGCAGAAGGAAGAGACACGGGATGGCGAGCGTCTGCCCGCCTCGCCTGATTGAAGGTCCGGTCATGAGTCACCTCCACAGACTGGTTTCCCTGAATAGCCAGTTGTCGGGCAGTATAGCAACAAAAGGACAGAGCCGTCTATCCATCGAATTGGGAGATCTATTACGTAACCGATAAGCGCGTGTTGAGACATTTCGAAATGTAACCCGTAGCGCCGTTTTCGATGTAACCCTGACGGGAGAGGCTCCGGGAGGGTTGCTAAATGGAGCCCTCCTGCGGACGTGAAGATCTATTGATTAGTACCCGGAGGCAAGCGCCGCTTTGAGGCGTCGTCCAGGACTAGAACCCAATCACCTTGGGCGGGCGGGCTTAGTTCCTGCGTGCCGCTGGTGGGGAAGGTGCCCGCTGGGGTCGCTCGTCCGGTGCGGGGATCGAACCACCAACCGACGGCCTGGGTGCCTGACACTTTGCTCATATCCACCGTGATGGTTCTACTCGTCGGCATGTAAGCAATCACCGTGCTGCCGTCCGAGGTTCGCGCCGCCGCCAGATAGTCAAGGCCAGTGAACTCGCCCAACCCGCTCGTTACCACCTCGTGCTTCTGATCCGGAATTAAGTCATACCAAGTCCGCGAGCGGAAGAGTCTGCGCCAATAGACCATGTCCACTGAACCCGGAAGATCCATCGCCTCCTGCCAGGTCCCTTTGGACCGAAAGATCGTCGGCCCCTCGAAACCATAGAGGGGGGCATTGCCCAGAAACTGGCCGAAGGCGCCACACAGAGTCGCCCAGTAAGCTTGCCGGCGAACTTGCACTTCCGAGGCGTTGTGCTCGCCTTCATAAGTGGCCTCGATCAGGATAAAAGGTATGGTGGGTGTGCGGTTGTAATCGTCAAGCAGCTTCTCATGCACTATTTCGTAAGTATAGGTCGTATTGAAGTCAAGCCAGCGGCCCAGCGAGCAGCAATCCACGGCGGATTCGTCGGGGTGACCATGTGCCGTAAAGAGGTGGCGATGGTCAAACTCCTTGATACCCATGGCAACCAAGTCGAAATTTTCTTGGGCCGGTCCCGGATCTCGGTCTGCCCCCATCACCCAAATAATGTTATCAAAGTCCTTGTACCGTTTTCCCAAATACCGGCCATACGCAAGGCACTTTTCAGGTTCGAGCGCCAGGAGGTCGTCATACCATCCTTCGCCACTGTTCTTGCCTCCCAGGAAGGTGGGGTAGAGGAGCACCTGCATGCCCTATTCTGCGGCCTTCCTGATGACCCAGTCCGCGTAGGCAAAGTACTTCTCATTGGGGGTCGAAAAATCGCCGGGCGTAGTGAAGGGCGCCTCGCCGGCGAGGTTCAGCGGCGGATGTTGCCGAGATTCGGTGTTGAATTGCATACATCGGGTATCGGATTGCTTACAATAGCCGTGTTCGTCGATCAGGTTCACAACTGTGGCATTGAAGCCCTTTTGGCGCCGGTTTTCCAGGTACTGTATGACTTCCGCGTCGGTCGTCGCCACAATCAACGACTGGGCGCTGTCGCCTTGCATGAGAAAGGGAACGCCGTTCTGGTCCACAAGATACCTCTTATTGGTGCTGACAGATAGTTGTGTCACCACGCCCGGCGATTGCGCATGTCCAATCGTAGCCGCCAGCAGAATAGCGATGAGGCACTCTGCAGGCGGAACCCTCCGAAAACCGTTTAGTCTGTTCCACGTTGGATTTTGCATTTTCTCTCACCTCGGAGCCTATCGAACAGTGCAATAGGCTAGTCTCAAGACTCTTATTGTGCGAACCTCAGTGATCGCACGCGTTGTGAATAACCCGCGCCATGACGGCTCTGGGATTGCCTTGAAGTAACTCATTCTCATCACCTCCAGACAAGGCCACCGCAACCTCCAACCCGACTGGAAACAGGCGGCCAAAAAGTACAAGCAGGCTCAGTTCTTTTCCAGCACCAGAACCCAATCCCTACCTCCTTTACTATTTGAGTCGGGAGTGATGAAGGAATGTGAACCCGAGTTGGTCAGCCTTCCGATGGTCCTGTAGGTCCCGTTTGTGGGGTCGTACCAGCGCGCCCTTGAGTTCCCGGTCCCCCCTCCCATCTTCGACATGTTGAAGGTCAGTTGGAACCTCCCCCCGCTTTCGCCCGGGTAGTAGCATACGCCCAAGGAGCCGTCGCCAGTCAGCCCTGCGGACACGTACGTGTAATCGTCCTTCCCGGGAGTTCCGCCCTGGCTCGTCAGGAACGTATGCGACCAGTCCGGAATCAGATCGTACCACTGCCGGGCCTCGAAGAAAGTAGTGCAGTATTGGGCTTGCTCCACCCCAGGAACCTTCCCAAGCCATCGGATTGGGTCCTCAACACAATCAGGAGAGCCGAGAATGCCGAACCCGGAACCGCCGTTCAATACTGTTCCCCATTCCTGCCCCCTCATCATTTGAGGGGGTGTGGGGATATGTTTCGCACTTCCGGCCGCCAAGCCTTCGTACAGTGTCTCGAAAATGCACGTTGGCATCACCGGGTTCTGCATCTGGTAGTGATACCAGGTCGACCATTGCGGAGCATGATATTCATACCAGGCGTCGAGATTGACCCATCGATGACCGAGGTCATAGAGCCGGTGAGGACCCGTCCCGTCGCTAGTGTAGCCCGGCGGCCCATTCTCCCAATCGGTTGTCACCAGCCGATCGGGCATATACTTCTCGAGACCCTCCACCACGCTGTCCACCTGCGGCCAAACCAACTTGTCGCTGCCCAGCGCGAAATTCACGTGGGAGTAGTCCTGGTAGCGCTTTCCCCAGAATTCGCCCCATTCGCGCATCTCATCGGTCGAATGCCGGGAAGGGTCAAAGCCGGTGGTGCCAGGCTCGTAGGTGGAATTAAAGGGATCCAGAAACAAATATATGCCGTGATTTGCGGCCGACCGGACCATGGCGTCAACCGAGGCGACGTAGGCGGGGTTTAGATTTTGCGGGCTATAACTGCTGCCGCTGAGCAGCATCGCCTCCCCGTGCGCATCCGTGGGATTCGTTAATGCTCGCTGTCCTGCCGAATCGAAAGCAGTGACCATCACCCACGCGAAATTGAAGTGCCGTGCCTGCCGGTCCGTGAAATAGGCTTCCATTTGATCAGGGGTAGACCAATGGATAATGCTTTGAGGGCAAACTCCCGCGATGAAGAACGGCTTTCCGTTTTCGTCCTCGACCAGGTGACGGTTGCCGGCTCGAATTCGAAGCTTCGGCAGGCGGCCGACCGCGGCACGGCCCGCGGAACGAGTGTCGGCGCGAAGGCGTTCCCCGGTTCTTACACCCTCAAACGGCAACGCAGTGCGCAACCCAGGAGCGACTACCCCTCCCAATGCGACCATGGCGAATCCTATTAACCATTTGGCGATGTAGTGCTTTCTTTGCATAAAGGCTCCTACGTTTCCTCGCACTTCAGTAACTGAAAGCATCTTCAGCTAGTGAGGGCCAAACTCCAACAGGGCCAAATCGTATTGCTTCCCGGCGAATTGCAGCGGAGGTCAGCTTGCAGCGCTTTTGGAGTAATGTTGCTCACGCGCAACGTCAAATCGCGTGTGCCGCCGAGGTCCCACCAGAGCGTGTCCAATTTCGCAGGGAACATGTTTTGGCCGTATTCGCCCGAAGTCCACACCGGCCCGATGTTCCACTTCTCACGTGGGCCCTCGACGCTCATGCGCCCACCCAGTGGATTGCCCTTCCCCGTAAAAAGGATGGATAGCGTCCCCTCGATGAACTCGCCGTGCCAGTCCATGTTTAGATCGTTTAGGAGTTGCTTGACGTCTATATCCACTTCCTCGGCGGGTTGAATGGTCTTGGGCTGCGACACGACCGTGCGCCCCGATTGGCTGTGTATGGCAACCGTAAACTCCACCGGCCGCGGCGCACGGTCCATCATACTGAGCACCGATTGGGCGCCCTCGCGCAACGAGTAGTAGGGATAGACCAGTTCGCGCGGGGTGTTCTCATCCGGCGGCTTGGCAGCCATTTGCGACGTCGGTGGTTCAGCTGGAAGCCCGGGCGCTTGTCCGGGCGCGACAGAACACATCAGGCAAAGCCAAACGGCTGCACCGACGGAAACCTCGCGCCAGTTCATGCGACCTCCCGTGGCAAGATTCGCTGTCTTGGAAGCTGATTATATACCCTGAACCCAACTACCGGAGATCCCGGATTGGCGGTGCGGTTCGTCAGATTGTCGTCCACCACCAGTGCCCGCATGCCCAGCAGTTGGGTCTCTTCCAGGGGCAGCGGAGGCCGGGAGGCCTTGGCAAAGCCGAAGCTGGCCGTGAAATGGAAGGTACTCCCTTGGCCGGGCGCGCTTTCCACCCAGATACGGCCTCCTTGGCCGTTATTTGGATTGAAGGCCCACTTTATCTCAGTACGTCCATGCCTGGTATGTATCCTATAGGTGTGTGGTATTCCTCCCATCACCAAGCCCCACATGAGCCGTGCAATTTGCAGCTATCAGCTCAAAATCGTTCGATATTGGGCAGATATTTCCAGAAAATTCGCCCCACGTGTAATCAACCACTTACAGCGCCTCGCGGCGAGACGTTTTTGGGCGGCACCCACAAGGTTCTGGAACTGGCGTTCCCATACCCGGGAGAGCACACGACGGAGGCAACAACTAAACGGAGGCCACAGTGATGAGCACCCGAACTGCAATCTACGCACGCGTGAGCACCCGCGAACGAGGCCAAGACACCCAAAACCAATTGCACCAGCTTCGCGGATTTGCAGCGAAACAAGGGTGGCTCATCGTCAGTGAGTTTGTGGACTACGAGAGCGGGTCGACCGATGACCGCGAACAATTCCAGGCAATGTTCCAGGCTGCCAGCCGGCGGCAATTCGATGTCCTGCTTTTCTGGTCGCTGGACCGGTTTTCCCGCGAGGGAGTGTTTGAGACGCTCACCCACCTGAACCGGCTCACCGGCTATGGCGTCCACTACCGGAGTTTCACGGAACAGTGGTTTGACTCCTGCGGCATTTTCCGGGACGCGGTGATTTCGATTATGGCGACGCTTGCCAAGCAGGAACGAGTTCGGATTTCCGAGCGCACAAGGGCTGGCCTTGAACGCGCACGCCGGGAAGGCAAGACTCTCGGTCGGCCCAAGGTCGAGGTCAACGCCGACGAGATTCGGGGACTCAGGGCACAAGGTCTTTCCTGGTCTGCCGTCTCGGCTCAAACGGGAGTCGCACGGGCTACATGCCAGCGGGCAGTTGCTGCTTAGATTTTGCTCGTCCTCGGAAATTGGCTACTTTGAATGACTTGAATCCCCACGAACCAACCTCGACGGTTGCCCCGATTTCAACAGGGATGTCGTATAGATGCCCGCGATAAACGAGCAGCGACTCGCGTACTCATTGCATCCACCGGGTCAGCGGCTTACTTTTAACGGCTCTATCGAACATGCCCCGAACCCACCTCTCTGCTGTCATCACAATTCATCTGTCGGGGCACTCCCCATTGGAGACCCAGCGTTTCCCGTCAAAGTGCCCGGCTTGCAAAGCTACTCGCGATTAGTTAGTAGTAGACGACAAGGAGGACCTGATTCCTCGAACCCCGTTTCGGGAGAGTTTCCGATCGGCCGACCACTTGTCCAAAATCGGGCGTCCGTCAGCCACTGATGAAGGGCGAAACTTGGGTTGCGATGTCCGGATGGGCTGGGCCGCATTGAACCGAGAGCTCACTTGACATGAACCAACCTTGCCATCCAGAATCGGGAATTCACGAGGGACAGAGGCGTGACCTCAATCTTCACGTAACGTGGGAATATCTCGACTCGCCTCGCTTTGGGGATTGTTTTTTCGCTGGCTCTGATGCTGCAAAGTTCACCAGACTATCCAACGAAGCCCGTGCGGCTGATCGAACCGTTCGGGGCGGGCGGAGGACCCGATTTGGTGGGCCGTGCCCTCGCCCAAAAGCTCACTGAGCAGTGGGGCCAACCTGTGACAATGGAGAACATCCCTGGTGCGGGGGCGACGGCGGGTCCCGCGCAAGTCGCCAAGTCGCCAGCCGATGGCTACACCTTGCTGGTGAGCACCAGCGCTCAGGCATACAGCGCCGCCCTATTGAAGAACCTGCCATACGACCCGTTGAAGGATTTCATCCCGGTCGCTCCGCTCACCAGCCAGCCCTACGTGCTGGTTGCAGGCAAGCTGGCTGGCATCACTACCGTCAGCGAGGTGATTGCGGCGGCGAAGGCGAAGCCGGGTCAGCTGAAGTTTGGCTCCACTGGCATGGGCACCGGCTCACATTTGGGGATCGAGAAATTCAATCTAGCGGCGCGCATTAAGGCGGTACATGTGCCCGCACGACCGGGTGAAGGGATCGCCGACACGATCGCCAATACGGTCGCCGGGCGTACGGATTACGTGCTGGCACCGATCCAGTTCGCCTTGGTCGACATCCGCGCGGGCAAGCTGTGCCCGCTAGGCGTGAGTACTAAGAAGCGCTCGCCCCTACTACCGGAAGTACCGACCATTGCAGAAGCAGGCGTGGCCGACTTCGACTATCCGATTCGGTATGGCGTGTGGACGCCCGCCGGTACTCCTGCCGGAGTGGTGGACAAACTGGCAATGGGCATCGCACGCGCGCTGGCCGCGCCGGATTTACGGGAGTGGGTTGCGAAGCATGGGGGCGATCCGATGAACATGACACAGCCCGAGTTCGCACACTTCGTATTGACCGAGAGTGAAAGCGCGGCGCGTGTCATCGAAACCGCTGGGATCAAACCTCAATAAGGGTGAGCTTCCCGACTAACGGGGCTCCCTACTCCGGGAGGACGGGCACTCGGAAGCTATTCCGGTCCAGAAGTCGGCTTCGGTGACCCGAACCCCGTATCTCGGGAGTTTGGCGTCCTTTCTACAAGGGTGCGTGACTTGAGCTGACGGAAGTCGCTAATCGGGCGAGGAGGGTACCGAAAGTAGTCTAGGGCTTTGCGACCGGCGTGAGCGGCTTGATCTTCACATCACGGAACCAGATTTCGGCACCCTCGGCTTCCAGTAGAATGCGGCCGCTCTTGAGCGGAATCATGTGCGAAGGGTTCTGAGGGTCGGGCTGCTTGATGTCCCAGGCGGTGTTAACGATGCGCCCGTTGACCAATTGCTTCGCACGATCTCCCTCGAGAATCACTTCCACCGTGTTCCAACCGGCGCGGTCCTCGAAGTCGCCAGATTTCAGAACGCGGCTGGACTCTCCGGGCAAACTGCTGACCCGAGTGCCGGTCTGCATGTCGTCGTCATACATGGGCAAGGTGGGGCTGATGAGGAAGGCGGTCACCGATGCGCCATCGACGAGCCAGAGATCGCCAGTGTCGGTCTCTTCAATTTGGCATTCGAGGGAACGGGGATAGACTCGATCGGGACCCACGGCCAGGTACAGCAAGCCGCTATCTCGCTTGCCCTCCGAAAACCGTTTGACGCCCCACTTGTACTCAACGTGGATGCGCACGTTGGAAAATTCCTGAGTGGTGGCGAGATATCCGAATTCAAACTTGTCAGCGGGAACATCTAAAACATGGATCGCGCCGTTCTCGATTTTAAAGACGCCGTTGGGATCGTGGTTCTTTCCGCCGGACCGCAAATAGGTGTACCAGCCGTCGAAATCCTTTCCGTTGAAGAGTGGCGTCCATCCGTCGTCGGCCGCAGAGACTTTGACGGAGCTGAGTCCACCGGCGGCAAGGAGCAGGCAAATGGAGGCAAAGAACACCGCTGATCTCATGAAGACCTCATCTACTCGGAATTTCTGATTTGGACCCCGAGCTTTCGTATTCTACGATTTTTTTGACTTGTAGACAAAGAACTTACCACCGGCTGTGGCGGGACAGCGTGAGACGTGGGAGACAACGCCTTTACGATGCCGGACAGGGTTCGCGACTCAATACTTCTGGGCTGGAGAATTCCAATCCATCCTCCGCTCATCACTCACTATCGACTGCACAGCGTGCAACCATGGAATCGCGTTCGCTAAGCGGGCATCGCCGCAGCAGGACCTTATCGCCATCACGAGCCCAATCGGTGTCGAGCTTGTGCGGCAGGGCAGAAAGTGGGATAAACAGAATCGTGGTTCATCGAGGTCCTGCCCCGGCGTTGACCCACCAAGATCGGAGCCGGAAGCGAGGCCCCTCCTCCTGAAGAAGAAAACCCCAATTGGAGAAGAATGACGCTTCTCGGCTACAGCGCTTAAAGGTGTTATTAAAAGATTGGCCGGTTAATACCCGTATTACGTCCGAGTAAAGTCTTTGGGGTTACTTCGTCAGCGGAGGGCATTAGGGCCAGATACAAAGAAACTCGGCATCCGCACAGGAGAGCGGCGTTGCGGCCATACGAAACCATCAGGGGGCAGCGGTCCCATCTTCCGAGAGGCGCAAGGCAATTCGAACTCCGATGCAGGACGCACCACCATCGGCTTGTTTCCCACCTTCCTTCTTTACAAGTGCTGTTCCAGGTTGAGCTGACGTTGCACTTCCATGTGGAATTGTCCTCGCCCTACGCTGATTAGTCTCAGAAAGTCACATCGGGCCTCTAAACGACGCCGCAAGAGGATCAATCGTGCTTCCAGATTATCTTTGATATCGGGCAACTTGAGATCGCTATCCAACCGGATCTCCTTGTTTGTGAAGTCCACTCGCCCCGTGCGGGCGTGACTCTGGACGAGTTTCCAAAAGATTCGGCCGGCTACACCTTTGATGAGGTAGGTGTCATCGATAAAGATACTGTCATCCGACCCGTAGTGCTTTACGACAGCACTCATCGGCGATCGCTCAGCGGTGCGGCGAGGCGGGGCGGCCTTCGGCGCCATGGCGTCCGGCCGTGCAAGCATCGCCATGGTGGCCGCGAGATGACGGGCGGCAATCTGAATCAGGCGCTCATCGCCCGCCAAAAACCGGCCAGTGACTGCACTCTGTAAACAGAGCACTCCCCAAAGCCGGTCGCGGGCTACAAGGGGGGCCACCAACTGGCTCTGGACGTTCGGAAGTCCAGGCAGCGCGATTTCCTTTTCGAGCACGGTTTCCTTGCCCTGGTGCTCGACCGTGGATCGTACCGCCCTGGAAAAAACCATCTCGCGTGCCAAGCTGGTGGTACGCACCACTACGCGACGTTCGGCGGCGACGCCGAGGATCCCCCCGCCGACCCATACTTCCGAGCCCACTCCCGACTCTGCGTAGCCATGGCTGGCGAGCGTGTAGAGGCGCGTGCCATCCTCGTCCAATGCCATCACGAAAGAATGATCAATGCCGAAGATGGTAGATAGCGCGTCGAGCGCCGTGTCAAGGAGCGAATCAAGATCGGCGCAGGCAGCCAGCCGCTCGCTGAACGCTTCGAGCTCCGGCAAGGGGTCGGCTTTCGGGAAGCTCTCGGCAGGAGCCTGCGAGCTGACCGGCCGGCAATCCAAAACCCGATAAACATCTACGCCATGAAGCCTGAAAACGTGGCTCATTCCGGTCTGGGAAGCAACCGCGTCCAGGTTCGATTTCATGCGATCAAACGTGGGCCCTTCCATCTCCGTCCGCTCATAGCACAAGCTCAAACGGTATTGGTACAGCGTCTCCGGCGATATGACGACCACTTGCACCATGGGGTTCTCCAGGATGTTCTTGCGGGTTTTGTTGAAAAACTGATAGGAGAGGCCGACGTGGCGCGGATCGAGAAGGTGAACGATCGAGAGATAAGTCAGGTTCGGCGTCCCTTCTCTGGAGCAGGAGCAGATCGTCGACGGCAGGATTCCTTCAAAGCACGGGGCAATGTTTTCGAGCGGAACGGTGAGGGGCGAGGGTGCGATCATAAGGGTGATCCGGCGTCCGGCCCGGGAGTCTGGTCAAATACCAGCTCGGGAACAACGCGCAGATTGACCAGCACGGGAGAGGTTTCAAGTTCCCTTCGCCAAAAGGTCTCGGTACGCTGGCGCCGGAATCCGATGCGGTCATTCAGGCGGCCAAACGCTTCGCGATGCCTTTCCACTGCCCTCAGGTCTGCGCGTCTCGGGTCTGTGGTCTCGATGCATTGCCCCTTCAACTGAACCGTCTTGTAGCTGGTGGGAAGTGAGCAGCAGACCGCGATCTGCCCATTGCCTGCGAGATTGTCGAGTGTTTTTTGGCTCGTGGCGAGCGGAACGCAAAGGCTAAGGGTCTTCCGGTCTTTGGAAACCAACAGGCCCCACGCTCGTGTGATCTCCGGGACTAGCTCCGCATCGCGGGTGCCCACCACCACGGAAACGCCGCTTTCGAGGAAAGCCTTCAGTTCAGCGCTAATCGAAACGGAACTCTTGGCGCGTTTCATACCCTATTTCTACACCAAAATAGCCACGGCAGCGCTGATTTCCTCTAAGAAATATTTAGGGATCTTTTAGGAACCATTTAGGAACGTGATCACGTGCGATCCGGTATTGTCGGACTTGTGAGAGCAAAAACTTCGAAAACTGAAAGGAGCCCATCATGGCAACGCAAGTCGCGCTAAACACAAAAGTCGAAGAATCCATCGCATTTACTCGAGGATGGCAGTCCCCCGGAGGAATCTCCAGGGGCAGACTCGGCGGAAAAATCGCGCTGATTACGGGCGGGACGACCGGGATCGGTTATGCGACCGCGCAATTGTTTCAGAAAGAGGGCGCGCAGGTGATCATCACAGGCCACAACCCGAAAACGGTTGAAGATGCGCAGAAGGCGCTGGGCCCCAGTGCCCTGGTAGTTGCGTCTGACGCCAGCAATCTCGCCTCTACCGACGCCCTGATGAAGATGGTCGCGGAGAAATTCGGACGGCTCGACGTTCTCTTCGCCAACGCCGGTATCGCCCAATTCGCCCCAGCCGAGCAAGTCGACGAGAGTTTTTTCGACCGGCACTTCGACCTCAATGTCAAGGGTCTGTTCTTCACAGTGAAGAAGTCCCTTGGGCTGCTGTCGAGCGGCGGCGCCGTGCTGCTGAACGCTTCGGTCGCCTCGCGCAAGGGCTTTCCAGGAGCGTCAATTTATTCGGCCAGCAAAGCCGCAGTGCGTTCCTTCGGCCGGACTCTGGCTGCGGAACTTGCGCCCCGCCGCATCCGCGTAATCACCATTAGTCCGGGTCCCATCGCCACCGCACTTTTGAACAAGTTAGAGATGCCGAAGGAAGCAGCGGACGCCATTGCGGCGGGCTGGGCAGAGGGTGTAGCGCTCAAACGCATGGGCCAACCCGAAGAAATCGCCAGACTCGCGCTGTTCCTTGCTTCCGACGAGGCTTCGTTCATCACCGGTACTGAGGTGTTCGCGGACGGCGGCCTCGCCGAACTCTGATCGCACGGTCGTAAGGGAAAATTGCCAATCTCTGAGGAACTATTTGGGAACGCGACAAATGGAGTTTCGGTATCGTCCGCCGGGTAGCAGTAAGAAAAACTCAAAATCGAAAGGAGTCGTTATGGCAACACAAGTCATGGTAAACGCAAAGGTCAAAGGATCCATCGCATCGGGTCGAGGACGGCAGTCCTTGGAGCGGTCGGTCTGGTATAACGGTTGGCTGATGACCTTCCTGGCCACAGCCGAAGACACGCAGGGACAGTTCGCGTTGATCGAGTTGGTCGCCAGAAAAGGTAATGTTCCACCTCCTCATATCCATTATCGGGAAGAGGAAACCTTCTATGTGCTGGAAGGCGAGATGACTGTTGCGGTTGGCGACTGCACCGTCAGGGTCACGCCCGGGACCATGGTGATCGTGCCACGCCATACGGTGCATTCCTTTGCGATCGAATCGGAACAGTTGCGGGTCCTCACCCTCCTCACGCCTGCCGGAATGGAAGGATGGTTCAAGGAATTCAGCGTGCCGGCGCCGGCCATGACGTTGCCGCCGCCGGAGGAGCCTTCTTACAGCGAGATACAAAAGATGCTGGCGGCGGCTCCGAAGTTCGGCATCGAGTTTGTCTCGCCAAAGAAATAGAGATCGGTATTCTCCCCCAGGAGATTCGGGACGTGAGAGTGCTCTGCGTGATCACTCCGGCCGCCGTCGGTCCGCAGTATTTCCGCGAGTCGGCCGAGGTAGTCAACGCAGCGGCCGGCGGGCCACCGGACCGGGCGAAGATGGCGGAAATTAGGAGGCGGCACGGCCTCATGCCGGCCCCGCCTCCACCTCAAGCATAGCGCTTGGCCGGGCGTCACAGCCAAGTGGCAAGGGTAGGATCGATTAGGAAGTTCTGACGGGGATATTCAACGGCATCCGATTCGGCTTTGCGCTTGGACGCGCTATCCGGAAGTTGTGGCCCGGCGAAGGCGGTTGACCGGCTGAGTCCAGGCCACTAGATTTAAGTTCTTTAAGTAAGTAGACAATTGATTGAAACCCTGGCATACTCCTCCCGATAGGAGGAGTCATGCCCTTTACAAAGCGACGAAAGCCGTTGTTCTTCTCCCAAGAGGAGATGGACC